>Ga0137372_10000248_pt1 | contig 47253 bp, 39 predicted proteins | sample SagtaG_6_FD_104911 | JGI IMG/M metagenome (GOLD analysis project Ga0137372, IMG submission 104911) | Vadose zone soil microbial communities from Sagehorn Ranch, Mendocino, California, USA - Sage1_R_60_16 metaG | ecosystem: Environmental > Terrestrial > Soil > Vadose zone | place: USA...
AACGGCCAGCCCGAGGGACTGACGCGAGACGACGTCCTGGACAACGTCACGCTCTACTGGTTGACGAACACAGCGGTCTCCTCGGCTCGTCTGTATTGGGAAAGCAAGCTGGCCTTTTTCGCCCCGAAAGGGGTCGCGATCCCGGTGGCCGTGAGCGCCTTTCCGGACGAGCTCTATCAGGCCCCGCGCAGTTGGACAGAGCGCGCGTATCCCAAACTGATTCATTACAACAGGCTCGACAAAGGCGGGCACTTTGCGGCCTGGGAACAGCCGCAACTCTTTTCACAAGAGCTTCGCGCGGGCTTCAGATCCCTGCGCTAGGTGGAGAGAGGGGACGACGGGCACACTGTGTGCCCGTCGTCCTGCACCACAGCAGAAACGATGTCCTCGTTGGCCGATCGGTCAACGATCATGTTGACTGGTTGGTTGACACTCACACAAGAAAGGAACGCTCATGTCTCAAACACCCTCTACCACTGTTGGCCCTCTGACCGTCGTGCTCGTGCATGGTGCGTTTGCTGATGCATCCAGTTGGACCGGCGTGATCGAGCGGCTACAGGCTCATGGAGTGCGGGTGACTGCCCCCGCCAATCCACTGCGTGGCCTCGCCAGTAACTCCGCTTACCTCGCCAGCTTCCTCAACCAGATTCCCGGCCCGGTCCTGGCCGTTGGCCACTCCTACGGCGGTGCAGTGATCACCAACGCCGCCACCCAAGCCAGCAACGTCGTCGGCCTGGTCTATGTCGCCGCCTTCGCTCCCGACGAAGGGGAGCGGCTGGGCGAGGTCGAAAGCACCTCGAAGGACAGCGTGCTGAACGCCGCCCTGGTCCCGCTCCACTATCCGACGGGCCAGGGCACGGAGACCGCCGTGGAGTTCGCGATCAATCCGGCACAGTTCCATGATGCCTTCGCCGCCGACCTACCCGCTGAGCAGATCGCCCTGATGGCCGCCACCCAGCGCCCCGTTGCAGAGCTGGCGTTCTCCGAGCCGTCCGGGGTGCCCGCCTGGAAGACCTTACCCTCCTGGGCCGTGGTTGCGAGCGGCGACAAGGCGGCCGGCAGCGATGTCATCCGTTCCATGGCCAGCCGCGCCGGGTCCAAGATCACCGAGGTCGAGGGCTCGCACGTGATCATGATCTCGCAGCCACAGATCGTCACGGACGTGATCTTGAGGGCGATCGCCGCCGTTAGCAAAGCGGGTGGGCAGTAGCTGCCGTGAACTGGTCGCTTCCCGAACCATGTGGCGCGGCTTTTGCAGCACGATGCCGGCATCCTGCATGGTGCATGTACATATCGCCGACAGATCCAAGCATATGAAAGGCATTCGTCATGAAAATTAAGCAGTTCTTGCACAACGCAAGACACGCCCGCGCACTTGTGGCTCCGCTTGAGACCTCAGCCGAGAAGAAAAGCGAGGGGCAGCAGATGACGTCCGCGGCGGTTCAATTACCCTTTGAAGCTGAGTTGCCTTCTTTCAGTGGCGCGACCGCGTGGCTCAATTCGCCGCCACTCACGGCGGCCGACCTGCACGGAAAAGTCGTCCTCATCGACTTCTGGACTTACACCTGCATCAACTGGCTGTGCACCCTGCCCTATGTCCGTGCGTGGGCCGAGAATTACCAGGAGCACGGAGTGGTGGTGATCGGCGTGCACGCGCCCGAGTTCCCCTTTGAGCACGACATCGAGAACGTTCGACGAGCCGCGAAGGACATGCGGGGCAAGGTTGTCCTGCGTGTGGCCGACTAAGGCTTCACGGTCTTGAAAACATGACCGCTTCTTCACATTGGTTCAGGCACTTTTTCATACGAGGCTTGAGAGTACTGAACGTCTGCATATGATAGAATGGTGTACAATAGGAGCAAAGCGACAAAAGAACAGGAGGTGAAAACATGGGTGAAGGTTTCTTTTCGCGTGGGTTTCGCGGTCGTCGCCAGATGAGTGAGCTCAGCGGACGAATCCCGCCGGGACAATATCTCGAGCGTGGCTTTCCCGTGCTTTCGGCAGGGCCAACACCGCATACACCACTCGCGAACTGGGATTTTTCCATTGTGGGGGAGGTCGATCAGCCCAAACGCTGGAGCTGGGACGAGTTTCATGCTCTCCCACGCGAAACGGTGACCAAAGACATCCACTGCGTGACCAAGTGGTCGAAGCTGGACACGCACTGGGAAGGCGTCTCCCTTGATACCCTACTCGCGCAGGTCGAAACCAGCGCCAGTTACGTGATCGCTTTCAGCGATGGGGGCTATACTACCAATCTGCTCCTGGACGAGGTGACAGGAGGGAGGGCCTGGGTAGTAGATACCTATGAAGGTCAGCCCCTGGAGCCTCAACATGGCGGCCCGGCCCGCCTGCTGGTGCCACACCTCTACTTCTGGAAGAGCGCCAAGTGGGTGCGGGGTCTGCGATTAGTCGACGAGGATGAACCCGGCTTCTGGGAGTCGCTGGGCTACAACAATCACGGTGATCCATGGAAAGAAGAACGCTATTGGGGAGACTGAGCTGGCAGATCGGTGAGGTGGTCGCCACCCGACCAGAAACGGTACGGGCCAAGAGCATCACGCTTGATCTCCCTGGCTGGATAGGGCATCGAGCGGGGCAACACGTGGATGTGCGACTCACCGCCGAAGACGGCTACCAGGCCGAGCGTAGCTATTCGATCGCCTCGCCACCGGAGAAGGCACCGCGCGTGACTCTCACCGTCGAACGGCTCGATGACGGGGAAGTGTCACCGTACCTTGTCGACGAACTGCGCATCGGCGATAAACTAGAACTGCGTGGCCCGATCGGGGGTTACTTCGTCTGGGAGGCGCAGATGGGCGGCCCGCTCCTGCTGGTCGCCGGGGGGTCGGGTATCGTGCCCTTGATGGCGATGCTGCGCCACCGAGCTGCCGCGAGCAGCACTGTTGCGACCCGTTTGCTCTACTCGTCGCGCTCCCTTGAGGATGTGATCTACCGTGACGAACTCGACGAGTTGATGAAGAGCAGCACGATGCTGGAGGTGGTGCAGACGCTGACCCGTGCGCAGCCGCCCGGCTGGACGGGCTATGCCCGCCGCATCGATACCCAGATGCTACGCGAGGTGGCCTGGCCAGTCGAGCAGCGCCCGCTGGCGTTTATCTGCGGACCGACCCCGTTCGTCGAAACGGCCGCGGCAAGTCTCGTGGAACTGGGACATGAACCAGGACTCATCAAGACGGAACGCTTTGGACCGACAGGAGAAGCATAATGGAGAATAAACTGGATGGCAACGCTGCCGCGGGCATGCTACAAGAGATCTTCCCCTTTGAAATGACGCTCGTCCAGGTCACCTGCGCAGGCTGCGGCGCCACCAATGTGATTGGAGCGACCGCCGCCTACATGCACGGGATGGGGACGATCGTACGCTGTCCCAGGTGCGATAATGTGCTCATCCGCATCGTGCATGCCAGGGGACGCCACTTGCTGGATATGCGAGGCGTGCGCGTCCTTCAAATGAAAGAAGGGTAGTGCATAGTATCACCTAACACGGAGGCCGTATGATGCAAAGCACGAGAACCACGAGTGGCGCTGACCAACGCGAAACGGGTCAGGCATCTCGCTTGACCCAAAACAGCTCGAATGGGTCACAAGGACGGCCTGGAGGGTCTGCACCGCAGGGAACGTCCCCCAACAGGCGGATCCCCTGGCTGCGATGGCTCATCTTCATCATCGTGATCAATCTGATCTTCTACATTCCGCTGCTCTTTAGTTCATTGAGTGGGCAGCAGTCGACGATCAACCTGTCTTACACCAGCTTCCTGCAGCAGGTGCAGCAGGGCAACGTGAAGGATGTCACGCTCACGGGCAATGCCGTCTCCGGCGACTTCAAAACGCCTCTTCACGAGCCGCAAAGCGGCACCAGCAGTACGACGACCTATTCTCGATTTACCAGCTATGTGCCGGAGACAGGCGATCCCACCTTGCTTCCCACGCTCGAGAAAGACGGCGTCCAGGTCACGGCTCAGCCGGTGCAAACGCCCTGGTGGCAGACGGTCCTGACGATCCTGCTCAATGCTTTACCTCTCCTGCTGCTGGTCTACTTTGGCTACATGGCCATGCGCAGCATCCTGCAGTCGCAGCAAGGAGGAGGCATCCTTGGCCTGGGGCGCAGCCGTGCGAAACTGTACAACGAAGAGCGTCCCTCCACCACCTTCGCCGATGTGGCAGGCGCCGACGAAGCCAAGGCCGACCTGCGCGAAGAAATCGACTTCCTGCGCGAGCCACAGCGCTATCTCGCCATTGGGGCACATATCCCCAAAGGTGTGCTGCTGGTTGGCCCACCAGGGACCGGCAAAACCTTGCTCGCGCGTGCCGTCGCAGGCGAGGCAAGTGTGCCTTTCTATAGCGCCAGTGGCAGTGACTTCGTCGAACTGTTCGTCGGGCTCGGCGCCAGCCGCGTGCGCGATCTGTTTGAGCAGGCCAAGAAGAACGCGCCGTGCATCATCTTTCTCGATGAAATCGACGCGATTGGGCGCACGCGCAGTGGCGCCTCGGCTTACGCCAGCAATGATGAGCGGGAACAGACGCTGGAGCAATTGTTGGTGGCAATGGATGGCTTCGAGCCCACTCAAGCGGTCGTCGTGCTGGCCGCCACGAACCGACCTGACGTGCTCGATCCGGCCCTGCTGCGACCGGGGCGCTTCGATCGGCAGATCACGGTGGATCTGCCTGAACGACGCGGGCGTGAAGCTATTCTGAAGATTCATACGCGCACTGTTCCCCTGGCTCCTGATGTGAACCTGGAGGACCTGGCACGTGGAACGCCGGGCTTCTCGGGAGCAGACCTGGAAAACCTGGTGAACGAGGCGGCGCTCGCAGCCGCACGGCGAGAAAGTCGCCAGGTAAGTCGCCAGGACTTCGAGAATGCACTCGACAAACTCTTGCTGGGCGGCAAGCGGGAAGCGCTGATGGATGAACAGGAACGCCGGATCGTGGCCTATCATGAAGGGGGACACGCACTGGTGGCGGCGGTGTTGCCCGATGTCGATCCAGTCTACAAAGTGACGATCGTGCCACGTGGGCGTTCACTGGGGGTCACACAGTTCCGGCCAGAAGATGACCGGCGCAACTTACCACGCACCTACCTGCTCGAGCGGCTGGCCGTAGCCCTGGGAGGTCGCAGCGCAGAGGAACTCGCGCTGGGAGAGATTACCACCGGTGCAGAGAACGACCTCAAGCAGGCCTCGCAGTTGGCACGTCGCATGGTGAGCGAGTGGGGCATGGGCGAGCAAACGGGCCCGGTGATCTATGACCTGTCGGACGGGAGTCCTGCCCTCAGCCAGCAGCCGCTCGAAGGTCACGAGCGGGTGTACTCGGAGGTGACAGCAGAGCGCCTGGATGCCGAGGTCGAGCGGCTGGTCACGCAAGCCCATCAGCAGGCGCGCAGCGTCTTGACCGAGCACCGTGATGCCCTGGAGCGCCTGGCGCAGGCGCTGCTGCAAGAAGAGGTCCTCGAGCGCGAACAGGTTCTTGCCATCGTGAAGGGAGCGCAGAACACCCAGAGCGGTGCAGGTGGCGAGCAAGCATCCCAGAACACGCTCACTGCAGGGAGCTAGCAATCATTCATAGGAGCTTGCCTTTTGCGCAATGCCTCATACCTGCTCAAAGCCTCGCCCAAAAACGTGAGTAAAGCCTCCTCAAGAGTGGGGCCACTGGTGTAGATCTGCTCATACGTGAGGGTGGTTCCAGTAGGCGAAACGTCTACTTCGATTCCAAATTGCTCCAGGCGCTTGACCAGGTCCGATTCGTGCTGTTGTTCCATGGTTTTGTCCTTCCCTTACCTGTCAGCGCTCGTTTCTTCGAACGCTCCTAAGGCGCGCAGCGCCGCCTTTTGTGCCTCGGCGAGAGCCCGGATGCCCGTAATATTGAGCCGCTCGTAGAGTCGATCCCGCCGCAGCGTTTGCAGCAGTTCGCCGCTCTCGAGGTCCCAGAGCCGGATGGCCCCGTCATCCCCGCAACTGGCCAACATGCTCCCATCGGGACTTCGCTTGAGCGAATGTACCGTTCCCTGATGCGCCTCTTGCACCCGCACACACTCTCCACTCTGCATGTCCCACCAGCGCAGCGTACCATCATCGCCTCCACTGACAAGCCTCTCCCCACTCGGACCTCTCTCCCCGACACTTTTTTCTACCAGCGCGTGATGAAAGAAAAACGTACCGATTTGGGACAAGGAGGTGAAGAACAGAAAACGAGATCGTCTGTGCAAACAGAGAAACTAAAGCTGTTTGGAGGACGACCTCAATGGATGCACCTAGTGTACTCTGGATGAACTGGCATGAGCAACTCACCGAGCTGTTGACAGGAATGCATGGGCATCAGAAGAAAACGCTGGCCTTCTTCGTGCTGGGCATCGTGTTGTCAGGCTGTGCTGTGATGCAACGGGTGGCTGAAACGTTGAGTGAACGCGGCCTCAGTGAGGCCAAGATGACCAGTATTGAGCGGCGCCTGGCCCGCTTCATCGGAAATTCGCGTATCGTCGTGCCGGTGATCTGGAAGCTCTTTTTAGCCCAAGTCTGGACGCCGTTCCGTGGACAGCACCTGTACTTCGTGTTAGACAATATGCCCTTTCGGGATGATCTGACGATTGTGTCTGTAGGACTGCTGGTGCATTCACGGGTGTTGCCAGTAGCGTGGGCGGTGATGCCAGGCCAGACCAAATGGGACGAGGGCCAATGGGACATCGTGGGACGGCTGTTGGATCAGGTTCGTCTCCATCTGCCCGGCAGTTCCTGTACCCTGCTGGCTGACCGAGGGTTAACGGGCATGCCCTTGGTCAAGCTCTGCACTGCGCGTGGTTGGCACTATCTGCTGCGTGTCTGTGCGGAACATACCTGTCGGCGTTCTTTCAACGGGAAACTGGAACAGTCGTGGAAGCGCTTCGGCCAGATCGTGCTCAAGCCAGGCTATCGCTGGTATGGCACAGCCAGGGTCTGGCAAGAGGAAACACTGGAAACGTACGTCAGCCTCGTGTGGGACATAGGCTGTGAGGAACCGTGGCTGCTCATCAGCGATGAGGGCGCCGGACGCAGATACGTGCAGATCTATGCCTGGCGCATGCGTGTGGAAGCGACGTTTCAAGATAGCAAAAGTCGCGGCTTCACTATCGAAGCCAGTTGGATTGAGGATCGCACCCACTTAGATCGCTTGCTGCTCGCGCTCTTTCTAGCTATGTGGTGGGTCTGGTAGCTCGGGCATCTGGCCGCCGCCTGTATCCATCATGGCCAGCGCCAACGCTTTGATCGCGTGGATCGACGTGACAAGAGTATCTTTCGACTCGGACGGCTCTGGCTCTTGGATATCCTGCGGCGGGTCCATAATCGAGCCTCCTTGAGGCACTGTTTACCGTTCCAGAAGACGAGCAAGGGCTGGCGGTTTGCCTTGCGCTTCTAACACAGCAGCCTTGCGGGCAGTGTCAAAGGAGCTTTACTCGCTACTTGGAAAAAGTGTCTGGCAGAGAGGAGGGAGCCTCTGGTGCTGCTCCTGGATGACCTGCACTTGGTGGACGGAGCCTCCCTCGACCTTGTGCGCTACCTGGTACATTCCTGGAAGGACCATGGTAGCCGGGTGCTGCTGCTGGGCACAGTACGCCGTGATCAACTGGAGCTCAACCCGCCGCTTTCGGCTCGGCTGCTTGATCTAAGACGCGACCTGCCGATCACACAGATCGCCTTGCAAGCGCTGAGCCAGGAGGAGACTCTCCAGCTGGTTGAGGCCATCGTCGGGGAGGCACGTGAGCGGGTCACTGCCGAGGTCCCCCCAGGCGGGGCTGGCTATGCGCCGGGGCTGGTGGCGAAGCTCTGGGCGCTGGGCAACTGGCTGTTTGTGCACACGGGGGGACAGCCGTTGTACCTGCTGGAGACGCTCAAACTGTTGCAGGAGCGGGAACTGCTGGTTCCACGGCTGAGTGCGAATGGCACCTGGCGGCTAGAGCCCACCCGGGAGATGGTCGTGGCCATCGGGCAGGAGCAGTCCCGGCGCGAACTGTTGCCGCCCTCGGTGCGCGCTATGATCCTGGTACGCCTCTCCAAGCTCACCCAGCCAGCGCGACAACTGGTGATGGCCAGTGCTGTGTTGGGGAGCCGGGTGAGCGCGCAGCTTCTGTGGCAGGTGGCTGAGCTGGGAGTGCAGGCAGGCATCGAAGCCCTGGAGGAAGCCGTCAAGAGTGGGATGCTGCGCGAGGAGGCAGCAGGAGGACCAGGGGCATGCCAACTGGGCGGCTATAGCTTCTCCCATGAGGTGATGCGCGAGGTGGTTTACACCGAGTTGGGAGTGGCACGGCGGCAGGTCTTGCACCAGCGGGCCTTGGCGCGGCTGCAAGTCGAGGGAGCGAAGACCCCCGAGCTGGCCTCTCAGATGGTCTTAGCCTGAGCAGCACCTTCACCCAATGCGAGTGCACTGCATAGATCCCACTCCGCCAAAGTCATGATGGGATGCTCAGGGATGCTCCGAACAGTCTGGGGAGAAACGTCGCGAAGGCGAGTGGAGTGAGCCCATCACGCAACCAGCAGAGCAGCGGCTGCTCCCACTGACCGATCGTGCCGAACAGAGCGGACTGCTCGATGATGGCGGCGCTCCGCTTCATACGCGCGCAAGGTGAACTTGGCCCAATTTGATGGAGGAATGCAAGTTGGAAATGTTCCTTCACTTATTTAAGCAAGACAATAATCGGGTATAATTCGTAGCATAGCTCCTCTTAAATTTGTCAATAAGGGTAGCTATGTTAAAGTAAGCAACGCACAAAAACTAAGGTAAAACTTTCCGTTAGTTTTGGGAATCACGGCAGAACTTTCCCTGAATTTTCGGGCATTTCACATAGATCATGAGCGCCAAAAGCGGCAGAACTTCCTTGAGAATGCGACAGAACTTATCTTAAAACCACACTTCATTAGAACACATGAACTAGTCAATTTACACCGCTACTAATCGACCAATCCTTACGTTTGTTAACAGGGAAAACTTATAATAAAACAGTACGTTTGAGTGTTGTTTATCTAGCTTCAATTCAGTACGCTATCTATGTCTAGCCCCTTATGCTTTGTGTATGTGGGCAATAAATGGCTTACCAAACAGACATAATATATTGTATCTATTCTGACTCCTCAAAGTCAGAGTTAGGTGGTACGATACAGATAGATCTGGCTAATCATCGAATTATTTTCTTTCCATCGAATACACGTTTTCGCTAGAAGGAGGATTTCGTATGTCGAATTTAATCGCTGCGCGAGTCCAGATGGGCAATTCCCTGGCCTTTCATATCGTGTTTGTCGTGTTGGCCATCGGAATGCCACTCTTGCTCTGTATCGCTGAGGGACTGGGTTTGTGGCATCAAGACCCAGACTGGATGCTGCTTGCGCGCCGCTGGTCCAAAGCCGTTCTGCTGATCTTTATCATCGGCGCCGTCTCGGGTACGGTGATTTCGTTTGAACTCGGACTGCTCTGGCCGACCTACATCAACTATACCGGAGCCATTGTTGGTCCCCTCTTTGCCCTTGAGGGCATCTTCTTCTTCGTGGAAGCCATCTTCATCGGTATTTACCTCTACGGGTGGGATCGCCTCTCGCCGCGTGCGCACTGGATCTGCTCTTTTCCGATCTGGATCTCTGGCATTTTCGCCGCCTTTATCATCGTCACGGTCAACTCCTGGATGAATACCCCCGCCGGCTTTGAAATCCACAATGGCAAGCTGACCGGCATCAATAGCTGGGCGGCCATCTTCAATCCCAGCCAGCCCTATGAGATCATGCATATGGTCCTGGCAGCCTTTGTGGGCATTGGCTTTGGGGTGGGCATGGTCTACGCCATCTCCATCTTACGTGGCAAACATGAGGCGTATTACCGCAAAGCCATGTTGCTAGGTCTGACCGTGGGATTGGTATCCATCCCCCTACAAATGTTTGCCGGGGATGCCATTGCGCGCAGTCTGGAAACACAGCAACCGATCAAATTAGCCTCTATGGAAGCCGTCTACACTACCTCCGAGGACGTGCCATTGCACTTGATGGGCATTCCTAATGTCCCTCAGCAAGGCTGGTTCACCCAGGGACTGGTCATTCCCGATGGTCTCAGTCTCTTAGTGGGCTTCAACCCCAATACCACCGTCATCGGGCTCAACAGCGTTGCGGCCACTGATCGACCCAGCGATGCCGAGATTGTGATCATCCATATCGCTTTTGATTTGATGGTACTCTTTGGGACGTTTATGTTGCTCGTTGCCGCTGTGTTTTGGATCCTCTTCATCGCACGCAGGGGCAGAATGCCTGAATATGGCTGGTTATTATGGGCGATTATCCTGTGCGGACCGATGGGCTTTCTCGCAGTCATATTCGGTTGGATGGTCACCGAAATAGGACGGCAACCATGGGTCATCTATAATTACCTGCTGACCAGTGCCGCCGTCACCCCGGCACCGTACATGAATATCACCTTCACGATCTTTACGCTCATCTACATCATGATGGCGGTCATCCTGGTGGTGCTGCTCGTGCGACTGGCAAGGGTGCCGCTGCCGAAGAGGGATTGGGAGGTCGTCACCGCTATCAATCCGGCTGAAGAGTCGACCGTTGTCGCGCAGGAACGCTAAGGAAAGGGTGGTGTCGGTATGACCATAGCTGATGTGCTGCTGAGTATTCTGTGGCTAGCCTTGTTCATCTACACGATCTTTGGGGGCGCCGACTTCGGCGCTGGCATGCTCGAGTTGTTTGCTGTTGGAGCGAGCGGCCCACGCCAGGAAGCCTTGATTGACGAGTCGATAGGCCCGGTATGGGAATCAAATCACGTGTGGTTGATCTTCCTGCTGGTGGTCTTTTTCACAGCGTTTCCCCCTGCATTCGCAGCCATCAATGTGGTGCTCTTTATCCCGTTGCTGTTGGCGGTGATCGGTATCGTGTTGCGTGGTTCGTCATTTGTCTTTAAAACGCATGGTAGTATTCAAAGAAGTCGAAATGTCAGGATTTTGAGTCGCACCTTTAGTGTAGCTAGCATCATGACCCCGTTTTTCCTGGCTTTGTCGGCAGCAGCCATTGCCAGTGGCGTGATCGTGATTCAAAACACAAGCCAGGTTGTCACCAACACCGGATCAGACTGGCTGACGCCGTTTACGCTGACCATTGGCGCCATGGCGCTCACGCTGTGTGTGACCATCTCTGCCATCTATCTGACCGTGGAGGCCACAAGCCGTGGAGAGACGGAGCTAGCTGAGGCCTTTCGTCGACGTGGATTGATTGCGGGCGCTTTGACAGCCGCTCTGGGTTTGCTTGGCCTGATACTGTCTCCCTCGGAGGCAGCATTTCTCTGGCATGGCATGCTGGACAAAGCCATCCCCCTGGTGATTGTGACCATGCTGGTCGGAGTGGCAGCAGCAGCAGCGTTGTGGTTCAGGCGCTACACCTGGGCACGCGTGTTGATCGTCGCTGAAGTGGCATTCCTGCTGCTTTCGTGGGGAGTGTCACAATATCCCTATATCATCCCGCCGGATGTGACAGCGGCAAACGCTTCCAGCCCACTGGAGACGCAGCAGTTTTTGCTGGTTGGCATTGTTATCGCCTTGATCATTGTGCTGCCCTCGCTCTGGTATCTGTTCTACGTCTTTAAGCTGAAAAAAGTGACGACAGGTGCAGGAGATGTAGCGCAGAAGCCTACTGAGTAATAAGAAAGGAACGATATGGAGAAAGTCTTAGTGTTGTTTTCTGTGCCCATATTCTTGCTGATCGTGCTACTGCTCGCGGTATTCGTGCTGGCACGTTACTCCGGCAATGAACAGACTTCGAAGACTGCGCCTGCGGAGGTGAAAGCCCCTGACACAAGCGAAGGTGCAGATAGTATAGTTACCTAGGAGTTTCAGTCTATTCTACATAAGATTCCAAAGGAGGAAAAACACACATGGTACAATCTCTACCCCAGGCAGAAAACTACCTGCCAATTGAGGACCATGGGATCATCGGTGATCTGCATACGGTCGCGCTTGTCGGCAAAAATGGCACTATTGACTGGTGCTGCCTGCCCGCGTTTGATGCACCCAGCGTCTTTGGAGCTTTATTAGATGCTGAAAAAGGCGGCTTCTTCAGCATCTCACCTCAGGCCACGCCCGAAATGAGGCACAATCAGTACTATCTCCCAGAGACCAATATCCTGATCACGCGCTTTTTCACGCTCGATGGTGTGGGTGAAGTCACCGATTTCATGCCGATCCAACCTGCAAAGGAACACACCAAGCACCACCGCATTGTACGCGCTGTGCGCGTCGTGCGCGGCTCCATGACCTTCGAGCTGCTCTGTCGCCCTGCCTTTAACTATGCGCGCGATACGCATACCCTAGAACTTTCAGAGCGTGGAGCAGTCTTTGGGCATCCAGAGTTGAGCCTGGGTCTGTTCTCTTCAGTTCCTTTAGAGGAAGATGGCCATGGTGGGGTGACCAGCACGTTTACGCTCCAGCAAGATCACTGGGCCTACTTCCTCTTAGAAAGTACCGGCGAACAGGTGAGTGAACCACCCCATCTCTCCCACGCGCAATATCAGAAGCTCTTGCAGGACACGAAGGACTACTGGCGCACCTGGCTCGCGCAGTGTCGCTACCAGGGCCGCTGGCGTGAGATGGTGCAGCGTTCAGCCCTGGCCTTAAAACTCTTGACCTATGCCCCGACCGGCGCGATTGTGGCCGCGCCAACGACGAGTTTGCCGGAAAGTATGGGAGGCGAGCGCAACTGGGATTATCGCTATACCTGGCTGCGCGATTCCTCGTTAACCATTCACAGTCTGCTGCTGCTCGGCTTCCACGAGGAGGCAGAGGCGTTTGTGGGCTGGCTGCGGGCACGCGCTGCTGAGTTGAAGGAGGATGGGTCTCTCCAAACGATGTACACCATTCACGGTGGACATGACATGACCGAGCTCACCCTCGATCACCTGGATGGCTATCGACACAGTCGCCCGGTGCGCATTGGCAATGGCGCCTACACGCAACTGCAGCTCGATATCACGGGTGAATTCCTGGATGGCATCTATGTCTATGCGCGCAAGCGAGGCATCTACTACGGTGGCTGGCAATATATCCTGCGTCTCATCAATTGGCTGGAGAAACACTGGCAGGACGGGGATGAGGGCATCTGGGAGGTGCGTGGGGGCAGGAGAGCGTTCGTGCACTCGCGCGTGATGTGTTGGGCGGCCTTTGACCGGGCTATCCGTATTGCGCAGGATCAGAGCCTGCCTGCCCCACTTGACGCATGGAGAGCTACGCGCGATACCCTGTACACTGAAATCATGGAACAAGGGTGGAGTGAGGAAAAGCAGAGTTTTGTGCAGTACTATGGCAGTGATGCCGTCGATGCCAGCGCCTTACTGATCTCGCTCACCGGATTTACGGCTGAGGCTGATCCGCGCATCGTGCATACCATTGAGCGTATTCAGCGGGAATTAATGCACGAACCCCATGTGTACCGCTACCTTCAGAATGCAGCAGATGATGGGCTCAAAGGCGTCGAAGGGACGTTTTCCATCTGCAGCTTCTGGTTAGTAGAAGCCTTGACGCGCGCGGGAAAACTGGAAGAAGCCAGGCAGAACCTCGATCAAATGCTGACCTATGCCAACCACCTCGGCCTGTATTCAGAGGAGATTGGTCCGTTAGGTGAAGCGTATGGCAACTTCCCCCAGGCCTTTACCCACCTTGCCCTGATCAGAGTATGTCACGCCCTGGATCAAGCATTGGATGGAGTCTGATCCGCGGTTGTGACTCGTGAGCTGGACCTGGCACCACTGCCGCAGTTGTGGAGCGAAATCAAGCGTCCCTTGTGCAATAGGCCGTGGTGAATGAGACATTTTTGGGGAAAGGAAGAAAGTATCATGCCTGATTCTGTCTGGGATGCCGAAGTACAAAGCACACTGGACCAGGCGTATGAGCCGGGAGTTAAGCTGGTATACGTGGGAAACCGCAATGTTGAGGTGCTGACACCCTTTCCTTCACCAATCGACTGGCGAGATACCTGGATCTATTTCATGATGGTGGATCGCTTCAATAATCCTGCTGCTCCACCCCGCCACAAGCCATGGGACCAGCCCTGGGGTGATTACCAGGGTGGGACCTTCGCGGGAATAAAGCAGCAGTTGGATTATTTGCAGGAGTTGGGTGTGGGTGCGCTCTGGCTCTCGCCACTGCTGAAAAACTGCCAATACTCACCCAGTTATCATGGCTATGGCTTTCAAAATTTCATGGCCATCGAGCCGCGCTTTTCATCCGACCCGGAACAAGCGCGCAACGACCCGCAGTTCTTAGAGAGCGAGCTGCGTGAACTGGTGGACGAAGCACATGCCCGCAACATCTATGTGATTTTCGATATCGTCCTGCACCACGTGGGCGATGTCTTTGCTTATTCCGACTTTGGCTCTGTTGCTCCCTGGAACAATCAGCCCTACCCGCTTCTCTGGCGAGATGAGGATGGGAACCCAAATCCCGCGTGGTCTGAAGCTCCCCCCAATCCTCCCCTGGAGGCTGCTGTGTGGCCGCGCGAACTCCAGGGAAACCGCTTTTTCAAGCGCCAGGGCAACGCCTTCGTTGACTCCCAGATCATCCCCGAGGGCGACTTCTATTCGTTTAAGGCCCTGGTGACCGATTATCAGACCCCTCAGGGGATGATCGTGTTTAATACGTTGCTGCGGGCTTTCAATTACTTAATCGCGAAATACGATGTTGATGGCTTTCGTATCGATACCCTGATGTATCTCGACCCCGAGTTCGCGCGCAACTTTGCCAACTCCATCCGCGAATTTGCCCAGAGTATCGGCAAGAAAAACTTCTTCACCTTTGGGGAGGTCTGGGGGACCGAGGAACAGATCGCCCATTTCATCGGCCGTAACGCTCTTGCCGAGGGCGAACCGATCGGCGTGGATGCCGCCCTCGACTATCCTCTGTTCTACAAACTGCCGGCGGTAGTCAAGGGGCAACTCGCGCCCTCCGAACTCCACAGCATGTATGAGTATCGCAAGCAGGTGGAAACCGGCGTCCTCAGCACACACGGCGATGCCAGTGGCTTTTTTATCACTTTCCTGGACAACCATGACCAGAACTGGCGCTTCTACTATCGTGACCCAAGCCAGCCAGACGCCTACGATGAACAAGTCTCACTCGGCGTGGGCTGCCTCTTCAGCTTACCGGGTATTCCTTGCTTATATTACGGGACCGAGCAGGGCCTGGCTGGAGGCGGTACCTCATCGGAGTGGGTGCGCGAAGCCCTGTGGGGCAAGCCCGATGCTTTCTCGCAGAACAGCATCTACTTTCATGCCATCCATCGCCTGTCTCTGGTACGAGATACCCAACCAGCACTGCGCTATGGACGCTGCTACTTCCGACCGATCTCGGGAGACGGGGTGCATTTCGGCGTTTCAGCCAGCGCTCCCGGAATCGTAAGCTATTCGCGCATCCTATCCGACCAAGAGGTCGTGATCGTGGCAAACACGAGCACACAGGCCAACTGGGCCGGAGAGGTCATCGTTGACGAGGCAGTCAACCCGGTGGGGAAGCAGTTCCGTGTCCTTTACAGCAACCAGGATCAGTTTGAGACACCGGGACCAGTAATCGAGCGTCCGGCAGGCTCCATCGAGGTTGCAGAGATCGACGGCGGGGTGACCAATGGCCCGCTGCATGTGATTTCTATCAATCTGCGGCCGATGGAGATCCAGATTCTCGGGAAGTAACGCGGTTCAGCGGTTAATCTCTGAAAGAGGGAACAATTTTATGACTGATAAACAGAACCAGGTGCCTTCTACTAAAGACCAGTCTACAGGCAACAGACTCTACACAGCAGAGGTGAGCCAGGACCCGGCGCTCAATACTACCATTATTTCGCTCACTTCTTTTGATCAGAGCAACTCCTCACGCAATACACTTGTCAGCATTGCTCCTGAGTTCGGCAGCAATTTGTTCCGTTTCCATACCGGTGAGCATGATCTGATTTACACTGACCAGGAACTCCTCACAAAGAGAGACTTCACTGGAATGTTTGTCCTCTGGCCATTTCCAAACAGGGTACGTGACAAGCGCTACACCTATCAGGGGCAGAGGTACTCGCTTGAAGATGTACAGAGGCCAGGAGGATACCCGACGCTCGTTCACGGTCTGGTATTTGATCGGCCCTGGCACTATACGCAGCCTGTTATTGGGCCAGATGCAGTCAGCGTCACCACATACGTTGACGTCAATACTGAAAGCCCTTACTATAGCGCATACCCCTTCGATAGCCGCTTGTCGCTGACATATACGCTCTCTGGGACTGAACTCGCCGTGACCTATCAGGTACACAATAAGAGCGCTCGTACACTTCCGTTTGGCTTTGCCCTGCATCCTTACTTCTCAACCTTTGCGGACAAGCACGACGTACTCCTCAGTATTCCAGCGCAAGCGGTCATGGAAGCAGATGATGAGATGCTCCCGACAGGGAGAATCTTTGATGTCAACAAAGTGATGTACGCTATGTATGACCTGCGCGAGCCTGTTCCGGTTGATTTCCTCAAGCTCGATCATGTCTATATGCGACTCAACAAGCCTTCGTTCAGCATCGTAGATTACAAAACGCTTGCCTTGCAGCTTCACATCTCGGCCACAGACGACTTCACGCACCTGGTGATCTTTACGCCTGAACAGGTTCCCTCCCTCTGCATTGAGCATCAAACATGCTCAACTGACGCCATCAATCTGCATCATCAGGGCGCCGCTCTTCGAGAAGCAGCTCATCTTCTAGAGGTGCAACCTGGGGAAACATATAGTGGAGCTATACGCTATAGCATAGTTTTTACAGCATAAATAGTGTGTTTACAGCATATGATTTCGTCCTCTGGACACTATACTGGGAGGAGTGGTTCCAATACGTCTGGTGGGCATTCAGATGCTGATGACTGAGCATGAGTACAGCACTCAATTGAGTGTTCAAAGGAGAGAACTATGATTACTTCACAGCAGGTGCTGTATATTGGCAGTTATGCTCCCGAAGATCAACCCGGCATTCTTGTATGTACCTTCGAAGACGCAACCGGTCATCTGACTGTACGCAGCTCGTTTACTGGCATCGTTAACCCCTCCTATTTGCTTGTCCACCCCAACGGGCGCTGGCTCTACACGGTGAGCGAGACGAGCCAGCAGAAGGAGGGCATGCCAGGTGCAGTCTGGGCATTGCGTTTCACTCGTGAGTCGTGGAGTATGGAGCCGATCAACCACCAGACAAGTGGCGGTGACTTGCCCTGCCATCTGGAGATCAACGCGACCGGGCAGTGGCTGCTGGTCTCCAACTATGGCTCTGGCACTGTGAGTGTGCTGCCGATTCTTCCAGAGGGTGCGCTGGGGGAGATGACCGATCTGATTCAGCACCACGGTAGCGGACCGAACCTCGCGCGTCAGGAGGGACCACATGCGCATTCGGCGACCTTTACGCCAGACCAGCGCTTCGTGATCGTAGCCGACCTGGGGATAGATGCTCTGCTCGTCTACGCGTTCGATGCAGCGGCGGGTCGACTGCATGAGCATGCGCGCATCAGCGCCAGGTCGGGTGCTGGTCCGCGGTTCAAGGCCTTTCATCCCAGTGGTCAGCATCTGTATGTCAACCACGAGCTCGACAACACCGTAGCAGTCTACGACTACGATGCAGCGAGTGGTAGGTTGCGTAATCGGCAGATCGTCGAGACGCTGCCACCTGGCGCGTCGCAGAGTGCGATTGCCGGCATCCAGGTCTCGCCGGCAGGCGACCGCTTGTACGTCTCCAATCGGGGGCATGACAGCATCTCCATTTTTGAGATCGAGGGAGACGGACGGCTAGCGCGCCTCGCTATCCAATCATGTGGTGGTCGGTGTCCTCGCCATATCGCAAGCTCGCCGAGCGGCAGTTTTCTGCTAGTGGCCAATCAGGAGAGCAACGAGGTGGTGGTACTGCCAGTGCTGGATGGTGTGGAAGCGCTTGGAGCACCTGTTGCACGCACCAACGTTCCTGGCGCGTCATGTGTGCACTTCGTACAAGCTTGAAGATTACATATTTGGAATTGCTTTCATTACATTACTCAATTACCCTAACTTTAGGGTGATTGAGTAATGTGATGATTTGAAAGTCTTCCGCTGTTTACTTCAGTCGTTCCAACAGGTGATCTCCTACACGCAACGCGTTGGCCATGGCTGTCAAGGCCGGATTCACGGCGCTGATGCTGGGGAAAAAGCTCGTATCGACCACATACAAGTTGTCCAGTTCATGCGCTTTACAATTGACATCGAGGGCAGATGTCTTCGGATCCTTCCCAAAGCGGACTGTTCCAGCCTGGTGCGCTACCCCGGCCACCGGAATGTAGTTCTTCATGTAGGCATTGCGATGAACCAGGTGGTCAGGATGCATGCCCAGGTGTCCAAGCATGGACTTGAGTTTGTCGTACAGCTTTTGCTGTGCCACCTGATTATTGTGGGTATAGCTCAAGGTGACCTTCCCCTGCTTATCGACGATGACACGGTTGTTCGGATCAGGCAGATCCTCAGTGGAGAGCCAGAAGTCGACCGCGTGACTGGCGATCTCGCCCAGCGCAAACATGGGCGCAAGCTTGGTCTCGAGAGGCTTTTCGCCTTTGTACATGGAGGCCTGGGACTTGCCGACCATCTGGATGTTGCCCATGGGGTAGTCGAAGCCTTCCATGCCAAAGTAAAAGTCGTTCACCCCGAGTGTCTTCTGGAAGTGCGTCGGGTTGGGTTCTTTCGAGACGGCCAGCACTGCCACGCTATTGTGGAACATATAGTTGCGCCCAACTTGATCGGAGCCGTTGGCCAGCCCATTGGGATGCTTGTCATTCGCTGAGGTCAGCAGCAGCGTTGCCGAGTTGGTCGCTCCTGCCGCAACCACGACGATGCCACCCTGGTAGGTTTCCCTCTCGCCGTTGTGCTCCACCACGACTTCTGTGACTGAGGTACCGGTTGCATTGGTTTGGAGCTTGATGGCCCTGGCGTTGGTCAGCAGTGTGACGTTCGGATACGCCAGCGCAGGACGCACCCCCAGCACTTCCGCGTCGGCTTTGGCATGCACCAAACAGGGGAACCCATCGCACGTGGCGCAGCGAATGCAGGTGCTGAACGGCCGGTTTTGTTCATCGAGCATAATGCCATTAGGCGTATGAAAGGGGTGGTACCCCGCTTTTGCCAGGTCGTCGGAAATCTGTTGAATGCGCGGCTCATGCGAAACCGCCGGGAAGGGATAGGGCGCGCTGTATGGCGGCTCGGTGGGATCTTCACCTCGTGCTCCGTGTACCTGGTACATCTGCTCGGCTTTGGTGTAGTAGGGTTCCATTTCGTCGTAGCTGATCGGCCAGGCAGGTGAGATGCCATCGTAGTGACGCAGCTCACCGAAATCCTCTTTGCGCTGGCGGTAGAGTGCTGCACCGTAGAGCTTGGTCGCGCCACCGACGAAGTAGTGCACCTGCGGTTGGAACGCTTTGCCGTCTTTGTCGTACCAGGTATCGGGCGAGACGTAGCGGTTCTGGACAAAGACGGCTTCGCCATCCCAGTTCTCCAGCTCGCGCGGCAGCCAGTCGCCGCGCTCGAGCAGCAGGATGCGTTTGCCAGATGGCGCAAGATGGTGGGCAAGCGTCCCACCACCAGCTCCGGTTCCAATAATAATGACATCATATGGTGTAGCCATGGATTGTATCTCCTCCTGCAAAAAGCTAAAGCGCTCCGGCATAGACTGATAAGCCACCGTCCATGACGTAGGTTGAGCCAGTCACGTATGATGCAGCGTCGGAAGCAAGGAAGACCGCCAGTTTCGCGATCTCTTCTGGCTGCCCCCAGCGATGCAGGGGGATTTCGGCAAACAGTGCCTCCAGCTTCTTGGGATCGGCCTCTACGTCAGCATCAATGGGCGTAAAGATCGCTCCTGGCGCAATGTTGTTGACCGTGATCCCATACGGAGCCAGTTCATTACAGATCGTGCGGGTCAGCATACGGACTCCACCCTTGGCACAGCAGTAGGGGGAGTTGTTGGGCATGGCGATGTCTTCATGCACGGAGGAGATGTTGATGATGCGTCCGGCCGTTTTGCTCTTGACCATCTCACGGGCCGCTGCCTGCGCGCAGAAAAAGGCGCCTTTGAGGTCAACACTGATCACGCGATCGAATTGCTGTTCGGTCACATCCAGGAAGGCATTGTGGATCTCCATGCCGGCATTATTGACCAAAATATCCAGTCGACCCAACTGCTCCACGGTCTGCTGAATCAGCCGCATGGCTTGCTGGTACTGCGAAACATCTGTCTGTAACACGATCGCCTTACCATTGTTTTTCTGGATGGTTTCCAGGACTTCCTGTGCCTTCGCTTGCGCATGAGCGTAAACGACGACGACTGTTGCCCCTTCTTGCGCCATCTGGATGGCGATTCCACGACCAATGCCGCTATCTGATCCGGTGACAATGGCAACTTTCGAATCTAACTGTCCCATAATACTTCTGTCCTTTCCCAATTCGTTTCAATACATAAAATAATGTTACTTTGAGTGGGGTGATCGGCAATCACCCCGTCGTCTTATCGAGTGTGCGTGCCTGCGGGTAATCTGGGATTGCTTGTCTCCTTCCAAGCATAATAATCCTTGACCCTCCCTTGCGCCGGAAGGCACTAAAGTAGGCAAAGAAATACGTCAGGAGTACCTGCACACGACTTCGATAGCCGATGAGGTAGTAGATGTGTAAGAACACCCACATCACGAAGCCAAAGAAGCCCGCCGTGTGAATCGGCCCGGACTCGACCACGGCATACGTGCGCCCCACGACCGCCATTGAGCCCTTGTCAAAGTACTTAAACGGCTCCCGGTGCTCTCTACCCGCAACCCGGTCGGCGATCACTGAGGCCACGTAGTGTCCCCCCTGGATGGCCGGTTGCGCCACACCAGGCAGGGGCTTGCCGTCTTGCAGGACACAGGCGGTATCACCAATCACAAAAATGTTGGGATGGCCTGGCACCGTCAGGTCGCTTTGCACCTTGACACGTCCACCACGATCAACCTCAGCCCCCAGCCACTCGCCAGCCGGAGAAGCCTTCACACCAGCCAACCAGAAGGCGTTATCCGTCTCAATGTATTCATCCCCCACCTGCACCCCATGCTCGTCCAGTTCCGTGACATGGACACCCTTGATGATCTCCACACCTAACTCCTTCAGCTTCTTCTCGACTTTCGCTGTCAGGTTTGGGTGAAACGTGGGTAAGACGCGATCTGGTCCCTGCACGAGGATCAGACGAGCATCTCCCGGTCCGATGCGCTGGAAGTTGCCTTTCAAAATATGATTGACATGCAACGCAGAAGCAGCTGCAAGCTCAACTCCCGTTGGGCCAGCGCCGATAAACACGAAGGTGAGCAACCGTTTACGCTTCTGCTCGTCAGGCTCTTTTTCGGCTTCCTCAAAGGCACCCAACATGGTCTGTTGCACCTCCAGCCCATCGGCCAGCGTCTTCATGCCAGGTAAGTTGCTTTCCCATTCCGGGTGCCCGAAGTAATTGCTTGATGCACCCGTTGCCAGGATCAAGTAATCGTAGTGGAGAGGCGCGAGATTCTGCATGAGCACGAGTTGTTGTTGCGTATCCACATCGGTCACTTCTTCCAACAGCACCGTCGTATTCTTCTGCTTATGCAGCGTATCGCGAATCGGGGCGGCAATATCAGCAGGAGCGAGACCCGAGGTGGCGACCTGGTAGATCATCGGTTGGAAGAGATGGTAGTTGTTGCGGTCGATTAACGTTACCCTGACAGGCTGCTTGCCCAGCTTTTTCGCTGCTGTCAGGCCGCCAAAACCACCACCAACAATGACTACATGTGGCACTGTCCCCGCTGTGCCCTGTCCCTGCTCGGTCATCGGTGCTGTCCCGGGTTGTGTTGAATTCGTATCTGTCAAGGTATTTCGTCCTTTCCCCTCAGCGTCTGTGAATAATCCCGAAATATGACGAAATGTGCCGGGCACCCGCGAGGGGTGCCCCTACATTTCATGTAGGATCGGCTTTCAATGGTTTCTCTGTTTGTGCGAACGATAAACTTGCTCACTATTCTCAAGTATAGTGAGCAAGTGAGCAGAACACACCCTTTAAACTAACTATTTTTGTGCGCCTCGTGAGGTGCAAAGAATACAAGGTGCCGGGTCTATATAGTGTATTTATACCAATAGCCAGCAGCGCAATACCTCCGCAACACTCCAGGCTTGCGCATAACAGCCCACAGGTGTGAAAGGCGGTTCTGGCTCTGCTATTTCACTGATCGTACCCAGACAGGCATCCCAAAGATGCTGCACAAGCGGTTGAAGGACATCACGTATAGCAGCGCGGTCTTTGTAAATGGAAAGGTGGACATCAACATATGGACCAATCAACCACTGCCAGACCGTTCCCCGGTGATAGGCACCATCGCGTTGCTGCTGATTTCCATTATAGTGCTTGCAGTACGATGGATCATCGGGACTGAGCGAGCGCAAACCGAGAGGAGTAAGTAAGGGTTCTGTAACCTTCTGCAGTATACTACGCATCTGATTCTCGGTGAGCAGCGAGGGGGTCAGCGAGGCGACAAACAATTGATTGGGGCGCAGGGAAGGATCGTTCTGGCCCGCAACTCCCTCGACATCGACCACGTCGTAGAGATACCCTCCTTCTTCGTTCCAGAAGCGCCGGGTGAAGTTCTCATGCACCTTTGAACGCAATTGGCCAAACTTGCTAGCATCTAGAGAGTAACGTGCTGCCCACGTTTCCATACAGGTTAGCGCATAATACCAGAGTGCATTCACCTCTACAGGTTTGCCATGCCGGGGAGTGACCACCCAATCACCCACTTTGGCATCCATCCAGGTAAGCTGTACCCCCGTTGTACCACCACGTAGCAAACCATCAACCGGATCAACTCCTATGCCATAGATGGTGCCTTCAACATGCCAGTCAATAATGGAACTGAGCGTCAGAAAGAGCTCATTGAGCAGCGACCAATCTTCCGTTGCCTTCAAGTAGCGATCAATCGCATGGAACATCCAGAGAGTCGCATCAATGGTGTTGTACTCAGGTGCCTCTCCACTGTCAGGGAAACGATTGGGAATAAGCCCTCCGTGGGTATAGGATGCAAATGCTTTGAGGAGACCACGAGCTTCGTCATATCTCCCTGTACTAAGGAGCAATCCCGGCAGTGAAATCATGCTGTCCCGGCCCCAGTCGGCGAACCAGGGATAACCGGCAATGATCGTCTTCAAGTCAGAGGAATGTTGTTCTTGTTCGTTATCTGACTGGTTGTCCTGCGTGTTTGCGGGACGAGCAACGATAAATTGATCTGCGGCAAGAGCCAATCGGGCAAGTACCGGATCGCGCTGCGGGAGAGGATATTTCGTATGGTTCACCTTTGCAAGTAGCTGTTGGACTCGCTGCTGGTGTTGTGTCCACGCATCATTAACCGCCGCTTCATGTTGAGCGCTACCAAACACAGACGACAATTCAGCTTCAGCGCTGATTACAATAGTCACACGCTCCTCTGGCATCATCTGTATGCTGAATGTGCCTGGCTGATACACATCATCTACATCAGGTAGACCTCGCTCTGTGTCACGCCGGTGCTTTACACCCCAGAACCAATTTCCCGTCGAAGTAAATTGGGCAGACGGTTCCAGAACAAGTACACAGGCTGGGGCTTCTTCATATGCGCGGATACGGCAGCGATTTCCTTGATTTTCTACCAGAAAATGCCAGTTCGAATCTCCATGTGTCGTAGCATGGTGACTGCGATAGACGCAAAACGGGGTTAAAGTCAGTGTAAGAGGCCCCACATTTGCAACATGAGCAGATGCAACTGAAAGTGCGTACTGGACATACGTTGTGTTCTGTCCGTATTCCATCCAGACACGCTTCTCAAGTATGCTGTTTTCATCCAATCTATAGCGAAAGCACGGTACATCGGCCTCTAATGAAAAAGTTTCCAGGTAGTTGTATCCCTGCGGGTCGATGGTACCATCTCTGTACTCATTCACTCCAAGTTTGAGTACATTCCCACCCGCTAGTTCAACCGTTTCATCTAATTTGGTGACCAGGACATCCCGTTCTACAGGCGGACGAATCGCAGCTACTAGCAGACCGTGATAACTGCGGGTCGTTCCCCCAACAACAGAGCCAGCCGCATAACCTCCCAGCCCATTTGTTACAAACCATTCATGGTCAAGTCCCGCTTGCACATTTTTACAAATATCCGGTCCTACAGAAAGCTCCCAGGCATTTTCCGTAGAGCGATCAGATTCAACATCAGATTGTATGCTCATGTGCTGCTTTGTCGTGCGGAAGGTCTTCCTCATTCACTCACTCAGGAACAGAGACCAGCACGCACTCTCCTTTCCCAATCTCAGTAGCGCCTGTTCAGCAGGAAATTAATCTCCACAGTAAACTGTACAACTAACTTGTTAAGAAATTATTAAATAAAATTAAAGTCCAATATATTTGGACAAACACTACTGTCTGGCATCCTCTCATTTTTCATTCTAAACTACCTTCTAGATAACAATTACGCAACCCCAGAATTTACTATTTTTCTGTGCTGATATAATCGATACATTCCGTCGATGACCGATCTCGCTTAGTCTATTTACACCACTGATTCTATAATCTGGTAATGCAAAATAGCTTGTTTTCAGGATGCATTCTCCAACATTACAAAGTATACTAGATAGAGCGGTCTGATTCAGGCTGACTTATACTTTGAACTTTTCTTCGCTTTAACAATTGCTTAACACAATTGCTGTACAGTTCACTGTGGAAACAATTTTTCCACTACTCACCTGATTCCTTAGTACGAATTGAAATGACTATTACTAAGCGAGGAGCAAACATAATGGCAAATGCAGAACAAAATCGGCTTCAAGAAGCGTATGAGGATAAACAGCCATGGTATCATTGGGGTCCTTATCTTAGCGAACGTCAATGGGGAACCGTGCGCGAGGACTATTCCCCCAACGGAACCGCTTGGGATTTCTTCCCACATGACCATGCTCGTTCACGCACCTATCGTTGGGGTGAAGATGGGCTGATGGGTATCAGTGACGATAAAGGACAAGTATGTTTTGCCCTTGCTCTATGGAACGAGGCCGACCCGATCTTGAAGGAACGCCTCTTCGGCCTGACGAACTCAGAGGGCAATCATGGTGAGGATGTCAAGGAATATTATTATTTTCTCGACAACACTCCCACCCATTCGTACATGAAAGCGTTGTATAAATATCCACAGCGCGCCTACCCCTATAACGATCTTCTCGAAACAAATCGCAATCGCGGGAAACTGGAACCCGAATACGAACTCTTCGACACGTGTGTATTTGCGGAAGATCGCTATTTTGACGTGACGATGGAATATGCCAAAGTCGATCCGCTCGACATGCTTATCCGCGTGAGCGTCACTAATCACGGACCCGAAGCAGCACCGATCCATTTGCTCCCTACACTCTGGTTCCGTAATACCTGGGCCTGGGGCTATGACGACCGCCGACCTCAACTGACTGCTGTCAATGCTAACCAGGGGAAATCTGCAAAAAATGGTTTCCGGCTCGTGCATGCGCAGCATCCTGAACTAGGTGAATCCTGGCTGGCATGTGAGGGGACACCTGAGTTACTCTTTACCGAAAACGAAACCAATAACCTGCGACTATGGGGTGTTGCGAACCGTACTCCCTTCGTCAAAGATGGGATTGATGAGACGATCGTCAACAAAGCTGAGGGCAAAGTGAATCCAGAGGGGGTAGGAACCAAAGTCGCACCACACTATTACATGTTTATCGAACCAGGCGCAACCCAAACAATCATGCTGCGACTGTCAGCTAAACAGCAAAGTAAGCCATTTGCTGATGCTCAAAAACTTTTCACCACCCGCATTACAGAAGCAAATGATTTCTATCGTGCGATCAGTACAGCTCAGACGGATGATGAACGCGCTGTTCAGCGACAGGCACTGGCTGGCCTGCTCTGGAGTAAACAGTTCTTTTATTATGATGTGGATAAATGGTTGAGGGGTGATCCTGCCGGTCCCCAACCACCGCCCCAGCGCAGCCGCAATAGTGGATGGCGGCATCTCAGCAACTACGATATTATCATCATGCCGGACACCTGGGAGTATCCCTGGTATGCCGCCTGGGACCTGGCATTCCACTGTATCGCGATGTCGCTGGTCGATGTCGAGTTTGCCAAAAATCAGTTGCTGTTGCTGCTCCACGAATGGTACATGCATCCCAACGGCCAGTTACCCGCATACGAATGGGCATTTAGTGATGTCAATCCACCTGTACATGCGTATGCCGCCTGGCACATCTACAGGCAGGAGAAGACAAGGACAGGTAAAGGCGATACCTTCTTCCTGGAGCGCGTTTTCCAGAAACTGTTGCTGAACTTCACATGGTGGGTCAACCGCAAAGACGCGGAGGACAATAACATCTTTGAAGGCGGCTTCCTGGGTCTGGATAATATCGGCGTATTCGATCGCAATATGCCTTTACCCGATGGCGCGATACTCGAACAATCCGACGGTACTGCCTGGATGGGGATGTTTAGTGTGAATATGCTGGCCATGGCCCTGGAACTCGCAAGCACAAACCCGGTGTACGAAGATATGGCGACCAAGCTCTTCGATCACTTCATGTATATCGCAGATGCGCTCTACGGCGGAGGCCAGAGCGGTCTGGGACTCTGGAATGATGAGGACAGCTTTTTCTACGACAAGTTACACGCACCCGATGGCCGGATGTTGCCACTGAAAGTACGATCCCTGGTTGGGCTTATGCCACTCCTGGCAATCGAAACCTTTCAAACACAGCTGGTAGAAAGCATTCTCCTGGAACGAATGCAATGGTTTCAGGAGAACCGTCCCTATATGCAACGTCTACTTACTCGATGGCAGGACACACGACAGCAAGGCCAGTTCAAAGACTATATGCTACTGGCAATGGTACGTGGTTCTGACTTGCAGGATCTGCTCAAATACATGCTCGATCAGACGGAATTCCTCAGCGACTATGGCATTCGCGCTATCAGCAAATATCACGAGGATCATCCCTATGTATTGAATACGAGATATGGGGACTTTCGTGTGAATTACCAACCGGGCGAATCAACCACAGGAGACTTTGGAGGAAATTCCAACTGGCGTGGGCCGATCTGGTTCCCCATTAATTACCTGCTGGTTCATGCTTTGAAACGATACAACGAATTCTACGAGAACGACTTGCTGGTAGAATACCCTACTGGCTCAGGCACAAAACTGACATTAGGGCAAATATCGGAGGAACTCTCGCATCGTCTCACGAATATCTTTCTACGTGACGAACATGGTCACCGGGCTGTATTCAGCACGAATATGACTTTCCAGAACGATCCAAACTGGCGAGATCATATCCCATTCCATGAATACTTCCATGGTGATACTGGTCGCGGTGTTGGTGCTAGCCATCAGACAGGCTGGACAGCTGTCGTAGCAAATCTATTCCAGGAGACAAAATAAAGGCCAGTTTATGTAAATGAACACAAGATCACTCGACGCTTACCGCGAGTTCGAACGCTTTCATAATATGGCTGGCTGCTGACACGACACGTGCCGTACCAATTACGGGTAAGACTGCAATAAGGGTACCGAGTATCGTTTCAGGGTCAAGACCAGCTTCACCGCTGGCCTCAATATTCATCAACCATGAAGCAGGAGCTGCGTCCAGTGTCGCCAGGGCTGCAATACGGACAAGCATGAACGTCTTTGGGTCAAGTCCTGACTCTTTGAATGAGCTTTCGATTGCGGGCCGCACGAAACTCAGTACTGTTGGATCACCCTGAGCTAGCCTTTGCAAGCTCGCTAGTGCATTAAGAGTTGGTTCACTCATAACTTTTCCTCACTTATTCTCTTCCTTATACTTAAATACGCAGGTTTTGTTTAACCTGAGCATACTATACTCGAAAAAAGATCAGAAAGCTATTCCCAAAATGCTACATATTTGGGGCCAGATCTGGCTCGCAAGCGAGCCATCTTCGTGAGAGTGTGAAAGGGGTTTTGTGCGCCCGCGGGCGCACAAAACCCCTTTCACACTCTCACATGAGCGCGCCGCAGGCGCGTAGAAAACTGTCAAACAGCGACTTTTGAGAAGCCCTGTTATGCGAACTTGAACGATTGCAACATTGGCTGGAAGTAGGTAGTGTTATCTTGACTAAACGTCGCTACCGGAGCCTGATACAAAATAGTAAAACTCTTACTGAGAAGAGTGTTCGCCGGATGAACATTTGCAATCACTACCACTTGAATGTTTGTATCCTGATTGTTTAATCGTTGCGTTCCAGATGCAGAGACCTGGTTCCAGCTATCGCCACCAACGGTGGTTGTAGATGGAACGGAAACTGTTTTGGCATTCTTGAGCAGCACCTGTGCTGCTTGTAATGCTGTCGAGGCAACTGAATCAGCGCTAATAGTGCCATTGGGATCAGGAGCTACGGTGATAGTCATTTTGATTCCACCTGTACTATCTGTAAAGGTGAAGATATTATTAGCCTTTTGGTTAATTTGCCAGTTTTGTGGATAGCTTATAGTAAAACTATTACCCTGAAAAGCGGTCATGGCACCAGTTGCCGCGCTTGGGGAGGTAGATGTTGGAGCCAGGGTCGGTGTAGATGTCGGAGCTGATGTAGGTGTCGATGTAGTGCCACTTGTTGAGCTACTGCCACAGGCAACCAGCAGTACTACAAGTAAAAGGCTACTAAAAGCCAGGATAGTCCCATTAGATACGTAATGTAATCGTTTTAACATAACAAGCTTCTTCCTTCATTTTGTAAGTGAATCACTCATAATTTTCGACATCATTATAGCCGAAGTTGTGTGCGAAAACTATCCGCTAAAACTTTATCCTCTTTCTATACCACATGGGGAATAGCCATTCCGCATATTTTAAGCTACAATGAAAAGTACATCAATATGACATCCAAGTTTTCCTATAGAGCAACCAGCCAATCCCGCTGGAATACTAAAGTATTTATGATCAGGTTGATTGAGGTAGTAACTACAATGAGCACCATGCGCAATCATCATTCGGCTGTTTTCTGCCTCATAAGCACATCTGAGTCGGAGCCTATCACCTGGTCCCCGAAGTGTGTGAGAGGCTTCGTGAAAAACTGTTTGAAAGGAGGAGACAGGTAATACGCTGATTTCTATCATTTTTGATTTTTGACAGACGAAGAAGTACATCGTATGTTGCTGTCTCGCATGACAGCTTGAAACGAAAGGCATCATCATGGAAAGACGAATGACCCTGAGCGTTCAGATTTCGCTCATAGCCACCCCAGGCAGCGATAGCTTGCTGCAAAGGATGGGTGTATGAGCAGTCAGAAAGAACACTCAGTCCTGACCCCACTTACTTCACTGGAGTTTACCCGCAGGAACTTCGACGATCCCGCCTTAGAGTGGCGTCGACTGTTCTCGGAGATCCTGGGAACGTTCCTGCTCGTGCTGGTAGGAGCTGGCGGGGGTGTGGTCAACGCGGTAAGCAATGGGCAAATCAGCCGGGCTGCAGCGGTGACCGCGCCAGGCTTGATGGTCCTGGCCATTATCCTCTTCATGGGAGGGATCTCCGGGGCCCATCTCAATCCTGCGGTCAGCATCGCGTTTGCCACGCGCGGTAATTTCCCGTGGCTGCGTGTGCCCGGCTACATCATCGCCCAGTTGATCGGATCCACCCTCGCGGTGCTGCTCCTGCGGGCGATCTTCGGCAACGTAGGCATGCTCGGCGCCACCGAGCCTGGTCCTGGCATTAGCGACTGGCAGGCTGTGGTGGTAGAGTTTGTGCTGACGGCAGGCCTGGTGAGCACGATCCTGGGAACGGCCTCCAAAGCGCAGAATCTCGGGCCGATCTCGGCGTTCGGGGTGGGTGCATACATTATTCTCGCCGGGCTCTGGTCAAGCCCGATCAGTGGGGCATCGATGAATCCGGCGCGTTCGTTCGGCCCGGACCTGGTGCTGTGGAACTTTTCCAGTTACTGGGTGTACCTCGTGGCTCCGATCGCGGGTGCGCTCGTTGCGGTCGCCATCGCCTACATCCTGCGGGGTAGTGGGGGTGGTCAGTCTGGCATCGAGGCCGCGCAGGGAAGATTGGAGGAGATTGTGGCTGAAAACTCAGTTCAGCCAGATAGGAGTTCAGAGACCAAATAGAGTCAGGCAAGGACAGGGTATATTTCATCCCGTCCTCTGCCCCTTTCTTCCTGATACATTTTGAGAGCGCAAGAGTCTTCGCCACCGCCGATTTATCGACTTATCTCAAACACTGCAAATGAAAAACAGGTTTTAACGAATAAGTTATAAGGAGCGTCCCATGGCCAAAAAAGCAAGAGATAAACTATCTACACCTGCCGAGGAGGCTTTGAAGCGACAAAAGAAGGAAGCCAGGCAAGAAGCGAAACTGATGCTGGAAATCGAGGTAGCGAAAAAGCAGCTAAAGAATGCTCAGAAGAAGCAGTCAAAGGCTCAAACCCTTGTGGAGGCACAAAGCGCCTATGTACAATCACTTGAAGCACGTTTGGCGGAACTTCGCGCCTCAGTTCCGGAACCTGAAATTGAGACACTTCCTCAACATGCTGAGTTAGAGCGCCTTCAAGAGCAATCTGAGATAGAGAGCGAAATCGCTCTCTTGAATAAGGAAAAACTGGATGTGCCTGAACAGAAGGAGCAAATCGAGGTCTCTTCGCTCATCGACCAGTTCATTGCGTCACCTCAAGTAGAGGCAGGCATTGACGCTTTACCATCTGAAACAGGAACCCCAAATTCATTTGACGAAGAGCAAACACCTCCTGCCATAGAAAAAGTCACTCCACCGGAGGACATTGTCGCACCCCAAGGTGGGCCAGAAATTATAGTGGTGGATGACCAGGAGACTGCAATTGCGTCTGATACTTCACACACAAAAACGACGCCAGTGAAGGCAAATGTACAAAGGACTGCGGCACGAAGATCGACTGCAACGCGAAAATCCACTGCGACGCGAAAACCGACAAGTCGATCCACTGCGACAAAACGACCAGCAACTCGTACCCAACGTACCAGGCAGACAACATCAGATACCGAGTCAGAAGGTGAATAAACCGTAGCAGGATATTCGGCAGCGCAAAGATTTGGCAGTATAGTCAATTTAGACTATACAATTTCAATTTGCTAAGTTACTACAGGCACCTTCTACGAGTTAAAATAGTATATTCACGTGATGCATTTTTTGTCTCTTGCTTATAAGCTAAGTACAGCAGTGCAGTTTCTTGTCATCGCCTTTGACAATGTTTGCAGAGACGAACAGAAAAGTTGAAGTACTTGCTCGAATATTGTTTTTGCTATCATACAAATCGAAAGGAAACAACACATGAGAGAACGCCCCTTTGGTGTTACAATCCTCGCTATTCTGGCTGGTGTCGCGGCAATCCTGGCTGCTATCCATGCGCTCCAGTTCCTGGGAATCATTCCATTCTTTGTTGGTGGTACTGTTCCCGTCAGGTATGTCAGCATCTTTACTGCCCTGATGTATGGGATACTCGTCTGGATATACATCTGGCTGGTGCAGATGCTCTGGCGGGTTGAACCACAAGCCTGGATGTTCCTGGTATTCGTCACCGTATTTGAACTCATCCTCGACTTCATTTCGTTGCTTGGCAAATCCACCTGGCAGGATGTATCCGTATCATTCATCGTCTGTCTCGTCATTCTACTCTATTTAATGTTACCTGGCGTGAGGAGAGCTTTTGGCACAGCGCAATAAGCATATCAACATCAACTTCAAATGATGTTGATCGCGCGCGAGACAACAAATGAAAGAAGGAGCAATGCAAGGATTGCCTCGACCATCATGAGAAATTTCGCGCGATGTTACAAGGGCATCGTATCAGTTGGACTATAAGCAGTTGCTCCCGTAAAAGCCACATAGAGGTAATCAAAAAAATGTGGTGCCCAGTTCTCATCAATTCCGCCCATCTGCTGTGGAAACAGGAAGTCAGACAGTTGATGGGCGGGCTGTTGGCGTCTTTCGGGACCTCCCCCATCGATTTCCCAGTACCATAAAGCGAACATGAGGATGTTGCACCCATACAACAGCAGCCCGGTGTACAGTAATTGAAACCCATTGAGTTCTTTTTTTAAGGTCAGGATCATATGCACAATCCCTATCCCTAATGCAGCGGTCACGATCCCGAGCAGGATCATGGAACCAACACGGAGCGTGACAGGCGAAACGCTTCGTCTGGTCAACACGGCAATCACGAATGGGAGGATGAACACTCCCTCAATTACCAGTAAGAGCCCTCTCGGGCCACTACTAATTTTATCTGGAAGAAGCGCATACAGCACACCAATCGCTACCAGACCCCCGATTGCATTCCAATGCGGAGTTACCTGTACTTTTTGAGGCCCAGCACCTTGAGGCCCCGTACCGAGTTCTTGCTCGTGTTCATCGGAGTTACCCGCTCCGTTCTGGTTGGTCGTTCTCATTTTTACCACTGCTCCAATTTCTAGCAATCTCAAGATTACACATCAATATCTTTATGGGGTAGGGCAATCGAGGGGGAAAGGTGGATCTTCATGGTCGTCTAATAAGCATCCGTTGGGGCGACATTGATGGTCGTCCGTGGATGGGGCGTCTTGTCCGTTCATCTCGCTCACATCAGGTGAACTCCCCTCCCCGAAGGCGACGATCAAGGTCGCCCCTACAGATTATTCGGCCTCCTGCATATCTTCATTGCTCAGGTCGATGCTTATTCGGCGAACGAAAGGTATGCCAAGCCATCTAAGAGTGTATAGTAAGGGCTAGCCTTCGTCCTCTTTACGGCAAAGGCCCATCCACAGCAGGCTCGGTGACCATCTTTTGCTCAGGCTTCTCTTGCGGATTGGCAGAATGCTCCAGGAGCTCCAACGGAAACTCCTCCTTATGCGTCTTTTCATAATACTGCCAGTACGCGCCTACTAACGCCTGGATCAATCCTGCCGTTGGCGCCGCGAAGACCGCTCCCCAGATACCGAACAACTGCGAACCTGCAATCATCGCCAGCAGCGTCACCACCGGTCGGATCTCCACTGCTCTCGCCAGAATGCGCGGTGAGAGCACATAGCCCTCTAGCATGTCGATCAAGATCGTGTAGACCAGCGTCACCAACGCCAGCGTCCAACTCTGCGTCAAGGCAATCACGACCGCGATGAAGCCCGTCACAATGGTACCGATCATCGGAATGAACTCCAAGAAGAAGGCGAGAATACCGATCAAGGGCGCGAACGGCACCCCGATGATTGCCATTCCCACTCCTTGCAACACTCCAATGCAAGCCGACAAGATGATCTGCCCGCGAATGTAGCCTCCCACCACCCGTTGCAAGATGCCGAGCACCGAGGAGACCCACCCTCGCTGTGAGAGTGGTGAACTGTTGATCAGCCAACTGCCGAAGCGGTAGCCATCGATGAGCAGGTAGACGCTCACAACTACGGTGATTAAAATGTTGAACCCAGCGCTGATCAAGCCACCAATGAGCGGCTCGAGGCCTTTGGCGATGTCAGTCACTATTGTGCCCAACTGCGACTGCAGTTGCTTGGCAGCGGCGTTGATCTGACTCTGTGAAAAACCGGTGCTCTGGAGCATCTGGTTTAACGGCGACTCCTGGCCATTGCTTCCAGGAGTCACGTAGGTCGTGATACTTTGAGCCAGGGCATTGAGTTGGGGGATCAGGGTCTTGATGGTAAGATAGGCAAGACCTGCAAACACCGCGATGGCAACCAGATAAACCAGCACCATGGCAAGCGCGCGAGGCATGACGCGATGCAAGCGATCGATCACGGGCACCACTGCGTAAGCGAGCAGAGCTGCCACAAGCAAGATCAGCAGCACCACGATCACTTTGCTGGAAAGCCAGAAGAGGATGCCAACGAGTAGCACTGTGATCAAGATGATGCGCAAATAGACCAGGCGCCTGGCCCACACATCCCTCGCAGTAGGTACTGGCTGGACGGGTGCGTGTTGATCAGTTGATGAGAGCATTGATGATACCTCCCGAGGAGCTATCGTATAAAAAAGAAGATAGCGCCTCTACGTATGAGCGGTCTTGTTTCCCAATACACACTCATTGAATAGAGAATGACTCATAAAATTAATCTGAGTATAATCTATTTTGTTTTGAAATGCATCAGTTTAGGGAGCGAATTACGTGAGATGATGTTCAAGAGCATAGCGAGTGGCAGCGCTGCGGGAGTTAAGTGCCAACTTGCCGAAGATTGATTGGATATGACCGCTTACAGTATGGGGACTTAAAACCAGACGCTCAGCGATCTGTTTGTTGCTGAGCCCCATCGCGAGCAGGCGTAGCACTTCAATTTCACGTGTCGTCAGTTCGCCATAGGCGGATGACGAAAGTAGTTCTGTAGATCCACTAACACGATTCCGGCGACGAGGTGTAATATTGTCCATGTAGTTCGAGTTGATTACGACTTCTTGCTGGTCATGATGTTGCCTATTCAGGCGTTCGTTTTCTTCAAAGTGCACATCCGTAAGATCAAGGTCGAACTGGTTGAATACCTGATACCTGGCTACCTCTGGTATCCTTGCTTTCACCTGGGCTGAGATGAACACATTATCCTTTCGAGACACCTTCGATGTTTGTTCTAAAGCAGCTACAATGCGCAAAGCCTTCTTACTCTGGCTACGCTCGAGCAGCCACTCGATTGCTGATCGCAGATTGCCAACCTCACACTCCACTAGCCCTTGCCTGGCGGCTTGATTCGTATGAAATACTGCAGCTTCGGCAAGCGCCATGTAATAAGCAGCATGCGCATCTCGTGTTTTTTCAAGCTCCCCATAGGAACCCAGTCGTTCCAAACCATATTCGCGTAATGTCTCTAAGAAATACAAACGTGGTTCTTCCTTGCCATATGCAGTTTGTTGCACCATACTTTTATCAATGAGGGCGGAAATGCCGTCCAGAACGGAAATGCTCATGTCCCCAAATACTTTCATGATGGCCTCCGCAGCCTTTAATGAGAACCCTCCATCGAAGATAGCAAGCCTTCGAAAGAGCATGTGTTCATTTGGAGTGAGCAAATCATCATTCCAACTTAGCAAATTGCGCAGCGTCTGATGACGTAGAGGAGCATCCCGCCTCCCGCCAGTTAACATCTCAATAGGATGCTCTAAACGGGATAGTAACTCGTGGGGAGATAATACATTACAATGTGTCGCGGTCAGTTCAAGTGTTAGCGGCACACCTTCCAACCGGGTACAAATTTCGGCAACATCACGCGCATTCTCATCAGTGAGTTGGAATCCGGGTAGAATAGCTTCAGCACGTTGTACAAAAAGCGCTATAGATGCAATTTGGGACAGGCTCTCAAGGTCTGGTAACTGTTGCAGGTCTGGTACCTCAAGCGGTGGGACCCTAAATGCATATTCACCCCAAACATGCAGCAAAGCGCGGCTGGTCACCAGTATCTTGAGTTGAGGACATGACGAGAGCAGATCGGAGAGGTGTGGTGCTGCTGGAAGAACCTGTTCGAAGTTATCAAGCACGATTAAAAGGTGCTTGTCATGAAGGAAGGTTTTGAGCAGTTGCATTGGGCTGCGATCTCCTATCTCTTTCAGTCCAAGCGCATGCACAATAGCCGGTATAGCGAGTTCGGAATCGTAGGTCGCAGCCAGGGAGACAAAAGAGACCCCCTCGGCAAATGTTTCTTGTAATTCATTCCCAAGCGCAAGAGCCAGGTGAGTCTTACCGATACCACCTGCACCAGTTAACGTCACAAGTCGTACCTCTGGACGCAGGAGCAGATCTCGTGCTGCTTGTAACTCCTGCTCACGTCCAATAAGTGGTGTGAGAGGCATTGGAACATTTTGGAATTGCAAGGACAGGTCATCCAGATATGAACTGGATTCGAAGGAAGGAGCTGCTGATAGAGTTGAAAGCATATTTGCATTAGCGAAGGTATAGCAGGCTTCTTCAAGGGTCCTGGCAAAGTTCAGCACATCAACAAAGCGCTGCGCGGGTTCCTTGGATAGGCCTTTCAACACGACCTGCTCCACAGCACGAGGAATTTCAGGATGTCCCTTGCAGAGAGAAGGCGGAATAGCATACAAGTGCTGATTAGAAATGTGAACAGCCGATCCCACAAAGGGGAGATGGCCACAAAGCCATTCGTAGACCATGACTGCCAGCGCATATTGATCGCTCGCAGGAACAGGTTGGCCGAGGATCAGTTCAGGAGCCATGTAAGATAGGGTTCCGAAGCGTTCTTTCACCCGCAATACTTCTTGATCAGAGGCCAGCAAAGCCAGGCCAAAATCGCTCAGCAACATTTCGTGTTTCGACCCCAGCAGCACATTTTCCGGTTTCAGATCGCGATGAACCAGGTGTTGATCATGCGCACATTGTAAGGCAGAGGCAAGAGCCATTGTATAGGAAACGATGGTAGAGAGTGCCACAACTGATCCGGAGGGATGTAGCTCACGCAAATTGCCATATGGTGCATAATCCATTACCAGGAAAGGAGCTTCGGATTCCAGGCCAAAATCGAACACGCGAACGATATGTGGGTGCACAAGGTGACTGACCTGGCGCGCTTCATTGAGAAAGCCTGCCAGTGTGGACGGGTCAAGCTTTGAGCGCAAGACCTTGATGGCTACAGGGGTATTCAGATACAGGTGCTCACCCAGATACACATCGGCAAAAGTACCTTTGCCCAGAAGCTGGATCAGGCGATAATTTCCCAACCGCTGCTCTATTTGTTCCATCATGGACTTAACTTTCTTTTAGATCTGCTGATCGTTTTGATCGAAGAACTAACACTTAGTATAACTCTAGTATATGACATGCAAGAAAACAATTTCCCATAGGGTATAGAAAGGATATAGTTTTTAGTGATATCCAGGATGGATGATGTTGGTGATCCATCAATCTGTCCAGTGAAAATGCACTATGCAAGAGTGATACCTCGTCGTATTCAGCAACCTTATCGATAGTCAATATAGTGTGTTTTAAGCATGTGCTTTCATGCCTTCGAAGCTCTTCTCCACCAATTTTTTTGTCTGCCAGTCAATATAGTGTGTTTTAAGCATGTGCTTTCATGCTCCCGCCACTATACTTAAAATGATGGGCTGAGCAGAAGTTTCTGGGATAATTCCTAATCAAGTTTAGAAGGAGAGCATAACTTGTTACAAAGGGGACATGGAGGAGAAGAACCTGAGTACCCAGCAGGACCCGGACCAATGGAGAATCGTGGTGGAGAGGGGAGTCATCGTTATCGCATGCGACAAAAGCTAGTCTCAATAGGTGATGATTACTGGATTGAGAATGCCCTGGGCCAGCGCGTTTTTTTTGTGGATGGTAAAGCATTTCGCTTACGTGAACACCTGGGCTTTAAAGATATGCAGGGCAACGAACTGGTGGCCATCCAGGAAAAGGTCATGCACATCAAAGATACCTATAGTATATACCGCAAAGGTAATGTGTTTGCCACAGTCAAGAAAACGCTGGTGACGCCACTTCGCCAGCGTTTCGACGTACATGTCGCCGGTGCTGAGAATATGGAAGTTGAAGGCAATATCCTGGATCATGAATATGAGATCCACGAGGGACGCAAGCGCATGTCCGAGGTCTCGAAAAAGTGGTTTCATCTGGCCGGTACATATGGTGTGGATATTGTCCCAGGGGCCAATGACATTTTGATTCTCGCCATAACGGTCATCATCGATATGATGACCGACTGAACAGCCCATGCACACCAGCATTCTGTGGCCTCTCAACTCATCGTTCACCCCAGCCGCGCATGAGGCTGGGGTTGATAGTATTAAGAACCTGTGAACGCCACCATCACATACGCTGATAGGAGTCGGCGAGGTTGTCGTTGACGACGTAGGCAACGCCCGTGCTAGTCGTGTCAAGCCTAAGCTCTTGTTGTAAGGTCTTAGTCGAGTAGCTCCACCCGGAGGGAAGTTGTAGCTTGCTTGCCAGCGAGGGGAGTTGATTGTACGTGAGCGTTTTGTCCACAATCTGAGAGTAAGACTGCATGACATAGACGTCGCCGTTGGGCGCGGTGAGCTCGAAGATGGGCTTCCCGGCATCGTAGGTGAAGACAGTGGAACGCATGACCTGGTTGGGTACGTAGAACTGGCTGCCGACGGTAGGCGTCCCCGCAGATGTCTGGAGAGTGCCTCGCAGTTGCGTCTCAATCCCGCCAAAGGTGAACGTCTTGCCGCTGGTAGATGACCCTGAACCCACAATGCTGTCCATGACCCAGTGTCTTGGCCCGTTGAGTTGGGCCGACTGGGATCCAAACTCCTTGTTCACCTTATCTTCGGTCAATGCATTCCACCGTCCTGGTGGACAATCGTTTAGCCCGAGGGTGTTATAGACGTAGGTGGTGATCATTGACCCTGACTGCACAGAAGGGATGACTTCGCAATAGCGTACGTCACGCAGATTTTGGGTTTCCGATGGGGTAGCAGATGCGCTAGCTGTGGCAGGTGCGGTCGTCGGTGTCGGGATGACAGTTGAGCCAGTAGTTGAACCCGAGCTGCATGCTGCTAGTAAAAGCACTACGAGGATTGCCAGACCTCCTTTAACGGTGCACCACATGGCGTCAGTCCTGTTAACTGAGAGCTGATTACTACCATGATAGTGAAGGACGCCTTGTAGAGGAGAGACTTTTTCAATGGTATTCAGACGAGCATCTTTAACCATAATCGCCTCCATATATTATCTATTCACATATACATTGAATGTACATTCAAAGTATAATAGACAGGTTCATATCAGTCAAGGAAATGCCGCTTGCAGGACCTCAGAAAAGTTGTTTTTTCACAATGCCTGGCTCGCTTCCGAGCCTTTTTAGTGAGAGTGTGGAGGGTTTTTGCGTGCCCGCGGGCACGCAAAAACCCTCCACACTCTCATATAAGCGCCGCAGGCGCGCAGGAAACTAAATCTGAGAAGCACTATTACCAATTGCCGATTACATTGAATATAGGGCCAAATATGGCTATCTTACGTTCATTAAGAGAGAGATACTATCCTGATGTGCTATCATGACGGAAGAGAAATCGAAATAACAGAACATCCACGAAGGAAAGAGAAACACATAAGGTATGCAAACAGCATCGAGTCAATATCCAAATAACATCAATCAGCAAACGCGCAAAATTGCTGTTGTCGCTATTCTTCTCTTTGCCCTCTCAGGTCTGATCAGCGGCTTTGCAGTAGGGGCCTTTGTGCACCCTAAGGCACAAACAGGAACAGGGACAGGAACGGCACCCACAAATTCAGGGAAAACGCCGGTGACACAAAACACTAAGACACCCGCATCAACAACACCAGAAAACGTACATCTGAATGCACCTCAGATAACATATTTTTCCTACGTTCAGGCTGCAAATGGTAGTACTAACTATACCGTTTCTTCCTTGATAGTCAATAATAGCAACAAGCCGATCCAGGTATCTGATGTTATGTGCAAACTTTGGCTGGCAAAAGATACAGACGTAGATTCAATATTAGATGCAGATAATTATGCTATACCGAAAGCTATTGATACAATACAACAGCCATTTAAAGGAGAAGTTACGGGCGCTTTCAATTTCATTTCGCCAGCACAACAAACACAACCATGTACTCCTAATGGTCAGAAAACAAACTGGAACTACACTGTCTCCCCATCTGTTAACCCTGGAAAATACAAACTGGTAGTATTAGCCGATTGGAAGGGGAAAAACTTTCATTGGAGTTGGGTAACAATCAGAATCAATAAAGGCTAATCAGCTACCCACCTATTCCTCGCAAGATCCCTCGTACCAGCGCAGCAAACTTTGGTCTTGCAGCATCTGCTGCTGTCAAAACCTCGGCATGGTTCACCTCTTCTGTATCATCCCCTGTCGCAGTATTCGTAATCAGACTTATCCCAAGCACTCGCATGCCCATGTGACGTGCCACTATTACCTCTGGAGCAGTCGACATACCAACAGCATCAGCTCCAGCCGTACGCAAAAACTTCAGTTCCGCGCCCGTCTCATAGCTCGGCCCGGCTACATGAGCATACACGCCTTCATGCAATGTAATCTCAGGCCATTGAGCGGCTACCGTACGGGCCAGTTCCCGTAGCTCAGCATCGTAAGCCTTAGCCAAAGCTGGAAAGCGTCCCCCTAACTGTTCATCATTTGGTCCAATCAACGGATTCATGCCTGCAAGGCCCAGGAAATTGATATGATCGCGAATGAGCATAAAGTCGCCTGGACGGTATGCCGCATTGAGACCGCCAGCAGCATTCGTAACGATCAACTTAGACGCGCCAAGCATGCGCATGACACGCACAGGGAGTGTCAGCGCTTGCATCGTATAGCCCTCGTAAAAGTGGAAGCGTCCTTGCATTACCACAACCGGCACATTTTCGAGCTTGCCAATCAGCAGTCGACCGGCATGACCTACTACAGTCGAACGCAGGAAGTGAGGAATCTCTTCATAGGGAATAGCTGTTGCATCTTGAACCTCAACAGCAAGATCACCTAACCCCGAACCTAGAATCACACCGACATCTGGTTTCATACTAGAACGAGATTGAACGCACGCCGTGGCTTCCATTACCTGATCATACAAGGTCATGTTCACTGACTCGCTTTCGAAAACTACACTATTCTCTCAATATCTTTGTAAGGGCGGGAGTGGTGTGAGACCCTTGCGGTCGCCCTCGGGGTGGGGTGCTCGTCCACTTTCCCACTAATCTTCTTCATTCCCGCATCGCTCCTCCACCATCTTACACGCCTGTGGCTACACTCTCGCGCACAAGCTGGCTATAGACCTGTGTGGTAGATATATGGGCATGACCTAATAACTCCTGCACCGAACGCAAATCCATACCCCCTTGTAGCATCAATATAGCAAAAGAGTGCCGTAACATGTGCGGCGTAATCTCAGTAATATCTGCCTGTCGCGCATACCCTTTGATGATCAGCCAGAAACCCTGACGTGTTAATCGCTCACCATGATGGTTCAAAAACAACGCCTGCTCTTCTGGATGATGTGTTATCAATCCAGGCCTGGCGGTTTCCAGATAACGTTTCGTTGCCTCCACGACTGTAGTTGAAAGTGGCAATACTCGCTCACGCTTGCTTCGGCCATTTCGTCCAGGACAAACTATCGTTGCACCCTGTGCATCAAAATCGCTTAGATTCAGTGATACAAGCTCACTGACACGCATCCCTGTCGCATAGAGCATATGCAACATGGCAAAATCGCGCTTCCCTGCTGATGTTTCAACATCTACCTGACGAAACAAATTAGCAACTTGTTCCTGGCTCAAAATATGAGGCAATTCTCTCTGGATGCGTGGGGCATCTAGCTTCTCGATAGGATCAGATGTAATAATTCCTGTGCTTTCCAAATAGCGGAAAAAAGTCTTCAGTGCCGCCAATTTGCGTGCTATAGTTGCTGGACGATATGCCTGGGCATCCCGCATTTCCAGCAGATAACCAGCAATATGTTCGTGCGTGACTTGCTGCCAATTTTCTATCTGCTGTCGCTTCAGATAGGAGCAGATCTGATTCAAATCATTCCGATAGGCCACTACCGTATTCTGATTTGTTCCACCACGCCCCTGCTCTTTCAATGAGAGTGAGACAATATACTCATCAATTACTTCTTGCAACATAGGACAATACCGCCTATCTTAGGGTCTCCATCTCCCTGATGGGATATATGGATGTCAGTGACCACGCCATTATAATCGATGCCACAATGGAGAGCAAGCAAAATAGGAGTGACTCTTTTCACGCCTCCTGATTTTTGCTCCGCAAAAATAGACGCGTAGCCTCGTTGGAGGCATGTATCCAGGACATTACTGTGCTATCCTTATCACTACAATATTCCAAAAAGTGCTATAATACTCTTAAAATGGTATCCATAAGGAATACCGTTACATACAAGCCTCGCACTAAACACTGAATAGTATTGGGATGAGAAGCAACCCTTGCCTCTCCCTCTCATGATATCCAGTGAAACAATAAGGAGAAACAATTTTAGATGGCTAAATTGCATGACATGTTCACACAGGCACGCCGCGCCCAAAGCAGCGGTGGCATTGGTTTTGTAGGTAAAAATAAGCCGCTAATCAAACCACGGGCTGCTGCGCTCGTTGTCGAATTACCCAATATTGACGCCGGAGAGGCCGAATCAGCCATTAAATCAGGTGCTGATGGGCTACTTTTCACCTGGGATGGTAATGACGCTTCTGCGCTTGAGTCGCTCAAGGATGCTATAGATGCCGCTCAAACAAGTGGTGAAAAAGTCGTCACTGGACTAAACATTACAGGGGGCTGGGAGAACCTGGAACGCGAAAACTTCGAACACGTTAAAGAGTTGGGCGTAAATTATGTTCTACTGCCATTAGAGGCCCCAGCACGTCTACTTTCTTTGCAAATCAAGGATATTGAACTGGTCGTCTCTGTTCCGATGCATTCGGGAGATATGTACCCAATCTTCATTCGCAACCTGACTGCTTTTGACAACATCGCGGCAGTACGTCTTGACTTTTCGCTGTCTGAGGATATCAGCGCTATGTCTATTGAAGATGTATTGCACTACCGTGCAGTTCGCGAAGCAGTACGGTTCCCCGCGCTTCTGAATGTTCAAGGCGACCTGAATGAAGCTGACGTATATACCCTGATGGCTCTGGGTGTGCAGGCAATGATTTTGACCGCCAGTGGAAACGATGCCACTACACAAAAACAAATCAATGCACTGAGAGAATTGCTAGAGAAGGTACACCAGGAAGAAAAGGATTCTATGGTCGGCCTGACTAACAAGCAATAGGTGATGTAACAAAAAATATGCTCTGGGTGTTTCGCAGCCCAGAGCATATTTTTTGTTACATCACCTCAATGCCATATGATGAAATGATTCCCCAAAGGTATATCCATGCTCAATTCCAATGATGCGAGCACGTTGGCGCACAAATTCATCAACTTCAGGGTTACCCATCTGACTTGTATGACAATGTAACGCCTCCAGCTTTTTATCCATAAAATCGCTGATATCGACCCAATGATTTGGCTGACTGGTAGAGAAAAAATAGACTTGTTTCAGCCGGTGCTCTGTAATCCCAGCAGTCAATTGCTCAGGATAATACATTGGCATCCGTGCTGACGCAACTGCATCCAGTGCACACAAGCCTACATTACGATGGTCTGGATGAATCTCATATGGCCTCCAGGGATCAAACGTGAAGAGTACATCGGGTTGCACTCGTCGAATTGCATGTACCAACTCCCTACGCAATCCCAGATTAACCTCTACCTCACCATCGTTATAACCGAGAAATGCCACCTCGCGCACTCCTAATACTTCGGCAGCACGCCGTTGTTCATCTTCTCTCATCTTCCCCAGTCGCTCCATAGTCATGCCAGATTCGTGGCTACCTCGATTACCGCTTGTCACAAGCACATAGTGTACGTCGCGGCCCTCGGCCACCAGCCGAGCTATAGTACCTCCGCAAATGAACTCGGCGTCATCCGGGTGTGCCATAATTACGAGAATACGTTGACCTTCAGGGGGTAGTAGAACAGAGGATTCAGTACTCATATAGGTTGGTTTACTCCTTGTTGATCAGGCACTGTCACTTGCCAGTGCAACTGGCGGCGCGGTATGCGCCTTAACAAACCACGCGTCGTCTCCCAAACACGCGTTGGATTTTCATTATTTCGCCAGTAATAATAACATCCAAGATCATCAGGTTCGGCAGTGAGCAACTGGCAAAAAGCCTGTTCAAGTTCCATTTCACTGTTTTCATCAAGGTTGAAGTTTTGTAGCCAGAGTTGACTTCGTTTATTATACAGACGAGCTGTCTCGACGACGCTACGACCCCACTTTTCTATGATAGCCACGTCCTCATCAAGCAAATTCCAGAAAAGGTGGCAACCAATAGTATCTAGATGAGGAAGCTGTGCCAGATCCTCAACCTGTGAAATATCCTGCGGAAGTAGAACGACTGTCGTTTTTAAATGCTCATCAACTCGTTTGACACAGGCACATATCTCACCAAGGAAATCGATCATCGAACGTCTGCGGAAACGCTCCAGGTCTGTAACATCCGGGCATAGCGCCCTGCATACTGAACAGAAACAGGTAACATCCAGACTACGTGGCTCATCAATCAAAATTCCATTAATTGGGTACTTTGTCAGGTAACGCTCAATTTCCTTAAAAAGCCAGCGACGAAACGATTGATGATTAAAACACGAGATTTCATGATGACGCCCATGGCGATCCATTACACGTGATGGTGGGTGGCGAAATGTATACCAACTTGGCACAAGTGAAGGCCCTGCAAAGAGATTCCCATAACGTCCAAGACTCAAGTGTATTTTTAGTCCCGCATCCTGCACCAGGCGCAACCCGCGTTCCAGGTCTCTAGGCCAACGTTGTTCTTCCTGTTCATGTATTGCATAGACAATACTTCCCGCCCCTGCTGAACGAATCTGATCAAAATCACGTTTTGCAACATCGGGATGAAGCAATGGGTGAAAATAAGCAACTGTAATTTCCATGAAACCTACCAAGAGAGATAAAGTGCAATACAGGAAAAAAGGGTTTTAGATGAACCCACCTGTATGAACCAGAGTATAGCATACACAAGAACATTTGCTCAATAGACAGTAATTAAGTCCTATAGAAAGCCACCTGGAAATGTAAATGCGTTTTTCCGACTTTTTCTCCTATTTCACTTGACGCTCATTACAAACTACAGGTACAATAGGCCCGCCAATACCGAGATCTTAGGAAAACCCTTCTATAAATGTACTTGCTAACTGCATTGTTGAGAATGGATGGAAGCATATTTCGGGGTGGGAATAGTCGGTGGCTGGCAAATATCAAGCAGAAAGGACACATCATGAAAGTTTTCCCGTTATCAACGAATAATGCATCGTTTGTTGAACGACTGAAACAGCTAGCCGTCGCTGTGTATCATTTCCTGGATTGGTTCACACCTACGCATCCCTTTATCGCCGAGAAGCGAGCGCGTACTTTCCTTGTTTCCTTTACAATCCTCTTCTTCGAATTGTTCTGCATTCGCTGGATTCCATCCTACGTCCGCTACCTGAGTTATTTTAACAACTTTCTCCTGATGGCTTCTTTCCTGGGCATTGGCCTCGGCATGCTCTCAGCGCGCCGCGAGCGTTTCTGGTTCCCCCCTTTCTCGGTACTGGTGGCGCTACTGGTCGTTGTCATCGCGAAGACGAAGTTCACGCTTCTCATCAATTCAACGCAGGTTCTCTACTACGGAATTGCAGACCAGCAGAGCGCCCAGGCAGAAAACTTTCTGGTGTTGCCAATCATTTTCGGAATGGTGACGCTCTGCTTCATTCCTCTATCTCGTTCCTTTGGCAAGTTGTTCTCTCAGTTAAATCCACTGACAGCATACACCTATGATATAATCGGCAGCCTGGCGGGAATCGCCACCTTCTCCGCGATGTCCTACTTCTCTCTGCCGCCGCTGGCGTGGTTCTCCATCCTGAGCATCCTCGCGCTGCTGCTCAGCGCGAAACGAACGGTGCTATTCGTAGCGGTCATTCTGGCTGCTACTCTCATCGAGGTTGGTCGTCTTCAGGCCGGCGCATACTGGTCACCATACTATAAAATCATCCTGCACCCGGTCCCTCCCCATGGCTACTTTATCGATGTAAACGGCACCGGGCATCAGTATATGACTAACTGGCAGTTCAAGGAGCCATTCTACAAGGAGGTATACCGTATATTTGGCAGCGGGTCATTCCACCACGCGCTGATACTTGGAGCCGGATCCGGATCTGACACCGCGATCGCCCTGGCGCATGGTGTCGATTCGATCACTGCGGTAGAGATTGATCCCACGATCTATCAGCTTGGTGCTCAGCTCAACCCCGATAAACCCTACAGCAATCCGCGTGTTCATGTTGTCATCAATGATGGCCGCAGTTTCTTGCAGAATACCACCGATCACTATGATCTGATTATTTTCGCTTTGCCCGACTCGCTGACGCTCACCTCAAACAACACCAGTTTGCGTCTTGAAAGTTTCCTGCTCACGCAGGACGCACTTGCGACGGCGCGGACGCGCCTGACGAGTAACGGCCTGGTTGTGCTGTACAACTTCTACAGACAGGACTGGCTAGTTCAGAAACTGTCTGACATGGTGGGCAATGCCTTCCACCAGCAGCCTCTTGTGACAACCTATGGTGACACGGGACGCGCTGCGGCGATTATGGCGGGACCCCGCCTGGCAACGCTGCCGAAGGGCGAGTTTGGCACTTATCATGAGCAGCCTGTACATACGAATACAGGAAAACTGGGCATTATCAGCCAGGGCTACTTTCCCCTGACCTCAGCTACACCAGCAACTGACGACTGGCCGTTCCTCTACCTGCAAGATCGGAGTTTCCCGACCATTTACATCCTCGGCCTCATTATGATTGCTGTCTATGCGCTGGTTGGCACAGTGACGCTCGCTCCTCGAAAGACGCTGCGCCGCTTTGACTGGCACATGTTCTTCCTGGGTATGGCCTTTATGCTGCTTGAAGTGAAAAGCCTGACTACTTTCTCTCTCCTGTTTGGCACCACCTGGCTGGTGAACTCGCTGGTCTTCTTCGCTATTCTGAGCGGTGTGCTGCTGGCGATCCTGGTAAACAGACGCTTTAAGTTCAAGCGAATAAGCGTGTTTTACCTGTTGCTCTTCGGGGTACTCCTTTTGAATATACTCTTGCCGCCCGACACGCTACTGCTGAGCAACCCCATCCTCAGGTATATGCTAGCAAGCGTACTGGCTTTCACACCGGTGTTTCTGGCCAACATTATCTTCACGAACTCGTTTCGAGATAGTGAAACGGCGGATATTGCCTTCGCCTCAAACTTGCTTGGCATCATGGTTGGAGGAGGAATGGAGTACTTTAGCATGTTGTTTGGTTATCGCCTGCTACTTATACCAGTGATCCTATTCTATGCCTGTGCTCTACTGCTCCGTCTCAGAAGCCGCCGAACGCCAGGCGCGTTGGATGAAGCTGTAGCGTCAGAGCCGATCCTTTCATCTCACTAGGCATAGGATCTAATTGACATCAGCAAAGACAATTGAGGAAACATTGTAGCTATATTTTCTGTGCAATTGCAATCAAAGAAATACCTACTGGCATACTGATTTTCGCTTCAACGCGTTTCAAAAGGGGAACGATGCTATCAAAGGAAGAAATTTGATAGGGCCTCAAGC
>Ga0137372_10000258_pt1 | contig 46592 bp, 43 predicted proteins | sample SagtaG_6_FD_104911 | JGI IMG/M metagenome (GOLD analysis project Ga0137372, IMG submission 104911) | Vadose zone soil microbial communities from Sagehorn Ranch, Mendocino, California, USA - Sage1_R_60_16 metaG | ecosystem: Environmental > Terrestrial > Soil > Vadose zone | place: USA...
ACGAGCGCGAGGAGCGCGACGCCCCAGACCTTCGTGTCCTTGAGGTGCTCGGCGATCCCGGTCTTCTCGATCACGACCTGGTCGCGAAGCTCGCGGAAGTTGAGCGTCGGCCCGACCGTGATCGCCTCGCCCTCGCCCACCTCCACCTTCGGCGCGAGCGCCAGCGAGTCGGCGGCGCTCGACGCGGCCGCCATCGCGTTCACGCCCGCGGTCGGCTCGTAGACGGACCTGGTCGCCTTCGAGGAGGCGCCCCAGGCGCCGCCGAGGCCCCAGAAGAGGAGCAGGAGGCCGGCGATGAAGCCGAAGTCGCCGAAGCGGTTCACCACGAACGCCTTCATGCCGGCGGCCGCCTTCTCGCGGTCCGTGTAGTAGTAGGCGATGAGGCCGTAGCTGCAGAGGCCGACGCCCTCCCACCCGAAGAACATGACGACGAAGTTGTCCCCCATGACGAGGAGGAGCATCGAGAAGACGAAGAGGTTCAGCCAGGTGAAGAACCGCCAGTACGCCTTCGCCTCGTCGCTCCACATGTAGCCGATGGAGAAGACGTGGATGAGCATCCCGATGAAGGTGATGATGAGGACCATCATCATCGAGAGCGGGTCGAGGGCGAACGCGAGGTCCACCGTCACGCGACCGGCCGTGAACATGTTCCAGAGCGTGTCCTGCAGGAAGCGCCGCTCCGCCGGGAGCTGCAGCATCTGGAAGAACGCGTAGGCGGCGACGAGGAAGGCGAGGGCCATCGCGCCCACCGCCACCACGTGCACGAGCGCCTTCTTCCCGCTCCGCTCGAACCGCCACCCGAAGGCGAGGTTCACCACCGAGCCGAGGAGCGGGAAGAGCGGGATCAGCCAGAGATAGCTGGCGTGCTCCACCAGGATGGGACCGAGGCCGTGCGTCGCGTGTTCCATCTCTACTCCCGCATCGTGTCCGCGAGGCGGACGTCGATGCTCCGGAACGTCTGGAAGATGGCGAGGACGATGGCGAGGCCGACCGCCGCCTCCGCCGCCGCGAGGACGATGACGAAGAGGGCGAACACCTGCCCGCCGACCCCGCCCGTCACGTAGTGGTTGAAGGCGACGAAGTTCACGTTCGCGCCGTTCAGGATGAGCTCGACGCCCATGAGGACGCCGACCGCGTTGCGGCGGGTGGCGACCGTCATGAGCCCCAGGCTGAAGAGCAGGGCGCCGAGGACGAGGAAGTGCTGGAGGCCGACGTGGAGCATGCGTTCTCCTCTGTCTATCCGAGCGAGGGATCCGGCTCGTCCTGCTTCAGCTCCTTGCGCGCGATGACGACCGCGCCGATGAGCGTGGCGAGGAGGACGAGCGAGGCGAGCTCGAAGGGGAGGAGCCAGCGGGTGAGGAAGCCGTTCCCGATGTCGCGGGTGGTGGGCGCGAGCGCCGGCGCGGCGTGCGCGGCCCAGGGCGTCGCGACCGCGATGAAGACGAGCACCGGCACCGTCGCGACGAGCAGGGCCACCGCGCCCGCGACGCCGAGGCTCGCGTTGGAGATGTTCACCTCGGTGATGCGGTTCGTCAGCATCACGGCGAACAGGATGAGGACGAGGACGCCGCCGATGTAGACGAGGAGCTGGGTGACGGCGAGGAAGTCGGCGGAGAGCAGGACGTAGAGCGACCCCGCGCCCATGAGCGCGAAGAGCAGGCCGATGGCGCTGTACAGGATGTTCCTCGAGAACGCCACGGCGCCCGCGCCGGCGACAGTCAGCCCGGCGAAGGCGTAGAAGAGGACGTCCTGCAGCGTGATCGGCCCGACGGTCAGGTTGACGGGGAGCAGGGCGCCGTCGGCGACGCTCGCGCCGAGGATGCCGACGAAGGTCACGACCAGCGCGGCCAGGACCACCCAGGTGACGATCTTGCGAGGCATGCGCTCCTCTCAGGCCTTCTGGCCGTCGGCGGGGGTCAGGGCCGCGGGCGCCGCTACCGGGGCGATCACGGTGGGCGCGGCGGGGGCGGCGGCCTCGGCCGGAGGGGCCGCCTCGGCGGCGGCCTTCATGACGTCGGCCGGCTTCGCGGCCGGGACGGTGGGCGTGGCGGCGGCCTTCGCGGGCGGCTTCGGCGCCGGCTCCGCGGCCTTCGCGGAGGGCGGCTCTGGCGGGAGGTACTCGGGGCCCGGCGCGTGCCAGGGGCGCGCGTCGAGCTTGGCGCGCACCAGCGAGCCGAGCGTCACGCGCGGGAAGTACTCGGCGCCCTTGGCGACCTTGTAGACGGGGAACTCGGGCTCCGCCCAGCGGATGGTGAGGTTCCTCACCGAGCGTTGCGCGCCTTCGAACTCGCGCGTGTGCTGGATCGAGCCCGTCGGGCAGGGCTCGACGCACAAGCCGCAGAACATGCACTTCGCCTCGTCGATGTCGAACTGCGTGACGACGCGCTGCTTCGGGTTCGCGGGGTCCTTCTCGAGCGTGATCTGGATGCAGCCGATGGGGCAGGCGCGCTCGCAGGCCTGGCAGCCGGTGCAGATGGCGGCGTCCACCTCGAGGAACCCGCGGTACCGCGGCGGCAGCGTGTCGCGCACCCGCAGCTCGGTCCGGTCCGGGTACTGCGTCGTGATGGGACGGCGGAGCATGTACGAGAGCGTGATGGACAGGCCGTGCCAGAACGACTGGACGGTGTCCGTCACGTTGTCGACGTACTCGCTCGCGGGGTTCGCGGTCTTCGGCATGGTCGGTCGGCTCGCTACCAGTTGGAGAGATCGAACTTGTCGCCCTGCACGGCCTGGATGTTGAGGCGCACGCGCCGGAAGAAGAGCAGCGCGAGGACGGTGGCGAAGACGGTGAGCCCCACGCCGGTGACGACCTCGACGCCTGGCGCGACGCCCACCGCCAGCTCCCAGAAGAGCGTGAAGACGAAGCAGGCGAAGGCGCCCGGGACGAGGTACTTCCAGCAGAGCGCCATCATCTGGTCGACGCGGATGCGCGGCAGCGTCCAGCGCAGCCACACGACGACGTTCGACAGGACGATCGCCTTCAGCACGAACACCACCATCGAGACGGCGTTCCAGCCCCACCAGGCGGCGGCGGGGAGGATGCCGCTCCCGCGCAGCCCGTCGACGTACTCCGCCGAGACGAACGGGATCTGCCAGCCGCCGAGGAAGAGCGTCGTCGCGACCGCCGAGAGCACCCAGATGTTGCCCCACTCGGCGAGGAAGAAGAGCGCGAAGCGGAACCCGGAGTACTCGGAGAGGTAGCCCGCGACGAGCTCCGACTCGGCCTCGGGCAGGTCGAAGGGCGTGCGGTTCGCCTCGGCCAGCTGGCTCGTGAAGAGGATGAAGAAGGCGATGAAGGCGGCGGGGTTGCGGAAGACGAACCACTCCCAGGGGAGGCCGCCCTGCGCGCGGATGATGCCCTGCATCGAGAGCGTCCCCGCCATCGCGACCGGGATGAAGATCGCGACGCCGGCCGGGATCTCGTAGGAGATGACCTGCGCCGCCGAGCGCATGCCGCCGAAGAGCGCCCACTTCGAGTTCGACGACCAGCCGGAGATGAGGATGCCCACCACCACCAGCGCGGTGACGCTCGTGACGTAGAAGATGCCGACGTTCAGGTCCGCCACCACGAGCGAGTGCCCGAAGGGCAGCACGACGAAGGTGAGCGCGAACCCGACGAGCACGAAATAGGGCGCGGCGCGGAACAGGACCGAGTCGGCTTCCGCCGGGACGAGGTCCTCCTTGAGGAGGAGCTTGACGGCGTCCGCGATCCAGACGAAGAAGCCCGCGAACCCGGCCCGGTTCGGGCCGATGCGGCTCTGCATGCGGCCCGCGATGCGGCGCTCGTACCAGGAGATGACGCCCGAGAAGATGGCGCCGAAGTTCACCATGAGGAGCGCGAGGACCGCGAGCGCGCCGACGTAGGCGGCCGTGCGGTGGCCCTCGAGGCCCGCCGCGGCGAGCGCGGCGTCGATGGTGGCCGGCTGCAGGATGGGCGTGAGCAGCAGGATGAGGCCCAGGAGCAGGGCCGGGATCCCGACCGCCGCGGCCAGCGTCACGGCGACGATGACCTTGGGCGTGGACTTCGGCTGGTACGGGACGGGAGGCGTGTTGACGGGCATGGGAGAGCGCGGCTCCTAGCGATCGATTTCCGGCGCGACGACGTCGAGGCTCGCGATGAGCGCGACGAGGTCCGCCACCATCAGGCCGGGCGAGATGTCCTCGATGATGCCCATCGCCATGTAGCTGCCGGTGCGGGCGCGGACGCGGTACGCCTTGTCGGTGCCGTCGGAGACGACGTAGTAGGCCATCTCGCCGCGGGCCGACTCGACGCGCGAGAACGCCTCGCCCGCCTCCGGCTTGATCTTGCGCGGCACCTTGGCCATGAACTCGCCGTCCGGGATCGAGTCGAGCGCCTGCCGCACGATCTGCGACGACTGCTTCATCTCGAGCACGCGCACGTAGTAGCGGTCGAACGTGTCGCCGACGGTGCCCCGGGAGCCGCGGCCGACGGGCACCTCGAACTTGAAGTTCGGGTACGCGCCGTAGGGCACGTCGCGGCGCACGTCCCAGTCCATGCCGGAGCCGCGCAGGTTCGGGCCGACGAGGCCGTAGTCGACCGCCTGCTCCTTCGTGATGACCGCCACGTTGGCGAGCCGCTTGACGTAGATGGAGTTGAAGGAGAGCAGCCGGTCGAACTCGACGAGCATCGTGTCGAAGTGGTCGAGGAACGCGAGGACCTTGTCGCGCCAGCCGGCCGGCATGTCGAACGCGACGCCGCCGATGCGGTGGTAGTTGTAGGTGAGCCGCGCGCCGCAGAGCGCCTCGATGAGGTCGTTCACGCGCTCGCGCTCGCGGAGCGCGTGCACGAGCGGGGTCGAGGCGCCGATGTCGGTCGCCATCGTGCCGGTCGAGACGAGGTGGCTCGCGATGCGGCACAGCTCGCACGAGATGGCGCGCAGCCACTGGGCGCGCGGCGGGACCTCCACCTTGATGAGCTTCTCGACGGCGATCGCGTACCCCTCGTTGGCGAACATGGCCGCCACGTAGTCGATGCGATCGGTGTACGGCATGAAGCCGGGGTAGCCGGTGATCTCGCCGATCTTCTCGAGCGAGCGGTGCAGGTACCCGACGTCGGGCACGGCGCGCTTCATCACCTCGCCGTCGGTGTCGACGAGGAAGTTGATGACGCCGTGGGTGGAGGGGTGCTGCGGGCCGAAGTTGAGGAGCATCTCCTCGCCCGTGTTGCCGACCCGCCTCAGGATGAGCTTCTCCATCGCGGTTCCTCGCTAGGCCTTGGCCGCGGGCGGCGCGGGCGGGGTGGAAGGGGCGGGCGGCGCGGCGGCCGCCGGCGGTGGCGCGGGCCGCGGATTCTCGGCGCGATGCTTCTCGTCGAGGCGGCGCAGCTCGACGAGCGGGTTCTCGCGCTCGTTCGTGATGCCGTGGTATCCGCCGTGCTCCTGGTAGTCCTTGCGGAGCGGGAAGCCCTGCCAGTCGTCCGGGAGGAGCACGCGTCGCAGGTCGGGGTGGCCCGCGAAGACCACGCCGAACATGTCGTAGCACTCGCGCTCGAGCCAGTTGGCCGCCTTCCACACGCCGGTGACCGACGGCACCACCGGGTTCGCGCGGTCGGCCTCCACCTTGAGCACGATCCCGTGGCGGTGGCCGTACGAGAACAGGTGATAGACGACCTCGATCACGTTCCGCTTCGGCCAGTCGAGGCCGGTGAGGTCGTTGCAGTGGTCGAGCTCGAGGCCGGGCGCCGCCTTGAGGAAGCGCGCCACGTCCACGATCCGATCCGCCTTCACGACGGCGAACGGGTCGATCTTCGGCTCGGAGAGCGGGCCTACCGCGTCGCCGAACTCCGCCTTCAGCTTCTCGTGGATCTCGTTGACCGTCATCAGCTCTCTCGACCCTCCGATGTGAGACGAGGCGGGCGGCCCGCGTCGCGCGTGCACGCTCGCCCCGACTCGCTCGAATCCCGTGCTACGCGATACGTGAAATCTTCGCGTCCGCCGGCACGACGCGCCTCGTCTTGTCCTTCCACCGCTCGCGGCTGACGAGCTCCTGGAGCCGGAGGAACCCCTCGGTGAGCGCCTCCGGGCGGGGCGGGCAGCCCGGGACGTAGACGTCCACCGGGATGACCTTGTCGACACCCTTGCAGACCGAGTACGCGAGCTGGAAGAGGCCGCCGCAGTTGGCGCAGGAGCCCATCGAGATGACGTACTTCGGCTCCGCCATCTGGTCGTAGAGGAGCTTGCAGCGCTCGGCCATCTTGTAGGTGAGCGTGCCGGCCACGATCATGAAGTCGGACTGGCGCGGGCTCGCCCGGAAGACGGCGCCGAAGCGATCGAGGTCGGCGCGGGGGCCGCCCGTCTGCATGAGCTCGATGCCGCAGCAGGCGAGGCCGAAGAGCAGGTAATGGAGCGAGTTCGTGCGGGCGAGGTTGATGAGCTTGTCGAGCTGGCTCGTGTGGCTCATCAAGATGTCGCCGCCGAACCCGGCATCCATCGTGTCGCGCGAAGCCATTCGTTCATGCTCCTCATCTGTCCGCTGAGGACTAAACGCCCGAGACCCCTCGATTTCTTCCTAAAGGGGCGCTGCGTGAAAAGCGACGCTCAGGCCGCCTTGCGGCCGCCCGAGCCCTGCGCAGGCTGCTGCTCGACCTCCGCCAGCTTCTTCACCCACTCCAGGTCGCCATGGACCCACACCCAAACCAAGCCCACCACCAGGATGAGGGTGAAGAGGAGCAGCTCGCCGAGCGCCACCAGGCCTGCGGTGGGGCTCTGCGCCACCCACTCCTTGAAGACGGCGACGACCGGGAAGGTGAGGGCGATATCGACCTCGAAGATCACGAACACGAGGGCGATGAGGTAGAAGCGCGGGTTGAAGTTCATCCAAGCCGAGCCGATCGGCTTCTCGCCGCACTCGTAGATGGTCGATTTCGCCAGCTCGGGGTGGTTGGGGCGCAGCAGGCGCCCGGCCGTCAGCCCGACGAGGGCGAAGCCGACTGCCACCACGGCGAAAGCCAAGACGGCGCCAAATTGAAAGCCCATCGGAATGACTCCGGGGGGAAGAGCACTGATGAAGGGAAGTGCGCGAGCCGAATATCCCGCCCGGGATGCGATGTCAAGCGGGGGAATTCGTTTGACAATAAAGGCGCAGTAGAGGATGGAAGAGCACCCGCGCCCACGTTTGCCTCCTGCACGGAACAGGGAGACGAATGACCCCACTCCAGACGTACTTCCCGCTCGCCGTCGCCTTCATCGTGGCGGGCCTGCTCGCGGCGCTCCTGGTCGGTGCGGCGACGCTCCTCGGTCCGAGGCGCCCCAGCCGGGTGAAGTCGGGGCCGTTCGAGTGCGGCTCCGATCCCATCGGCAGCGCGCGAGAGCGCTTCGGAGTGAAGTTCTACATGATCGCCTTACTCTTCATCGTATTCGACGTCGAGGCGGTCTTCGTCTATCCCTGGGCGGTCCTGCTCAGGGAGCTCGGCTGGGCTGGCTACGTGGCGATGGCGTTCTTCGCCTTCACGCTCGTGGTCGGTCTCGCATACGTGTGGAAGAAGGGCGCGCTCGAGATGGAGAGCGAGTAGATGGCGACGGAACACGACATCATCCCGGGCATCACCACGCGTCGCGAGGATGCGACCGGGTTCTTCCAGAAGATGGTCTCGAAGGGCCTCGGCTGGGCCCGCAAGAACTCGCTCTGGCAATACCCCTTCGTGACCGCGTGCTGCGGTATGGAGTACATGAGCGTCTCGTCGGCGCGCTACGACATCGCGCGCTTCGGCGCCGAGGTGCCGCGCTTCTCGCCGCGCCAGGCCGACCTCCTGCTCGTCGTCGGGACCGTCAACTGCAAGCAGGCGCCCATCCTGAAGCGCGTCTACGAGCAGATGAGCGAGCCGAAGTGGGTGATCGCGTTCGGCGTGTGCGCCAGCTCGGGCGGCTTCTACGACAACTACGCCACCGTGCAGGGCATCGACCGCGTCATCCCGGTGGACATCTACATCCCCGGCTGCCCGCCGCGGCCGGAGCAGGTGCTCGACGGCCTCATGCTCCTGCAGCGCAAGATCCAGAACCAGCAGCACAAGCTCATCGACCGCAGCCCGCTCCCGGTCCTCGCGACCGAGGGCCAGGGCCGCTAGCACCGAGGCGCGCACCATGGCCAAGGCCATCCTGTCGGCGCTCGCCGGCCGTTTTCCCGGCGACGTCTACGAGCCATACGAGGGCGTGGGGGGAGACGACTGCGTCTTCGTCCGCAAGGACCAGATCGTCGAGGTCTGCCGGTTCCTCAAGACCGACCCGGCGATGGCGTTCAACATGGCGCCGTACATCACGGCGGTGGACTACCTCGGGCTCGAGCCGCGCTTCGAGGTCGTCTACCAGCTGCTCTCCACGACGAAGAACCACCGCGTGAGACTGCGCGTGAAGGTGCCGGAGAGCGATCTCGAGGTGCCGAGCGTCACGTCCGTCTGGCGCGGCGCGGACTGGTTCGAGCGGTACTGCTTCGACATGTACGGCATCCGCTTCCGGAACCACCCCGACATGCGGCGCCTCCTCATGTACGACGAGTTCGTCGGCCATCCGCTGCGGAAGGACTACCCGCTGCGGGGGCGGCAGCCCCTCGTCCAGGAGCGCGAGGTGAGCGACATCTACCGCGGCCCGGGCCCCGGCGGCCGGGACTAGAGCGAGGATCGATGGCGACCGAATACCAGGACTTGGGCGGGGCGGACCCGCAGGCGACGCCGGGCAGCCACGGCGCAGGGGAGCCGGCGCGCCCGTTCGAGGGACAGCGCGTGCCGGTCCGCTACGACGGGCCGCTCGACGCGCCGCTCACCGGCAAGCAGATGGTGGTGAACCTCGGACCGAGCCATCCCGCGATGCACGGCGTCACGCGGGCGGTGGTGGCGCTCGAGGGCGAGACGATCGTGAAGATGAAGCTCGACATCGGCTTCCTTCACCGCGGGTTCGAGAAGAGCTGCGAGAACATCACCTGGGGGCAGGTCTTCCCGTACACGGATCGGCTGAACTACGTCAGCTCGATCATGAACAACGTCGGGTTCGCGCTGGTCGTCGAGAAGCTGTGCAAGCTCGACATCCCGGTGCGGGCGAAGTACCTGCGCGTCGCCACGTCCGAGCTGCACCGCATCTGCGACCACCTGACGCTCGTCGCTGCCATGGGCCTCGAGCTCGGCGCGATGACCGTGTTCCTCTACGGCGTCGAGGCGCGCGACCTCATCTGGGACCGGCTCACCGAGATCTGCGGCGCGCGCCTCACCTCGAACTACGTGCGCGTCGGCGGCGTGGCGCGCGACGCGCCCGAGGGCTGGACGGAGAAGACGCTCGCGACGCTCGACCGCGTCGCCGAGCTGCGCGCCACCATCGAGGCGCTCCTCACCCGCAACCGCATCTTCATGGACCGGACGCAGGGGACGGGCGTCATCTCGCGCGAGGACGCGCTCGACTTCGGCTTCACCGGCCCGTGCCTGCGCGCGTCGGGCGAGCCGTACGACATCCGCAAGGCGGCGCCGTACCTCGTCTACGACCGCCTCGACTTCGACATCCCGGTCGGCTCGAAGGGCGACAACTTCAACCGCTACCTCATGCGCGTCGAGGAGATGCGCCAGTCCGACCGCATCGTGCGCCAGTGCTTCCAGCAGATGGAGCCGGGCGAGATCGTGCTCTCGGATTTCCGGTACGTGCTGCCCCCGAAGCCGCTCGTATACGGCACGATCGAGGGCGTGATGGCGCACTTCAAGCTCATCATGGAGGGCATCAAGGTGCCCGCCGGCGAGGCTTACAGCTACACCGAGGCGGCCAACGGTGAGCTCGGCTTCTACGCCGTGTCCGACGGGGGCGGGCGTCCCTACAAGCTCGGCCTGCGCGCGCCGGGCTGGCCCATGACGGCGGCGCTCCCGCACATGACGAAGGGAGCGCTGCTCGCCGACCTCGTCCCCACCTTCGACAGCATCAACATGATCGGCGGCGAGGTCGAGCAGTAGCCGCTGCTCGAGCCGCGAAGAGGATCCCGAGATGGCAGACGAGACCAAGCCCCCGGCTCCCGCCGCCGCGCCGCAGAGGCCGCCCGGCCCGCCCGCGCCGCCGCCGCCCAAGAACCCGGGCTTCGTGACCTGCACGATCGACGGCCGCGAGGTCGTCGTGAAGCCGGGCACGAACGTGGTCGAGGCCGCGAAGGCGGTGGGCGTCGAGGTCCCGTACTACTGCTACCACAAGCGGCTCTCCGTCGCGGCCAACTGCCGGATGTGCCTCGTCGAGATGTCGAACGCGCCCGGCGGGAAGCTCATGCCGGGCTGCCAGATGCCGGTCGCCGAGGGCATCACCATCAAGACGGACACGTCGCGCGTGAAGGACCAGCAGCGCGCGACGCTCGAGTTCCTGCTGCTCAACCACCCGGTCGACTGCGCCATCTGCGACCAGGCCGGCGAGTGCAAGCTGCAGGACTACTACATGAAGTACGACCAGAAGCCGTCGCGGCTCGACGTGCCGAAGGTCCAGAAGGCGAAGCGCGTCGAGCTCGGGCCGCTCGTGACGCTCGACCAGGAGCGCTGCATCCTCTGCACGCGCTGCGTTCGCTTCATGCGCGAGGTGGCGAAGCAGCCGCAGCTCGGCGTGGCCGAGCGAGGCAACGAGAGCTGCATCACCACCTTCCCCGGCCAGCCGCTCGACTCGAAGTACGCCGGCAACACCGTCGACATCTGCCCGGTGGGCGCGCTCACCTCGACCGACTTCCGCTTCCGCGGCCGCGTCTGGTTCATGTCCTCGGCGCGGAGCATCTGCACCGGCTGCGCCCGCGGCTGCAACACCTTCCTCGACTACCTCAAGGACACCACCTACCGGTACCGCCCCCGCGAGAACGAGGCCGTCAACCAGGAGTGGATGTGCGACGACGGGCGCCTCTCCTACAAGTACGTGAACACCGACCGCGTCCTCACCGCGCGTGAGGGCCGCGGCGCGGTCGGGCGCGACCTGCCCGTCTCCGCGGCGATCCAGGCCTCGGCGGCGGCCCTGAAGGCGCACGCGGGCGAGGGCACGCTGGCGGCGCTCTTCTCACCCGTCGCGTCGCTGGAGGACCTGCTCGTGGCGGCGCTCGTCGCCACCGAGGGTCTCGGGCTCGCCGAGGTCTACGTGGGCGGCCGGCCCGACGGGTGGCAGGACGAGCTGCTGAAGCGCGCCGACGAGAACCCGAACCGCCGCGGGCTCGAGCTCGTGGCGCAGGCGTTCGGGCTGCTCGTGAAGCCGTTCGCGGAGCTGACGCGCGCCATCGAGGCGGGCCGGGTGAAGGCGGTGTGGGCGGTGGGGGCGGAGATCCCCGACGCGCAGGCCGCGGCCACGTTCGGCCGGCTCGAGGCGCTCGTCTGCCAGGCCGTGAACCACGGCGTGGCCGCGAAGGAGGCGACGCTGCTCCTCCCGGCGGCCCCGCACTCCGAGACGGACGGCACCTTCGTCAACTTCGAGGGGCGCCCGCAGCGCTTCGAGCTCGCCTACTGGCCCCGCGGCGCCGCGAGCCCGCACTGGAAGCTGGCCGGCGAGCTCGGCAGGGCGCTCGGCCTCGCCTGGCGGTTCGCCGGCGCGCGCGAGGTGTGGACCGAGCTCGGGCCGAGGCTCGCCGACGTGCTCCCCGGGTTCGTCTGGGACAGCCTGCCTTCGACCGGCAAGCGGCGCGGCCTCGTGCCGCTCGCGGCCGGCACGGTGGACGGCCGGCTCCCGGGCTATCGCGAGCGCGTCCCGGAAGACCCGGCGGGCGACACCCGGATGGATCTGCTCAAGGTCTCTCGCTAGGAGGCGGCGTGCGGCGATTCCTCGGAATGGTGCTGTTCACGATCTGCGTCCCGGTGGCGCTGGTGCTCCTGTCCTACGGCGTGTATTGGGCCGTCGCCGGCGCGGAGCACCTCGCGACGTCGCTCGGCGCACCGCCGAGCTACGGCGCGGCGGTCGCGAACGTGCTCCTGCTCATGGGCGGCATCGTCATGACGACGGCGGCCGCGCTCACGGTCGGCGAGCGCAAGTGGTCGGCCATGATCCAGAACCGGATCGGCCCCAACCGCATCCGCCTCTTCGGGAAGTTCCCGGTGGGCGGCATCTTCTTCCTGCTCGCCGACGCGCTGAAGATGATCACGAAGGAGAACATCGAGCCCGACCGGCGGTCGCGCGTGCTGTACGAGCTCGCGCCGATGGCCGCCTTCGCGCCGTCGTTCGTGCTCTTCGCGGTGGTGCCGGTCGGGCCGCCGGTGAGCATCCAGATCGCGGGCCTCGTCCACCGCGTGGGCCTCCAGGTCGCGACCATCGACGCGGGCCTCCTCTTCATCTTCGGCGCCGCGTCGCTCGCGGTGTACGGGACGGCGCTGGCGGGCTGGGCGTCGAACTCGAAGCTCGCCATGCTCGGCGGCGTCCGCGCCAGCTCGCAGATGATCAGCTACGAGGTGTCGCTCGGGCTCTCGCTCGTCGGCTCGATGATGGCGTACCAGTCGCTCCGCGTCGAGGAGATGGTGGTGGCGCAGGGGACGCTCCTCTGGGGCTTCCTCCCGTCGCTGGGCGTCTTCCTGCAGCCGGTCGGGCTGCTCGTCTTCTTCGCCTCCGCGTTCGCCGAGACGAAGCGGACGCCGTTCGACCTGCCGGAGGGCGAGAGCGAGATCGTCGGCTACTTCGTCGAGTACCCGGGCATGAAGTTCGGGATGATGTTCCTCGCGGAGTTCATCGAGGTGGTGGTGCTCGCCGCCGTCACCTCCGCCATCTTCTTCGGCGGGTGGCACCCCATCCTCTTCGAGGGCACCCTGCGCGAGGCGGTCGGCGAGGGCACCATCTGGTGGGCCGCCATCTGCGCGGGCGCGTTCCTCGCGAAGGTGCTGCTCCTCTGCTGGCTGCAGCTCGTCATCCGCTGGACCCTGCCGCGCTTCCGCTTCGACCAGGTCCAGAAGCTGTGCTGGAAGATCCTCCTGCCCGTGTCGCTCGCGAACGTCTTCCTCACCGGCGCGCTCATCCTCATCGATCCGTCGCTCGAGCTGCTCGCGGTGGTGGGCCTCGTCGAGATCGCCGCGATCGTCCTCATCACCGCCGCCGTGGCGCGCAAGGGCGAGTCCGCCGCGGCGGAGCCAGCCCACGCGCACGCCCACGCGGCGCCGGCTGGCCACTAGAGGAACAGAGATGCCCTACAAGCTCCAGGACACCCCCGCCGACCTGCGCGAGAGCATGTACTTCCCGGAGGTGATCCGGGGGGTCGGCATCATCATGAAGCAGTTCCTCCGGAACTTCTTCTTCGGGCGCGAGAAGAACCCGGACATCCTCGCCCGCGACCGCTCCCTGTCGCAGAACGCGACCATCCAGTACCCGGAGGAGCGCATCCCGTATCCGCCCGGATACCGCGGCCTCCACCGGCTCGTGCCGCGCGAGGACGGCCGCGCGCGCTGCGTCGCTTGCTACATGTGCGCGACCGTCTGCCCGGCGCAGTGCATCTACATCGAGGCGGGCGAGTACCCGGACGATCCCATCGAGAAGTACCCGGTGAAGTTCGTCATCGACGAGCTGCGCTGCGTGGTGTGCGGCTTCTGCGTCGAGGCGTGCCCGAAGGACGCGATACGGATGGATACGGGCGAGCACGCGCCGCCGTCCTACACGCGCGCGGCGCAGATCTGGGACGAGACCCGGCTCCTCCGCGGCGCCCCCGTCTCGTACCAGTACGACCCGTGGCTCCGGCGCGGCTCACCGTCCATTCCGCCCGAGAAGCTCGAGGAGATGCGCGCCCGGGCGAAGCCCTTCCCGGCCAACGCGACGGACGAGTACGCGCAGACGCCGGGCTTCTCCGTGCGCGCGCTCGCCGCCGAGGCGAAGGAGCTCGCGCAGGGCGCGCGCAAGTAGGCGACAGGGTCGCCCGTCCCGGGATCACCGGAGCTGCGCCAGGCCCCGCTAGGCGCCCGTCGCGGGGGTGGGCGCCGCGGTGACCTCGCGCTGCCGGAAGGGCGCGATGCGCTGCAGGAAGAAGAAGCCGGGCAAGGCCAGCGCGCAGGCGAGCGCGAAGAAGGCTGGATACCCCAGCCGCTGGACGAGGAAGCCGCTCGGGAGCCCCGCCGCCCAGCGACCCAGGCCGAAGAGGCTCGAGAGCAGCGCGAACTGCGTCGCGCTGTAGCGCTTGTCGCAGACGCGCAGCAGGAGCGCGCCCTGCGCGGCGCTCGCGAGGCCCTGCGCGCCGTACTCGCCGGCGATCGCGACGTAGGCCCAGGCTCGCGTCGCCGTCGAGATGGCGGGCAGCATGGCGCACGCGTGGACGTCGAGCGGGACGCCGCGCGACGACGCGGCCACGCTGTAGAGCAGGTTCGCGGCCGCCTGCAGGACGCCGAAGACCCAGAGCGCTCGGCCGAGGCCGATGCGCGTCATGGCGATCGCGCCGATGGCCGCCCCCGCGATGGTCGCCACCGTCCCGATGGTCTTCAGCGCGGCGCCCGCCTCCGCGTTGCTGAAGCAGAGGTCCTTGAAGAACGGGTTCACCATCGTCCCGCCCAGCGAGTCGCCGAACTTGTAGAACACCATGAAGAGCGCGATCGCGACGGCGTCCTCGCGCTGGAAGTAGGTGCGGATGGGCTCGACCACGGCGGAGAGGAGCGAGCGCGGCGCCGGCGCCGGCCGGCGCGGCTCGTCGGCGGCGAGGGTGAGGCCGGTGAGGAGCACGAACGCCGCGCCGATGACGGCGAAGAGCACCGGCCAGGGGAGCCAGCTCGACGCGGACACGGCGAAGGCGCCCGCGAGCAGCATCCCGATCCGGTAGTACAGGATCTTGAGCCCGGAGACGGGCCCCTGCTCCGCCGGCTCGAGCGCCTCGACGCAGTAGGCGTCGTAGGCGATGTCCTGCGTCGCCGAGACGAAGGCGATCAGCATCGCGAGCAGGCCGATGAGGAGGGGGGTCGAGGCGGGGCGCGCGGCCGCGGGCGTCGAGAGGAGCTTCCACGCCACCACCGCGAAGAGGGCGAACGCGGCGGCGAGCCCGAGCTGCGTGATGACGACCCAGCTCCGGCGGCGGCCGGGCCAGCGCAGGGCGTAGCGGTCCACGAGCGGCGACCACAGGAACTTGATCGTCCAGGGCAGCGACACGCCCGAGAGGAGGCCGATGGTGGCCTTGGGGATCGAGAGGTCGACGAGGAAGAACTGGAGCGTGACCCAGATGAACCCGAGCGGCATGCCCGAGGAGACGGACAGCGCCGACAGGATCTGGATGCGCTTCGAGCGGAGGTGGACCTTTTCCAACCGCCCGAGATTAGGCGGGAGGTCGCCTCGCCACAAGCTCTTGCGCTCGCCTGCCCGGGCCGCTACCCCACCGGCCTCACCGCTCGCGCGAAGGCGTCGGCCCCGAGCGCGTTCAGCACCTCGCCGCGCCGCACCCATCCGCGCCGTGCCGTCGCCGCGGCGTAGCGCAGGAACCCGAGCGCCGCCGTCGAGTGCGCGTCCACCGAGAGGACGACCGGGATCCCGCGCTCCCTCGCCATCCGGAGGAAGCGCGGCTCGAGCTCGAGGCGCTTCGGGTCCCCGTTCACCTCGACGGCGCCTCGCGACGCCGCGAGCGCGTCGAGCACCTCCTCCATCCGGCACGCGAAGGGCTCGCGCTCCAGCAGGAGGCGGCCGCGCGCGTGGCCCCAGATCTTGAACACCGGCAGCCGCATGGCGCGCACGAGGCGGCGCGTCATCTCCTCCTCGTCCATCTTGAAGCGCGAGTGCACGCTCGCCACGATGACGTCGAGCTGCTCCAGGACGTCGTCCGGGAAGTCGAGCGCGCCGTCGTCCGTGATGTCCGACTCGGTGCCGCGCAGGAGCCGCACGCTCACGCGCTCCTGCACCCGCGCGATCTCGTCCCACTGCTGCTTCAGGCGATCGACGGTGAGGCCGCCCGCGTAGTGCGCCGACGGCGAGTGGTCGGTGACCGTCAGGTACTCCATCCCGAGCGCCTCGGCCGCGAGCGCCATCTCCTCCAGCGTGGCCCGCCCGTCCGACCAGCGCGTGTGGCAGTGCACGAACCCGCGCACGTCCTCCACGCGGACGAGGTCGTGCGGCAGCGTCCCCGCCAGCGCCGCCTCGATCTCGCCCTCGTCCTCGCGCAGCTCGGGCGGGATGAAGGGCAGCCCGAGCAGCGCGTAGAGCGCCTCCTCCGAGGCGACCTCGACCTTCCCCCCGCCGTCGAGGCGCGCGAGCCCGTACTCGGACAGGCTGTAGCCGCGGTCCCGAGCGAGGCCGCGCAGCTTCACGTGGTGCGCCTTCGAGCCCGTGAGGTGGTGGAGGGCCGTGGCGTGGTCGCCGGGCGCGACGACCCGCAGGTCCACCTGGACGCCGCTCGCGAGCCGGACGCTCGTCTTCGTGCCGCCCTGCGCCAGCACCTCCGTCGCGAGCGGAAAGGCCGCGAGCCGCGCGCCCACCTCGTCGGGGCGCGCGGTCGAGGCCACGAGGTCCACGTCGGCGACGGTCTCCTTCATGCGGCGCGCCGAGCCGGCGACGTCGATGCGCTCGACCGGGTCGCCGTGGAGGTGGCGCACCACCCGCTCCGCGAGATCGAGGGCGTCCGGGAGCAGGATGCGCGTCTGCCGCGTCGCGAGGCGCCCCAGGCTCTCGAGGATCCGCTGCTCCGTCCGCTCGCCGAAGCCCTTCACCGCTCGCACGCGACCTGCGCGGCAGGCGGCTTCCAGCTCGGCGAGCGAGCTCACCCCGAGCGACGCGTGCAGGGCCGCGATCTTCTTCGGCCCCAGGTCGGGCACCTGGATGAGCTCCAGGATCCCCTTCGGCAGCTCCGTCCGGAGCCGCTCGAGCAGGTCGGTGCGGCCGTCGCGGTGCAGCTCGCCGATCTTCTTCGCGAGCGCCTCGCCGATGCCGCGCAGCTCGCCGAGCCGGCCCGAGGCGAGCAGGGTGGGGAGGTCCTCCGGCGCGTCCTCCAGGGCGCGCGCGCCGGTCTCGTACGCCCGAACCTTGAACGGGTTCTCGCCCTTCAGCTCCAGGAGCATGCCGATCTCGCGCAGGGCCCGCGCGACGGCGAACTTGTCGAGCATCGCCGGAGCTATATACCCTCGGGTCCGACATGACGCCCTCCCGCCGCTCCGTCCAGGCCGCGCTCGCGGCCGCCGCCCTCGCCGCCGCCTGCGGCGCGCCCAAGCAGTCGTGGCACGAGGCGGTGCAGCCCGAGGTCTTCGTGGAGGTGCTGCCGCGCAGCGCGGCGCTCTCCGTCGACGGGACGCCGCTCGGCAACGGCGCGCGGGCCGTGCCCGTGCCCGATCCCGCGCACCGCTACCTCTTCTCCGCGTCCGCCCAGGGCTTCGCCACCGCCGGGCGCGCCGGCGAGGGGGCGCGGCTCGCGGGCGCCCGCATCGGCCTCGTCCTGCGCCCCGCCGGCTTCGGTGAGGCGCGGCGCCTCGAGCTCGACGAGCCGGCCGGGCTCGCCGCGGCTGCCGCGCTGCTGGCGCGCGGCGGGCAGCACCAGGCGGCGCTCGAGTACGCGGAGCGCGCCGTCGAGCTCGCCCCGGACGCGCCGCTGGGCCACCGCGTGGCGGGCGACGCCGCGCTCGCCCTCGGCCGCCGCAGGCGCGCCGTCCACGAGTACAGCGCGTACCTCCAGCTCGCCCCCGACGCAGCCGACCGCGACGCGGTCGAGCGGCGCGTCGAGGAGCTGCGGGGCGATCTCGTCATCCCGGGCAGGGACCCGTAGCGGAGGTTCACCATGGGTCATCAGGAGCACAAGCGCGAGGGGCCGCCGATCGTCCGCCTGGCGGTCGTGACGGCGTCGGACTCGCGCGGCGAGGCGGAGGACGCGAGCGGAGGATGGCTGCGGAGCGCCGCGGCGGCGGCGGGCCACCCGGTGGTCGCCTACCGCGTCGTGAAGGACGAGCCCGACGCGATCCGCGCCGCGCTCGCCGAGGCGCTCGCCGCCGGCGCGCAGGCGGTGCTCGTCAACGGCGGGACGGGCATCGCCGGGCGCGACCGCACCTACGAGGCGGTCGCCGGGCTCCTCGAGAAGCGGCTGGATGGCTTCGGCGAGCTCTTCCGCATGCTGTCGTTCGCCGAGATCGGCAGCGCCGCGATGATGTCGCGCGCCGTCGGCGGCGTGTGGCGGGGCGCCGCGGTGTTCTCCATGCCAGGCTCGACGGCGGCGGTGCGGCTCGCGTGGGAGAAGCTCATCGCGCCCGAGCTCGCGCACCTCGTCCGCGAGCTCACGAAGGACCGGAAGGCGGAGGGCGCGGGCGCCGGATAGGATCGAGCCATGCGCCACCGGCCGCGCCGCATCTCGGAAGCGCGGGCGCGAGCGCTCGCGCCGCTCCTCGACCGGTTCGAGCGCGCCTTCGACAAGCGCGCGCGGCTCGGGTTCGACCCGGTGGAGCTCCCGCGGCGCTTCTCGGACCGCGCCGACCAGGAGGTGGCGGGCCTCTTCGCCTCCGCGCTCGCGTACGGCCGCGCCGATCTCTTCAAGCCGCGGCTCGAGCGCGTCCTCGCCGAGATGGGCCCCTCCCCGGCGCGCTTCTGCGAGGCGTTCGCGATGGCCCCGCGGCCCGGCGCGTTCGCGGGGTTCCAGTACCGCTTCAACCAGCCCGCCGACATCGCCGCGCTGGCGGCGGCGGCCGGGCACGTGCGGCGGGCGCACGGCGCCCTCGGCGACCGGTTCGCGGCGCTCCTCGGCGCCGCCGCCGGCGAGCCGGAGCCGCTGCGGCGGGCGCTCGCCGTGCTCGCGCGCGAGCTGCGCGAGGCGCCGCCCGCGCGCGCGCTCCTCGTCGGGCGAGGCGCGCGCGGCCTCGGGCACCTCCTGCCCGACCCCGAGCTGCCGGGCGCCTGCAAGCGCTGGAACCTCTACCTGCGCTGGATGGTGCGCGGCCCGGACGAGGTGGACCTCGGCGCGTGGAAGGGCGTGCCCAGGTCCGCGCTCGTCATCCCGCTCGACACGCACGTCGCGCGCATCGCGCGGTACCTCGGCCTCACCGACCGCGAGGACATGACGTGGCGGACGGCGCAGGAGATCACGGACAACCTCCGCTGCCTCGACCCGGAGGACCCGGTGCGCTTCGACTTCGCGCTCTGTCACCTCGGGATGAGCGGCGCGTGCCCGCTCGAGCGCGATCCCCGCCGCTGCGAGGTGTGCCTGCTCAGGGAGCGGTGCCGAGCGAAGGCGCGCGCTCGTCCCGGTAGCACGACGCGCCCAGCGCCACGGCGGCGAGCGGGAGCCACCAGAGCAGGTAATTCCGGTGGATGAGCTTGCCGCCGGCGAGGAAGAGGGTCGCGACGAGGGCGGCGGCGACCGCGAGGTCGCGCGTCGAGCGCCGGCCGCGGTGGTAAGCGACGACGACCGCCGCGACGAGGAGCGCCCCCGCGAGCTGCGGGAGCGCCGCCAGCGCCGCGGGGAGCTCGGCGCCGGCGCCCGTCGAGTCGCCCGGGCGCTCGAGGTTGAAGAGCACGAGGTTCGCGACGAGCTCGCGCGGCGTCGCGAGCAGGTCCGGGACGTAGGGCAGCAGGCCCACCAGCACGCCCGCCGCGAACGGCAGGGCGCGGACCGTGCCCGGCAGGAGCAGCAGCAGGAGCGCGCCGGGGAGCGGCTTCGCGGAGAGGGAGAGGCCGAGCGCGGCGCCGGAGAGGAGCGCGAGAATGCCTGATCGCGCCCATGGCGCTTCGTCCCCCTCCCCCTGGGAGGGGGAGGGCCGGGGAGAGGGTCGGCGCCCCCACGCCGCCGCGAGCAGCGCCGCGAGCGCGAGCGCGGTCGGGAGGAGATCGTTCACGCCCTGCGCGAAGAGCTCGAAGCGCGCGAAGCTGGGCCAGAGCACGACCACGGCTGCGGCGAGCGCCGCCGTGAGCCCGCCCGCGCGCGCCGCGAGGAGGGCCGCGAGGAGCGCCGCCGCGGCGAGCAGGACCGCGTTCGCGAGGTAGAGCCCGCGCGGCGCCCCGAAGGCGCGCAGGAAGGGCGCGTACCAGCGCGGGACGAGCGGGCCGTACTTGTACCCCATGAACCAGCCGAGCCCGGGCTCGCGCCGCGGCAGGTCGCGCTGCGGATCGACGAGCGCCGCGTAGGGCGAGCGGCCGCGGGCGAGCGTCTCGACGGCGCGGACGGTGGTCCAGCCGATGTCGTTCGGCGCGCCGCCCCGGCGCGAGAGGCCGCCGGCCGCGGGCGCGAGGCGGAGGAGCGCGACGGCGAGCGCCGCGACGAGCCAGGCACGTTCCCGGGCGGCGGGGAGCGGCCGCCGCCACACCCACGCCACGCCCGCCGCGAAGAGCGCGAGCCCCGCGGCTCGGGTCGGGCCCTCGCCCCAGTCGGCGTAGTCGACGAGCGCCACGAGCGCCAGCACCGCCGCGAGCGGGAGGAGCGCGCGCGCCGCGCCCGCCGCGAGCGCGGAGGTGAGGGTCGGGGTCGGGGTCGTGTCGGGGTCGGGGTCGGGCATCCGGCTCCCTCCCCTCGCGAGAGCGGGGGGAGGGTCGGGGAGAGGGGCCTTCTAGTGCTGCTCCGCAGAAGTTGTGAACGAGCTCCTCGTCTCTCTGCTCCGCAGCACTTTGCGGGGAAAGCTCCGGGCCTTGCAAGGAAGGGCAAGGCCCAGGCCCTCCCCGCAGAGCCCTACCGGGAGAGGCGGAGCGCCGCCTCCTCCGAACCCCCACCCGCGTGCCGCGCGCCCCAGCACCGGCTCATGATCTCTGGCGCGCGGCACTAGGTCCGCCGCGCGGTCTGGTGGAGCTCGAGCACGATCTCCCCGTCCTTGAAGAACCGCACCGTCCCGGTGGTCTGCGAGACGGTGATGGCGACCGCCTTCGTCTCGTGCGTCACGGCGGCTGCGGCGGTGTGGCGCGCGCCGAGGCCCATCGGCACCTTGACGTCGTTCGAGATGACCTGGAGGTAGCGCCCCGCCGACAGCACCACGCCGTCCTCTCGGATGACGAATGCGCCGTCGAGCATCGCGAACGTCTTGATGGCGTCGCGGATCGACGGGTCCATGCAGTTGCGGTCGGTCTCGCTCATCCCGGCGAAGGGATTGAGCGTGATCTGGCGGCTCTTCTCCATCACCGCCGTCGAGTCGCCCACGACCAGGATGGTTCCGATCGGATGCCCTTCGTAGCCCTGCGCGCCGATCGCCATCGCGACATGAAGGAGCGCCTCGACCACCTGCGAGCTGAACTCGGGCCCGAGGTCGAGCGAGTCGACGCGGACGGGCTCGTCCTCCTCGTCGCCGAGCCGGATACGGACCAGCGTGTCGAGGTTCAGGTCGGGCCCCTGTCCGGCCATCGCGAGGATGGTGTCGCCGTCCCGGACCATGTTCTCCGACTGGCAGGCGACGAGCGCGACCTTGATCTTCTCGACGCGCGAGTACTCGTACGGCGGGATCACGACCGCCTGGTACTTCCGCGCGAAAAGCTGGCTGGCGAGCGCGTCGGTGGTGACGGCGTAGACGAGCTTGCGCTTGATCGGCCGCCCGCGGATCTGGGGGGGCTGCAGCGGATGGTCGCTCACGATGAGCAGCCGATCGACCTCGCTCCTGGCCGCCAGGGCCAGCGCGGCGCGTACGAACTCACGGTCGAAGCGGGCCTCCGCCATGGCGCGATCATGTCGTGACGGAGCGCACCAAGTAAAGGAAAGTACGTCGGATGTGCGCCAGGCTGGTCGCTTGACACGGGGGGAGGCGCCGCCTTAACTTCCCCGTCCTTTTACAGGCCCCGGGGGGGCCCCGGAAACGAGGGTACGGCGCTTGAACAAGAAGGACCTGAAGCGCTTCAAGACGATGCTCGAGGAGTCGAAGAAGCAGCTCCTCCTCTCGGCGAAGAAGACCCTCACCGAGGAGTCGAGCTTCGACACCGACGATCTGCCGGACGAGATCGACCTCGCCTCGAGCGAGTACACGCAGTCGATGATCTTCCGCCTGCGCGACCGGGAGAAGTTCCTCCTCGCCAAGATCGACAAAGCGCTGGCGCGCATCGAGAACAGCACCTTCGGCATCTGCGAGAAGTGCGAGGAGGAGATCTCGATGAAGCGCCTGGAGGCGCGCCCGGTGACGACGCTCTGCATCCGCTGCAAGGAGGAGCAGGAGCAGAAGGAGAAGTCGTTCGGCTAGCGCTCCTTGCGCGAGCGTCGCCGTCTCGGCGGCCGGGCCCTCGGGTCCGGCCGCTCGCGTCTCCGGGTCATTCGATCCGCAGCAGCTGCATCCCGACGAGCACCTGGTCGCCGGCGATCACCTGCGCCGATCCTGCGATCCGGACGAACGTGCCGTTCGAGCTGCCGAGGTCGGAGAGGACGAGCCCAGCGTCGGACACGTCGATGCGCGCATGACGCGCCGAGACGTAGCGGTCGGCCGGGAAGCAGACCTGGCCCACCTCGCGACCGATCGCGTTCTCGCCGCGCCGGAGCGGGAAGACCTCACCCGCGCCCCCGCCCTCCAGGATCTGCGTCAGCCGCGCCCGGTAGCCGGGATCGGCCGAGCCCCAGGGGCGCGCCCCGGCGCCCTCGACCGGCCGCGGGATGGGCTCGACGCGGAGGACCTGGCGCCCGAGGCGGATCTCGTCGCCCGCGGAGAGCGAGCGCGGCGCGCGCAGGCGGACGAAGGTGCCGTTCGTGCTGCCCAGGTCCTCGACGAAGAGCGCGGCGCCGCGCAACGTGAAGCGCGCGTGCTCGGGGGACACGGTGGGATCGTCGGCAAAGCTGAGGTCCCCGCTCGACCGCCCGCACAGGGCGCCGGCGAGGCCGACCAGGTGCGGCGTGCCGGGGAGGCCGTCGTGGCGCACCGGCACGACGCGAGGCGCGTGGGCGCCGCCGTGGGCCGGCGCGGGCCGCGGCGTGGGCGGCGTGGCCGCCGGCGAGGGCTCCGCGACCGCCCGGCCGCACCGGCCGCAGAACCGGGAGGCGGGCTGGACCGGCCCGCCGCAGCCGGTGCACCGCCGCTCGATGGGAGGCGTGGCAGGACGAAGCGGTTGACCGCACGCCTGGCAGAAGGCGGAGCCGGCCTCGTTCTCGCGGCCACAGCGCGGGCAGGGCGGGGTCGGCATGGGCCCGACTGGTTTACCTTCGCTGGCCGGGAGGGTCAACGCGCCTGGCCGCCTTGAAGCGGGCGGTCACCCGGGTCTAGCGTGCGATCGCCATGATCGACAGCGCGCGCCAGGAGGACGTGCTCGCCCTCCCCGAACCGTACCGCGAGTTCTGGGAGCAGGCGCGCGCGGTCGTGCCGGCGACGGCCATGGCGTGCGACCCCGTCCGCACGCTCGCCTGGGGCACCGACGCGAGCTTCTACCGGCTCGTCCCCAAGATCGTGGTGAAGGTCCGCAGCGAGACGGAGGTCATCCGCCTGCTCGCGGTCGCCGATCGCCTGAGCCTCCCCGTCACGTTCCGCGCGGCCGGGACGAGCCTCTCGGGACAGGCGGTGACCGACTCGATCCTGCTCGTCCTCGCGGGCGGGTGGCAGCGCCGCGAGGTGAAGGACGGCGGCGAGCGGATCGTCCTCGAGCCGGGCGTCATCGGCGCCGAGGCGAACGCCGCGCTCGCGCCCTACGGGCGCAAGATCGGACCCGACCCGGCGTCGATCGGCGCCTGCATGATCGGCGGCATCGTCGCGAACAACGCGTCGGGGATGTGCTGCGGCACCGCCCAGAACAGCTACCGGACGCTGGAGAGCCTGAAGCTCGTCCTCGCCGACGGCACGCGCCTCGACACCGGCGACCCCGCGTCCCGCGCCGCGTTCGCGGCGTCGCACCGCCCGGTCGTCGAGGGCCTCGCGGCGCTGCGCGACGAGATCGCGCGCGATCCCCGCCTGTCGGGCCGCATCCGCGAGAAGTACCGCATCAAGAACACCACCGGCTACGGGCTCAACGCGTTCGTCGACTTCGACGACCCGGTCGACGTCCTCGCGCACCTCGTGGTGGGGTCGGAGGGGACGCTCGCCTTCGTCTCCGAGGTCACCTTCCGCACCGTCGAGGAGCACGCACACCGCGCCAGCGCGCTCATGCTCTTCCCCGACATCGAGCAGGCCGCGCTCGCGACGCAGCGCCTCAAGTCCGGCCCGGTCGCCGCCGCCGAGATCATGGATCGGCCGTCGCTGCGGTCCGTCGAGGCGAAGCCGGGGATGCCGCCCGTCCTCGCCACGCTCGGCCCGGCCGCCTGCGCGCTCCTCGTCGAGACGCGCGCCGGGAGCCAGGAGGCGCTGCGGCGGCAGGCGGACGAGATCGTCCGCATCGTGGACGGCCTCCCCACGCTCGAGCCGGTGGCGTTCACCGCCGTGAAGGTGGAGTTCGAGCGGCTGTGGGACGTGCGCCGCGGCGCCTTCCCGTCCATCGGCGCGGCGCGGAGGATCGGGACGACCGTCGTCATCGAGGACGTGGCGTTCCCCATCGAGCGGCTCGCGGAGGGGACCGTCGCGCTGCAGCGCCTCATGCTCGCCCACGGCTACGCCGAGGGCGTCATCTTCGGGCACGCGCTCGACGGCAACCTGCACTTCGTCTTCACGCAGGGCTTCGACGACGCGCGCGAGGTGCAGCGGTACGGGCGCTTCATGGACGAGGTGACGGAGATGGTGGTGCGCCGGTTCGACGGCTCGCTCAAGGGCGAGCACGGCACCGGCCGCAACATGGCTCCCTTCGTCGCGCTGGAGTGGGGGGAGCAGGCGTACGCCGTCATGAGGCGCGTGAAGGCGCTCCTCGACCCCAGGCGGCTCCTCAATCCTGGCGTCCTCCTCAACGACGACCCGAAGGTGCACCTCGCACATCTCAAGCCCATGCCGCGGGCGCACGAGATCGTCGACCGCTGTACCGAGTGCGGCTTCTGCGAGCCGAAGTGTCCGTCGCGGAACCTCTCGCTCACCCCGCGGCAGCGCATCGTCACGCGCCGCGAGATCGCGCGCCTCGCCGCGACGGGCGAGGACCGCCGGCGGCTCGAACGGTTCGAGGAGGGCTGGAGCTGGCTCGGCGACGAGACCTGCGCCGCCGACGGCCTGTGCCAGACCGCCTGCCCCGCCGGGATCGACACCGGGAAGCTCACGAAGCGCCTGCGCGCCGACGGGCGGACGGCGGCGGCGCGCGACCTCGCCGGCGACGTCGCCGAGCACTACGGCGCCGCGCTCGCCGGGATGCGGGCGGGGCTCGCCGCCGCCAGCGCGGCGCACGCGGTGCTCGGCACGCGGCTCATGAGCGGGCTCGCCAAGGGCGCCCGCGCGGCCACGCTCGGGAAGCTGCCGCTCTGGAACGCGGCGATGCCGACGCGGGCGCGCAGGGTGCATCCCGAGGACATGGTGCGCGGGCGCGGCCGCGAGGTGGTGTACTTCCCGTCCTGCGTCGCGCGGTCGATGGGGCCGGCGCGGTCCGACCCCGACGCGCGCCCGCTGCACGAGGCCGTGCTGTCGATCCTCGCGAAGGCGGGGTACGACGTCCTCTTCCCCACCCAGCTCGAGCGCCTCTGCTGCGGGCTCACCTTCGAGTCGAAGGGCTTCCTCGAGGCCGCCGACGCGATGTCGAGGGAGCTCGAGGCGGCGCTGCTCGACCGCAGCGACGGCGGCCGCATCCCGGTGCTGTGCGACACGAGCCCGTGCCTCTACCGCATGAAGGGGGCGCTCGATCCGCGGCTCCGGCTGTACGAGCCGGTCGAGTTCATCCACGCGCACCTCATGGACAAGCTGCGCTTCGAGAAGCGGCCGGAGACGGTCGCGATCCACGTGACGTGCAGCTCGACCAAGATGGGCCTCGACGCCGCCTTCCGCGTCGTCGCCGAGGCCTGCGCCGAGCGGGTCGTCGCACCCGCGGTCGGGTGCTGCGGCTTCGCCGGCGACAAGGGATTCAACACGCCCGAGCTCAACGCGTCGGCGCTCGCCGGTCTGAAGGCGCGCCTCCCGTCCGGCTGCAAGCTCGGGTACTCCAACAGCCGGACGTGCGAGATTGGACTGACGGTGCACGGCGGAATTCCGTACCAGTCGATCGTCTACCTCGTCGATCGCTGCACCTCTCCGCTGCCCGCCTGAAGGCCCTCGGGGCCGGCGCCGGTTCGCCCGCGCGGGGCCGATGCGGCCCGGCGAGAGGTCCCCCTCTTGGGGCACCGCCACGATCCCGTTTGCCGAGTGCGTGCAGATTGCGCACACGTTGCCTGTTCGTCGCGCTCTTTTTCGACGGCTCCCGGGAGGCGCGGTGACTTTGACGCAGGGTCAACCTGTCGCTCGGCGGCCTCCGGCCATCCGCACCGTCGCGGCGCTTCGCGCTCGTCGCGAACCGCCTTGGTGGAGACAGACCCATGTACCATCAGAACTACAATCCGCTGGGGAACGTCGTCCTCTCCACGATCGCGGCAGCCGTCCCGATCGCCGTGCTGCTCTACTTCATCGCCCTGCATCCGCACCGTGACGCGCAAGGGGTGAAGCACCTCGGGATCGCGGCGCCGTTCGCCGCGTTCTACGGCGTCATCGCGGCGTTCGTCATCTCCTGCCTCGCCTTCGGGATGCCCATCGCCTCGGCCGTCTCCGCCTTCGGCCTCGGCACGCTCTCCGGGTTCCTGGGGATCATCTGGATCGTCCTGGCGGCCATGTTCCTCTACACGATGACCGTCATCACCGGGCAGTTCGAGATCGTGAAGGAGTCGATCATCCACATCTCGTTCGACCGGCGGCTGCAGGTCCTGCTCATCGCCTTCTCCTTCGGCGCCATCATCGAGGGGACCTCGGGCTTCGGGACGCCGGTGGCCATCGCCGGGGCGGTCATGGTGGGCCTCGGGTTCTCACCCTTCCAGTCGGCCGTCCTGAACCTGCTCGCGAACACCGCCCCGGTGGCGTGGGGCGCCATCGGCACGCCGATCGTCACGCTCGCGGCCGTCAGCGGCCTGGACGAGGTCACCCTCTCCTCCATGGCAGGCCACCAGCTCCCCTTCGTCTCCGTCCTCGTGCCGTTCTGGCTCGTCGCGACGTTCGTGAAGATGGAGGGGGGTACGTGGAAGGAGGCGTTCGAGGTGTGGCCGGCGGCGCTGTGCGCCGGCCTCTCGTTCGGGCTGGTCCAGTGGTTCTCCTCGGGCTGGCCGCCGACGCACTTGATGACCGACGTCGTCTCAGGCGTCGTCTCCGTCGCCAGCACGGCCGTGTTCCTGCGCTTCATCTGGAGGCCCAAGACCCGCTTCCTGCTGAAGTCGGAGCGCGAGGCGGCGAAGGCGAAGGCGGTGAGCGTGGGCGCGGCGGCGCGCGACACCAACCCGGCGTGGGAGTACCCGTACAGCGTGGCGCAGACCGTCTACGCCTGGCTGCCGTGGGCGATCCTGATCGCGTGCTGCGCGATCTGGGGGATGCCGAGCTGGAAGGCGCACCTCAACAACCTCTTCTCCGGGCACGCCTTCAGCACGACCATCCTCGGCTCGAAGTTCTCGGGCACGTGGTCCCTGCCGGCGTGGGACATGCCGGCGCTGCACAACATCGTGCAGCGCATGCCGCCCGTGGCCGCCCCCAACGCCAAGCCCGAGGCGGCGCGCTTCACCATCAACTGGCTGTCGGCCGCCGGCACCGGCGTGTTCGTGGCCGCCGTCCTCTCCGGGATCGTCCTCAGGATGAGCGTGGCCCAGTGGAGGGAGGCCATCGCCCGGACCCTGCACCGGATGAAGATCCCGGTCCTCGTCATCGGCCAGGTGCTGGGCCTCGGCTTCCTCACCCGCTACTCCGGCACCGACGCCGTGCTGGGCCTCGCGTTCACGAGCGCGGGCGTCCTCTACCCGTTCTTCGCGGCGTACCTGGGCTGGCTGGGCGTCTTCCTCACCGGCTCGGACACCGCCTCGAACGCCCTCTTCGGCAGCCTGCAGCGGATCACGGCGCAGCAGCTGCACCTGAATCCGATCCTGACGGTGGCGACCAACTCGACGGGCGGCGTCATGGGCAAGATGATCGACGCTCAGTCCATCATGGTGGCCTGCGCCGCGTGCTACGACGATCCGAAGGAGCGATCGCACGCGCTCGGCCCGATCTTCCGCACCGTCTGGTGGCACTCGATCGCAGGCGCGGCGGTGATCGGGCTCATCGCGCTCCTGCAGGCCTACGTCTTCACCGGGCTCATTCCGATTCCGCCGATCGGCAAGTGATCTCAGGGGCCGGGCCGGATCGCCGTCCCGGCCCGCCCGCCACCGCTCCGAGGACGCGCCCCGATGCTCACCGTCGGCCTGTTCATCCCCTGCTACATCGAGCAGATCTACCCGAACGTCGGGCTCGCGACCCTGCGGCTCCTCGAGGGTCACGGCGTCCGCGCCGAGTACGTCGAGGGCCAGACGTGCTGCGGCCAGCCGATGGCGAACTCGGGCTGCGCCGCCGACGCGGCCCCGCTCGCGCAGAAGTTCCTGCGCCTGTTCCGCGGCTACGAGTACGTCGTCGCTCCCTCGGGCAGCTGCGTGTCCATGGTGCGCAACCACTACGAGCCCCTCCTCGCCGGCCAGCCCGGGTTCGATCACCTGAAGCGGTCCACCTTCGAGCTGTGCGAGTTCCTGGTGGACGTGCTCAAGGTCGCGAAGATCGAGGGGCGCTTCCCGCACAAGGTCGGCCTCCATCAGAGCTGCCACGGGCTTCGCGAGCTGCGCCTCGCCGCCGGCAGCGAGCGGCGCATCCCGCCGTTCGACAAGGTCAGGCTGCTCCTCCAGGAGCTCGAGGGGATCGAGCTGGTGGAGCTGACGCGACCGGACGAGTGCTGCGGGTTCGGCGGCACGTTCGCCGTGAACGAGGAGGCGGTGAGCTGCATGATGGGGCGCGACCGCGTCGCCGACCACGAGCGCGCCGGCGCCGAGATCATCACGGCCATCGACATGTCCTGCCTCATGCACATGGACGGCCTCATCCGCCGCGACCGGAAGCGTCTCCGGATCATGCACGTGGCCGAGGTCCTGGCCGAGGCGGAGGCGGCGGCATGAGCGACGTCCAGCAAGCGGTCCCCCGCGGCGGTCACCCCGAGGCGGCGGCGAAGTTCGTGGCCAACGACGCCAGGGCGCACTGGCACGACCAGGCGCTGTGGTGGGTGCGCAAGAAGCGCGACGTCGCCTCGGCGGCGGTGCCCGACTGGGAGGCGCTGCGCGACGCGGCCGCCGCGATCAAGGCGCACACGCTCTCGCGCCTCGCCGACTACGTGGAGGAGTTCGAGCGCAAGGCGACGGCGCTGGGCGCGCACGTGTACTTCGCCAGGGACGCCGCGGACCACAACGCCATCGTGCACCGCATCCTCTCCGAGCGCGGGGTGACGAAGCTCGTGAAGTCGAAGTCGATGCTGACGGAGGAGTGCCACCTCAACCCCTACCTCGAGGCGCGCGGGATCGAGGTGACCGACACGGACCTCGGCGAGCGCATCGTGCAGCTCCGGCACGAGCCGCCGAGCCACATCGTGCTGCCCGCCATCCACCTCAAGAAGGAGGAGATCGGCGAGCTCTTCCACGAGCAGCTCGGGACGGAGAAGGGCGCCAGCGACCCCAAGTACCTCACCGAGGCGGCCCGCCAGCACCTCCGGCAGCGCTTCCTCCAGGCCGGCGCGGGGCTCACCGGCGTGAACTTCGCCGTCGCCGAGACGGGAGGCGTCGTCGTCTGCACGAACGAGGGCAACGCCGACATGGGGACGACGCTCCCGCCCATCCACGTCGCGTGCATGGGCGTCGAGAAGCTCATCCCGCGGCGGCAGGACCTGCCGGTGTTCCTGAGGCTCCTCGCCCGCTCCGCCACGGGCCAGCCCGTCACGACCTACACGACGCACTTCCACGGGCCGCGCCGCGAGGGCGAGCTGCACATCGTCATCGTGGACAACGGCCGCTCGGCACAGCTCAAGGACAAGGTCTTCCGGCGCTCGCTCGCCTGCATCCGGTGCGGCGCCTGCATGAACACCTGCCCGGTCTTCCGGCGCAGCGGCGGGTACAGCTACGGCTGGATCGTCCCGGGGCCCATCGGCGTCATCCTGGCGCCCGGGCGCGACGCGGCGGCGCACCGCACGCTGCCGTTCGCCTCGAGCCTGTGCGGCTCGTGCTCCGACGTGTGCCCCGTCCGCATCGACCTGCACCACGAGATCCTCGCCTGGCGGCAGGAGATCGTGCGCCGCGGGCTGCTGCCGTGGCGGAAGCGGGCGGGCATGAAGCTCGTGGGGTGGGTGCTCCGCTTCGGGTGGCTGTACCGGCTCGCCGGCTGGCTCGCGCGCCGCCTCGTCCCGGCGCTGCCGCGCGGCCTCGTCTACGCGCGCTGGAACGGCTGGGGACGCCAGCGCGAGCTCCCGCCCATGCCGCGCGAGACCTTCCGCCAGCTCTACCGGAGGCACCGTGGCGAGCACCAGCCGTGACGACCTGATCGGCGCGCTCCGCCGGAACGCGCCGCGCGAGACGCCGCTGCCCGACCTGTCGGGCCTGGGGGTCGAGTTCGCGGATCCGCCGAAGCAGTTCGCCGAGTCGCTGAAGGGCGTCGGCGGGACCTGCCTCGCCGTGCCCGACCGCGCCGCCGCGCATCGCGCGCTCGCCGAGCTGCCCGCGTATGCGGCCGCGAAGAGGATCGTGTCGCTCGTCCGCGGCGTCGGGCAGGGGAACGTGGACCTGGGGGCCGTCGTCGACCCACACCAGCTCGAGGGCCTCGAGGTGGCCGTCCTGCCCGGGGAGCTCGCGGTCGCGGAGAACGGGGCGGTCTGGGTGGACGGGCGCTTCCTCCAGCACCGCGCGGTGTTCGTCATCACGGAGCACCTCGTGCTCGTGGTGGACGCGCGCGAGGTCGTGAACGACATGCACGAGGCCTACGCGCGCCTCGAACCGCGCGAGATCGGCTACGGCCTCTTCATCTCGGGGCCGTCCAAGACCGCCGACATCGAGCAGGCGCTCGTGATCGGCGCCCAGGGCGCGCGCAGCTGTACGGTGTTCCTGGTCGGGTGAAAGGGGGTTGGGGAGGCGGCGGCGCTCGAGCTAGACTCGCCGGAGCGCGCGTTCCCGCATGGACCCCTACCTCCGCCGCACGGACGTCCTCGACTTCGATCACCCGCGGATCGCGGCGCTCGCGCGCGAGCTCGCCGGGGCGGGCGCGACCCCGACCGCCAGGCGCATGTTCGAGTGGGTGCGCGACCACATCGCGCACACCGGAGACGCGGGCCGCGACGAGGTGACGTGCACCGCGTCACAGGTGCTCGAGACCGGCACCGGGTTCTGCTACGCGAAGAGCCACCTGCTCGTGGCGCTGCTCCGGGCGGCCGGCGTGCGCGCCGGGCTCTGCTACCAGCGGCTCTCGATCGGCGAGGACGTCTTCCTGCTCCATGGGATCGTGGCCGTCGAGCTGCCGGAGCACGGCTGGTACCGGATCGACCCGCGCGGCAACGGGCTCGGCATCGACGCCCAGTTCACCCCGCCCGAAGAGCGCCTCGCGCACGCGGCTGGGCTCCCGGGCGAGTGGGACTCCCGCGAGGTGTTCGCCGATCCGCTCCCGGTCGTGGAGCGCGCGCTGCGACGCTGGCGTCAGGTCGCGGAGCTCGTCAAGGGCTGGCCAGATCTGGCGCTGCCGCCGCGGGCGGGGTGAGCGGCCGGGTCCTCCTGGCCGGGAGCTCCTCCCCGGCTGACGGGCGCCGGCTATCCCACCTCGACTCGCAGCACCTCGCGCCCGAGGCGCACCGCGTCGCCGTCGTGGAGCTCGTGCTCGCTCCCGGGCGGGATGCGGATGAAGGTGCCGTTCGACGCTCCGAGATCGCGCAGCTTCGCCGTGCCGTCGCCGTCCACGACGATCTCGGCGTGGGCCTGGGACAGGTAGGGGTCGTCGCCGAGGTTGATCGAGCAACCGGCGCGCCCGATGGTGATGGACGGGCCGGTGCGCAGGTACGCGCGCCCGCCGACGCCGCCCTCCAGCCACTCCTCCACCAGCACCGCGGCCTGCTCCGGGCGGGGCGCGCCGAGCCGGCGCGTCCCGTCGCCGGGCGAGGGCGGGGGCGGCGCGAGCGGTCCCGCGAAGCGGAGGAGGCGGTCGCCGACGGCGAACAGGTATCCCGCGCGGAGCGGCACGGTGAGGCCGCGGAGCCGGACGAAGACCCCTCCGGCGGCGCCCTCGTCGCGCAGGACGAGCGCGCCGTCGCGCACGAGGAAGGTCGCGTGCAGCGGCGCGAGGCACGGATCGTCCGGGAACAGCACCTCGCCCTGGGCGCGGCCCGCCTGCACCTCGTCGCCGTGGCCGACCCGGAACGTCGTGCCGGGGGCCGCGTCGCCGCGCTCGACGACGAGCCGCGCCGCGACGGGCGCGACCGGCGCGCGCGCCGCGGCCGCGGCGACGTCGGCGCCGCGGAGAGGGGCGCCGCAGCGCGAGCAGTAGACGCCTGGACCGGACGCCGCGCCGCACCGGTTGCAGCGCGGGACGGGAGCCTGCGCGACGAGCCCGGGAGAGGACGTGAGCGGCGCCGGATCCGGGAAGATCTGGGCGCCCGCCGCCTCCGGCCGCGCCAGGATCGGCGGAGGCGTCGGCGGCAGAGACATCGGCGGTGACACCGGCGAAGGGCGCGCCGGCGGCGGCGAGAAGACGACCCCGAGCGGCTTCCCGCACGCGACGCAGGTCCTCGCGCCAGGGTCGTTGTAGGCGTCGCAGGCGCGGCAGACGAGGCCGAGCATCCCGGTGAGCCGGCCCATCGGCGACTCCGCCGAGCAGGCGGGGCACGCGGTCATCGTGGCGTCCAGCGCGGCGCCGCAGGTCTTGCAGGTCAGCAACGATGGCCTCCCCGGACCTTCTACCCCGCGTCCCCGCCGCCGCTCAACCGTCTGGGACCGCGCCGGGCGGGGACCCAGGCGCGCGCTGGCGCGCGATGCCGCGTCGCGTTACGAATTGTCCGTACGCTTGCCGGGCCTGGAACCGGCGGATAGGCTTTCTGGTCGGACCTTGCTTCGCCTCAATGACATCCTCGATCGCGTAGGGGGGTACCACCCCGACCCCGACCTCGACCTCATCAAGAAGGCCTACGTCTACTCGGCGAAGGTCCACCAGGGACAGATCCGCAAGTCGGGGGAGCCGTACCTCGTCCATCCGCTGGAGGTCGCCGGCATCCTCGCCGAGATGCGCCTCGACGAGGCGTCCATCGTCACGGGCCTCCTCCACGACACGATCGAGGACACGCTCGCCACCAAGGACGAGATCTCGGAGCTCTTCGGGCCGGAGATCGCGGAGCTCGTGGACGGCGTGACGAAGCTGTCGAAGTTCAGCGCCGGCAACACCCAGGAGGAGAAGCAGGCCGAGAACTTCCGCAAGATGGTCGTCGCGATGGCGAAGGACATCCGCGTCCTGCTCGTCAAGCTCGCCGACCGGACCCACAACATGCGGACGCTCGAGCACATGACGCCCGAGAAGCAGGAGCGCATCGCCCGAGAGACCCTCGACATCTACGCGCCGCTCTCGAACCGTCTCGGGATCCAGTGGCTGAAGAGCGAGCTCGAGGACCTGTCGTTCCGCTACCTGCAGCCGAGCGACTGGGCCGACCTGGGCCAGAAGGTCGAGGCGCGCGCCAAGGAGCGCGACAAGTTCATCGCCGAGGTGGTCGGCATCATCCAGGGCAAGCTCGGCGAATCCGGGATCCCGGGCGACGTGTACGGGCGCGTGAAGCACCTGTACTCGATCTTCCGGAAGATGCGCGAGCTGAAGGTCGACTTCGAGCAGATCCACGACGTCATCGCCTTCCGCGTGATCGTGGCCAATGTCGCGCACTGTTACGAGTCGCTCGGCCTCATCCACTCGCTGTGGAAGCCGGTGCCGGGCCGGTTCAAGGACTACATCGCGATCCCGAAGCCGAACATGTACCAGTCGCTGCACACGACCGTGATCGGGCCGCGGGCGGAGCGCATCGAGATCCAGATCCGCACCCAGGAGATGCACAAGATCGCGGAGGAGGGCGTCGCCGCGCACTGGGCGTACAAGGAGGGCAAGCACGGCGAGGGCCCGAGCGCCAAGGACGCCGCGAAGTTCGGGTGGCTGCGCCAGCTCCTCGAGTGGCAGCGCGACCTCACGGACCCCACCGAGTTCCTCGAGACGGTCAAGGTCGACCTCTTCTCGGACGAGGTCTTCGTGTTCACGCCCAAGGGCGACGTGAAGAGCCTGCCGCGCGGCGCGACCCCGGTGGACTTCGCGTACACCGTCCACTCCGAGGTCGGCGAGCGCACCGTCGGCGCGAAGGTGAACGGGAAGATCGTCCCGCTCCGCTACAAGCTGAAGAACGGCGACACGGTCGAGATCCTCACCTCGGCCACCTCGCACCCGTCCAAGGATTGGCTCACCTTCGTCAAGACGAGCCGCGCGCAGACGCGCATCCGCGGCTTCATCCGGCAGCTCGAGCACAAGCGCTCGCTCGAGATCGGCAAGGAGGTCGCGGAGCGCGAGCTGCGCCGGTACGGCCTCTCGCTGAACAAGCTCACCAAGGGCGGCGAGCTCGACAAGGCGGCCGGGGCGCTCGGCTACAAGAAGGGCGACGACGTGCTCGTCGCGCTCGGGTACGGGAAGCTGGCGCCGACGCAGATCCTCCACCAGCTCCTCCCCCCCGAGAAGCTGGCCCAGCCGGCGCCGGCGCAGGAGCCGACGTCGCGGCTCACCGAGATCTTCCGCAAGGTGGCGCGCCGCCCGACCGGCGGCGTGCGTATCAGCGGCATCGACGACGTCCTGGTCCGGTACGGCCGCTGCTGCAACCCCGTGCCGGGCGACGACATCGTCGGGTTCATCACTCGGGGACGGGGGGTGACCGTCCACACGCGGGCCTGCGAGAAGACGCTCCCGCTCGACCCGCTGCGCCGCGTGGACGTCTCCTGGGACACGAAGGCGAGCGAGGTGAAGCGCCCCGTCTCGATCCGCGTCGTGACCGACGACCGCCCGGGCGTGCTGGCCGAGATCTCGAAGACGATCAGCGAGGCGGGGATGAACATCTCCCAGGCCACGTGCCGCACGACCGGTCTCGGGCGCGCGGTGAACACCTTCGAGATGGCCATCGGCGAGCTGAAGCAGCTCCGGAGCGTCATGCGGAGCATCGAGGGGCTGCAGGGCGTCGTCTCCGTCGAGCGCATCTACTCGAGCGAGCGGGTGCCGACGTAGGGGGTGCGCCCGGCTCGCGCGCCCGCTATCCTGGCGCGCCATGCCGACCCACATCATCGCCACCCCGGACGCGCCGAAGGCGATCGGGCCGTACAGCCAGGCCGTCCTGCTCGAGCGCGCCGGCGCGAGGACGCTCTACTGCTCCGGCCAGATCGCGCTCGACCCCGCGAGCGGCGAGCTCGTGCAGGGCGACGTCGCCGTCCAGACCGAGCGGGCGATGCGGAACATCGAGGCGGTGCTCGCGGCGGCGGGCATGACCTTCGCGAACGTGGTGAAGACGACCGTCTTCCTCGCCGACATGGCCGACTTCGCCCGGATGAACGAGATCTACGGGAGGCGCTTCACGGCCGCTCCGCCGGCCCGCTCGACGGTGCAAGCGGCGGCGCTGCCGCGCGGCGCGCGGGTGGAGATCGAGGTCACGGCGGTCGCCGGCTGACGTGCGCCCCGGCGCGGCCGCTACGGCTCGTCGTAGGTGTACTGCTTGCCGGCGTAGTTGCGGAACGTCCAGCGCTTCCCCTCGTGCGACACCACGTACTCGGGGTTCACCGGGATCTTGCCGCCGCCGTGGGGTGCGTCCACCACGAACTGCGGCACGGCGAGGCCGCTCGTGTGACCGCGCAGCGCCTCGATGATGGCGATGCCGGCCGCGACGGGGGTGCGGAAGTGGCTGATGCCCTTCGCGAGGTCGCACTGGTAGATGTAGTAGGGCCGGATCCGCATCAGCAGGAGCTTGTGGTTCAGCTCCATCACCGTCTTCGGATCGTCGTTCACGCCCTTGAGGAGCACCATCTGGTTGCCGATGACACAGCCCGCGTCCGCCAGGCGGCGCGCCGCCTCGAACGCCTCGGCGGTGCACTCCTTGGGGTGGTTGAAGTGCGTGTTGACGAACACGGGGTGGTGCCGGCGCAGCATCCTCACGAAGTCGTCGGTCACGCGCTGCGGCAAGGTGACGAGATTGCGCGTGCCGAGCCGGAAGATCTCGACGTGCGGGATGGCGCGCAGCCGGCCGAGGATGTAGTCGAGGCGGTCGTCGGAGAGCGAGAGCGGGTCGCCGCCCGACACGACGATGTCGCGGATCTCGGGATGCGCCGCGATGTAGGCGAGCCCGTCCTCGACCTGCTTCTTGGCGGCGGCGCTGGTCGGGTCGGCCACCTTGCGCTTGCGGGTGCAGTGGCGGCAGTACACCGGGCAGTTGTGCGTCGTGTAGAAGAGGACGCGGTCTGGATAACGGTGCGTGATGCCGGGCACCGGCATGTCCCGCTCCTCGGCGAGCGGGTCCTCGAGGTCGGCGGGCGCGATCTGCATCTCGCCCATGGTCGGGACCGACTGGAGGCGGATGGGGCAGGTCGGGTCCTCCGGGTCCATCAGCGCCGCGTAATACGGCGTGATGCCCATGTGGAACTCCGCCTCGGTCTCAGCCGCGGCCTGCCGCTCCTCGGGCGTGACGCGGATCACCTTCTCGAGCTGGGCCAGCTTCGTGATCCGCTCGCGCTGCTGCCAGTGCCAGTCGTTCCAGATGCTCTCGGGGATCCCCTTCCAGATGGAGCGCGGACCGGGCGCGAACCGGGACGTGACGTGATGGACGGGGCGGACGTCGTCGTCGGGGAGCAGAGCGCTCTCGATGGAGGCGCTCCCGTTCGAGGGCGGCGCGACCGCTGCCTCCTTTCCCGTCAACACCGGAAGGGTTGCCATGTCCCCGTCACTCCTCGCGGCGCGCTTGGCAGCCGCTCGATCCCACTCTTAACACCGATGCGGCAGAGCGACACCCCCTGCCGGCGCCCCCTCGACCTCGTCCTGCGCGCGGCGAAGCCTACCTCGGGGGACCGACGCTCGGAGGCGAGCGGGCGCTCGCGCGCCGCTTTGACATTCCGGGATGAGGCCGCTAGGTTCGCGCGCCTTCCGGGCTTTCCATGAGCTGGCGCGCGCGTTTCCCAGGTGTTTCCGAGGCGGAGTGGCGCGATTGGCGCTGGCAGCACCGCCACGCGTTGCGGACCCCGGAGGCGCTCGCCGCGGCCGTCGACCTCACGGAACACGAGCGGCGCGGCCTCGCCGCGACCGCGGCCGTCTTCCGCCTCGGCATCACCCCGTACTACGCCTCGCTCATCGACCCCCGCCACCCGTTCTGCCCGGTGAGGATGCAAGCTGTCCCCGTCGTGGAGGAGGCGTCGCCCGCCGAGGGCGACCTGCGCGATCCGCTGGGGGAGGACCACCACCGCCCGGTGCGGGCGATCGTCCACAAGTATCCCGACCGCGTCCTCCTCCTCGCGACGGACACCTGTTCGGTCTACTGCCGGCACTGCACGCGCCGGCGCATCACGGCGGGTGACGAAGGCGCCTTCGACCGCGCGGCCGCGGAGGAGGCGATCGCTTACGTGGGGGCCCACCGCGAGGTGCGCGACGTGCTCGTCTCCGGCGGCGATCCGCTCGTCCTCGGCGACGAGCGCCTCGCGTGGCTCCTGCGCGAGCTGCGCGCCATCCAGCACGTCGAGATCCTGCGCCTCGCCACGCGCGCGCCGGTCACCTGCCCGATGCGCGTGGACGACGCGCTGGCGCGCCTCCTCCGGAGCGTGAAGCCGCTCTTCGTGGTGACGCACTTCAACCACCCCAAGGAGTGCACGCCCGACGCGCAGGAGGCGTGCGAGCGGCTCGTCGACCACGGCGTGCCGGTCGAGAACCAGACGGTGCTCTTGCGGCGCGTGAACTCGTCGGCGCGGACCGTCGCGGATCTCAACCACCGGCTCCTCTCCTGGCGCGTGCGGCCGTACTACCTGCACCAGGGCGACCTCGCGGAGGGCACGGGGCACCTGCGCACCCCGCTCTCCTGCGGGATCGAGATCCTGGAGAAGCTGCGCGGCCACACGAGCGGCCTCGCCGTGCCGCACCTCGCCGTGGATCTGCCGGGCGGCGGCGGGAAGGTGACGATCCAGCCGGAGTACCGCCTCGAGTCCGCGCCCGCCGGGCGCGGCACCGCGTTCCGGAACTACCGCAACGAGCGGTACCTCTACCCCGACCCGCCCGAGACGGACTGCACCTGTCCGTACGACGAGGTCTTCTACGCGGGCGCGCCCGCGGCGGAGCGTGGATGATCGCGAAGGTGATCGAGGCGCTGGCCGTCTTCACGACCGGCGTCATCTCGACGATGGGTTACGGCGGCGTGGTCCTCCTCATGGGAATCGAGAGCGCCTGCATCCCGCTCCCGTCCGAGATCATCATGCCGTTCGCCGGGTACCTCGTGTACACGGGGCAGTTCTCGCTCCACGGCGCCGCACTGGCAGGCGCGCTCGGCTGCATCGCGGGCTCGATCCCCGCCTACTACCTCGGGCAATACGGCGGACGGCCGCTCATCGAGCGCTACGGGAAGTACGTCCTGCTCTCGCGGCGCGAGCTCGACTTCGCCGAGCGGCTCTTCGCGCGCCACGGCCAGTGGGTGGTGCTCGCCGCGCGGCTCCTGCCCGTCATCCGGACCTTCATCGCCTTCCCGGCGGGAGTCGCGCGGATGAACATGACGAAGTTCGTCGTCTACACCTTCGTCGGCTCCTATCCCTGGTGTTACGGCCTCGCCTGGGTGGGCATGAAGCTCGGCGAGCACTGGGACAAGGACCCGCGCCTCAAGGCGGCCTTCCACCGCTTCGACCTCGCGGTCGGGATCCTGCTCGTCGCCGGCGTCGCCTGGTTCGTGTGGCACAAGATGAAGGAGGCGAGGGCGGGGGCGCAGGCGCCAGAGGATGCGTGATCGGCGAGGAAGATCCCCTCTCCCCGGCCCTCCCCCTTCCAGGGGGAGTGGGACGACACGCAAGGGCAGAGGGACGAAAGCCACGGCGCTCGTCGTCTTGGCGCTCCTGGCACGGCCCGCATTTGCCGCCGAGATGGTCCGCATCGCGGTCGCGGTGGGCGTGCAGAAGGCGTCGCTCTCCGGCGCAGGGCTCGCGATGGCGCCGCTGCGCCAGGGCGCTGCGCCGGCGCCGGTCGCGGGCGGCCGGGCCGAGGTCGCCCTCGACGGCGACGCGCTCACCGTGAACGGCGCGCCGCTCGACGCGGGGGGCGCCACGTTCACCGCGGAAGGCCCGCTGCGGAGCGGCGCGGCCGCCGTCGCGCTCCGCGAGGGCGAGGTGGAGGTCCGCCGGACCGCCGCGGGGCTCGTCGTCGTCCACGCGCTCCCGCTCGAGGACTACGTCGCAGCCGTGGTCGGCGCCGAGATGCCACCCGCCTTCCCCGCGCAGGCGCTCGCCGCGCAGGCGGTCGCGGCGCGCACCTTCGCGATCTTCAAGAAGCTCGAGTCGGTCGCGGAGGGGAGGACGTGGCACCTCGGCGCGACCGTGCTCGACCAGGTCTACGGCCGCGCGGAGGTCGACCCCCGGGCGCGCGCGGCCGCCGAGGCGACCGCGGGCGAGGTGCTCGTGTTCGACCACGCGCCCATCGAGGCCTATTTCCACTCGGCGTGCGGCGGCCACACCGAGCGCGGCGCGGAGGCCCTCGGCCGCGACCTCCCGTACCTCGCGTCGGTCGCCTGCGGACTCTGCGACCGCTCGCCACGCCGGCGCTGGACGCTCCGCGTGCCGGGGGAGGAGCTCGGACGCGTCGCCGGGCTCGGCGGCGCGGCGACGGCCGCCCGCGTCCTCCGGCGCACCCGCTCCGGGCGCGCCGAGCGCGTCGAGATCGCCGCCGGGGCGCGGAAGCTCGCGATCCGCGCGATCGACCTGCGGCAGCGGCTCGGGTTCGACCGGTTGCCGTCGCTCGCCTTCGACGTGCGCGCGGAGCGCAGCGGGATCGTCTTCGACGGGCGCGGCGCGGGCCACGGCGCGGGCCTCTGCCAGTGGGGCGCCGCCGGCGCCGCGCGAGCGGGGGAGGGCTACCGCGCCATCCTGGCCCGCTACTACCCGGGCACCGAGCTGGTGCGGATGTACTGACGCACGGGCCGTCCGTGTCCGCGCCGTATAGGATCGCGTGGTGACGCTCTCCGACTTCGACTACGACCTCCCCGAGCCGCTCATCGCGCAGGAGCCGGTGTCGCCGCGCGACGCGTCGCGGCTCATGGTCGTGCCGCGCGGGCGCGGCGCCGTCGAGGACGTCCGCTTCGCGGACCTGCCGCGCTTCCTCCGCGCGGGCGACCTCCTCGTCTTCAACGACACGCGCGTGATCCCGGCCCGGCTCGTCGGGGTCAAGGAGAGCGGCGGCCGCTGCGAGCTGCTCCTCGTCGAGCCGCTCGACGCCGAGGGCAGCGCCCGCTGGCGCGCGCTCGGCCAGTCCTCGAAGCCGATGCGCCAGGGCGGACGGATCGTCTTCGGCACCCTCGAGGCGAGGGTCGAGGAGGTGGAGGGGGAGGGGTTCTTCACCGTCCGCTTCGACCGCGACGGCGGCGAGCTCGCGTCCGCCATCGAGCGCGAGGGCCGCATCCCGCTGCCGCCGTACATCCGGCGCGAGCCGAACGCCGCCGATCGCGAGCGCTACCAGACCATCCTCGCCCGCGTGCCCGGCAGCGCCGCCGCGCCGACGGCGGGGCTGCACTTCACGGAGCGGATCCTGGCCGAGCTGGAAACGCGCGGGGTCGCGCGGACGGCGGTCACGCTGCACGTGGGGCCGGGCACGTTCCTTCCCGTCCGGACCGAAGACGTGGCTCATCACCGGATGCATGCGGAGCGCTACGACGTGCCCGAGGACGCCGCGCGCGCCTTCGACGCCTGCCGCGCGCAGAGCGGAAGGATTGTCGCGGTCGGCACCACCGCCGTTCGGACGCTCGAGAGTGCCTGGGATGACGGGCACTTACGGGTGGGCCACGGGAGTACCTCCATCTTCATCCACCCGGGGTATCATTTCAGAGCCGTGGACGCGCTCGTCACGAACCTGCATCTCCCTCGCTCTACCCTGCTGATGCTCGTGTGCGCATTCGGAGGGCGGGAGCAGATTCTTGGCGCGTACGAACGAGCGGTACGCGTGAGTTACCGATTCTTCAGCTACGGAGACGCGATGTTCCTCGGCTGAGGCGGGGGCCCGGCAGATGCCATTCGGTGTGCGGAAGTTGCACAGCCTCGCGCTCAACCTCGAGGCAGCGCAGTACCTCGCCGGATGGCGCCCGGACTCGGGATCCCTCTTCCTTCCTACGCTGTCGGAGGGACGCGTCGGCGACGAGGTCGCGGTGCGCATCGGCATCTTCGGGCAGACCATCCGCGCCACGGTCTTCGGCAGCGTCGCGCTCGTGCGGCGCGTGGGTCGGCCGTCGCTGCCGCCGGGCGTCGAGCTCTCGCTCGATCGCGTGAGCCTCCCGGCCGCCCACTTCCTCGGCCTCGCGGCCCGAGGCGAGAAGGTGAGCTTCCGCGAGCGCGCGCCGCGGTTCGCGATCTCGAAGCCGCTCCTCGTCCTGCGCGACGGGGCCGAGCGCGAGACGGTCGCCTTGAACGTGTCCGAGGGCGGATGCGCCGTCACATGGGAGGGGCCCTTGCCGATGGTGGGCGAGGTGGTCTCGATCAAGCTGCGCGAGGGCTTCTTCGGGAGCAGCGCCCGTGCCGTCGTCTGCTGGAACAGCGTGGGCGGTCCGCTGGAGCGCTCCGTCGGGCTGCGGATCATCGCCGAGGGCCGCGCCGCCCGCGCCTGGAAGAGCGTCGCCGCCGAGGCCGCCAGGTCGGGCGGCCGGGCCGCGTGAGCTTGACACCGGGGGCGCCGCGCGCGACACGACGCGCGTGATCTCCTTCGCGCTCCTCGGACAGGACGGCGCCGCCCGCCGCGGACGGCTCACGACGCCGCACGCGACGGTCGAGACGCCCGTCTTCATGCCGGTCGGCACGGCCGCCACCGTGAAGACGCTCTCGCCGCGCGATCTCGACGAGCTGGGGGCGCGCATCCTCCTCGCGAACACGTACCATCTGTACCTGCGACCAGGCCACGAGCGCGTCCGCCGCCTGGGCGGGCTGCACCGGTTCATGGCGTGGGGCGGGGCGCTCCTCACCGACTCCGGCGGCTTCCAGGTGTTCAGCCTCGGCGAGGCGTCCCGCGGGGAGGACGAGGGGAACGGCGGCAAGCTCGGTCTCGTGAAGATCGCCGAGGAGGGCGTCGAGTTCCGCAGCCACCTCGACGGCACGAGGCACTTCCTCTCGCCCGAGCGCGCGATGGAGATCCAGCGCGCGCTCGGCGCCGACATCATCATGGCGTTCGACGAGTGCCCGCCGTCGCTCGCGGAGCGCAGCTATCACGAGATGTCGCTGGCGCGCACGCAGCGCTGGCTCGTGCGCTGCAAGGCGGCATGGCTCGAGGGCGGGGGGTCTGGGGGGGCCGGCGCAGGCGGCCCCACCAGCCTGTTTGCCATCGCCCAGGGGGGCCTCTTCCCCGACCTGCGCCGCCGCGCGATCGAGGAGGCGGCGGCGCTCGACCTCCCGGGCTACGCGCTCGGCGGCTACGCCGTCGGAGAGGAGCGGGAGCAGATGTGGGCCGGCGTCGCGCGCGACGCGCCGCTCATGCCGGCCGGGAAGCCGCGCTACCTCATGGGCGTGGGTACGCCGGAGGACCTCCTCGCCGGCGTCGCGGCCGGCATCGACATGTTCGACTGCGTGCTGCCGACCCGCTGCGCGCGGAACGGCCTGCTCTTCACGAGCGAGGGGCGCCTCACCATCCGCAACGCCGCCTTCCAGGACGACGAGCGTCCCGCCGATCCAGCCTGCGGCTGCTACACGTGCCGGACCTTCTCCCGCGCCTACCTCCGGCACCTGTTCAAGTGCGGCGAGGTGCTGGCGCTCCGCCTCAACACGCTGCACAACCTCCACTACTTCCTCGACCTCATGGCCGGGGCCCGCCTCGCCATAGAGGAGGGTCGCTTCGACGCTTACCGGCGCGCGAAGATCGAGGGCTGGCGCGCCGCGCCGGCGTGACCTCGTCGCGGCCGGACGCCGGGAAATAAGAGGTTGCGGCGCGCGTTCAAATGCTGCTAAAAGACAGCACTTTTTCCGCTTCCACCGGAGATCGAATGCACCCGTTCTTGACTGCGTTCTACAGCCAGACCTCGGACGGCTCGGGCGGCGGCTTCGGCGGCCCGATGTCCATGCCCCTCATGCTGGCGCTGATGTTTGGCGTCTTCTACTTCGTGCTCTGGCGGCCGCAGAGCAAGGAGCGGAAGAAGGTGGAGTCCTTCCGCCAGAACATGAAGAAGGGCGACCGCATCTGGACGCAGGGCGGCCTCATCGGCACGGTCACCCAGGTCGAGGACCTGGCGATCATGCTCGACATCGGGGCAGGGAAGGTCCGCGTCCTCAAGACGTTCGTCGGGGGCGAGTGGAAGGAGAAGGGCGAAGCCCCGGAGCCGGCGAAGGCGGAGGCGAAGAAGTAAATGGAACGGAACTGGTACGTGAGGGTCGCCCTGATCACGGGCGTCCTGCTCTTCAGCGTGTACCAGCTCGTCCCGAGCTGGTTCTATTTCAAGCTCCCGCCCGACCAGCGGAACGGCCAGCAGTACGACCAGTCCGTCCCGAGCTGGGCCCCGAGCGCGCGCAAGCACCTGAACCTCGGCCTCGACCTGCAGGGCGGCATCCACCTCGCGATGGGCGTGGACGTGGACCGGGCGGTGAAGGCCAAGGTGGCGCGCCGCGCCGACGAGATCGCCGACTTCCTCCGCGAGAAGAAGATCGCCGTCGAGGCGTCTGCGCCGTCTCCCGACGGCACCCGCATCGCCGTGAAGACCTCCGACCCGCGCCGCGTCGAGTCGATCGTGCTCGACCAGTACGGCAACGAGCTGTCGGCTCCGTCCGGCGCGCCGGCCGGGACGGTGTGGTTCGCCTTCAAGGGGAAGGTCATCCAGGACTTCCAGGCGAAGGCGGTCGACCAGGCGGAGAAGACCATCCGGAACCGCGTCGACAAGTGGGGTGTCTCGGAGCCCGACATCAAGCGCAAGGGCAACAACCAGATCCAGATCCAGCTCCCCGGCTTCAAGGATCCGGAGAAGGCCAAGGAGCTCCTCGGCCGCACGGCGCAGCTCGAGTTCAAGATCACCGACGACGAGTCGCCGGTCCTCGACGCCGTCCGTGGCGAGGTGCCCTCGTGTCCGGTCGAGCAGGGCGTGATGCGCACGCCGCTCCCGGAGAGCGGCTGCTGGTCCATCGAGGGGGTGGAGCTCCCCGGCGGCCAGCAGCGGCAGGTCACCTTCATCGCCGCGAGCACCCGCAGCCAGCTCGACGCCGCGATCGAGAAGGTCGCGAAGCCGAAGCTGCAGCCCGGCCAGGAGATCGGCATCGGCGAGGGCACGGTCGGCGCCGGGATCGTGAAGGAGCGCTTCTACCGGACCTACCTCCTGCACGCGAAGACCGAGCTCACCGGCGACTACATCTCCGACGCGCGCGCGTCGATGGACAACTCGCAGGGCGCGGGCAAGCCCGTGGTCGTCTTCACCATGACGCCCGAGGGCGGGCGCCTCATGGAGAAGCTCACCTCCAACAACCTCGGCCGCCGGATGGCGACGGTGCTCGACCAGAAGGTCGAGACCGCGCCCTACATCCAAGGCAAGATCTCCACCAACGGGCAGATCACGCTCGGCTCGAACCGGCCGTACCAGCAGATGTTCGAGGAGGCGAACGAGATCGCGCTCGTCCTGAAGGCGGGCGCGCTCCCGGCGCCGGTCACCATCTACGAGGAGCGCACCGTCGGCGCGACCCTCGGGCCCGAGCTGATCCGGAAGGGCACCACCGCGGCCTTCATCGGGCTCATCCTGGTGGTCGCCTTCATGATCCTCTACTACCGGGCGACCGGCCTCATCGCCGACCTCGCGCTCGTCCTGAACGGCCTCCTCGTCCTCGCCATCATGGCCATCATCGGCTCGACGCTGACCTTGCCCGGCATCGCGGGGTTCGTGCTCACGCTCGGCATGGCGGTCGACGCGAACGTGCTCATCAACGAGCGCATCCGCGAGGAGCTGCGCGCCGGACGCAACGTCCGGCAGGCCGTGGACCAGGGCTACGACAAGGTCTTCTGGACCATCGTGGACGCCCACGTCACCACGCTCGTCGCCGCCGTCGTGCTCATGCAGTACGGCTCCGGGCCGGTGCGCGGCTTCGCGGTGACCCTCGCCATCGGCCTCGTCGCCTCGATGTTCACCTCCATCGTCGTGACCCGCGCGTTCATGGACTACTTCACGCGCGGCGACACCACGCGCCTGAGCGTCTGATGCAATTCAAGACCTTCGACATCATCCCGCACGACACGAAGTTCGACTTCGTCGGGAAGCGGTACATCGCCGTCACGCTGTCGCTCATCGCGAACGCGGCCGTCATCCTGTGGGCGGTCTTCCACGGCCTCAACTTCGGCGTGGACTTCGCCGGCGGCACCGAGATGGAGGTGAAGTTCCAGCAGGTGGTCGATCCGGCCTCCATCCGCAAGAGCGTCGAGGACCTGGGCTTCAAGGACGCGTCGGTCCAGACGTACGGGCCCGAGTCCGAGCACACGTACCTCATCCGCGTCGGCCGCATTGCGCTCATGAGCCAGGAGGACGTGAACCGCGTCGTCCAGGCGGTCGAGGCGAAGTTCCCCGTCCAGGGCACGCCGCACTTCAACCTCGACGTCGGCGACAAGATCGACTTCCAGTTCAAGGGCACGCCGCCCACGCCCGATCAGCTCCGGGCCGCGGTCGAGGGCGCCGGCGTCCGCGTCCGCGAGGTGCGCGACGAGGCGGGCCTGACCGCCGGGACGAGGTCCTTCGCCGTCATCACGCAGGGGATCCAGGACAAGATCGAGCGCGACCTGGCCTCGCGCTTCGGCGCCGCGAAGCCAGAGGTCCGCCGCGTGGAGTACGTCGGCCCCGCCGTCGGCCGCGAGCTCCGCAACCAGGGCTTCAAGGCCATCCTTTACGCGATGGGCCTCATCGTCGTGTACGTGGGCCTGCGCTTCGACTTCCGCTTCAGCCCGGGGGTCATCATCGCCCTCGTCCACGACGCGATCATCACGCTCGGCTACTTCGCCTTCAGCGGGCGCGAGTTCAACCTGACCTCGGTCGCGGTGATCCTGACCGTCGTCGGCTACTCGGTGAACGACACCGTCGTCGTCTACGACCGGATCCGTGAGAACCAGGCGCGCTTCAAGGGGAAGAAGCTCTCGGACCTCGTGAACCACTCGATCAACGAGGTCCTCGGGCGGACCTTCCTCACCTCGTTCGCGACCGCCCTCTCGCTGGTGGGCCTCCTCGTCTACGGCGTCGGGACCATCTTCGACTTCTCCGCGGCCATGATGATCGGCATCATCTCAGGCACCTATTCGACCTGGTTCATCGCCGCTCCGATGACGATCTGGCTCGAGGAGCGCGCCGAGCGGAAGAAGGTGGCGCCCCGCCCCGAGCAGGCGCCGGCGCGCGCCGCGCGGTAGGGAGAACATCCGCTTACACCCCGCCCCGCCTGTCCCTCGGGGTTGGGAATGGTGCGGCCGCCACCGCGGTGGCTACATCAGACCCATGCGGACCACCGTCCACCGCGCGCGGGCCGGCGCGCAGGAGAACGGAACATGAACGTCTCGAGAAGGATGCTCCTCTGCGCGGCGGCGGTCGCCGCGCTCGTCTCGAGCGCCCCGGCTTCCGCGTGCTCCGTCTGTGGTTGTGGCGATCCCCTGCTCGCGGCGAGCGATCCGGGCGCCCTGAGCGGCCGCATGCGGCTCGGGCTCGAAACCGAGTACCTGAACGTGAAGTCCGGCAGCCCCGCCGACAAGCTCGACCAGTACA
>Ga0137372_10000261_pt1 | contig 46480 bp, 42 predicted proteins | sample SagtaG_6_FD_104911 | JGI IMG/M metagenome (GOLD analysis project Ga0137372, IMG submission 104911) | Vadose zone soil microbial communities from Sagehorn Ranch, Mendocino, California, USA - Sage1_R_60_16 metaG | ecosystem: Environmental > Terrestrial > Soil > Vadose zone | place: USA...
CCACTTTCACGCCTAACGAGCGAAGCGCTTTCGATACACCTCGCCCGGTGGCGAGCGAAACGTCGCGTTCGGAGCCAGGGCCTCCCATGAGAACCGCAATTTCTTTCGGAAGATCCTCGCGGCTTTTCATTCCGGTTCCCCCACAATTTCCACTTCAGTCTCCAATTCGATCCCGCGCATTGCCCGCGCCGCGCTTTGGATCTTGTCGATCAACTGAAGCATTTCCGCCGCAGTCGCGCCGCCATCGTTCACGATGAAATTGCCGTGCACTTCCGACACGCGCGCGTTTCCGACTCGCGAATTCTTTAGACCCAATTCATCCACCAGTCGTCCCGCCGGAATGTTGCCGGGGTTCTTGAAAATGCAGCCGGCGCTCTTGGCGATTGGCTGCGTAGTGCGTCGTTTCTTCTGCGATTCGCGCAAGCGACTATCGATCTCTGCGCGCTCGGCGGGCTGCGTACGGAATGTCGCCGAAATCGCAAAATTATTTTCCAGCAACGGAAACCGCCGGTAAAAGACCTCCAGCTCATCTCGATCCTTGACGTGCGGATTGCCTTCGGCGTCGAGATAGCGAATCCGGGTCACGCTCTCGAAAGTTTGCGCGCCCATTGCGCCGGCGTTCATCCGCAACGCGCCACCGACGGCGCCCGGAATTCCTTCCATCCACTCGAGCCCGCCGAGATTTGACGCGCGCGCCGCGTAAGCAATTTCCCTCAACTTTACGCCTGCGCCTGCGGTAATTTCGGAGCTGTTGACCTGGATTTTGTCGAAATCGCCGCCGCGGGGATGAACCACCACACCGCGGATTCCACCGTCGCGAACAAGAAGATTTGATCCACGACCCATTGCGAAAAGCGGCAGGTTTTCATCGCGGCAAAACCGAATCAAATCCGCAAAGGCCTTTTCGTTCCGCGGCTCGACCCAAAATTGCGCGGGGCCGCCTACGCGCAGCGTCGTGTGTTTCGAGAGTGGCTCATAAAGGCGGACGTCACCTTCTTCGCCGACGACCGCCTTTAACTTTTCGGCAATCACCAGATCCGCCGCCAAGATCGACAATTGCTCGTGAATATTGCCAGCACCGAGACTCAACACGAAATCGCCGACATCGAGGGCGTTGCCGATATCGCAATGCACGCGCTCGAACCGCGGCTGGTAACTCGCACCGCGATGACCGCGTTTGACCATTTCATCAACAATTGTCTGCCCGCTGATCCCAGGAATCGGCGGTTCGCTTGCGGGGTAAACATCCGTCACCACCACGCGATCAGCCTCATCGAAGGCGGAGCCAAACTCCCTGCACAGCGCTTTGGTGCGGGAATAGCGATGAGGTTGAAACATGGCCAGCACCCGTTTGCGACCCATGGCTCGCGCAGTCTTCAATGTAGCGCGAATTTCGGTGGGGTGATGCGCGTAATCGTCAATAAGCAGAAAACGATCGCTCTCATACTTGATCTCAAACCGGCGCCGCGCGTGCTCGAATTTACGAAGCGAAGCCGCAATTTTTTCGAACGGAATTCCAAGCTCTGAGGCGAGTGCGATTACCCCAAGGGCATTGTGCACGTTGTGTTCTCCGGAAACATTAAGAATCGCCTCACCCAGTTTTCCGCCGCACCTATCAACGCAAAAAACCGAACCAAAATCCCGCAGCTCGACATCAATGCCGCGATAATGGGCCTCCTCAGAAAATCCGTAGGAAACCGCACCTTTACGTTTCGCACACAACCGCGCAGCATTGGGATCATCAGCGTTATAGAAGACTGTTCCACTCGTTTGATCGATGAGCTGCTCAAAGACCTTCTCGATCGCGGCTAGGTCGGCATAAAAATCGAGATGCTCTTCCTCGATATTTAGAATGAGTGACTGCTCGGGATGAAAGCAGCGCAGGGTGCCGTCGCTTTCGTCCCCCTCAGCAACAAAATATTCGCCGCGCCAATCCCAGTGTGCGTTCGTTCCGAGAAGCGGAATTTCGGCGCCGACATAATGGGACGGATGGAGGCCGCCTTCGCGCAACACGTGTGCAGTCATTGCTGAAGTTGTTGTTTTGCCGTGCATTCCGGCGATAACAATCCCGCGCTTTGCGCGCATGATTGCAGCCAGGGCTTCCGCGCGACGCACGACCGGTTTACCGGAATCGCGGCTGGCCACAAGAATTGGATTGTCGCTTTTGATTGCGGAAGAAAAGACCACAAGATCGGCGGCATCCGCGTGCTCCGGCCGATGCTGGTCATGAAACCGCAGGCCCAGCCGCTGCAATCGCTCCGTCTCCGTGGTGGTGACCTTGTCTGAGCCGCTCACTGCGTGCCCGAGCTCAATCAAAAGCCCAGCGAGGCCGCTCATGCCGCTTCCGGCTACACCAACAAGGTGGATCCGGTGGTGCTCGCGCGTGAGGAATCGCGGCAAGTCAAGCGGTGGGACGCGACTCGGAAATTCTTCGCGAGCAGAGTCGGCGAGCGCGTCGCATTCTTCAGAGGCGGGCTTCATGAGTCGTATATTTCTCCATCGTGGTAGCTACTAGGCCGGCCGCGTCTTTCGGTGCCAGACGCGAACAATTCGCAGCCATTTGCTGAATCAGCTGCGGGTCCTGGATCAGTTCGCGGATTTTGCGTGCGAGCAATTCCCCGGTTACCTCTGACTCCTTGAGAAGAATCGCCGCCCCAACGCGAGCGTAAATTTCTGCGTTACGCGTCTGATGATCATCGGTGGCGTAAGGGAATGGAATCAGGATGCCGGGCAACGAAAAAGCGGCGAACTCAGCCAGGCTGGCCGCGCCAGCTCGCGCGACAAACAGATCGGCAGCGCTGTAAATTTCTTCCATCCGATGGTAAAAAGCAGCGATGTAAGCAGGGACATTTTCGCGGCGATAGTTATCTGCAACTAGGCGTTCATCCCGCGTGCCGGAGAGGTGGATCACCTGGAGCGGCACACCTTGCAAGAATGGGACGGATTTGATCAGCGCCTGATTAATTCCGCTCGCACCCTGGCTGCCTCCCATAACAAGCAACGTGGGAAGATCCTCGTGTAGCCCGAGTTTTTGGCGCGCAACCTTCCGATCCAAACGTACCAGTTCGGTCCGGACCGGCGTACCCGTGACTTCAGTGTGTGTTTTTGGAAAAAAGGGCGCGCATTCCTTGAAGCCGAGCATGACCGCATTCACTACCCGCGCCGTCATCCGGTTCGCCTTTCCGGGGACGGCGTTTGATTCGTGAATAAAGGTGGCAATGCCGCGTATCCTCCCGGCCAGCACCGGCGCGGTGGAAGTGAACCCGCCCATGCCGAGAACCACCTGAGGTTTGAACTTACGATAAAGAGACCGGCAAAGTGACAAGCTTTCACAAAACCGGCGAATGAACCCAAAGAACGCCGGGGAAAACGCGGAGGGTAGCCCGACCGTGGGTAACTTCTCGACTTGGAAAGTTGTGCGACCAGAAAGCGCCAGAGCGTCAATATCTTTCTCGGAAATTAACAGCATCACTTCGTGCCCGCGATCGCGCAGCACTTCCGCCACGGCGATGCCGGGGAAAAGATGGCCGCCCGTTCCTCCGCATGCGATCACTGCATTCATGAAAGTCGGTTTTCGGTTTTTGGTTGCCGCACAGGATTCATAGGATTCATCAGTCGCATCTAGATCCGCAGTGTCATCCTCGCATGCATGGTGGCACGTCTCTTGTGCGGCGGTTCTAGAATGCCCTGCCGATAAATGTTCAGCAACAAACCGATGCCGAACATGCACGCCACCAAATTCGAACCTCCATAGCTGATAAAAGGCAGCGGCAAGCCCTTATTCGGCAGCAGCGACGTGGTCACGCCGATGTTGACCGCAGCCTGTAGGGCGAGGAGCGAAACAATGCCGCAGCCGAGCAGCAGGCCGAAACGATCCTTGGCGTGCAGCGCAATCATGATGCCGCAAACAATTATCACCACGAATAAAAAAACCACGAGGAGACTGAACCGCAGCCCCAGCTCTTCACCGATAATTGGAAAAATAAAATCTGTGTGCGCGTAAGGTAGATAAAGCATCTTCTGGCGCCCGTTGCCCAGGCCAAGCCCTTCCATTCCACCGCTGCCCCAGGCGATCAACGCCTGCATCTGCTGCAAGCCAGCGTCTTCTTTGAAATTTTCCGGGTGAAGAAACGCAGAGAGCCGCCCCATCCGCTCGGAGATTTGCGTAGCGACGATCAGAAGCGCGCCGAGGCCGGCAAACGACACAGCACCGAGCCATAGAGGATTAGCGCCGGCAATGAACATTACGACGAACGCCGTCGTTCCGATCAAAGCCGTTGTTCCCAGATCGACTTCGCCCAGCACAAGCGAGGCCGGCAGGGCGATAATCGCAAGTGGAAGAATCAATCCAAAGAGCACATTGCCACTTGGTTTTTCATAGCGCGCAAACCACGCAGCGAGAAAAAAGATTGCGGCCAGCTTTCCCAGTTCCGATGGCTGAAAAGTAAGCGGTCCCCAACCGATCCAGCGGCGCGATCCGTTGAGGCGCATTCCGATATGCGGAACATAGCAAAGCGCCAGAGCCGCCAGTGCCAACCCGAACCAAAGCCACCATGTCCGCCGCCAGAAGTGATAGTCGATCAGCGCGGCAAAGATGCAGAGGAAAAGTCCAATCCCAACCCAAATCGCCTGCCGTTTAATGAAGAAATAAACGTCCCCGTGACTGTCGCGCGCAAACGCGCTCGTACTGAAAAGCATGACGATCCCAATGACGAGTAGTCCCAGCACTGCGAGGAAAAGGATGTAAGCGCTCTTACGATGCATAATTAGATTCCGGCATCGATTTTCATTTCTTGGCTTTTTTTGGGTTTGTTGTCTTGGGGATTAAAAGCTTTTGGCCAATCTGCAATTTATGCGGATCTTCGATGTGGTTGAGAGCAATCAGATCGTCGTAAGAAATTTTCAGTTTCTTTGCGATTGTGACGGGGTTATCGCCCTTTTTTACAATGTAAGTTTTTCCAGAAGACGCAGGCGTGTTCGCGTGTTCGTCCTTCGGAGTCGAATGTGAAAGTTTCGCATCGTTGCGCGACGCAACTTCCTTTTGCGAAACTGAAGGCCGCCGCTTGGCCACATCCGCGCCAACTGGCGTCCCCGCCGTGTCAGCCACCTTATTTTCTGTGTTCGTTGGGACTGCCGGGACAAATGAACTCTCTCGGGTCTTGATCGCGTTGAACGCGATGATTCCCGACACGGCAACCACGTGCAATAGCAACACGATCAGCAGCGCCCGCGACAGCTTCATGTTTGGCTCCGGGATGTCCCCGAAATCCATTCCTGCAGACGCAGCCGAGGCGCGGCGCGCGGTCGCCGCCAGGAGTTTTTTATATTTGAAGAGTTGCAGGATTTTCATCGGTCTGTTTGGGGCAGGGCCTGCACGAGCGCACGAAATTGATCACCCCGATCGGCGTAGCTTTTGAACATGTCGAACGAGGAGGTTCCGGGAGAAAAGAGAACCACTTCCCCTGGTCGTGCGCTGGCATGTGCCCGCTCGACTGCGTCCGCGAGCGAATTTGCAATTTCGCATTCGACCGCGCCGCTCCAGGAACGCCTGATGCTCTCGCCCATTTCGCCGATCAAAATCGTCGATCTGACCTTCTCTTTCACCAGGGATCGAAGCGGATCAAAGTTAAAACCTTTGTCCTTGCCGCCAGCAATAAGGACGACCGGCTTGTTTTGCGCACGCAGCGCTTTGTCCACTGCGTCGAGGTTGGTCGCCTTGGAATCATTCACATATCCAACGCCGCTGACTTCGCGCACAAATTCACAACGATGCGGACGCGGTTCATAGGCACGCAGCGGCGGCACCATCTCCCGAAACGACAATCCGCGCGCCATGCCGGCCGCAAGTGTCGCCATTAGATTCTCGATGTTATGCAGGCCGCGCAGTTTGGTGTCCGCCAGCCGCAGGACCGCTTCGTTGTGATAAAGGATCGCGCCTTCCGAGACACGGAAGTCCGCTTGATCGACATAAGCACTAAACGTGATCTTGCGCAGGCGAATCGCGGGAAATTTTTCGATGGCGTTTACCACTGCCACGTCAGTGTCGGTTTGATTTTCGAAAATGCGCAGCTTGGCCGCGCGATAATCAGCCACGGAGCGATAACGGTCGAGATGGTCGGGAGCGAAGTTGAGCCAGAGGCTGATCGATGGACGAAAGGTGCGGATCGCTTCCAGTTGAAACGAGCTCACTTCAACCGTGAGCACATCGAATGGCTGCCTTTCCCGCGCCACTTCCGAAAGCGGTTTGCCAATATTTCCGCAAGCAATCGTTCGCTGACCGCAGGCATTCAACATTTGAGCCAGCAATTCGGTCGTTGTCGTTTTGCCGTTGGTGCCCGTAACAGCGATGACCGGAATTTCGCAGGACCGCCAGCCCAACTCGATTTCGCTGATGGTTTCAATCCCGCGCGAGAAAAAATTGCGCGCCAATCGGGAAGCCGGATCGATGCCCGGACTTAAAATGGCAATGTGATATGCGGCTGAATCTTCATCAGCCGCAGCGCTGCAAATCACACGGACACCGTGTGCCCGCAGATTGTCTATGGTTGATTTGAGTAAGCTTCTCTCCTCGGCCCTATCGAGCACCGTGACCTGTGCGCCCTCCGACCTGAGCAGAAGCGCCGCAGCGCTGCCGCTCAAGCCTGCACCAAGAACGGCGATATTCTGATTTTTGTAGAGCGCGTTTTTCATCTCAGTTTCAGTGTCGCCAGGCCAAGCAAGGCGAAGATGATTGACAGGATCCAGAACCGAACGATCACGGTGCTTTCCTTCCAGCCCGTTAGTTCGAAATGATGATGAAGCGGAGACATGACGAAAAATCGCTTGCCCGTCAGTTTGAAACTCAACACCTGCAAAATCACTGAGACGGCTTCGATCACGAAAACACCGCCGACCACCACCAACAGCAGCTCCTGCTTACAGCAGATCGCGACGACGCCCATCATGCCGCCGATGGCCAGCGATCCGGTGTCGCCCATGAAGACTTTAGCTGGATAGCAGTTGAACCAGAGAAACCCGAGACCCGCGCCGATGAGTGCCGAGCAAACAACCGTCAGTTCGCCAGCAAACGGATAAAACGGGACCTGCAAATATTCGGCGATCCGGAAATTGCCAGCCGCGTAAGAAAGCAACGCATATGCAAATGCCGCGGTAATAGTACAACCGATCGCCAAGCCATCCAGCCCGTCGGTGAGGTTCACAGCGTTTGAGGAACCGACAATGACGAGAGCAAAAAAAACAAAGGTAAACCAGCCCATATTGGTGATGACTGGCGCCTTGACGAAGGGCACGTACAAAGAGCGCGCCTGCACTTCCAGCAATGGGCTCGTGAGAAAAACAGCTGTGACGATTGCAGCAAGGGCGATCTGAAAAACGAGTTTGATCCGACCGCTGATCCCGTCAGATTTCTTCTTCGTCACCTTTAGGTAATCATCGGCGAAGCCAAGCGCGCCTAGATAGACCATGCTGAACAGAGCCAACCAGACGAAGCGGTTGTCCAGACGAGCCCAGATAACACTCGACACAAAAACAGCTCCGATAACCAGCACCCCGCCCATGGTGGGCGTGCCTTGCTTGCCGCCGTGCAGCTCGGCAAGGCGGTGAACCTCTGCCGCTCCGCGAATCGGTTGTCCCAACTTCAGGGCAGTCAGTTTTCGAATGATAAAATTTCCAAAAATCAACGTGCCCAGAAAAGCCGTGACGGCCGCAGCAATGGCTCGAAAAGTGACATAAAGGAAAACATTAAACCCGATGAAATGATCGCTCAGGCGATGGAGGTAGTACATCATGGCGAGTTGGCGAATGATGAATGATGCAGCTCGAATTGGTTGATGACTTCCTCCGTTCGCGCGGCGCGACTTCCCTTGATCAGGATAAGATCGCCAGGCGCCGCGATCTCATTCAAGAGTCCTGCGGCTTCCGATGTTGAGTTTACAACGGTCGTTTTTCGCAAGCCTGCATGTCTTGCGCCGTCAGCAATCGCAGCCGCGACGTCTCCGATCGCGATCAAATGATCGATCTTTAGCGCGGCCGCGGTTTCGCCTACCTCGCGATGTCCACGCTCGGACTCATCGCCCAATTCGTGCATTTCGCCCAGGATGGCGATGCGCTGTCCATCGGCGTCCAGTTCCACCAATGTATGCAACGCTGCCTTCATCGAATCGGGATTTGCATTGTAACTGTCGTCTAGAAATTGCACGCCACCGATATCCCTGATTTGCAAACGCGCCTTTGTGAGCGGCGCGGCGAGCAGGCCGGCGGCGCAATCCTCCAGCGACACACCAAAGACGCGACCTGCTGCAACCGCTAGCAACGCGTTTTGCACCATGTGCAGTCCGGGCACGGGCAACTGGGCGCGGCAGCGATGCGCCGCCTCGAGAATCGTGAAATCTGTTCCGGTTCCGCTCTGGCTAATTTCAGCGGCTTGAATAGTGCCCGTTGTGGTACCGGCTAAAATTACTTTCCCGCGCGTCCGGGTTGCTATGTCCTTGGTAAATGGATCATCCGCATTCAAAATGACTGTTCCTTCGGGACCCACAGCGTCTGCAAGCGCTCCTTTCTCCTCCGCAATTCTTTTGCGCGATCCCATGAACTCGATGTGCGCCAAACCAATGTTTGTAATAACGGCCACATCGGGGGCTGCCACTTTCGCCAACGTCGCAATTTCACCCGGGTGGTTCATGCCGATCTCCCAGACAGCGACTTCATCGCCCGAAGTGGCCTCCAAAATTGTTCGGGGCACGCCGACGTGATTATTGAAATTTCCTTCTGTTTTCGTGACTCGAAAACGGCGAGCCAGCACTGCTGCAGCAAAGTCTTTCGTGCTCGTCTTGCCGTTGCTTCCAGTGATTGCGACCACCTTTAGCGTGAGTGATTTCCGGTAGTTGGCAGCGAGTTCCTGGTACGCCTGTAACGTGTCTTTCGCTCGGATAAGCGCGAAATTTTTCGGGACGCTCCCCTTCCAGTTGGAATCGACAATCGCCCCGGCCGCGTCGGTTTTAGCGGCGGATTCGACAAAATCGTGTCCATCGAAATTTTCGCCGCGTAACGCGACGAATAATTCGCCCGGCTTAACAGTGCGCGAATCGCTACTGACCTTGACGATCACTACAGTTCCATCTCCGGATGCGAGCGAACATCCGGCAAACTGCGCGATTCGAGAAAGTGGAAGTGGATTCATGCTAACAGATAAAGTCAAAACTCCACTGGATGATCCTCAATCGCCCGACGCGCGACCTGAATATCGTCAAACGGGATCGTGTAATCGCCGAACTCCTGATAATTTTCGTGTCCCTTGCCCGCAATCAATACAATGTCGCGCGGTCGGGCAAGCGCAACGGCGCGATCAATGGCCTGTGTACGATCGACAATTTTTTCATATCGATTCGAGCGAAATCCTTTTTCGACCTCCGAGATGATGGCGCCCGGGTCTTCCTTGCGCGGATTATCGGACGTGATGATGGAGTAGTCAGCAAGGCGATCTGCCATCTCAGCCATCAACGGGCGTTTTTGCCGGTCGCGATCGCCCCCGCAGCCAAAGACGGCAATCAATCGCTCCGGCTCCAGCTCCCGCAGCGTTTTAAGAACATTCCCGAGCGCGTCCGGCGTGTGCGCGTAATCGACGAACACTTGAAATTGTCGCCTGGCCGGAACCATTTCCAGACGTCCCGGCACTTGCGGCGACTTAGCGAGACTAAACACCGCGTTTCGCAGGTTGATTCCGAGAGCGTTGGCCGCAGCCAGCGCGGCCACGGAGTTTGTCACGTTAAAGCGGCCAATTAGTGGGAGACGCACCAGGTAGCTCTTGCCATGCGCGTCCAGCTGATAAGACGTGCCGCCGAACTCAGCACGGTAATTTGAAGCGCGGAAGTCTGCGCGCGTCCCCATGCCATAAGTAACAACCGCCACGCGCTTGTTGATTTTGTCGAGCAGTCGCTGGCCGTACCGGTCGTCAATATTTACAATTGCAACAGGCTTGCGCTTTCTTTTCTGGTTCACGAGTCCTGTGAAGAGCTTCACTTTGGCGTCGAAGTAGTTTTCCATTGTCCCGTGAAAATCGAGATGGTCCTGGGTGAGATTTGTAAACACAGCGACGTTCCATTCGAGGCCGCGCGTGCGATCCTGCGCGAGCGCGTGCGAAGAAACTTCCATCGCCGCGGCCTTGCAGCCCGCGTTGGCGATCTGCGCAAGCAACTCTTGTAAATCGAGCGATTCCGGCGTCGTGCGGATGGCCGGCAGGATTCGCTCACCAATCTCGTAGCGCACGGTTCCGACTAATCCGCAACGCAAGCCGGCTCGTTCACAGATATGTTTGATGAGAAACGTTGTCGTAGTTTTGCCATTCGTGCCCGTGACCGCCGCCAGTCTTAATTTCCGCGCCGGGTGCCCGTAAAAAGCTGCCGCAAGGTCTGCAAGCGCGGTGCGCGTGTTGTCAACAACGAGACAGGTGACGCGCGGATCGTTGTTCTCGCGTTCAGCAACGATCACCGACGCGCCTTTGTCGATGGCTTGACCAATGAATTGATGGCCATCGGTTTTCTCGCCCCGCAATGCCGCGAACAAGCTGTTTCTTTGCACTCGCCGCGAGTCATACGCGATGTTTTCCACTGGGCGATCAAGTGACCCAATGACCTGGCGAACTCGAGTTGCGGCGAGGAGAGTCTTGAGCTGCATGAGGTTTCAACATGCCGCGGCGAGGCATTCAATGGCGTGCGGCATTGGTTAAGGCGATTCGTTCCGCCGAGGCAGTTTTGCGGGCTCGCTCTGCCGGCGGCGGTTTTTCGACTCGCTCCACGGGAACCGCTTTGCGAATCTCCTCATGCGGCTCAAGATCGAGATAGCGGGCGGCCTTCTCCGCAAGATGGGAAAAGATCGGCCCCGCGACAAGTCCGCCGTAATTCAACTCCGGTTTGCTCGTGTGCGCATCATCGAGCACCACGAGACCGACAAACTCGGGATGCTCAGCCGGAAGATAGCCAGCGAAAGAAACGACGTACTTTCCCTCTTCATATCCGCCTCGAGGATTAACTTTCTGCGCGGTTCCGGTTTTTCCAGCAATGGTAAAGCCTGGCACGGTCGCGGCGGCGGCGGTCCCGCTGTCGCTCACGACGCCTCGTAGCGCATCACCAATTTCTCTGGCGGTTTCAGGAGAAATAACCTGACGCAGCACCACTGGAGAAAGCGAACTGATGCTTTTGCCGTCCGACGTTGTGATCGATTTCACAATGCGCGGCATGATCAACTTGCCGCCGTTGGCAATCGTCGCCATTGCCACCGTCATTTGCAGTGGCGTCACCCCGATTTCGTGCCCCATCGGAATACGGGTGATCGAGATTTTGCTCCAAGATTTCGGAGACCGGATGAGCCCGTTGATCTCGCCGGGCTGCTCAATTCCCGTGCGCTCGCCGAATCCGAAGCGTCGAATGTATTCGTAAAACTTTTGCTCGCCTACACTGAGGCCAAGTTTGGCCGCTCCGATATTGCTCGATTTGATGAGAATCTCGCGCACGCTGAGATACGAAAACGAGCGATGATCGTGCAGGGCGGTGCCGCCGAAGTTCCAGAGACCGTTCTCACAAAAAATCGACGAATCAGGCCGCACCTTGCGTTCATTGAGAGCTGCGGCGGCTGCGACAATCTTGAAGGTGGAGCCCGGCTCCATCATGTCGATAATGGCCCGGTTTTTCATCTGATCAGGCCGGGCCTCCGAGCGGAGGTTCAAATCAAAATGCGGCCGATTGGCCATCGCCAGGATTTCACCGGTCTGCGGCCGCATCAGAATAATGGTGGCTTTTTGCGGGAAATATTGCGCCATCGCGGCGTCGATTTCATTCTCCACGATGTTCTGCAGACCAAGATCGACGGTCAGATGGATCTGGTAGCCGTCGCGTGGAGCGCGCTCCTGTCCGCGGTAAGGCACGATCTCCTGGCCGGCTCGGTTGTGCTCGATGAAACGATAGCCGTCCTGCCCGTGGAGATATTCCTCCATCGAGGCTTCCACGCCTTGAATCCCGTGATGATCAAAGTCGGTAAATCCGATGACATGACAAAGCATGGAGCCGTTTGGGTAGATGCGCGTGGCGTCGTGCTCGAAATAAATTCCGCGCAAATTGCCCGCCCGAAGTTTCTCACGCAGCGCGTTTGCAGTGGCGGCGGGCACTTCCCGCTTGATCACGATGTAACGGCGTTCGTTGTCTAATTTTTCCGCGAGCTCCTTGGACGGAATGCCAAGTTCGTGGCTTACGAGAGCAACGATTGCTTGCCGATTGTTAAGATGCGTAGCATCGGCGACCACGGTTTCGACAGGAATGTTGTGCGCGAGGACCTCGCTGTTCGCGTCGAGAATCGTGCCGCGCTCTGCATGAATGATTTGCTTGTAAACGTGTTTTTCAGCAGCAAGCCCGGCGTATTCGTCGTGCTTTATTGCCTGCAGATAAATCAAGCGAAATGAAAAGATGCTGAAGAGCCCGATAAAACCAGTGCATACTAAGACACAACGGCTTCGGCTATTTGGATTCATCTTGTGGCAGAGGAGTTGGCTGCGGGTTGGATCGCATCTTCGTCTGCTGACCGGGGAGGAATAGTCAGCCGCACGATGTTTGCCTCCGAAATGGGGACCATTTTCAGGTAGCCTTCTTTCAATCGGCGTTGCAACGCCGAGCGCGAGGTCAAAGCCGCGATTTGCGCGCTGGCTATATCATTTTGAGTGCGCAGACTAACAAGCTCGTTCTCGACTGCCTTTCTGCGCTCGCCCAGATGGTAGAGTTGCAGCGTCAAATAAACGTAGCTCAATCCGGCCAGCGCCAGAAAGGCAGTCATCAAAATCCAGCGCGCAAGCGAGGCCGCGTTTACCGCATTACAGTTTCTTCGACGTGAGCGCTTCATTTAAATCTTCTCGGCCACGCGCAACTTCGCGCTCCGCGAGCGGGGATTTGCGCGCTGTTCTTCATCACTCGGCTCCACCGGTTTCGGCGTAACCAATTCAAGATCGTAATCGGGGTTGCGCTGCGGCTCGGGCCACTCCGGCTTGTCCAACCATTCCCGGCTGTGATCGCGAAAAAAGTTCTTCACGATCCGATCCTCCAGTGAGTGAAAAGTGATCACGGCAATGCGCCCGCGAGGTGCAAGTCGCACAGTTAAGACACGCAAGCCTTCTTCAAGCGCGCCAAGCTCATCATTCACTTCCATCCGCAGCGCTTGAAAAACCTGCGTGGCTGGATGATGACGACCGTGTCGGCCGACCAACTTTTCGATGGCGCGTGCCAGCGGCAGAGTTTCGCGAAACGGCGAAGTCCTGCGCATCTTCACGATCAAGCTCGCGATCCTGCGCGCGGCCGGTTCCTCACCGAGTTCACGAAACAGGCGAGTCAATTCCTCTTCGCCGTACTCATTTACAATCTTACCAGCAGTCAGCTTGGTTCGCGGGTCCATGCGCATGTCGAGCGGACCATTTCGAACGAAGCTGAAACCGCGATGCGCATTCTCGAGTTGGCGGGAAGAAACACCAAGATCAAGGAGTGCGCCGCCGATGGTACCGAGGCCACGCTCGTCGAGAACGCTGGCTGCATGCCGGAAATTCGCCTGCCGCACGATGAGGCGCCGGCCGAAATGTGCCAGTCGCTCGCTCACATGCTGGACTGCATCAGGATCCTGATCCAGGGCCAGAACGTCGGCCCCACTTTGCAAAAGCGCTTCGGTATGGCCGCCACCGCCACATGTTCCATCTACGATGAGGAAACCGGGTTTCGGCTTTAGCAACCCCAACACTTCTCTCTGCAACACTGGACGGTGGTACACGAAATCCTCGATCGCATGCGGTTCCTCGTCGTCGGCCCGCGGATCAATGGCGAGCCACAAAAGCCGCTCAAGACAGAGTGTGTTCATAGCGTTTTGACGAAACATCTGCTTACAATCCAATTACACCTGCCACGTGCTGGTAAGTCGGCGTTTCCTCCTCGTGCGCTCGTTTCCAGCGTTGCAAATTCCAAATCTCAAAGCGGCCTTGCCCGCCAACGAGAGCAACTTCACCTTTCAATCCGAGCTTTCGGCAAAGGTCTTCCGGCAAGACAAGGCGCCCTTGTCGGTCCGCGCCCGCGTGCTGAGCCCGCGAATGCAGTTGGCGCAAAAAAACGCGGCGATCACGCGCGGAAACGTTCTGGTTTGTTTCCGCGGCCGAACTCATCTTCGCAAACTCCTTGGGCGACATAACGAGGAGAAATTGATGCGTCGCCTCCGGCAAAAGAATGAATTCCTCAGGACGGTCGCGTCGCCAACGAGAGGGAATCGTGATTCGATTCTTGTCATCGATGGAATGCCGGAACTCTCCGGCATAGAAGCGTTCGGATGGGGAATCGGCGTCCATTGATCGAGTGGCGTAATCGTCCATTTTGCTCCACTCGACCCCACTTTTAACCACCTCCCCAGCCTGTGGTCAACAAAAATTTTTCAGCATATTGCGCCCGGCCGCCTTCACCGTAAGCTCCTCGGGTCATGAAATTTTTACCGCTCGGGCTGGCGGTTCCTTGCGCCCTCCTCGTCTGCGGCAGCGCGATCGGATTTGGCCAGTCACCGGAGCAAGCTCAGAGTGACGCGGTGCGGGTAACCGTATCGATGCACCCGGACGGCTCACGCACCGGTTACAACTTCGATAACGCGCAGCATAAGGCGGTGGCGACGACCACCGATGTGGACGGCAAACTTCGCCAGACAATTCGTTACGAACTGGATGACGCAGGGCGTTTCTCGAGCGCGGAAATTTCGGGACCTGACGGCCGCCTTCGGCTCAAGAGTCGCTACAAGTACGACGATACAGGCCGCATCCTTGAGGAAACTCAAAGCGCCGCGGACGGCACTCTTCAGCACAAGATCGTTTACAACTACGACTCATCCGGAAAGCAAACCGGCTACTCCGTCTTCGACGCTTCGGGCAAATTAGTTAGCGGCAAGGGCGCTGCTGTCGTTCGCGCGTCTCCCTCGCCAAAACCGCGCGAGAAAAACAGGCGATGAGAAGTCCCGCTCCGAGTAGCCTCCCGCAGAGTGTGCATTAGGTTGTTGCCTTGCCACAGTCAAGAAAGAGCGCTACAAAACCGGCGTGATCGATTACATCCAAAAAGGCGGACTGTTGATGTGGCCAATCCTGGGCTGCAGCATCATCTCGATCGCTGTTTTTGCCGAGCGCCTCTTTTACTTGCACCGCGCCAGCATTCATGTCGGCGAATTCTTGAAGGGACTGTCGAACCTGATTCGGCGTCGCAATTTCGCTGAGGCGCTGCATGAATCAGCCGGGACGCCGGGGCCGGTGGCGCGAGTGATTCATGCCGCGATTATCAGACACGATGCGCCCCGGGCGGAATTGCGCGATATCGTGCAGGACGCCGCCCAGCTGGAAGTACCCAAACTGGAGCGGTTTCTTGCCGTGCTTGCTACGATCGCGTTCCTGACGCCGTTGCTCGGATTGCTTGGGACCGTCGCGGGAATGATCGATGCCTTCGGGACCATCGCTTCAAGCGGTGGTTATGCGACAGTGACTGAGCTTTCCGGCGGCGTGTATAAGAGTTTGCTGACCACCGCCGCCGGCCTGGTCGTAGCGACACCCACTTTCGTTGCTTATAGCTATCTCTCCTCGCGCGTGAACACGATGCTTCATGATATGGAACGCGCAGGGATTGAAATCGTCCACATGTTAACTGAAAGCCGTCCGATCAGCGGCATCATCAGCTTTCAACAACCCGAAGAGGCGGCCCGGGAGGTTGAAGCCCGCCAGGATCTGTAGAATTTACCCTGTGCACGGCACTGTCATGTTGAGCGAAGCGAAACATCTCTAATTAATTTCTGTGGGGATCGATCTAAAAAATGGTCAGAGATTCTTCGCTTCGCTCAGAATGACATTAGGAGGTGGGCTCGCTTCATGAAGCTTCACCGCACGATAAACTTCAATTTCGCGTGGATTGTCCTTGTGGCGCTGGTGGATGTCGCCTTTCTGCTTGTTTTCTTCCTGTTGCTCAGTTCGAATTTCATCCTGCAACAAGGCATCTCAGTTTCGATGCCGTTCTCGCGCTTTACGCTTGGTCCGCAGACCAGCGGGCAAATCATCAGCATCACTGGCGGCGCAGTTCCGGCCATTTATTTCCAGGACCAGAGAGTGACAATGGAGGAACTCGGGCCATTACTGGATGCAGCCAAACGCAGGGACGAATCAATTATCATCAAGGCGGACCGTTCTACGTCTTACGAAACGGTTGCCGAAGTGGCAAACGCTGCGCTTGAACACGGCATCACTTCCGTCGCATTGGCTGCGACTCCGCCGCGATGAACAGCGTTATCGCGCAGAGCGCAGCCGAACCGCTTATCTTCAGTTGGGATTCGCCTCGTGGCAAAAAACTCGCGATTACAGTCTTTCTGGCGATCTCTTTGGTCGCGCACGCCGTCTGTTTTTACATTTTTCAAATTGTTTATCCGCCAACGGTCGCTCTTCTGCCGCCGCCAGCCCGCGTCACGTTGATCACGCCCGCCTCCGAAGAAGGTCGCACGCTTCTTCGGTGGATCGATGCGGAAGATCCTGCACTCGCCTTCACAACTCGTCGTCCGCAGGAAACAAGGCTGCGTGCGCTGCCAAAAGCTGAGCATGTGCCGTCCTATTCCGCGATTGAGCCGACTTTGAAGAATATTCCGCCGCTGGAGCGCCATCTGCGAATCCCGAGTTGCCAGCCACCGGGCGCGGTACACTTTGCCCGGCAGAAAACCGCCCTCCCCATCACGGTTGCCAAAACGTCCGTTTCGTTTTCAAACGAGCTTGAGGTTTTTGGCGTTCCGATCTTGCCAGAGCCAGCTTTTGTCGCATCCAACGAAGAGATGCCTGAGACGATTCGGTTCCGGGTCGGCGTGAGCAAGCTTGGAGAAATCCGCTATTGTTTTCCTGTTAATTCATCAGGTGACTCCGCGCTGGATGAGCAAGCCCGCTTATATGTTGCGCATTGCCGTTTTTCTCAAAACACCGCAAACGCTGGCAAAGCCGACTCGTTTCTGGCTTGGGGCACTGCAACAATCGTATGGGGCAATGACATCGCGCGCCCACAGCCGGCACGAGCAGCCAGCGTTACCCAGTGATTCGCGTTAGTCTTGCCACTCTGGTCACGATTTATCTGCTGCTTTTTCTTGCGGCGGTTTTCCTCTTCTGGATAGTTGGAGAATGGAATCGGAGGCGGCGGGAGCGACGGGCTCTCGAGCACCGGTTGCGCTGCGTGATTTGCGCGTTCGAATTTGAGGATCGAACCGACGCGCTGCTTCCCCGGTGCCCGCACTGCGGAAGTTTAAACGAACGATTCAAGATGGAGCAGATTTAACATGGGAATGTGGATAGGCCGAAATCGCAAGGCGCGTGTGACCTACGGGTTCGATGAAATCGCGTTGGTACCCGGGCGCATGACGATCAACCCCAATGAAGTCGATATCAGGTTCCGTTTACCGCGCAAGGAGGCAGAGCCGCTCGAATTGAAAATTCCAATCCTCGCCAGCGCCATGGATGGAGTCGTCGACGTGCTTTTCGCCATTGCCATGAACAAGTTGGGTGGGCTGGCCGTTCTGAATCTCGAAGGAGTACAAACGCGCTATAAAAACCCGCAGGAAGTGCTGCAAAAGATTGTGGATGCAAATAAATCCGACATCACCGCGCTGCTGCAACGGATCTACCAGGAACCGATTCAGGAGGATCTAATCGCGGCGCGTGTGCGCCAGATCAAAGATGGCGGGGTATTGGCTGCGGTCAGTTCCATTCCTCAGCGTGCCGCGGAATTTGGCAGGATCGCGCAAGATGCGGGCGCGGATGTTTTCGTGGTGCAAAGCACGGTTTCCACCGTGCGGCATATTTCTTCTGAGTACAAGTCGCTTGATTTGGAAAAGTTTTGCCGGGACATGCGCATTCCAGTCATCGTTGGAAACACGGTCGGTTACGACGTGACTCTCGAGATCATGGAGTGCGGGCCGGCTGCGGTTTTGGTTGGTGTTGGACCGGGGGCGGCCTGCACTTCACGCGGCGTGCTTGGGCTCGGTGTTCCGCAGGTCACCGCAACGGTCGATTGCGCAGCGGCGCGTGACGCTTACTTCAAGAAAACATCACGCTACGTGCCGATCATCACCGATGGCGGGATGAGCAGAGGCGGCGACGTGTGCAAGGCGTTGGCGTGCGGCGCGGACGCCGTGATGGTGGGCAGCGCGTTCGCCAAAGCGCATGAAGCGCCTGGGCGCGGCTATCATTGGGGCATGGCTACTCCACACGCAAATCTTCCGCGAGGCACCCGCATCAGGGTGGGTGCTACCGGGTCGCTAAAACAAATCCTGTTTGGTCCTGCAGAAGTTGACGATGGCAGCCAAAATCTGGTCGGCGCGATCACTACTTGCATGGGCAACGTCGGCGCGCGCAGTGTTGCCGAATTTCAGCAAACCGAGATTATCATCGCGCCATCGATCAAGACCGAAGGAAAACTCTTCCAAGCCGTTCAAAGCGTCGGAATGGGAACCAGTTGACGCTTTGACGCTTCAACGCTTTAACGCTATACCGCCATGCCCGATCGCAGAGTTGTTCTCACTGGTCTCGGCGCAATCACGCCGCTTGGCAACGACGTCGAGACGTTTTGGGCCAATCTTAAAAACGGAGTCAGCGGCATTCGTGCAATCGATGCTTTCGATGCCACCGGTTACGATTGCAAAATCGGGGGACAAGTCCGCGGTTTCGATCCTAAACGATTCTTCAAAAATCCGAAGGACCTCCGCCGTACCGATCGATTTACACAACTTTCGATGGCCGCAGCCAAAATGGCGCTGGAGGACAGTGGGATTGATATCGAAAACCTCGAACGGCGAGACCGTTTCGGTGTGATCGTTAGCACCGGAATCGGCGGACTCAAAACTCTCCAGGATCAATTGACGATCCTGCTAACGAAAGGACCCTCGCGAAATTCACCATTCACGATCCCGATGCTGATCAGCAACATGGCCAGCGGGGTCATCTCGATGGAGTTCGACCTGCACGGTCCCAATTTGTGTATCGTCACCGCCTGCGCGACATCGAACAACGCCATCGGCGAATCCTGGCGGATCATCAAATTTGGCGATGCCGACGTCTTCCTCGCCGGCGGCTCCGAGGCGTCCATCGTAGAAATTGGTCTTGCGGGATTTTCAGCCATGAAAGCGCTCAGCACCCGCAACGACGAACCCGAACGCGCCTCCCGGCCGTTCGATCGTGACCGCGACGGTTTTGTGATGAGCGAAGGCGCGGGAGTCGTGGTGGTGGAGGAGTTGGAACACGCCAAAGCGCGTGGCGCGAAGATTTACTGTGAACTCACAGGATACGGTCTGTCTGCCGACGCCTATCACATGACTGCGCCGCCGCCGGACGGCGAAGGCGCCGTGCGCGCCATGCAAATGGCGCTCGAGCATGCCCGCATATCACCTGATCAGGTTGATTACATCAATGCGCATGCCACCTCCACTGATATCGGCGACATTTGCGAGACCCGCGCGATCAAACAAGTGTTCGGGGACCACGCTTACAAGGTTACCATCAGTTCCACGAAATCGATGACCGGCCATTTGTTAGGCGGCGCAGGTGGCGTCGAGATGGCGGCGTGCGCGCTCGCCATTCGCGATTCCGTCATTCCGCCCACGATCAATCTGGAAAATCCGGGGGAAGAATGCGATCTCGATTACACACCAAACGTCGCTCGCGAAAAGAAAGTGCGCGTCGCTCTAAACAACTCTTTCGGTTTCGGGGGCCACAATGCCACGCTGGTCGCCACCGCATTTGAAAAGTAGCGCGGCGCCTTTGACTATTCACCAGCCACAGTCACTATTCCCCCGCGAACGCTTTCGGAGTTCGCTACGCGCGGGCATAGCTTAATGGTAAAGTTCCAGCCTTCCAAGCTGGCCATGCGGGTTCGATTCCCGTTGCCCGCTATGCTCTTTCCCTCGGGTCCGCGGTGCCACCCGAGACGGCGCAACTGATTATTTGGCTTCGCCACGATGCAGACTTGTGAAATCAAATCCGCCCGACTTCCCGATCTCTTGTGCGCGGCGCTTCTGCTTGCGTTCGCTGTCGCCATAGCCTATCCCCGCTGGCGCGCCGGGATCGATTGGCGCGATGAAGGTCTTCTCGCTTACGGCGCGGTGCGTGTGATGCACGGGGAGGTTCCGCAGCGCGATTTTGTCAGCGTGCAGCCGCCGTTGTCGTTTTACACAGCCGCTGGCATTTTCAAGCTCTGCGGCACGTCACTTGTCTCGCTCCGCGGTTTCGGTTTATCGATCTTCTTTCTTTTGCCGCTTCTCACCTACGGCGTTGGCCGCAACTTCATGGATCCCGTTCTCTCTTTCGCGGCAGCCACACCTGCCTGCATCCTTGGCCTTCCATATTGCAACTTTGTACCGCTCGCCATCTGGCAAGGCATTGCCGCTTCGCTGGCCGCGGTGTTCTTCTTCCTCCTAGCGGCATTGTCAACCCGCCAATGGCTTGCCTTTCCCGCTGGAGCACTCAGCGCGCTTTCGCTCTTCCTGCGGCACGATCAGGCGGTGTACATGATGGTGTCGATTGCTGCGCTCACGATAGCGCTCGCTCTCGCACGAGGCGATTCCATTCCGGGAACGAACTTAAAACGCGCGTTGCTTCTCTGGCTGGCCGGTATCGCCATCGTTTTGATTCCAGCGATCCTGATTTGCTGGAGGATTGGGGCTCTGCCTGAAATGTTTCGGCAGTTGATTCTGTTTCCGTTCACGACTTATCGAAAAACCAGTTCACTGCCGTTCCCGAGATTTACCGTGTGGCGGTCCGTTTGGGAAACTGCCGTCGTGCTCTTGTTTTACCTTCCGCCATTTGTTCAAGCGATCGCCTTACTTTATCTCGCGCGATCTGTCATTAGCCGCCGGTTTGGTCGGCGTGAAGCGCTACTCACCTTCCTCGTGATTTGGTCGGCGCTGTTCTATCTCCAGGTCATCATCCGATCCGACTTCACACACCTCGCGATAACACTATCGCCATTTTTTCTCCTCACGGCGTTCGGTTGGTCAATCGTGCACGAGAAAATCGCCAATTATCGTAAGCTTAAGCTCGCATTGTCCGCCGTCGTCGCCATCTTGGTCGCCTCGTTTCTATGGATCCTTCATTCATTCGCTTTACCTGATGGGACGCGGGCGAACGAGCAACTGGCGTTGGAGCGCGGCGGTGTGCGGATTGAGCAGGCACACGTCATTGCCGATTTTGTTCAACGGCTGCAGGCGAGTGTTCCCCCGGAGCGCTCGATACTGGTGTTGCCTTACCAGCCGATGTTTTATTTTCTCTGCGAACGGCGAAACCCGACCCGCTGGAACTATCTGTGGCCGGGCGATCAAACCGCGCAAGATCACGAGCGCTTGATCGAAGAAGCAGAGCGCGATCCGCCCGCGATAGTGTTGCTCGCACAGCAAAGCGACGTAGCCGCATTCGCACCTGCCATTGTCGAGTATCTACGTGCGCGCTACCTCTGGACCGGCGATGTCGGCGATATTGCGATCTATGTTCGCTTTTAAATTCACGACGGCTTTGATTTTTCCAGTCCTGGCGGTCACCATTTCCGCCTAATGGCAAACCGGCGTTCCACGATCTTTTCGCTGATCCTCTTGCTGGCAATGGCGCTGGCTATGTTTGCCGATCTTTTATTCGCCGGCGGCACGCGCGTGCTTGGACATCCCGGCAGCGATATGTTCTTGCAATACTTCGCATGGCGCGAATTCGGTTTCCGCGAATTGGCGAAGGGAAATCTGGCGCTGTGGAACCCGCATATCTTTAGCGGAGCGCCGTATTTCGGTGGAATGCAAGGAGCGCTGCTCTATCCGCCGAATTGGCTCTTCCTGGTTTTGCCCACGCCTGTCGCGATCAACTGGTCAGTGGCGCTGCATGTTTTCGCCATTGGCGCGTTCATGTTTTTTTGGATGAAACAACGGGGGCTCTCCGCTCCGGCCAGTTTCTTTGCCGGCACGCTGGTTATGTTTTGCGGCGCCTTTTTTCCGCACGTTTTTGCCGGGCATTTGCCTCAGTTGAGTGCGATGACGTGGTCGCCGCTCATTTTTTGTTCGATCGACGCAGTTTTCAGGACTCAGCGCGTTCGTTGGTCGTTGCTTGGGATGTTTGCTATCGCAATGCAGACGTTGGCAGGATTTCCGCAGTACGTCTTTTACACCGCAATCATTGCGGGATTTTACGCCGCATTGCGATTGATCGGCCACTGGAATTGGCGCGTCGCAGCGGCCTTGCTGAGCATCTATCCAGGCGGTGCTCTTCTTGCAGCCGTGCAATTGCTGCCCGCTATCCAGACAACGCGCGAAACCACGCGCGGGTTCAGGCTGCCTTTTCAATTTGCCTCTATGCTCTCTCTCCCGCCCGAGAACTTCGTGACGCTGCTCGCGCCGGATTTTTTTGGGCAAATGGCGAGATACTGGGGGCGCTGGTATTTGTGGGAAACGTCACTGTTCATTGGCGTAGTGGGCGTGGCGTTCGCCATCTATGCGACGATTCGATGCGAACGCGGAACGAAATGGCGCCCGCTGATTGTTGTTTGCGTTGCATTTTTATTGGCCCTCGGCGCCTACACACCCTTGTTCGGTTTTCTTTATGCATGGGTGCCCGGCTTCGATCGCTTCCGCAGTATTTCGAAGTTTAGTTTTCTAGCGTCGCTGTTTCTTTGTCTGCTCGCGGCCAGCGGACTCGACCGGTTGTTCCGACAAAAGAGAATCGAGACTCCGTTTATCGTTGCCGTTTTCGCGGGTGCCGCAGCCTTGGGTGTCGCCGGTTGGTGGACCGCAAGCACTGGGTCCTGGCCGGGACTAATGAACGCCAGTCGCGCCAGTGGCCAATCGTACTTGGTCCCCCAACTCTACGCGGACACGGACTTTATTGCCCAATCACAGCATCTCGCAGCGATGTCGCTGTTTGTCGCCGCTGGAATTTGCGCGCTCCTTGGCATCATCCTGGCCTTCGCCAGGCGCGAACCGCGTGCGCTCTTTGGCGTGATCGCTTTGGGCGCGGTGGAAATGTTTATTTTTGCGCACGGCGTGCGTGCCACGTTTGACAGCACCACCATCGTGAATCGCGATGAAAAGCGGTTTATCGAGGAGCACGCTGGCGATTACCGGATCATGAATGTCGCGAACCCGAACAGCGCGATGTCGCTCGGCGCGCAAGACATGTGGGGGTACGAAGCGACCGTGGTGCGGCGCTGCGCCCAGTTCATGACTTGGAGCCAGGGCGGTGATCCCGATCAGGCGATGTCGTACGTGAAGTTCGTCCGCTACGATCCCCTCTTTGCCATGCTGCGTCTGCGCTATGCCGTCGGGCAACGCGGGAATGAATTGGAAATCGGCGATGCACCAGAGCCCGCCATGTCGCACCTCCACCTTGTTTCCAGCTATCGTGTCCTGCCAGACCGCAATGCAATCTTCGACGCCTTGCGCTCAACTACATTTGACCCCGCGCGCGAAGTAATTTTGGAATCGGAACCGGAACCGAAACCCTTACGAGGCGAAAGCACAGGCACGGCGCGAATTGTTGCCGCTTCAACTGACACGCTGGAAATTGAAGCTGATGTCGAACAACCCTGCATCTTGCTGATCACGGATGCATTCACGCCGTCGTGGCGAGCTATCGCCCTGCCCGGGAGCGTTCAGACAAATTACAAATTGCTGCCGGCAAATTACATCTTGCGAGCGGTGCCGCTGCTCGCCGGTCATCATCATTTACGCGTCGAGTACGCACGTGATGCGCTTACAATTGGAAAGTGGATTTCAATTCTCGCCACGCTCGCATTTCTCACGGCCCTCGGCAGATGCGCCACACTTGATCGCCGTTATTGGTCGGGCGCGATCAATTCGCGGTGTCGCCAAGCGTAAAGGAATCCCGAGTAAATCGTTAATGCCACGGTGATCCAAACCAAAATCGGACCGGCTTCCCTCCACGCGCGCAGCCACCACGTCGAGGTTTCATTCGCATAGCGTAGTTCGGCAATCGAGAGGAGCGCGAGAAAGAAAATAATCGTTATCATTTGCCAGGAAGTTTTCTGTTTACCCAGACTTTCCGCTGCAAGAATCCGCCCTTTTGCACTGGCCATTAGCCGCAATCCGGTAATCAAAAAATCCCGCGCCACTACTGCCGTGGCCGCCCATGCGGGCACAGCTTTAAGAGGCACGAGCGAAATGAACGCAGCCGCCACCATGATTTTGTCCACCAGTGGGTCCATCAATTTGCCAAAATTCGTGACGAGCCCGTAGCGCCGAGCGATTTCTCCATCAACAAAATCGGTCAGGCCTGCGATCAGAAAAATCACGAGCGCTGCAGTGCGCGCGTATTGCCAGGAAGAATTGAGCGCGACCACGAAGAGAACCGTCAGCGCAAGGCGGCCCAAAGTAATTCGGTTCGCCCAATTCATCTTGCTGTAGCCGCGGCCCTGTGGGCCGCGTGGGGCTGTTTTTCTGTTGTAAACCGTGGCTTCTTCCAAATCGGCACTTTCTTCTTCAACTCATTGACGACCCATTGACTGGCTCGAAACGCTTCTTCCCGATGCAAACTGCTCACGCGCAGAAAAAGCGATGGCTCTCCAACAGCGATAAAGCCGATTCGGTGATGAATGATAACAACCCGAAGTCGAAAGTTCTCCGCGGCCTGCTCGGCAATTTGTCTCAACTGATGTTCGGCCATTTCTCGATGCGCTTCATATTCAATTCCATCGATCTCGCGTCCATCCTCAACGCTCCGGACGATCCCCGAGAAATCGACCATCGCCCCGGCTCCGAGGGGATCATTCTCCGGCGGCCTAAGTGGTGCGTTGGTCAGTAAAACTTCGCAAACGAAATTTGCCATGGGTTACGAATGCTCGTTACAATGATGTCTTCTCCGAAATCAGAAAAGAAGATACTAAAATGACAACCAATCAATGTGATATTGGCCTGATCGGTTTGGGTGTGATGGGCGAAAATCTCGTACTCAACATGGAATCAAAGGGCTTTTCGGTCGCCGTGTTCAATCGCACCACCGAAGTCACCGAGAAATTCGCTGCCGGCCGCGCCCAAGGAAAAAACATTCAGCCGGCGCGGACTTTGGAGGAATTCGTCGCCGCGCTTAAAAAACCGCGGATAGCGATGCTGATGGTAAAAGCGGGCTCGCCGGTGGACGCCGTGATCAATCAACTCGCCCCGCTGCTCGAAAGAGGCGACGTGATCATCGACGGAGGAAACTCGCTTTTTACTGACACGCAGCGACGTGGGAAGGAACTGGAAGGAAAAGGAATTCACTTTGTCGGCATGGGCGTTTCCGGCGGCGAAGAAGGCGCGCTCAAAGGCCCTTCGCTCATGCCCGGCGGTTCGCGCGAGTCGTGGGACATCATCGCGCCCATTTTTCGCAAGATCGCCGCGCAAGTGGATGGCGAACCGTGTTGCCGCTACATGGGCCCGGATGGCGCCGGTCATTACGTCAAGATGGTGCACAACGGCATCGAGTACGGCGATATTCAATTGATCTGTGAATCCTACGCCATTCTGAAGGACACCCTGGAGATGGATGCGGCGCAACTGGCTGAAGTTTTTACAGAATGGAACAAAGGCGAGCTCGAGAGCTACCTCATTGAGATCACATCGCAGATCTTTCGAAAGATCGATCCCGAGACCGGCAAGCCGCTGGTCGACATGATTCTCGATAAAGCCGGTCAAAAAGGCACCGGCATCTGGACACTTCAAGCTGCGATCCGCCAATCCGTCGTCATTTCCACAATCAACGCGGCAGTCGAAGCGCGCGTTGTCTCGTCAAGGAAAGATGAACGCGTAGCTGCGTCGAAGATTTTGCCGCAACCGAGAGCTCGAAAGTTTAAAGGCAATCGCGCGCGGCTCGTCGAGGGGGTGCGCGACGCGCTTTATGCGTCGAAAATTGTGTCTTACACACAGGGAATGGAGCTTCTGAGCTCTGGAAGCGCCGAATACAAGTGGGACCTCAACCTAAGCGATATCGCCACCATCTGGCGAGGCGGCTGCATCATTCGCGCGAAATTTCTAAACCGGATCGTGGAGGCGTATCGACGCGATGCCGCGCTGCACAATCTCCTGCTGGATCGATATTTCACGAGGGCGATCAAAAAGGCACAGCGGAAATGGCGTCTCGTAGTTTCGACGGCGATCAAACATGGCGTAGCCGTCCCCGCGTTTTCCGCCTCACTCGCTTACTTCGACAGTTATCGTCAAGCGCGTTTGCCGGCAAACCTCCTGCAAGCACAACGCGATTTCTTTGGCGCGCACACTTACGAGCGCATCGATAAGCCTGGCGTCTTCCACACCGACTGGATGGAACCAGTAGAAAAGTCCGCCGAGAAACGGAGCGAACCAAAAACACCCCCGCCGCATCACGCAGGAGAGTGATAGTAAATGTGGGAGGGACCTCAGTGTCCCGACCAATCGTTGAAATCGCCGCGCTGAGGCGGCTCCCACATTTTGCTATCTAAAGTCGTGTGACTCGCTGCCGATGAGTTGTTCGTGCGCGAGCGCTCTGATCTGACGCGCTTTAATCAAAACTATATTGTCTGAATTTTGCACTTCCCCTTCGATGAGAAGAAAGGCTTCTTCGGTAATCACCAGCCGAAAATCTTCGAACAAGTCAGGATCGACAATCGCATTTGAAACGCCGGTCTCGTCTTCCAGGCTGATGAAAACAAATCCTTTCGCCGTGCCGGGGCGCTGACGGCAAATCACATTGCCGGCGATCTGAACGATTGAACCGTGCCGGGCGTGAACTAGATCAATCGCTCGCCAAATGTTCGGCAAACATTCGCGCAGCAGTTTCATCGGATGCGGCCCAGTGGTCAGATTCATGGTTTCATAATCTGCGCGTACACGCTCGGGTAAGCTCATTGCTGCCAGCGGCAATCGCGAAGTCTGGGGAGCACAGGCTGCTAGCCTGTTGCGTCCGGCAGCTTGCGGGACGCTCTGTGTGTTTGCACGCGTGGGGTAGAAAGATGTTTGCGGCAAGCTGCCGCAAACTGCAGGCTGGCAGCCTGCGCTCCCCAGAATCGCGCGATTCAGCAAATCGTCGTGCACAGTTTCTTCCACCTCCCACATCGCGGCGCGGCGATGTTCGGCAAAACAATTCAAAGCACCCAGTTCTGCCAATGTGCGTAATTCGTCTTTCGTCAGGGGAACTCTCCGCTTGAAATCTTCCAACGACTCAAATTGCCGATCTTGTCTTTGGCTGACGAGTTCTTTGGAGTGTTCCTGCCGCAATCCATTCGTCACGCATAGCCCGAGCCGAAATGTATTGTCGTCCACGACGCTGCAGCGCCAATCTGATTTCATGACGCAGACCGGTTTGACTTTCACTCCGTGTCGCTGCGCATCTTTGACGATTGTCGCTGGCGTGTAAAAGCCCATCGGCTGATTGTTGATGAGGCTGGCGTAAAATTCCGGCGGGCGATGCACCTTCAAATACGCGCTCCCGTACGCGAGAATGGCGAAACTGATTGCGTGCGATTCGGGAAATCCGTAAAGCGCAAACGACGAGATTGATTGAACGATTTTCTCAATTTTGTCCGGCGCCACGCCTTTTCGCTCCATGGCCGCGCGGAGTTTCACACTCACTTTGTTCATTCGTTCTTCGGAACGGTGGAAACTCAATGCCCGTCGCAACTCTTCCGCTTCGTCGCCGGAAAAATCCGCCATGACCATCGCGATCTTGAGCATTTGCTCTTGGAACAACGGGACGCCAAGAGTGCGCTGCAGCACTGGCTTCAATCGTTCGTCGTAATATGTGATTGGCTCTTTTCCCGCGCGCCGCGCGAGATACGGATGCACCATGTCGCCCTGGATCGGTCCCGGCCGGATGATCGCTACTTCGATCACGACATCGTAAAAACATTCCGGTTTCATCCGCGGCAACGTGGCCATTTGCGCGCGGCTCTCGATTTGGAAAACGCCGATCGTGTCCGCGCGCTGCATGATGTCGAAAGTCGCCGGATCATCTTTTGGAATGTGCGCGAGATCGAGAGGTCGTCCGCGCTCGCGGCAAAGCTCCAGCGCATCCTGCATCACCGACATCATCCCGAGCCCGAGCAGATCGACCTTCACGATGCCGAGGTCTTCGCAATCGTCCTTGTCCCATTGGGCGACGACGCGGCCCGGCATGGAAGCATTTTCCAATGGCACAAACGAACTGAGCTTGTTCTGGCAGATGATCATGCCGCCGGAATGCTGGCCAAGATGCCGCGGCAAGCCGTAAATCGCGTGATAGAGCCTGATGAACGCCGGCATCCGCGGATGATTTTGCGGCAAACCAGCCTGCTCGATTTGCGCTTCCAATTCCATCGTGTGCGGGAAATCGCCGTTTGCGAACAGATGCGAGAAGCGATCGATGGTGCTCGGAGAAAAATTCAACGCCTTGCCGATTTCGCGCGCGGCGCTGCGTCCGCGATAGCTGATCACGTTTGCGGTCATCGCAGCGCCGTGTTTGCCGTAGCGCCGATAAATTTCCTGGATCACCGCCTCGCGGCGATCGCCACTGGGAAGATCGAGATCGATGTCTGGCCAACCTTTGCGGCTCTCGTTAAGGAATCGCTCGAAGACGAGATGACTTTCGACCGGATCAACCGGTGTGATCCCTAGGTAATAACACACTGCGCTGTTGGCGGCGCTGCCGCGGCCCTGGACCATGATGTTGTGTTCGCGACAGAAATTAACGATGTCCCAGACAATCAAGAAATAGCCGGGGAATCCGAGCTTGGTGATAAGGGTAAGCTCTTCCTCAATTTGACGTTTCACCTTCGCGCTAATCGCGGCGTACCGTTGTTGCGCGCCGAACCAGACGATCGTGCGTAAGAATGAATCCATCGTGTGACCGGCCGGCACGGGATACTCGGGGAATTCGTAGCCGAGGTTTTCGAGCGAAAACGTGAGCCGCTCGGCCAGCCGGGACGTGTTTTCAATTGCTTCTGGCAGATCCCGAAAGAGTTCGCGCATTTCGCGATCACTCTTCAAATGCCGTTCGGCGTTCTGCGTCAGCAATTTTCCCGCAGCATCCAGGTGCGTGTGTTCGCGAATGCAGGTGAAAACATCCAGCACTTCGCGTCCGTACGGCTTCGCGTATTGCACGCCATTCGTGGCGAGGAGCGATAATCGATTTGCACGCGCAAGATCAATCAGTTCGCGGTTGATGCGTTCCTCGCCGCGAATGAAATGTCGCTGAAGTTCTACGAAAACATTTTCGCGACCGAAAGCATCGATCAACAATCGCGCGCGACCTTCTGTGCTCCCCAGCAGTACCACTAATCCTTTTGCAAATTGCGCGAGCTCATCCCATCCCACCGCGCATTCCCCTTTTTCGCTGCGCAGATGCGCCTGGGTCAGCAGTTCGCACAAATTTTTGTAACCCGTGCGATTTGCAACCAGCACAGGTAAAATGCTGCCGTCTTCCATCGACAATTCGCACCCGATGATCGGTCGCACACCGTGCTCGCGCGCAGCGACAGAAAATCGTTGTGCGCCGTAAACGCCGTTGCGATCAAGCAATGCCATCGCTGGCATTTTCAGTTCCGCTGCGACTTCAGCTAATTGCTCGGGGAAAGAGCCGCCCCGCAAAAAGCTAAACGCGCTGCACGCATATAATTCGACATAACACATGGCATGTCATCCTGAGCGCAAGCGAAGGACCTCTCCTACGAAAGCATTGATCAGCTGGAGACTAAGAGTGCTCAATTGTGCTTATGTGAGATCTCTCGCTCCGCTCGAGATGACAATTTCAGTCATAAATCCCATCCACCTTCCAAGTTCTCTCAGCTTCATGAACACGAACCAGATCACCGCTTTCCAGTTGCACATCCCATTCGGCGCGGGCCCAAGATTTTTCGCCCCACCAATTTCCAGAAATCAAATACGGCCCCTGTTGCTCGATGACTTTCCCGCAAATTTCTGCGCTGCGAAGATGCGCGGGCGTGTCTCCATCCACTAAAACTGATGCAGACACTGCGGGCCGAAATCTTCGTAACGCCAGCTTCAAGAATGCTGTGCGCTGAGGGCGATTGAGGTCAATCGCCCCTACCTCCCACGCGAATGGCTCCATTCGAAATGCATCTGGCCGATGAGTCTCTTCCAAAACCGGCGTGCCAACTCGGTCAGCGCCGAGAAGAGCGCTCAAACGTGCGAGCGTTTCTGATAGTTGATGCGGATTGCGCAGGGTTGTTTCAAATAATCCGAATTGTTCCCTGGCCGGTTTAATCGGCTGCGCGCTCAGCGCCACAGCAACGATCGGATATTCGGATTTAAAATTCTCCAGATGCGTCTGGAGCATGCGAAACAGAAGATCGACATCGTTTGTCGGCTCCGGAATTTTGAAAACGCGTTCGTAAACTTGTTCGTTCGCGAACGTGATTTGCAGAGTCAGTTCTTTTGCGACGAGATAAATTGCGCGCAGCCGCACTGCGAGCTGCTCCAAAAAACGGCGCAGTATGAACAGGAGCGGCTCGGCTGTTTCAATTTCATTTTCAAATTCGAACCTCTCCTCGAACGACTCCGGGGGTCGAACCAGTTTGAGTAATCGATTGGATTGCCCATTCGCCCGCTCCCACATTCGAACAGCTTCCGGTCCAAGCCGCGCGCCAAGCTGCTGCTTATCAAGTGCCGCCAGCTGCCCAAGTGTATGGATCCCCCATTTGTGCAGGATCGCGAAGATTTCCTGCGCCTGCATGTCCCCTTCCATCGGCGCAATTTAGGGCAAAGGGGTATATGTTCAAGAGAACATTTAGATAATTTCCACCGGGCATTTCGGCAGCGCTTGCATGAAAGCCCGACCGTACGGTCTGGTCACGATGCGATTGTCGAGGATGACGATTATTCCGCGGTCGCTCTTGGTTCGAATCAAGCGGCCAACGCCTTGGCGCAATTTCAGGATCGCTTCCGGTAGGGAATATTCGGTGAACGGATCGCCGCCGCGCTCCTCGATCAGTTCCAGTTTCGCTTCAATGAGCGGATGATCGGGCACGGCAAACGGCAGGCGGGTGATAATCACATTCGAAAGCGCCTCGCCCGGAACATCAACGCCGCCCCAAAAGCTGTCCGTGCCAAAGAGGACACTGCGCGGCGTTGATTTGAATTGCTCCAGTAGCTTACTGCGCGGCGCGCCCGCACCCTGCATGAGAAGGTTCATGCCCTTCTCGACAAAAAATTTCTGCATGGCCGCTGCGACCTGCTGCATGTCGCGGTAATTTGTGAAAAGGACAAAGGCACGCCCATCGGTTTTTTCGACGAAATGCGCGATCCATCGCTCCAGCTCTTTCTGATAAGCGGCGTCGCGCGGGTCGGGCATCTTTTGGACGACGAACATTTTCATTTGCCGCTGAAAATCGAACGGGCTGCCGAGCTGCGACGGTTCCGCCTCGGTTGCGCCGGTGCGCTCGCGAAAATACGCGAGATCTGCGCGGCCGACTGCCAGAGTCGCGCTGGTCATGACGCAACAACAGTTTTCGCGAAAGAGCATTCGCCGTAACACCGGCGCCAGATCGACAGGCGCGGCGTTGAGAGCGAAGAACCGCTCCGTTTTACCCGTGCGCTCGACCCAGTAAACATGCTCTGGCGCGCTTTGTTCTAGAAAAATGGCGATGCCGTCCCGTGCGTCGCGGATGCGCCGGCCGAATTCCTGTAGTTCCGCTTTCAAAATTTCGTCATCGGCACGTTTCATCGCTTCGACGATCCGTGCCTGAAGCGCCGTCAACCGGCCGGTGATCGTGTCCGGAACAAAATCGACCTCGCGGACGCGAAACTCGCGGCCTTTGCAAAAATCCGATTTTGAGTCGATTGCGGCGAAAAATTTCTCAACATCATCAATCAGTTCCGCCGCGAGTCGCACGCCGACCGCGTCGCGCATTACTGTGAACAGTCCCTTACGCGTCCGCGAATTATAGAGCCGCTGGATTGTCGATCGCAGTCCGTATTGCGAGACGCCGATACCGATCTGCTTGGACGCGACCTGCTCGACCGTGTGCGCTTCGTCGAAAATAATGAAGTCATTGGGAAAAAGAAACCCGTTCTCACGCTCTTGCTGCGCCTCCGGTGAGCCTAGCAAAATGAAAAGCAGGGTGTGATTAAGCACGATCACGTCCGCAGCCAGCAAACGTTTCCGCGCCTGCTGATAAAAACAGCGCGGATTCTGGCCGCAGGTTTTCTGGGTGCAGATGTGCGCTTCGCTGCAAACTTGTGCCCAAACTTTTGGATCTGGCTCTACCGACAAATCACTGAGCGATCCGTCACGCGTCGTGCTCGCCCACTCGGCCAGGCGCTGCAATTCGCTCGCCTCAGGGCCAGTGAAAAGTTCCTTTGCGCTTTGCAACGCACGCTCCAGCCTCCGCGGGCAGAGATAATTTTGCCGGCCTTTCATCAACGCTGCTTCGAACTCAATCGGCAGCACTTTTTTCAAAATCGGAATGTCTTTGTGCAGCAGCTGTTCCTGAAGATTGATCGTGTGCGTGGAAACGATGGCCTTTTTGTGGCGCTCGATTGCGAACAGGACCGACGGCACGAGGTAAGCCAGCGATTTGCCCACGCCCGTTCCCGCTTCGATTACGAGATGGCGCTCTTCCTCCAGCGCCTGCGCTACGCGCGCCGCCATTTCCTGTTGTTGGGGCCGAAACTCGAAATTTTTCGCCTTCGACAAGGGCCCGTTGTCAGAAAAGAACGCGTGGACTCGTTCCACAAATTCGCTGTTCACGGTGTCTTTTAAAGCGATCATTAGGAAATAGCCCAGCGTTTCAACGCTGGGTCATGATAGCGACATTTGCCAAGTCCCGAAAGGGACGGGAGAAAATTGCTTTCGTCCCTGCGGGGCTCGATTCCTTTCTTTTTCCGGAACCCAGCGTTAAAACGCTGGGCTACTGTCGGGAAAATGTCGGTGTCGCAATGCTATTGTAATTCGCCAATCCCTGTCGAAATTGGGAAACTCGATGAGAATTCTCGATCGATACGTCATTCGGAATTTCTTGCAGGTTTATTTTTACTGCATTGCCGGCTTCATCTCCATCTGGCTCATCTTCGACGTCAGCGACAATATTTCGACGTTCATTGACCAGCACGTCGGTCTTCGGCTTGTCATTCGGTACTACGCCACACAACTCCCACAGGTATTGATCATCCTGCTGCCGGTTTCGCTTCTTTTGTCGCTCCTTTTTGCCTTGGGTCGAATGTCGCGTGCGAACGAAATCGTTTCCATGCTCACCGCAGGCGTAAGTCTTCCCCGCGTTCTGCGGCCGTTGATCGGCATAGGACTGCTCACGGTGGCGGCGACTATGGCGCTAAATTATTCGCTGGCACCGCACGCGGAACTGGCGCGCAAAATGTTCATTTCAGAGGTGCAGGCACGTCCCGGTCGTTACATCCAGGGGCAAATTTTCCGAAATCGAACCGATTCGCGCACCTGGTTTGTTCAGAATTTTCTCCCCCGCAGCAATACGTTTAACAACGTGCAGGTGCTGCAACAGGACGCCAACGATAACATCGTTACAAACTATGTTGCGACTCGCGCCTTTTACCGTCCGGAAACGAAAACCTGGGATTTGGAGAACGTGAAAGTTGTTCACTATGATCACGCTGGAAATATCGTTGACGAACAGATTTATCCTTCGCTCAAGATCGAGCACTGGAGCGAAACGCCGTTTCGACTGGGCAGCGCAAATGAGCGGGCCGAATTCCTAAGCCTGCCAGAACTCCGAGAGTATTTGCACTTCAACGCGGACTTTCCCGCGACGCTGCTCGCGCCGTTTCGCACGCATCTGCAGTATCGCGTTGCCTTGCCGTGGACCTGTTTCGTTGTTGTTTGCATTGCGGCTCCACTGGGAATCGGCTACTCGCGCCGGGGTGTGTTGTCGAGTGTTGCGGCTGCGGTTTTTCTTGTTTTTTCAATGAACTTCCTCGTCCATCTTTTTCTTGCGCTGGGCGAAGGCTACCGCGTACCTGCGTGGATCGCCGCCTGGACACCAAACATTCTTTTCATGGCGATTGGCCTCTACTTGTTGTATCTGCGCGCCTCCAATCGCGAGCCGCCCAGCTTTCATCTTTTCACTGCGCGACGTATAGTTGCGCAATGAACCCTCTCCCAAACGAATGGGCGATTAGGCATCGCGCGGACTTCTGTGCCGTGACCCATCGGCCCTTTGTGTCTGGCGAATATTTTTACACGCTGCTGTATCACGATGCCAATGGCTACCGGCGCGAGGATCTGAGCGAAGAAGCGTGGCGAAACCGGAACGAAAACATTCAGCCGTTTTCATTTTGGAAATCGCGTTACGAGCCATTGCCGCCAAAGGCCGCCGAACCTGTGGCCAAAGAAAATGCGGAGCAACTCTTCCGGCGTTTGATGGCGTCGGATAATCCCCCTGCAAACGCTTGCTACGTCCTGGCCGCGATGCTCGAACGCAAACGCGTCCTAAAACAAGTAAAGACAGAGTCCCGCAACCGCGGGAGGCGCGTTCTCATTTACGAACAGGGCACAACGGGCGACGTGTTCGTCGTGCCCGATCCGCAATTGCGCCTGGACGAAGTCGAAACTGTGCAAAACGAAGTCGCCGAGTTGCTGCTGAGCGCAACACCATGACCACTGAATCTCCACCGCTCAGTTACAAGATCGGTAATGAGCGCCTGATCAGCGTTACTGAAAAAGCGGCCACTAAATTAGCGTCGCTGCTTGAAGAAAAAGGCAAGCCAGACGGTGCCTTGCGCCTGAAGGTGGTCGGTGGAGGCTGCTCCGGCCTGCAATATGTCATGGATTTGGTAGATGGCCCGAAGGAGCGGGATATTCTAGTGCCAACGCAAAACGTTCGACTGGTTGTCGATCCAAAGAGCGCGCTTTTCGTCAGCGGTTCCGTGCTTGATTACAGCGAGGACCTGCAAAAGGGCGGTTTTAAGGTGACGAATCCCAACGCCGTCGCGCACTGCTCCTGCGGCGAAAGTTTCGCTGTTTAGAACCTGCTTTCAGCCCAGCGATCGTGCTGTCGAGCTATCTGGTGAGTCGCATGGACTACACTTTCATGATCTCGGCTTCCTTGTGCTTGAGATGATCATCGATGGATTTGACGAAGCGATCGGTGAGCTTTTGCACTTCATTCTGAACATCGCGCAAGCCGTCCTCGGTTAGTTCACCGGCGGCTTTCAGCTTCTTCGCTTCGTCGAGCGCCGCGTGCCGATTCGCGCGCACACGCACACGGGCTTCCTCGGCCATTTTGCCCAGGGAACGTACAAGTTCTTTCCGTCGCTCTTCTGATAGCTCCGGAATTGGCAATCGAATGATTTTGCCGTCCACTGCAGGTGTAATGCCGATCTTCGATTCCTTGAGCGCTCTCTCGATGTCCGGCACCGTGCCAGCGTCGAATGGTTGAACAACGAGCAAACGCGACTCGGGTGTCGTGATCAAAGCAAGTTGCTTTAGTTTCATGGTCAAGCCGTAGGCGTGCACGTCCACATTTTCTACCAGGCCGGGTGAGGCTTTGCCTGTGCGCACCGCGGCAAATTCGTGCACCATGTAATCGACGCTTTTTTCCATCGACATCTCGGCTTCGAGAAGAAGGTCATCTCTGCTCATATCACTGAATTTTTACGTCTGAAGGAAGTTCATCGCAAACCAGGGTCCCGACTTTGCGCCCCAGTACAGCGTCGCGAATACTACCGGGCTTATACATGTCGAAGACGACGATCGGGATCTTGTTGTCCATACAAAGGCTGAACGCCGTCGAATCCATGATGCGCAAACGTTTCGTCAGCGCTTCGGTGAAACTGAGACGGTCGTAGAGACGCGCGTCTGCATGGGTCTTCGGGTCCCGATCATACACGCCCTGGACTTTCGTGGCTTTCAAAATCACGTCGGCGCGAATCTCGCTCGCACGCAGTGCCGCTGTCGTGTCGGTGGAAAAATAGGGATTGCCGGTGCCTGCAGCGAAAATCACAACGCGTCCCAGTTCAAGATGCCGGATCGCACGACCAAGAATAAATGGCTCGGCGACATTTTTCATTTCGATGGCCGTCTGCACGCGCGTCTCGACGCCCATTTGGTCGAGCGTGCTTCGCAGCGCCAGCGCATTGATAACGGTGGCCAGCATTCCCATGTAATCGGCCGTGGTTCGATCCATCCCGCGATGTGACGCAGAAAGACCACGCCATATGTTTCCGCCGCCGATCACAACCGCCACTTGCACACCGAGGTCGCGCACCTCTTTTATGCGCTCGGCGATCTCGCGGACGACGGCGAGCGAAATATTGTCGCGGGCGCCGCGCTCCTGCATGGCTTCGCCGCTTAGCTTGAGTACGATGCGCTCATAGACTGGCGTTTCCTTTTGCATGGGCTACCCAACCATCATCAAACAGAAGATATGGAAACTTGGAAAGCACAAACACGCGGGTCATCCCGAGCCCCGAACGCTTTCGGGGCCAGGACCTCCCCAAAGCTGATTGATCACACAAAGGTACTTTTGCGTAACCCTCGCGCCCTTTGTGAGGTCCTTCGCTTTCGCTCAGGATGACCGCCCATGATGTCCACGGAGAAATTCCGCGGCGCTCATTTTGCGCTTGCCTTCGAGTTGTACTTCGCCCAACAAGAGCGCGCCTTTGCCCGCGGCGATCACTAGTTCATTCTCGCTTTTCAGGATTTCCCCCGGCTCGCCGCTAAGATCGACAACAGATGCGGAAAATATTTTTAGGTTTCGCCCGCTGATTTCCATGAACGCGCCTGGCCACGGATTAAACGCGCGGATTTTTCGCTCGATTGCTTCTGCCATTTCCGACCAATCGATTCGCCCATGTTCGCGCTTCAATTTCGGAGCCCAAGTAGCCTGCGCATTGTCCTGCGGAATACGGGGCGCGCTGTTCTTTTCAAGCATTCGCAAAGATTCGAGCAATGCTTCGGGAGCAATCTGCGCCAACCGGTCCTGCAGCGATCCGCCCGTGTCGTCGGGCAGAATGTCGATCGTGCGTTGCAATAAGATGTCGCCGGTATCGAGTCCCTCATCCATGTACATCACAGTGATGCCAGTCTCCCGATCGCCTACCGCGATGGCTGCCTGAATCGGCGCGGCACCGCGCCAGCGCGGCAGAAGAGATGCGTGCAGATTCAATGAGGCAATCTTCGGAATTTCGAGGACATCGCGCGGCAAGATTTGCCCATAGGCCATCACAACAATCACGTCAGGTGTTAGCGCACGAATCTCTTCAATTGCTTGAGGATCTTTGATCCGCGGTGGTTGCAAGACCGGAACATTTGCCGTGGTAACCGTTTTTTTCATTGGCGTCGGTTCAATCAACTGCGCACGCCCGGCTGGTTTGTCGGGTTGAATCACGACTGCTACGACGTGGTGCTCCGACTTTAGCAACGCTCGCAGCGCCGGCACGCCGATTTCGCCGGTGCCGATGAAAACAATGCGCATGCCGAATTACTGCGTCAGTTGATGGACGGCGGCACGGCGACGCGGGCGCCGCCCGGCCATGGCTTGGGCCAGCATTTTCTCTCCGGCGGTGATCTCCCGCCGGCCTACCGACGATCCGCACCCCGTGCAGAGATAATCGAAAATTTCCCGGTCAGGAAGAACTAAGAGCAGCCGCTCGCGCACCGGCATCGCGGCTCTGCATTTCTCGCAGTAAAGACTGGAGGCAGTGAAATTTTCAAACTGCTGCTGGTTCATACACGCCGTCGTTCACGCTCTGTAGGATCTCGAGCAGAACTTTGGCGGGCGGCTGAGTCGCGTCAACCACGGTAACGAGCTCTTGTGGATAATATGAAAGCACCGGCTTCGATTCCGTCTCGTATGTGTCGAGACGCCGCTGAATGACCTCCTCGTTTGCATCGTCGAGGCGGTTCTCTTTTAGAGCGCGCTTCTTAAGCCGGTAAAACAGCGTTTCGCGATCGGGACACGCCAGATGAAATACTTTCTTTACGTCTATCATTTCCTCCATGATTTTGGCCTGGCCAAGGTTTCGCGGGATCCCGTCCAGCACCAGAGTGTCGATGTCCGGCTTGAACTTGTGCGCTTCCACGGCCGCATCGATTGCCTGTCGCCAAAGTTCCACCGTAATATCATCCGGTACGAGCTGACCTTTACTGGAATAATCAAGGAATGCCTTCCCGACTTTCGTGCGCGTGTCGATGGAGCGGAATACGTCGCCACAAGCGCAGTGATACAAGCGGGGGATCGTGCCGAGTGTTTTCCCCTGCGTGCCTTTGCCGCTGCCCGGCGCGCCAAAAAGGATAAAGGTGTTGTATCTCATCACGAGCGAAATCCGCTTATACTACAGGCCGGCTGGGACGGGGAAGCAGAATCCGAGCGCCTACTTCCCGGTCAACAGCGGATCGACATTTACCCGCCGCCCGCCGCGATCGAATCGCACGCTGCCGTCCAGCAGCGCAAAAATTGTGTAGTCGCGACCCAGCCCGACATTTTTTCCGGGCAAAAATTTCGTCCCGCGCTGGCGCACAATGATGTTGCCGGCCACAACCATTTCGCTGCCGAATTTTTTTACACCCAGCCGCTTGCTGACGCTGTCGCGCCCATTCTTAACGCTGCCTTGTCCTTTTTTATGAGCCATTGAAGAGAGTTGATGGTTGATCCGCCTTCGCCAAGGCTACGGCGGACGTGGAGTTGACAGTTTTTAGGCGGTTATGCTTTCTTATCCGTCAGTTTTCTTCGCTGTGGCATTTTTCGCTCCCACACTAATGCTTTTAATTTTCACGCGCGTCAATTTGCGACGATGGCCAACTGTGCGGTGATAGCCTTTGCGCCGCTTATACTTAAAAGCGATAACCTTCTTATCCTTGCGCTGCTGGAGAACTTCAGCAGTCACCTTCGCTCCGGAGATAAGTGGATTGCCATGTGTCACGTTTTTTCCGTCGGCAAACATTAATACGTGATCGAAGGTCGCTGTCTTGCCGGGATCGACCTCGAGAAGATCGACATCGATCGTGTCACCTTCCGCGACGCGAAACTGCCTGCCTCCAGTTTTGATAATTGCGTAAGCCATAAGCTCTCTTTGGGGGGAAAAGCCGTCAAAAATTCCATAGACCGGCCGGTTTGGCAAACAGAAAGCTCAGGCGCCAGCATGTAAAATGGTCGCCTCTCCCTTCGCTAGGGAGAGGCGAAGAGGTCCGACTTGAGCTACGCAGTTGCTTCACCACTCGCGCCAACGAGTTCTCTGTAAAGAGCTTCATAACGCTGCGCGGACGCGTCCCACGAAAAATTCCGTGCCATTGCTCGTTTCATCAGCCGCGTCCAGAGGCGCCGGTCGCGGAAGATTTGCCGTGCACGTTTGATCGCGTCCCAGAAAGCTTCGCTCGAATATTCGTAACAGAGAAAGCCGTAACCGCTGTCGGTTGTCGGATCGTAATCTTCGATGATTTCCTGAATTCCACCGGTCACCCGCGCAACCGGGAGGGCGCCATACTTCAAGTTGTACATCGCGCTCAAACCGGCTGGCTCGAAACGCGATGGAATCAGGCTGATGTCCATGCCAGCCTCGATCAGATGTGCCAGTCTCTCGTCGTAGTTTTTTTGGTAGGCAAATCTTGTTGGAAATTTTCTGGCTGCGACGGCGAGCGCTATCTCATATGCGGGGTCGCCTTCTCCGAGAATGATCAAGCGGACATCGTCCCAGAGAAGGCGATCGAGCAGTGGCACGAGGATTTCGAAACCCTTTTCCTGAACGACGCGAGTCACCATCCCGAAGACTGGGCCGCGAGGCGCAGGCGCGAGGTTCATTTCTTTCAGTAGCGTCTCACGGCAGACTTGTTTTCCCCGGAGCCGTTTCGCGTCATAACGCGCCGGGATCAAACGATCAGACCCCGGATTCCAGCGCGTGTAATCTACGCCATCTAAAATGGCGCTCAGTCGATGCGCATTTTCGCACAGCACACCATCAAGACCATGGCCGCCAGCTGGCGTCAGAATTTCGCGTCGGTAATGTTCGCTTACCGTTGTAATCCTGTCGGCATAGAGGATCCCGCCTTTCAAAAAATTCAGTCGGCCAAAAAATTCAAGCCCATGCAGGGTGAAAAAGCGCTCCGGCAAGTTTGTGACCGCGAAATCCAGTCCCCAAAAACTACCTTGGTCAGCCACGTGATGAATAGTCAACACAGTCTTGAACGGCAGCCCTTGCGCATGAACAAAGACCGGCACCAGCGCCGCGGCCCAATCGTGTACATGCAAAACCTGCAATTGCGGCGTCAACCGCCGGGCCAGTTCGCGCGCCGCTTTACAGAAAAAAATAAATCGCGCGGAATTATCTTCGTACGGCTTGCCGCGATCGCCGTAAATTCCAACGCGATCAAAAAACTCATCGCAGCGGATCAGAAACAACTGCACGCCGCTGGCGCTGCGCCGCTCGAGGTACCGGGCAACGTGAATTTTGTCCCCCACCTGCACATCGACGGTTATGCCGGTGTTTTTTTTCTTAAACGCGCGATTCTCCTTAATCTCGCGGTAGAACGGCAGGACTACGCTTACCTCGTGTCCTCGAGCACGTAGCGCGTTTGGCAACGCGTCCATTACGTCAGTCAGCGCGCCCGCTCGTTGCAACGGCGGCCCTTCTGCGCTGATCATCAGGATTCTCATTCGATGTTTGGCGTTTTGTTTATTCCTCTTTGCCAGATAAATATTCGCGTTTTACCCACTCCAGCGCTTCCTCTCTCGTCCGCAGCGTCCCCTCTAGTTGTCGTGTCTCGACTGCTTCGAGGATTTGGCCAAATCTCGGGCCCGGCTTTAGACCGAGCGCGATCAAATCGTCTCCGCGCACCAGCGGCGGTGGAATGATCGGCTCGTTGGCGAATTCCTCGCGTTTGCGCAGGAGAAATTCGTAGTTGTCGAGCATCCGATGGCTGCTTTCGCAATCGACCCGGTGCAATTCCAGCTCGTCGTCAAAGGTGGGTCGCGCCATGAAACGCTTCAGCTTCGCCACTCGCATATTCGGCGCGTCCTTGAAAACCATGTGCTGCCGAACCATTTCGACCGTCGCCTCAATCTGAGCGCCGGAAAATCGCAGACGCCGCATGATGGCTTCCGTCATCTGAGCACCGATACGGTCGTGCTCGTTGAAACGGATTCGGCCGGTTTTATCCACCATCGCCGTGACCGGTTTCGCGACATCGTGAAACAACACGGCGAAAACCAGCGGAACAGAAACTTCCGCTGGAAGCAGCTGCAACATTAGCCGGGTGTGCACGAAGACGTCGCCTTCGGGATGAAACTGTTCCGGCTGTAAGACACCTTTCATCGCTTCCAGCTCGGGCAGAATCGCGCGCATCAAGCCGCTGGCATCGAGCAGGTCCCAACCGCGTACGCGATTCGGCGAGAGAAAAATGCGCACCAGTTCCTCGCGGATTCGTTCCGTGCTGATCTGGTTGATTGAAGGTGCGTTGGCCACGAGGGCGTCCCACGTGTTCTGGTCGATCTGGTAATCGAGCACCGTGGCAAAGCGCACGGCCCGGAGCATTCGCAAGCGATCTTCTGCAAACCGTTGTGCCGGGTCGCCAATTGCGCGCACCAATTTTGCGTCGATATCCGCGCGGCCGCCGACGAAATCGATTTCCTCCTCCGCCACCGGATCATAAAACATTCCGTTGATGGTGAAGTCGCGCCGTTGGGCGTCCTCTTCGGGCGAAGAAAAATGCACCGCGCTGGGATGTCTTCCGTCAATGTAGGCGTCGTCGGAACGAAAGGTCGCCACCTCGAATTGAAAACCGTCCTCCAGCACGATGATCACGCCAAAGTGCGCGCCGACTGCCACCGTCCGTTGGAAAATCCCCTGCACGGCTTCGGGTCGGGCGTCGGTAACAATGTCGTAATCCTTCGGGATCAAACCGCGCACCATGTCACGCACACAACCGCCCGCGAAGTACGCGATATGGCCGCTCTTACGCAAGCGTGCAGCGATTTCGCGCGCGACCTTTTCCATCGGCGGAGATTTCACAAAAGCAGTGTAGCCGCTTCGCCATGCGAAGCGCAACGCGCGCGTGATTCACATCGGCGTCCTTGGGACAGCGCGTCGTTCTACCCAGCACTCTTCTGCTTTCGAAAAGAGTGGATGATGAAGAGGACTACCGCGATCGAGATGCACGAGTCGGCGACATTAAAGGCGGGCCAGGGATCGGCGTACCGAATGTGGAGATTGAAAAGGAGAAAATCGATCACATGCCCGTATAGCAGGCGATCGGTCACATTACCAAAAATTCCGGCAAGCAGCAGTGCAAGGGAGAGATCGCGCCACGCATCAGGCCGTCGCGGTCTGACGAGCAGGATCGCCACAACCACTAACGCGACGATCGAAATTACAATGAAGAAAGTGTTGTTCCCCCTGAATGATCCAAACGCTGCGCCGGTGTTGGTCACGTTAACCAGACTGAAGAAATCCGGTACGACAGTGTGCGCCTCATAAGGGCCAATGAATCGCAAGACCAACTGTTTGCTCCATTGGTCAAGCGCGTAGAGCGGCAGCGAGAGAAAAAGAATGAATTTCACGTCGATTCCCAACCAGGAAACGCTGCAGCGCGTGACGCGCCTGAGCACCGTAGGCGCGGCATGTTTATAGAAGCCAACCCCTCCAATGCCTCAGCCCCGTAGGGGCGGCATGTGTCGTGACCAAGACGACATGTCGCTCCTACGGAGCTTTTGCTTTGGACTTGACTGGGGACTATAAACATGACGCACCTACGGTGCTAAGCTTCGATAGCCGTAACCACGCTCTCGCACCGATCGCACAAATCCGGATGCGCCTTGCTGGTGCCGACGGTTGGCCGATGGCGCCAGCAACGTGCACATTTTTTATACGGCGTTTTCGTCACCGAAACGCTCGCTTCCTTCGCCTGGTGGATCGTCAGATCACTCACTATGAAGAATTCTTCGAGTTCTTCCTTGTCGATCTTCTCCGTGACGTCGGAGTCCGAATTCAACACGACCCGCGCTTCCAGCGTGTTGCCAATTAGTTTTTCCTGACGCGCGCGCTCGATCGCCTGCCCAATCACGCTGCGTAATCTCAACAGCTCCGCCACCTGAGCACTGGTCCCGCCATCGCGGGATCGATCCTGTAGTTGAGGAAATTCCTCAAGGTGAACGGAACCCTCTGCTTCTGAATGGCGCCACGCTTCCTCGGCCGTAAATGCAAGAATGGGTGCCAGCAACCTGCACAGCACGTCGAAAATCTCATGCATCACCACTTGAGTCGCACGCCGACGCGGCGAATCCGGCGCATCGCAATACATCCGGTCCTTGGTGATATCGACATAGAGGCTGCTCAGATCGACGGCGCAAAACTGGTTGAGCGTGTGATAGATCTTGTGGAACTCGAACGATTCGTAGGCTGCTCGACAATCGCGAATCACTTCATCCATTCGCTCGAGAATCCAGCGATCAATTAAGCTCAAGTTTTTCCTGGTTTCCTGGTTTCCTGATTCGAAGTCATACAAATTGCCCAACAGAATGCGCAGCGTGTTTCGGATCCGCCGATAGGTGTCGCCCAGACGGGTAAACATTTCCTCAGAGAACGGCACGTCGGCGGTGTAATCGATGCTGCTCGCCCAAAGCCGTAGCAGATCGGCGCCATACCGGCCGACGAAGTGATCGGCGGCCGTTGGCTTCTCGTACGTTCCCGATTTCGAAATCTTTTTGCCGTCAAGGTCGACAACGAAACCGTGTGTGACGCAAATTTTGTACGGCGCGCGATTATTCAGCGCGACGCTGGTCAAGAGCGATGACTGAAACCACCCGCGATGTTGATCCGTCGCTTCGAGATACATATCAGCAGGATCGCGCAGCTCGGGATGCAGTGCGCAAACGGCTCTGTGCGAAACGCCGCTGTCGATCCAGACATCGATCGTGTCGTTGCGTTTCGTTGTGCCCGGCGGAAGCCCGAGTCTTTTCGCAAGGTCGCCATCGCTCAGTTCAAACCAAATGTTTGACCCGCGCTCGGCGACCAGATCAGCGAGCTTTCGGATGATTTTTGCATCGAGAATGGCTTTCCCATCCTTCGAATAAAAAACCGGGAGCGGCACGCCCCAGCTGCGTTGGCGCGAAATGACCCAGTCGGGGCGCGATTCGACTGTGCCCGCGATGCGATTCTCGCCCCATGCTGGAATCCACTTCACCTCGTTGTGAATCGCATCGAGCGCTTTGCCACGCAGCTCACCGATTCGGATGAAGAATTGCTCGACATTGCGAAAGATGATCGGTGTTTTCGAGCGCCAGCAATACGGATAGGAGTGATGAAACTTTTGCGCTCCCAACAACATTTCGCGTTCGCGCAGCAATTCGACAATGTCCCGATTGGCGTCGAAGACATATTTTCCAGTGAGATTTCGCAAACTGGCTTCCTCAGTAAAGCGGCCATGGTCATCGACCGGCGATAAGATCGGCAGGTTCTTTGCCATCCCCAAAGCGTAATCGTCCGCGCCATGGCCTGGTGCGATGTGAACTGCGCCGGTGCCGCTGTCCATCGTCACAAAATCGGCAGTCAGCACGATAGCGTCACGATCGAGAAATGGGTGGCGCGCCTTGATTTTCTCGAGCTTGGTGCCGGAAAATGATGCGAGCGGTTCACCCGCGGGATGAAAGTTTGTGTTTGCGGAAAATTGCGGAACTAATTTCTCAGCGAGAAGCAAGGTCTCCGTCGCACCGTTGCGTGAGAATTTCTGAACGACGTACGTTTCGTCAGGATCAACCGCGATGGCCAAATTCGCTGGCAACGTCCATGGCGTTGTGGTCCAGATAGCGATGCTCGCGTTGTCTTTCCACTCACCACTCGCGATCGGAAATCGGACGTAAACAGCGGTGTCGTCGCGCTCCTGATATTCCACTTCGGCTTCGGCCAGCGCAGTCTGTGCGCCGGTGCTCCAAAAAACGGGCTTCTGCGCCTGATACACCAGCCCTTCCTCGACGAATACCGCAAAGGCGCGCAAAATTTCCGCTTCATATGTGGGATCCATCGTCAGATACGGATGTTCCCAATCGCCGAAGACGCCCAAGCGCTTGAATTGCTCGCGCTGGATGTTGATAAATTTTCGCGCAAACGCTTCGGATTTTTTGCGGACCTCCAACGGAGAAAGCGCCCGCGATTCCTTTACCACTTTGTATTCGATTGGAAGGCCGTGACAATCCCAGCCGGGGACGTACGGCGCGCGCTTGCCCAGCATCGTTTGCGATTTCACGACGAAATCTTTTAGAATTTTATTAAGCGCAGTGCCCATGTGGACATCGCCGTTGGCAAAGGGCGGCCCATCATGCAGGACAAACAGTTCTCGACCCTCTCGCGATTTCTGAATTTGCCGGTACAGGTGCGTCTCCTCCCAAGCCCTGAGCATCTCCGGCTCGCGCGCGGCAAGATTCGCCTTCATCGGAAATTCTGTCCGCGGCAGATTCAGCGTGTCTTTGTAGTTCTGGCTCATTGGAGGCACGCGATGCTAACATTCGGCGATTGGTGAAGCAACGTAGTGAGCATTTCGTGAGATCGACAAAACCGGGATGTTGTTTACGGCTGTTCGTTAGTGAAAAGTTCGGCATGCGCACGCTGCTGTTCGTGTGTGTGGCCACATCGCTTTTAGTAGTCGGCGGATGCAAGGAACGCCGACCCGGAGCAATCGTGCGTGACGCCTGCAACCTCCTCTCCAAAGAGGAAGTCGAATCCGTTCAAGCAGCACACGTCAACGAAACGAAGAGCAGCGAACATTCAGACGGAGTTTTCCTTGTTTCCCAATGTTTCTATACCGCAGCGGAATTCAGCAAGTCAGTAACCCTGGCACTCGTACAATCTGACCCGAAGCAAGGCAGCAAGCGCAGTCCAAAAGATTTTTGGAAAGAGAAGTTTGATCCGTACGAAAACGAAGAACGCAAGGCGCAGAGCGGCGACGAGAAGGAGCAAGGCTCCGCGCCCAAAAAGATCGAGGGCTTGGGAGACGATGCTTATTGGGTCGGCAATCGGTTCGGGGGCATTCTTTATGTGCTAAAGGGAGATGCATTCATCTCGATCGGCCTTGGCGGAACGGATGACGAAGAGACCAAACTTAAGAAATCGAAAACGCTCGCCCAAAAAGCGCTTCAACGCCTGTAGCGCCTTAAAAAACCGGGCTCGACAGGCGACCGACATCGCTCATTTTCCCGAATCTTAAAGCAGAATTTCCAAAGGTTCTGCCTATGAAAAATATTTCCTCCTCTTCAATGACGGCGCGCGCCACTATCGGCGCGCTTTTTTTTGTTACGGGTATTTTCCTGATTGTATCTGGGTTCTTCGCGGCCCGCCTACACTCAGCGATGCCCAGTTCCGGAACACTTAATCCCGGCGGACCACAACTAAATTGGGTCGGCACGGCGGTTGGTGGTGGCTCGCTGGACGAAAGCACCTGTGTTGAAGGCGTAAACTGCGACACGTTCGTAGTAACGTTATCCGGCACGCCAACTAACTGGTCTGGGCTGAAGGCGCGCATCGTCATCAGTTGCGC
>Ga0137372_10000284_pt1 | contig 45507 bp, 35 predicted proteins | sample SagtaG_6_FD_104911 | JGI IMG/M metagenome (GOLD analysis project Ga0137372, IMG submission 104911) | Vadose zone soil microbial communities from Sagehorn Ranch, Mendocino, California, USA - Sage1_R_60_16 metaG | ecosystem: Environmental > Terrestrial > Soil > Vadose zone | place: USA...
AGCAACTTCGTCGTGACTTGATCTATCTAGGCCAGCACGTGGGTGATTCTGCTTTTTCATTCGCGGCCGCCGGCAAAGAGAAGAGCGGAAATGACGAACTGGCGATAGTAGACGTCTCAGGGCTCGGCGTGAGCATGCTGTGGCTTGTGGATCCCGCCAGTGGGAAGCTGGTACGAGAGACCTATAAATCTCTCGGTCAAGGCGGCCCGGTAGATTCCGAAACCGCCTTTTCAGAATGGAGAACCGTGGATGGACTTAATCTGCCATTCCACCGCGATAACAGGCAGGCTGGAAAGGATTCGAGCAGCACCGAGTTCACCAAGATCGAAATCAATCCGGTAGTGGACCCGAAGATTTTCGATAAGCCCGCTGCGCCTGCGGAGCCAAATAAAGCTCAGTGAACTTTCTTGCTTACCTCCGCGTACTTCTACCGTCCACTATTCGGAGGTGATGTGTGCGCTATTTCAGACACTCTGCATTCGCGATTCTTCTAGTGCTTTCGGCCTTGGCCCGCGCCGAGGAGTGGGCGCACACCTACCCGGTCTCTGGCACGCCCGCCGTCGTCGTGGATACCAATGATGGCGACGTCGAGGTCCTCGTAGGCTCAAGTGAGCGAGTAGAAGCGAGGGTCATTGCCCATGGCTGGAAGATCAACGATGACTTGCGAATTGAAGCCAATGGGACTCAGAATCGAGTGGAACTCAGACTTCACACCAAAACTAAGGGCTGTTTTGGTTTCTGTTTCCAGAGCATTCACGTGCAACTTCGCGTCCCGCGTGAGGCTGATCTTGAGGTGCACACGGGCGACGGGAACATCCGCGTGGAGAGCGTTCGCGGCAACCATCACATTGAGAGCAACGATGGGGACGTTCGCCTCCAAGACCTCGAAGGCTCCCTCCGCGCGAATACTCACGACGGCAACGTCAACGTAACCGGCCGCTTCGACTTGCTGGAACTTCGCACCGGAGATGGCGACATCGATGCCGAAGTCAGCCAATCACCGACACCCAAACCTGGTTGGACTTTCCAAAGCGGCGATGGTAATGTGCGTCTACGCCTGCCCGACGATTTCCGCGCCGATCTAAGCGCCCGCACCGGCGACGGCAATATAAAGATCGCGTTTCAGATCGATGCGTCGGAACTTAAGTCCGAACATGCTCTCAGAGGGAAAATCAATGGCGGCGGAATTCCAATCGAACTACACACCGGCGATGGGGATATCCGGCTCGAGAAGATGTGAGCCCTTGGAGGACGCTCCCCTTTCCCCTCACGGAACGTTATGCCGCTTTCGAACTGGACTTGCGGGGAACTTTTGCTCCTTTTTTTCGGGCTTCCGATAGTCCAATAGCAATCGCCTGTTTGCGGCTCTTCACTTTTCCGCCCTTGCCGCCTTTCCCAGAGCGAAGCGTTCCACTCTTACTGCGACGCATTGCACTCGCTACTGTTTTGCTTGCTCCCTTGCTGTAGCGGCGCCCGCTTGACTTCTTCTTGGCTGGCATGTTTCCTCCTGCCACTTAGAGAGCGCACTGCCACGTGAGGTTGTGCGCCAACGTGCTCCCGCTGCCGTCCGTTCCTGCCTGTTAATCTGTATTGCGAGTTCCCTTCCAATGAACAAGATCATTCTGATTAACGTTTCGGGAGGCGACCGGCCCGGGCTTACAAGCTCTCTAACCGAGGCATTGTCCACTTGTAACGTCCGCGTGCTCGACATCGGCCAGGCCGTCGTGCATGAGACATTAGCACTCGCAATGCTGATCGAGGTTCCTTCCGGAGAAGAATTCACACAACTGAAGAAAGATTTGCTCGTGCGAGCGCATGATCTCGATCTCAAGATACAGTTCACGCTTGTCAGTAAGGAGGCATTCGAACATTGGGTACGATCGCAAGGCAAATTTCGTTTCATTATTAGTATTCTTGGCCGCGTTATCACCGCGGGGCAGTTGGCGAAGATTAGCGCAGCCATTTCGAGTCATGGGCTGAATATTGACCGCATCGAGAGATTGTCAGGCCGGCGGTCGCTCACCGGCACCAATACCGCGAATGCTTGCATTGAATTTGAAATCAGCGGGGGCACTGACACTTCAAGCCCGCTGCGTGCCGAGCTTATGCAGCTTACTCACGAGTTCGAGATTGATATCGCATTCCAGCGCGAGAGCATTTATCGCCGTAACCGACGCATCGTCGCCTTTGACATGGATTCCACGCTGATTCAGGGTGAAGTCATTGACGAACTGGCCAAATTGCACGGGGTGGGAGACCAGGTCGCTGCAATCACGGCCGCAGCCATGCGCGGCGAACTCGACTTCAAACAGAGCTTCACCCGGCGAATATCGCTGCTGCAAGGATTGCCGGAGCAACGCGTCCAAGAAGTATTGCATTCGGTGCCGCTCGCCGATGGCGCCGAACGCCTGATTTCAACTCTCAAGACGCTCGGTTACAAGACCGCAATCCTCTCGGGCGGGTTCACCTTCTTCGGCCAGCATCTGCAAAAGCGCCTTGGCATTGATTACGCTTTCGCGAACCAACTCGAAATCGTAGACGGTACGGTCACTGGCGAAGTTGCCGAAGAGATTGTGGACGGCGCAAAAAAGGCCCAACTCCTCGCGCAAATCGCGCAATGGGAAAACATTTCGTTGGATCAAGTGGTCGCAGTCGGAGACGGCGCGAACGATCTCCCCATGTTGAACGTCGCTGGCATGGGCATCGCTTTCCACGCGAAGCCGCTAGTCCGCAAGAGCGCGAGGCATGCCCTGTCACACCTCGGCCTAGATGGAATTCTCTATTTGTTAGGTGTGCGCGACCGCGATCTTGACCGTGAAGAGTTCCGCTCCACAGGCACAAGCTGACCCTACGCGGCCTTTTTCTCCATTTGCATGGCCCGGAACCAAAATCAAGGGCCGATTTTGATAGAAGATCTGAAGAAACCCAATTCCCCGATTGACATCAAAAGATTGACATCAAAAATGAGCTATGCCAGTCGACGTTGATCGCATCCAAAAATCAGTTCGGAAGATAAGAAAGTTCGTCAAGAAGGCGCCCGCGCAACCGACGCCTGAGCAGGTCCACGACCTGCGAACCAATACCCGCAAATTGGAGAGCGCGTTGCATGCACTGTCACTTGACTCAAATGGAGACGAACAGCGGCTGTTAAAGAGCGTAAAGCGAATCCGAAGGCGCGCCGGGAAGATTCGCGATATGGACGTTCTCACGGCGAATGTCTGCAGTGTCAAAGTGAATAGTGAGGGAGACTGTGAGGTGCAGTTACTGGAGCATTTGGGAGCGCAACGTCACAAGTATGCGAAGAAACTGCATTCAACCGTGCTCAAGGAGTCCGCAGTGCTGAAAAGAACCTTGCAGCGCGAAGTCGCCGAGCTGGATGCCCTAATGGAGGACAGCAAACCCGAGCAGGCGGCTGCTCAGGCCGGGGCTCGTGCCTTAGAACTTGCTTCACAGCTCACCGACCCGCCTCGACTGAATCGGAGCAATCTGCATCCCTATCGGTTGAAAGTGAAGGAGCTTCGTTATGTGCTGCAAATGGCCGAGAAAAATGGACAAGCCGAATTTGTGAAAGACCTGGACGAAGTAAAAGACTCTATCGGCGAATGGCACGACTGGGAAGAGCTGATTGCGATTGCCGCTGATGTACTCGATCACGGGTCTGGCTGCCGGCTGCAGCAGGAATTGAAACGGATCAGCGAGTCGAAGTATGAGCATGCACTGGCATTGGCAACCAAGCTCAGGAAGACTTATCTAAAGGCAGAGCAAAAGAAATCACGCACCGCGGATGCCGGGCAGCAGTTCAGTCGTCCGGTGCTGGTCGCAACTGCTGCACTCACCTCAGGAACACAGAAGCGGGCTGCATAAAGAGAAAAGGCCGGGACATGATGAGTATCCCGGCTACTTTGCGTGTGGAACCAGTATGCGTTGAATTGGTTACGCTGCTTCGTCGCGAATTGCAGCGTGGATCTTCTCTCTGATTTCAATAGGAATCTCGCCCATGTTGTGCGCGGTGCGGGCGTGTTCCTCAACTTGGCTAAGAATTTCCTCATTACTATTGCCGCGCGCGACGAAATCGCAGTCAGCTCCAACATCCCGACAACTAACAGTTTTTGCCATGACAAACTCCCTTCGGCGGGAGAGTGTAGCACAGGGAATTGCAAGTGGAGTGTTAATTAATTGCGAAGGTCGGAGTAGCTCGGATCCAAGGCCCAAGACATTCCTCCGTGATCCTCGCAACCTTGCTAGTACACCACCAACGCTAGACAGCACGGGTTTGGATAGCCTCTAATCTCCTTGAGAAGTCGTGAACAATTTCATGCGCATTGCCATTGACACCGGGGGCACATTCACCGACTGCGTTTACCTGAACGATGGCGTACCCGCCGTGCTCAAAGTCCTCTCGACACCGGATGATCCTGCGGGATCGGTTCTCGAAGCGATTCGGCGAATCGTTGCCGGTGCAGGAGCGGCCCTCCAGGGCTCCCATTCGGCGCGCTTTTCGTCGGATGGGACTGAGTCCCGCCCCGGTGAGCGCGCGGGATCAAATCGCCTCGAAGTTCGCCATGGAACAACGATTGGCACCAATGCCCTCCTCGAGCGAAAGGGCGCGCGTGTCGCGTTCGTTACAACCGAGGGTTTCGAGGACACTATCGCGATCGGCCGCCAGGCACGGCAAGACCTCTACAGCTGGATGGCAACGCCCAAGCCGTGCCTGGTTCTGCCGGAGCTGCGATTCGGCATCGGGGAGCGAGTCAGTGCGGAGGGTCAGATTCTGACTTCACCGAGCGAGCAAGAGCTTAACGAACTTTGCGAGAACATCCGAGCCAGCGGTGCTGAAAGCATCGCGATTTCCCTACTCTTCTCATTTGCCAATCCGGAAAATGAAAGACGGGTCGCTGCGACGCTACAGGAAGGGTTGTGTGGGTCGGACATTCCTGTCCGACAAAGGCATGCAGCACCACCTTCGCTTCTTGCTACTATGGGCATCGGAGTAACCAAGGAAGTGTCGGACAAGAGTGTCCGACCCACACGGTCTATGTCCTCCAGTTTGACTGTGCCGATTTCCATCTCTCACGAAATCCTGCCTGAGTTTCGCGAGTACGAACGCGGTGCAACCGTCGTCGTTAACGCATACCTTGCGCCGAAAGCCGGCGGGTACGTGCAAAGGCTGGAATCGGCAATTCAAAGCGAGCACGCTGGTTCCCTCTACGTAATGCAATCGTCCGGCGGAATCATCTCGGGCAAGCTGGCGGCGAACGAACCCGTACGCACGGTGCTGTCCGGTCCTGCAGGCGGGGTCATTGGTGCACATCGCGTGGCGAAGCTATCCGGCTTTGAAAACATTATCGCCTTCGACATGGGAGGTACCTCCACCGACGTTTCGCTGATCGGCAGTGCCGGTCCACGTACCACCGGCGAGGCCCGTATTTCCAACATCCCAATTTCCGTGCCGATGCTCGACATCCACACCGTCGGTGCCGGCGGCGGATCGCTTGCATGGTTCGATCGCGGCGGCATTTTGCATGTTGGGCCAGCATCGGCGGGAGCTGATCCTGGTCCGATCTGCTACGGCCGCGGAGAACAGCCCACGGTTACGGACGCAAATCTCGTTCTCGGAAGACTTGATTCAGAGTTGAGCCTCGCGGGTACAGTGCGTCTTGACGAGCAGCGCACACGTCGCTTTCTGGACGAGTCACGTGGATCCATTCCTTCGGTGGAAGAATTCGCCGCCGGAATTGTGCGCGTTGCTGAAGCGGAAATGGAAAAGGCGATTCGCTTGATCTCCGTGGAACGTGGACACGATCCACGCGAGTTCACGCTGGTGTGCTTCGGAGGAGCGGGGCCGCTCCACGCCTGTTCCCTGGCCCGCGCGCTGGGCATTCCGCGAGTCTTGGTGCCGGCAATGCCAGGAGCGCTTTCGGCTCTGGGTATTTTGATGTCCGACGTGGTGCGGGATTACTCGCGAACAGTAATGGTTGGCTTGCCAGTGGGGCGACGGGCGTCCCGCCCGTCCATTCATGCTCTCCTTGCGCCGCATTTCGCTGAACTCGAAGTCAAAGGCGCTGCCGAGTTTCGTGAACAAGAACTCTCCGGAGTCGGGGCCCGATCCGCCGATCTGCGCTACGTAGGTCAGGGATATGAACTCAACGTCACAGCTGGATCGCAAATGCTAAATGAATTTCACACCGCACATCACAGACGATACGGACATGCCGATGAGCGCAGGCAAGTGGAAGTGGTCAATGTGCGACTGCGAATGGTAGCTGCCTCCGAAGAGATCACGCTTCCACGCAAAGCATTCGGGGACTCCGATTCTACTCATGCGATCCTGAAACAAAAGCGCGTTATGTTTAACAGCGAATGGCTCGACGCTCGGGTCTTTCAGCGCGATTTACTCACACCCGGAAACTGCTTCGAGGGGCCGGCCATTGTCCATGAGTACAGCGCGACCACTGTTGTCCCTGCGCAATGCAGTGCCAACGTGGACGAGTACTCGAATATTGTGATCGAGGTCTAGGCAACTATGGCTACATTCGACCCACTTGAACTCGCAGTTTTCAAGAGCGCAACCGGCTCAGTTGCAGAGGAAATGGGCGCGATCCTTCGCCGCACGGCGTTTTCGCCCAACATCAAAGAACGACGAGACTACTCCTGCGCCGTTTTCGATTCCTCCGGTCAGGCTATCGCTATGGGCGATCACATGCCCGTCCACCTCGGATCCATGCCGATGTCGGTACGGGCTGCGATGGATGCACTGACACTCGAGGCCGGAGACATTGCCATCCTGAACGATCCATTCGCAGGCGGAACGCACTTGCCGGACATCACAATGGTGCAGTCGGTATTTGTCCCGCCCGAGAAAAAGCCTGTTTTCTACGTTGCTTCGCGGGCCCACCATGCCGATGTCGGCGGAAAATATCCCGGCTCCATGGGACTGTGCCGCACGATCGACGAAGAAGGAATTCGCATTCCGCCAACCAAACTCGTCCGGAAAGGCGACACTGACCCAACCGTTCTGAAGATGATCCTGGATAATGTGCGGACACCGGAAGAACGCGAAGGCGATCTGGCCGCGCAAGCCGGCGCTTGCCGCGTCGGCGAGATGCGTTCGCAGGAACTTGTTGCTCGCCACGGACAAGATAAGGTGCAGCAGTTATGTGCCGAGCTGCTCAATTATTCCGAGCGACTTATGCGGGCTGAACTCGCGCAAATGCCGCGTGGAACATTCGGGGCAGAAGATTTCCTGGATGACGACGGTTTCAGCAACGCGCCAATCAGAATTCATGTTTCCATCACATTCGATCCCGACGCCACCTCGGCGCACGTCGATTTCACCGGATCGAGCCCGCAGGTCGCGAGCAGCATGAATGCCGTTTTCGCTATTACCTATTCCGCGATTTACTACGTTTTCCGCTGTTTGCTTCCCGAAGACGCGCCCGCCAATGCCGGACTGATGCGGCCCATCACGGCCCATGCTCCCGCAGGGACTATCGTGAATGCCGTTCCGCCAGCCGCAGTGGCAGCCGGCAACGTCGAAACGTCGCAACGAATCGTTGACGTTCTCTTGCGTGCGCTGGCTCAAGCTCTACCTGATCGCATTCCCGCCGCAAGCTCCGGAACCATGAACAATCTCACCATCGGCGGCACCGATCCTCGCACAGGAAAGCCGTTTGCGTACTACGAAACCATCGCCGGAGGAATGGGAGCGCGTCCCAATGCCGACGGGCTCTCGGGTGTGCACACGCACATGACAAACTCTCTGAACACGCCGGTTGAGGCCCTTGAGTATGCATACCCCTTTCGCGTGCGGAAATATGCTTATCGCCCAGATTCAGGAGGCGCCGGGAAATTCCACGGCGGCGATGGACTGATTCGCGAAATCGAGTTGCTGGCAGACTCCCAGGTTACGTTGTTGAGTGATCGTAGAAAATTCCGCCCCTATGGATTGGCGGGAGGAGAGCCGGGCGAAGCCGGACTTGCGATTCATACTTCGGGAAACGAGAGTCGAGAAATTCAAGCGAAGTCGAGCTTGCAGGCAAAGAGCGGCGATGTCGTAAGGATAGAAACGCCGGGAGGTGGCGGGTGGGGAGTTGAGAAGTAGCCACTCTCAGTGGCTGCCATCGCCAGTTCACAACTCACGCCTCCCGTACCTCGCCTTGTATGCATACAACACCGCCAGCAACGGCGGAGCGAGAAGCACTCCCCAGAACGGCCATAGAATTCCGAGGACGATCGGCGCGAAGATCGACGCCCAGACGGGGACCCTGGCAGTCCTCCTCATGATGTACGGCTGTAGCAGCAGGCCGTCGAGCGCGGCGATGACTGCATACAGAATCAGCACACCCACAGGATGTTGCCAATCCCTCCACGTGATGGCGGCTGTGAGCAATGGGCCGCACAATCCCAGGATCGGTCCGAGATGCGGCACGATTTGAAGCAGTGCCGCCAATACTGCCCACACCGGAGCCCAAGGAATGTGCAGAACATACAATCCAACCAACCACAGTGCTCCGACGGCCAGCGAATCCTGGAGTTGAGCCACTGCCCAGTTCTTTAGGGCGGAGCCAGTGGTCCGCAGATGGTCGCCGAAACTCACCCTGTCACCTTCAATACGTTGCTTTAGCTCGCTCGCGCCACGCCGCCCACATGCTGTTCCCAACCACCAGCACCGCGACTATTCCCAGGACGGTTGCGCCAGCCTTGTCCAACTTGGGAAACAGTAGCAGAGAGACGCCCACTGCAAGCACCGCAATGACGTTCCCCATTGGCAGGTGGAATCTCGCCTCCGGCACATCGCGTTTATGGCGCAGAACCGGAAGTGCGGCACACACCGAACCGTAATATATGAGGCGCGACATTGCCGATATGAATAAATTCCAGTCAAAGCTTCCGGCGACCGAAAATCCCCAAAGCAAGACAACGAAAACGATGATCGCAACGTGTGGCGTTCGATATCGAGAATGAACTCTCGCCATTAACGCGGGCATGTCTCCCTGTTCCGACATGGCAAACAGAATGCGCGGAAAGCCAAGAATATTTGCGCTCAAATAGCCGTAGCACGAGATGAGAACTCCCGCGCTAACAAGCATGGCTCCCTTCGGACCAAGCATGAATCCCGCAGCGGCCGCCATTGGGCGATCCGTTGTAAAGAACTGTGGAACTATCGAAATGACGACCAACTGCGTCATCGTATATATGACTGCACACGTTATCAACGCCACGAGCAGCGCGAAGGGATAGTCTCGCCTCGGGTCCTTGGCCTCTCCTCCCGGCATAAGGGCAGTTTCATATCCGCCATAGGCAAACATCAGCAACAAAATAGGGTGCAACCATTTCGCAGAAGGGCCGCTAGGTAGTGCAATGACCGCCAACTGGTGTTTCAGCGCGAGGAACAACAATCCTGCAACGATGAATGCAACCAACGTAACCAGCTTGGCGGCGGTGAACAGGTTACTCTGAGTTGCTCCTCGTTGCACACCGATGTAGTTGACGATTGTGAGTGCCCCTAACACGAGTGTAAGGACTAGCAATCGCGGCGCCGGCGCTTTTGCACCTGGCCAGAATTCTGCCAGATAAATCACAAATAGATTGGCGTTGGCGGCGGCAGCTGTGAGTCTCGCCAGCCAGCCGAGCCATGCGACGGCGATCCCCGTTGAACGGCCGAAGGCTGTCCGCGAATAGAGATAGACGCCGCCTGTCTGATCAAATCGAGAGGAAACTTCGGCGAAGCACGCCATCACCAGGGCGGTTGCAATGGCAGCAAATATCCAGGCGAACGGGCTGGCCCTGCCCAGGGAGGCCGAGAGCTGCGAGGGCAGCCCAAAAATTCCACTTCCGATGATGCAATTGATGGTAAGGGCGGCCAGGCTCCAGCGACCGATGGCACGGACAAGCGTAGGCTGGCCGGATTCGGGCATCGCAGGTTTGTACCACAGAACTAGTGCGGCAGGCGCTAAATCTGGCGTCACCTACGTCCCGCTCAGTGAATTGTCAAAAGACGTAAGGAGTGCGGCAGCATGCTATGCTCTTTTAGGTTATGGGGGCACTCTCAGAGATTTCTTGGCGGCCTCATACTTGCTTCCGGCTCCTTTCGCTTACTCTCCTGGTTTGCGCCTCTTCATTCGCTCAACAAGCGCAATTCGATGGTCCGGCGGAATTACCTCGCGTTTACGTGCGTAGCGCTCTTGCAGATACGCCTGCGCCCGGCAAAGTCATCAGCGTGCATGCGAGAGACAACCTGCAGGCTGCTATCAACAGGGCCGGTTGCGGCGACACGATTGAGCTGCAATCCGGCGAAGTGTTCACTGGCGCCTTTCACTTCCCGCAGAAATCCTGCGATGACGCACATTGGATCATCGTCCGCACCAGCGCGCCGAACTCAGCACTCCCGCCGGAAGGAACACGTCTGACGCCGTGCTTTGCGGGCGTTGCGTCACTTCCTGGCAGGCCGGATTTTCATTGTGCTGCGACACACAACGTATTGGCGCGGCTCGAACTTCGCGAGCGGGAGGCCATCGGTCCATTGCTCTTTGAACCCAGCGCAAATCACTACCGCTTTATCGGGCTTGAAATCACGCGCGCGGGCACGCTGTTGGTATCCGCACTCGCAATCGCACGTCAGAATGGGCCTGTGGATCATGTGATTTTTGACCGTGTCTGGATGCACGGGACCGGACGGGATGAAACCACCCGCGCCATCTATCTGACGGCAATGTCGCATGTCGCGGTCGTGGACTCATTTTTTACGGACTTCGTCTGTGTCGCCGCAACAGGGTCGTGCACCGATTCACAGGTGCTCGGGACCGGTGGTGGCAACACGCCCAGCGGCCCATTCAAAGTCGTAAACAATTTTCTTGAGGCCTCTGGTGAAAACATCCTGTTCGGCGGCACTCCTGCCACCGCTACTCCAACCGACATCGAGATTCGCAGCAATCATCTTTTCAAACCACTGATCTGGAAGCCCGGAGAACCTGGCTTTGTCGGAGGCGCCTCCGGCCGGCCGTTCATCGTGAAGAACCTGTTTGAGCTGAAGAATGCTCAACGCGTTTTGTTCGAAGGCAACATCCTTGAAAATTCCTGGGGAGGATTCAGCCAGAACGGTTACGCCATCCTCCTCAGTCCGAAAAATCAGGAAAACCGCTGCCCCGTATGCACGGTCACGGATGTGACCATTCGCTATAACCGCATCGAAAACGTCGGTGCCGTCTTCTCGCTGATCAACGTACGGTCAGATGCGGGCGGAGAGTCCACTGCCGGCGAGCGTTACAGCATTCACGACATTGTCGCAACAGGCGTTCGAGGTCGGCAAAACGGATTTGCAGGTTCAGGTCTGTTTGCGCAGCTGCTCGTAGCCGCGCCTCCAATGCGCAGCGTACAGATTGCGCACGTCACGGCGCTTGTTCCACGCGCCATCCTCGGAATTACAAACCGCGGGCAATTCACCAACTTCAAAATTGAGAGCAACATCCTTGGTTCTTCGGACATTGACATTGAGAACCAGGGCGGCGGTCCGGCGAACTGCGCATTTCAACCTGAAAGACAGGGGCCGGGGTCGGTCTTCAAAAACTGCTTTGCAGATTCTTCAATGACCCACAACTTATTCATTGGGGACGGAGGCTGGCCTACCGGCAATATTTCTGCAAAGGATCTGCATAGCGCTGGAATTCGCGAACTCAGCGGTCCTGAAGGCAAGCCTTACGAGCTATGCAAAGAGAAAAACGGTGAGTGCAAGAAAATCTCGCCGGCGCTGCATGCAGGGACCGATGGCAAGAATCTTGGCGCTGATCTTGAAAAGCTAGAGCAGATGCTGGCGAACGTGAGATGACAATCTACCAGCAGATTCCCTGATATGCGTTCGCTTCTGGGCGTCGCGCCGGATCAAGGTTTACCAAATCGATCACAATCTGGCCCGGAACAAGTAGTTTGCCGAGGTCCGCTTTATCAATCTTTGTCCCAACAATGACCACTTCTCCTCCCAGCAGAACTTCAGGCATGTCTGCCGAGAGCAATGAACCGATATGCGGAATGACTTCTTCAATGTATTGACGATTTGAGCCTGCAAGTCGTCCCAGGGAAACATCTTTATCCCAAATTTTCACTTGACAGCCTTCGCCGAGAAGCCGCTTGATAAGCTGCACCTGCGGGCTCTCGCGCAGATCGTCCGTGCCTGCCTTAAAGCTCAGCCCTAGCATCGCGATTTTGCGCTTGCCGGTGCCGAGCACAGCTTCAACCGCGCGATCCACATGCTGAGCGTTACTGGGCATCAGCGATTCGAGCAGCGGAAGTTCCAGATCAAGTTCCTTTCCGCGATACGTGATCGCGCGCAAGTCCTTGGGGAGGCAAGATCCTCCGAACGCGAATCCCGGCGCGAGGTACGCCGACGAAATATTGAGCTTCGTGTCAGACATGAAGATCTTCGTGACTTGATCGGTCTCGACTCCGAGATGCTTGCACAGGGTTCCAACTTCATTAGCAAATCCGACTTTCACCGCGTGATAAAGGTTCGAAACGTACTTCACCATCTCGGCTACGCGAATCGAAGTCTCAAAAGTGGCGGCGGGTACATCTTTGTAGAGCTCACGCAGAGAAACCAGGTGCTCCGGATTCTGTGATCCCAAAATCGTGTATGGCGGCTTGAGAAAATCCCCCACTGCACTACCTTCACGCATGAATTCGGGGTTGTAACAAACCGCAAAATTCACGCCATGCTTCTTGCCGCACGTGCTCTCGATGGCGGGAATCATCACAGTTTCGGTGGTGCCGGGAAGAACGGTGCTGCGCAGAACCACAGTATGGAAGGCTTTCTTCTGCGTCAATGCGGTGCCGATCTCGCGGGAGACGCGCTCAACGTGACTCAAATCCAGCTTGCCGCTTTTCAAGCTAGGCGTACCAACGCAGACGAACGAAACGTCGGAAGCCAGGACCGCAGCTATTGAATCCGTAGTAGCGTGCAGCCGGCATGACTTGTTGGCCTGGGCGACCAGCTCATCCATCCGAGCTTCAATAATCGGGCTGCGTCCGCCGTCGAGCATCTCGACTTTAGTCTTGCTGATGTCCACGCCGGTGACCTTATGACCCATGTGAGCAAAACACGCCGCGCTCACCGAACCGACGTATCCAAGACCGAACAGACTGATAGATAAACTCACGCTTAACTCCTGGATTTTGTGGAAGCAGGCTAAGGAACAATTCTAATTAACCACAATTCTACCAGCGACTTACCACAGTCACATGACCGGGGATGCGGTGCTCGCCGAAGCTCTGCTTTTGTCCCTGGAAGTAATTTGTCCTGCGCCTCTCAAGACGATACGATCAATCAGTGAGCCTGCCTGTGCGCAAATCCTTGAATCGCTTGGCTCGAACTAGTTGGGACGAGGTTCGAACCCGGCTGTCCCAGGAGTTCACCAAACGCACCGACTTTGCGCTGTATCGGCTTGGCCGCTCCCCAGGTAAAGGGGAAACGCTCGGCCAGGCGACCTCCGAGTCCAACTTCTTTTTTCAACCTGCCGAGTTGCAGGGACGGATTGCACTGCTCAAGCAGCACCTGCCATCGGCTGTCGAAGAAACAATTCGGGAAGCCGAAGAAATTTTGCAGCATCGGTTCACCTTGCTGGGCTATCGCGACCTGAACTATGGCGCAGAAATCGATTGGCACCTGGATGCCGTGCACGGCAAGCGCGCTCCTCTGAAGCCCTGGTACAAAATCCAATTCCTGGATTTCGACGAAGTTGGCGACCACAAAGTTATATGGGAACTCAACCGTCACCAGCATTTGGTGACCTTGGCAAAGGCGTGGGCGTTCAGTGGTGACGAGCGATACCTCCGCGACATTTCACAGCAATTTTATTCATGGCAGCTCGCGAACCCCTATCCGATGGGAATTAATTGGGGTAGCAGCCTGGAGGTCGCGTTTAGGAGCTTGTCATGGCTGTGGCTTCGCGATCTGCTGGCGCAGGCACCTGCGTTGCCTGAGTCCTTTGATCGGGACCTTCTGCGCGGTCTGGCACAGAATGGCAAGTACATTGAACGCTTTCTTTCGACCTATTTTTCTCCGAACACTCACCTCATCGGAGAAGCCGTTGCCCTCTTCTTTATTGGCACGCTATGTCCGCAAATCGCCGCGGCCCGAAGATGGCAACAGAAAGGCCTGGCAATTGTCCTCGCCGAAGCCGAACGCCAGGTCCGGCCCGATGGCGTTTACTTCGAACAATCGCTCTATTACCACGTATATGCGCTGGATTTCTTTTTACATGCACGCGCTCTAGCTTCGCGCAACCAAGTCGAGGTTCCCGCAGCGTTTGATATCACCCTGCGCAGAATGTTGGAAGTGCTGCGCGTGCTCTCAAGCAACGGTGTGCCCCAGAGCTTTGGCGACGATGACGGCGGACGTGTATTCAATCCGCGACGCAATCGCACAGAGCATATGAGCGATCCTCTCGCGCTTGGGGCAGCTCTGTACCAGGATCAAAGCTTGTGTGGTTCAACCCCTGTTACCGAGGAAACCGTCTGGATCTTCGGTGAAAAAGTGGTTGCGGCAACAAGCGGGCTCCAACACTCAAATGCTGTTCCCGCAGCATTTCCCAGTGGGGGGCTCTACGTGATGGCCAGCCCTGGAATGCAGATGTTGATTGACGCTGGCCCGCACGGCTCAGGACGCGGCGGCCATGGACATGCCGATGCGTTGAGCCTGCGTCTCTCGATCAACAGACGGCCGTGGCTGGTTGATCCAGGTTCGTACGTTTACGTCGTACCGGAACAGGAAGCTCAGTCTCGAGACCAATTTCGCGGAACGGCTGCCCACAATACGCTTTGCGTAGACGGACTCGATCAGGCGATCATTCACGGACCGTTCTCGTGGGCCTCATTGCCAGAAGTTCAGACGGAGGAATGGATCGCGGCACCGCGCTTCGATTTCTTCTCTGGGAGCCATACCGGGTACACGCGCCTTTCTGATCCCGTCGTTCATCGGCGAATGATTTTCCATCTACCTGGCGAATACTGGCTAGTGCGCGATGTGGCAGACGGAAAAAGCGCCCATGATTTGGAAGTGCTTTGGCATTTTGCGCCGGGCTTGCACATTTCAGCGGCTCAAGAAGGATTCAACGCACGTCACCCTGACGGTGAATCGCTCCTTCTCTTGAGCGCGGCCCCCGGCCAATGGAATGTAGCCATCGAGCAAGGCTTCGTTTCGCCCGCATATGGCAATAAAGAACCGGCCACTGTGGGTGTATTGCGATCACGAGTCCAGCTTCCTGCAGAAAACGCGACCCTGCTGTTGCCCCTCGGATCCGCAGATCAGCCAGGAACGTTCCGTCTTTCCATCACAGGAGAAGGAACCGCTTACACCTACGAACACGAGGCAATTACCGACACCTTCATTTTCGGAGGATCGGGCATAGCTTGGACTTCCGGCTCCTTTCGCAGCGATGCGAACTTTCTGTTTGCTCGCAGCGAACGCGGCGAATTAGAGTTGCTCATTCTTTCTGGCGCAAGCTTTGTGGAGTCAAATGGACAGCCGGTCTTCCGTTCCGAGAGCGCCACAGGTTGGCTGCAATGGACCAAGGCTGAGGGCTTGAATGCTTCTGACCCCAAGTTACTCAAGTTTTTCGATCAGGAAATGCTTCGCAACCGAACTGCTGTACCCTTAAGGCAATAGCTAGCGGACGAGACTCAAACATGTGTGGCATCGCTGGGTTGATGAAATTTGGGCATGACTCACGCGCCGATTCCGGCGTCGTGCGGAGAATGTGCTCTGTCATGACCCATCGCGGCCCTGACGACGAAGGCGTTTACGCCGACGGACCAACTGCAATCGGAATGCGCCGCCTCAGCATCATTGATGTTGCCGGCGGGCACCAGCCTCTGAGCAATGAAAACGGCACAATTTGGATCGTCTTCAATGGCGAAATCTACAACCATGCCGAACTGCGCCAGGGACTAGAACAGCGCGGCCATCGCTATCGCACCAATAGTGATACCGAAACCATTGTTCACCTCTACGAAGAATACGGGCGCGATTGCGTTACTCATCTGCGCGGTATGTTTGCGTTCGCCATCTGGGACCGCGAAAAAGGGACATTGTTCGTCGCCCGCGACCGCTTGGGCATCAAGCCGTTGTATTACCGTGTAAGCTCAGACTCATTTCTGTTTGGCTCGGAAATCAAAGTCATTCTGACGCACGGCGGATTTCGTCCAGATTTCCATGTATCAGTGCTGCCGGAGTATTTGGCTTTCGGCTACCTGTCCGGCGAAGAGACCTTCTACAACGGAATTCTCAAGCTGATGCCGGGGCATTGGCTCGAGGTGAACGACCGGGGCGAACTCAAGATCGAACAGTACTGGGACCTGGACACCTCAAGCACGGAAACCGTCCGCGACGAAAGCTACTACATTCAGACGTATCGCGACATGCTCGAGCAGGCTGTCAGCAGTCACCTGATGAGCGATGTTCCGCTCGGCGTATTTCTAAGTGGGGGAGTGGACTCCAGCGTTATTGCCGCGCTGATGACGAAAATGCGGCGCGAACCGATTGAGACTTTTTCAGTGGGTTACACCGAACAAACCTACAGTGAGTTGCCGTATGCCCGCACCGTCTCCACACATCTGAATTCTCTACACCACGAAGTACTCGTGAGTGAGGAAGATTTCTTCGATGCACTTCCGAAATTAATTTGGCATGAAGATGAGCCGGTCGCATGGCCGTCGAGCGTGTCGCTGTACTTCGTAGCGCGGCTTGCGCGTGAACGCGTTACGGTGGTGCTGACTGGCGAAGGCAGTGATGAAACGCTCGGCGGATACACCCGCTACCCTTTCACCCTCAAGAACCAGGCTTGGGACAAAATTTACCGGGGCCTGACTCCTGCGTTTCTCCGCTCCCGTCTGCGCCAGACCATCGCTGGGTCGCTACTCATCGGCGGCCGACTTCGCCGCAAATTGGCCCACACATTTCTTGGCTCGGACGCCTCTTCCGGCATCTCCTATTTCGATAATTTCTTTTCGGCGTTCAGCGAGGCCCAGCAGTTGCAGCTATTGACCGATGAAGCGCTGCAGAAGTTTCCGCGAGGCTCGGCCTACGCGCACGTACTCGGATATTGGGAACAATCCAAAGGTCCCCTGCTACAGCGATTGCTTTACACCGACATCAAAACGTATTTGGTCGAATTGTTGATGAAGCAAGACAACATGAGCATGGCGGCTTCCATTGAAAGCCGCGTTCCGTTCCTGGATCATGTGCTTGTAGAGTTTGCGAGCCAAGTCCCGCAAGAAGTACAGCTGAAAGGTCTCGCTGGAAAACAAATCCTAAAGAAGGCGGCTGCAGACTTGCTACCGCATTCCATCTTGTACCGGGCCAAGCTCGGGTTTCCAACCCCCTGGAGCGGATGGCTCACGGGTTCCCGTCTGGATGCAATCGAAAAGTTACTACTCGAAACGCGAAGCTTGCAGCGCGGATATTTCAAGCGCCAGGCAATTCAGCGCTTAGTAGCCGAGCATCGCGGCGGCCATCGCGATCATTACGATCGAATCTGGCGCCTTCTGAACCTTGAGCTCTGGCATCGTGTCTGCTTGGAAGGTGAATCACAAGGGTTCTTGGATCAGAACAAACCAGTGCTCGCCTCGCAAGCACAGTGATCGTTACTGGGCTGTCGTGTCGCTGATTTCCATCCGCTCGATCGACGATAAGCGTCCCAGCGGTGTGCTGCTCTTCAGCCAATGTCGCAGGTTGAACCAGGGAAGATAAGTCGCCCGGAATCGGGCTTCCCTCGCACCTGCCTTGGCATTCGTGGCAAGCGGATATCCAACTTCCTTCAGATAGGTGCCCACCAAGGCTTCGAAATTGGCGAGCTGTTTCGGCGTCATCTGTTCAGCCCAGCGGCCCACCGGGCGGAAATCGCGTCCCGCCGAAAAAGAGGAATTCGGTTCCCTGACTGAGCCGATGCCAACTCGCTGGATATGATCGTAATCAAGGTCGTGACCCACAAAATCACTCAGGGCGAGCAAGGTTTCACGAGGCTTCTCAACCAGATCTTCGTAGTGAAGTTCGCAATAATCACTCCCTAGTGCACCGCCAAATTCTCTCCCTCTGCGGACAATCCATTCCCAATACAACCCGGCAACTACAACCTGCTGATTCCGGTCCCACGGAAATGGGTACGCCCACCCCTGCTTCGCATAGGACAGTGCCACGTCGCGCCCATCGCGAATAATGTGCACAAACAAAGCATCTGGGATCTCGCGCTTGAGCTGGCGCATATATAAAAGGTGATCAGGGGTACTGTCCGCCCAGCGCCTGACTCCCTGTGCGCTGGCAATCTCTTCCATTACCAGGCGGAGAAAATCGCCTGCGCCATGGCACTCCCGCAGAATTTTGTCGCCAATTGCCGAAGCATCCAGTCCTGATACTTGGAACAACTTGCTTTTTAGCCAGTAGCGAAGAAGCTCGCGGCGATTGCTCTCGGAACTGAGGTCGCCGAAGCGCGGCTGCAGTACGCTGAAGACGTTCGACTCAGCCCGATACACCGCGAAATCCCCCGCCGAGAGCAGCATGTGATAGAGAACCGTGGTCCCGGACCTTGGGCAGCCGACAACGAAGACAGGCGCTTTGGAGCGCACGACGACCTTTGCGTTCTTCGCGATCGCCGGATTTTCCACGGTGGATTCCATTGTCAAACTCTTCAGACACTCGAGACAGGTTCCCCCGAAACAGCGACTGCTCGCGGAACCAGTTCGCGATAAACCCGCAGCCACTGCTCTCGCACACAGCCCCACTGATAACGGCCCAGTTCCTCCATTGCATTTGCACTCAAACGATGCGCCAACTCTGGATCGCGCAGTACTCTCAACACATTCGCGGCGAGAGCGCTAGGATCGCCGACCTGAGAGAGCAACCCGGTACGTCCATCCTCCACCAAATATCGCATTCCCTCGGGGGCGGTGCTAATTACCGGCGTACCTGAGGCAAAAGCCTCGAGGATCGAAACCGGCATATTGTCGAGCCGCGAGGCGTTGATGAAAATGTCGGCTCGGTCGTAATAGCGCCCGATCTCCGCCCGAGATGCCACACCCCAGAAATTCACGCCGGTCAGCTTGAGGTCAGCTACTAGCCGGCGCATCTCGCCTTCGAGCGACCCGTCACCAACCAAATCTAATTGTGCGTCGGCATATTCCTTCTTGATCTGCGCAAACGCCTTAATGACAATGTCAATTGAATAATAAGGATGGAAGCCACGTGTGCAGACCAAATGAGGACGAAGCGGGACACGCTCGCGATACTTGAACTGAGAGACGTCAACAATATTTGGAACAGATTCCGCGGCCAAGTTAAATTCGCGAAATACGTCAACCAAATATCCAGAGGGGCTCACCACGCGGCCCACACGCTTCAGGACGGTGCGCGCAAACCAGGAACCATTTAAGTGATTGCGTGCCTCTCCACTGTGATAATTGATCAACGTCTTTTTCCCGAGCATGGCCGCAACCAGCCAGGCTGGAAATGGCGCAACCAGAAACGACGTGTAGGAAGCCGAGAAGATGTGCGCGATGTCGGCATCTCGCAGCCCGCGCCACAGGCCTGCCAAATAGAACGGTGTTCGAACAATAGTGCGCAATAGAGGGACACGCTTGACCCAGCGCAGACCGGTAGGAAACGGCGGATCAACCGGAATGAAACTGACCTGCACGTCCGCGTCGTCCTTCCAGCATCGAAGCAGCAAGTCCGCCTGCACGGATTGTCCTCCGACGTACTGCAGAGAAGGCGCTACAATCGCTACACGCAATCGCCTCGAACCAGCGTCACGAATCACGCTGTGGTCGCGCGAAATCTCCTCCGCCACTTCCATTATTCGACTACTCCTGAAGCTGTCACTTCGATCGGTTCTGACGAAGCGGCCCCGGCAAACTTGTCCAAGAAGTTGCGATGCCAGAGCTCGAAGAGCAGCAAGCGCCACACTCGACCAGAGTGATTACGCTTACCACTCATATGCTCATCCAACAAGTGGCGCACGCCCTTCGGATCGAGGTATCCGCGTTGCAGCGTACGCGAATCAAGCAGCACCCCAAGGATCAGTTCCTTCATTTCGTTGCGGGTCCAATGCACGAGTGGCAGTGCAAAACCGCGCTTCGGACGGTAGAGGACTTCCCTCGGCACTCCCAGTCGTTCCGCCAGCTTGCGAAAAATGTATTTCTGTTTGCCGTCGCGCATCTTCCATTCCGGTCCGAGCGACGTCACCCATTCAACAAACAAATGGTCGAGAATCGGCACGCGGACTTCGAGAGAGGTCAACATGCTCATGCGATCCACTTTCGTGAGAATGTCCTCAACCAAATAGGTTTTGGTGTCCACATAAAGCATTTGGCTAATAGGGTCGCTCGCCGGAGCGCTTGCGAACAATTGCAACAGGATTTCCTGCGGATCGCCGCTCTGCGCAATGATTGCGCGAAATTCCGGCGATAGGAGTGGCATATCGCGCTCGAATGCCGGAATCAGGCAGACTTCGTCAGCATAACGCTCCTGCCATGCTAGCGAGAGATTGTAGGAAAGCTGGCGTCCTCGCATTCCTTTCGGCAGCAACGGAAACAAACGTTCCCGATAAAAACGCCATGCGCTTTGTGGAATCAAGGCCGCCACTTGCCTGCGCTGCTGAATGCCATAGCGCGTGTATCCTGCAAAGAGTTCGTCGCCGCCATCGCCGGACAGCGCGACTGTCACATGTTGTCGCGCCAGGCACGACACAAAATAAGTAGGCAGTATGGATGGATCGCTGAACGGCTCCTCCAGCGACGAAGTGAGTTTCTCCAGACTCGCGACGACATCCGGATCGAGTACCAGCTCATGATGTTCGGTGGCGAACTTCTGCGCGACCACCCGTGCATATTGGGATTCATCAAAGTCAGCCTGCCGAAACCCGATAGCGAATGTCTTGACAGGTCTTGAGCTCGCTCTCGCCATTAGCGCCACGATCGTCGAGGAATCCGTGCCGCCGCTTAACAAGGCCCCCAGCGGCACATCCGAAATCAGGCGAATGCGCGTCGCTTCGGCCAACCGGGCTTCCATCTCTTCCAGACACTCCTCTTCGCTCATCGGAGGATGAGTGCCGTATTCCGGGAGGTCCCAGTATTTGCGCACACGCAGCTCGCCGCGCTGGAATTCCAGCAGATGCCCTGGAGGCAGTTTGTGAATTTTGGAGAATGCCGTCGCAGGATCAGGCACGTATCCCAAATACATGTACTGCATGAGTGCCGCACGGTTTACTTCCGCGAGCTCCGGAGCAACGGTGAGAATGGATTTGATCTCAGATGCGAAATACAGCTTTCCATTGTGCAACGCGTAATGCAGCGGCTTTTTCCCGAGGCGGTCGCGGGCGATCAGCAAGGCCTGGCGGCGATCATCCCAAAGTGCAAAAGCGAACATTCCGCGCAATTTCTGCACGCACTCCGCGCCCATCTCTTCATAAAGATGGACGATCATTTCTGTGTCGGTGTGCGTCGAAAAATGGTGGCCGTGTGCCTCAAGCTCGGGGCGGAGTTCCGGAAAGTTGTAGATTTCACCGTTGAAAATAATCCACGCCGAACGGTCTTCGTTGAAGATCGGCTGATGACCGCCAGAGAGGTCAATGATGCTCAGTCGCCGCATTCCCAGGCCGACGTTATTGCGGGCGAGCAGGCCTTCGTCGTCCGGACCGCGATGCACGATCGCTTCGCACATCTGATGGACAAGCGCTTCCTCGATCCGTTCCGTCCGGTCTGAGCTTACGATTCCAGCAATTCCACACATGTCCTTTATGTCCTCAGAGCCAACCCTGCTGTCTCAGGCGCTGCTTTCGAAACGCGAGCCCGCCCAAGCTTGTACCGGTAGTCCCGAAAGTCACCAGGATTCCCTTCCCGTCCATCGCAAGCGGCCAGAACGATGTTTGCCATCTCGCGCGCGGAAACGAAGTGCAGTATCTCCTTGCGGTCCGACGCTCCTTCAATCAAATCCTTCAGGAACCGCTGGACAGGCGCTCCTAACATAGTCTCAGTGTCGTCCGGAGCCATTCCGTGCGTATGCAGCTTAATAAAAATCCAATCCGGCCTTCCCATGATCGTAATTCCCGCCTCTTTCCAGAGCGACAATCGGCGCAACGATGGCGGATTCGGCTTGGTCAATGCACCGTTCTCAATTCGCCCCCAGCCGCTGCGTGCCGAGCGGTCAAAGTCCATCATCCAGGGCCCTTGCACTAGAAACGGAAACGTGCCGACCGGCCGTCCAGTTCGCAATTTTCTTCCGCGGCGCTGAGGCGCTCTCTGCCCCAGCGGCAACCCACACTCATAGATCGAATTAATCATGGCAATTTGTGCAGGATGAAACACCGCCGTTGGATAAGTCATGTCAACGTAACAGCCAGTGTCCGCCAACAGTTGCATTTCATTGTCAACACCGCAGGCAAAACCATTGGCGCAATTTGCGAGGGTAAAGTTGCCATGGATGAAAGCGTATTTAGGACTGGCATCACCTTGTTCATACGAAAGGCATCCGTGATCGTGTGCCAACGCATCGCGGAAGCTGATCAATTGCTTCTCAGTTTCCTCAGCCGTCGTGGGCTCGGTCAGGCCGTGATGGAAATGAACTTCAACTTCTCCCCAACCTGCGTGGCAGAAGTCTGCGAGTCGTTGCACGAGGTCCTTGTCGTACTGCTCCGCGGGATAGAAGTAGGTGTGATTAAATCTCTGACCCTCAGCATCTCTGAATCCATCAAACTTTCGCGGATATTCCTTGCACCAGGCCTCGAGCCGCTTCTCCTGAACATCTCTGGGAGCGTAGCCAGCGAGAAACCCGGGCATACTGCTCGGCTCGAAATGGTCAGCAACAGTGATCATCAGGTGCACAGTGCCGCCGACGGCGTGCCTGGTAAGGCGCTGCCAGACATAGCTGGGAAGGCAACTCGCCGCGTACTTCAACTTACGAATCAGCGGATTTCCCATCCCACTCTTGTTGGCACTGTCATTCATCGTGAATCCCTGGTTCGTCAGACTGTCAGTGGCTCCCTTGTTGAACCTGCACAGCTGGTCTCATTCGCAGGCTATTGCCCGGATCCCGTTCCGGCTTTTGATCGCAGCCTTTGCAGTTCGCCTGAATATTCTGCATTGTCCGAAGCTCTTGCGAGAGCCGCGTCGTGAAAATCCCGGCCCCGTGCATATTCAAATGAAAACCGTCCATAAAGTAATCGCGGGGAAACTCTCCTGGAGGGGACAGTACCCACACCAGAATCCCCGCTCTCTCTCCGACCTGCTGAATCTCACTCGATTGGTCTTCGTGCAAGGTCGGGGGAATCAGCAGAACGATGCGGACGCCGTACTCGCGACTGAGCTCTGCCAGCTGCGGCAGTCTCGCCTGCGCCGCTGCGACTAATTCTTTAGGATCATTCACGTGAGGTCCATGGTCTGCGATGCGGGCAGCAAGGTCACGGAATTTTGGAACAGTCAAGATCATCACGCATTGGCGAATGAAACCCTTGTCAGCCAGCCATTTGCTCCAATGGGCCAACACGTAACTGCTGGCCATGGTTCGATCCAGATTCGTCTCCCGCACGACCAGCGGAAAATCGTGCGTGCTCATTTGGCGGTGAGCAAATGCCTCACCCATTGTCCAGTGCGAAGCTAGTTGATCCGTGGCGAGGCTGAGCACGATCACACTGGGCCGGGAACCTTCCTGCAGCAGCTTCCGCAAGCCAAAATACCAGTCCAGATAATGCGTCTGCTCGACCGCAAACCGGCTGACATCATATTGCGAAGCCAACTCCGTGTGTAAGGCGTCCGTCTGCACACCTTCCAAAAGCAAAGAGTTCCCCACGAACAGGACTGTTGGCCGCCCATCGCTGGTGACGGGCCGCAATTTCTGCGCGGCTTTCAGCTCGATCGCGATGCGCCGCTCAGTATGGCTAAGATGCGAAAGTATCACGGGCGAAGAGACTTCCAATCCGAGGAAGATCAGCACGAGCCCACCTAGGAGCGCGGCAATACCTCTGCCCGCATTCATGGGACCGCGACTGGCCGCTCTCGTGCGGTTTTCCGCGACTTCAGAATTGGAAATAGATAAAGGCATTGGCCTGATTAGCTCCCAAGAATGCGATGATTAGCGCGCAGGCAAGTCCGAATGCAACCCGCGGGCGTACCGAAGCCGAGGCAAAACAATACTCGTCCCCAGAAGACTCCAGATAAAGGTCAAGCAGCAACAGCGGCAATGAGAACAGCGCCAGAAAGAAAAACGCCGACGGGAACTCGGGCCTCCAGCTCCATGTCGCGAATCCCTTGATCATCGCCCAGGCGGCCGAGAGCGATTGTGCGCGGAAGAAAATCCATGCCAGACAGACAACATGGAAAATGAAAATCCGCCGCAGCCATTTCCAAACCGTACCCGCGCCTACCGCAGCTTCATTCCTGAATTTCCGCTCCCCCGCGAGGCCGCTTCCGTGCAAGCCACCCCATACCACAAATGTCCAGTTGGCCCCGTGCCAGAGCCCTCCCAGCAACATGGTAAGCATGAGATTGCGATAGGTTTTGCGCTCACCGTGGCGACTGCCACCCAACGGAATATAGAGATAGTCCCGCAACCATGTGCTCAGGCTGATGTGCCAGCGGCGCCAGAAGTCCTGAATGCTCTCGGCGAAATAAGGCTGCCGGAAGTTCACCATGAAATGAAAGCCCATGAGCTGCGCACAGCCACGAGCGATGCTGCTATAACCGCTGAAATCACCGTAGATCTGCCAGGCAAAGGCATACATGCCGAGCAGCGCAACGGGCAAACTGGGCTTACCGAACGATCCGCCGAACGCTGCATTGGCAATGAGCGCACAATTGTCGGCTATCACACATTTGCGAAAAAGGCCTTCAAGGATAAGCAGCAGCCCGGAAAATACCTTCTCCGAATCCCACGATCGCGGCTTTTGCACCTGCGGCAAGAGATGCGAAGGGCGCTGAATAGGGCCGGCGATGAGGTGCGGGAAAAGGCTGATGAACAAGCCGTAGTCGAGAAATGAGCGCGAAGCCGGAAGCCGCCGGTGATAGACGTCCACGATGTAGGCGACTTCCTGAAATGTATAAAACGAAATTCCCGGCGGAAGAATGATTCGCAGGACCGGCAACGAAGCTTGTATCCCAATACCCGACAACGCGCCAGCCAAAGAGTCTGCGAAAAAATTGAAGTACTTGAAAAATCCAAGAATCGAAAAATTAATCACCAGCGATAGAATCAGCAGCGCCTTGCGAACACGATGGTCTTCGGTATCGCCGATCTTGATCGCGATGAAATAATCAATCAGCGTCGAGCCGATCATCAGGCAGAGGAAGCGCCAGTCCCACCAGCCATAGAAAAAATAGCTCGCTACCAACAAAAACTTGTTCTGGTCGCGGAATTTCAGGCACCAGTAGGCGGCAACCACGACTGTGAGGAAGAAAATAAATATGGGAGTATCGAAGAGCATGGATTACGCATTCTCGTCTTGGCGATTCACTGCTTTGACGACCTCCAAACCGTGGCTCCTTAGAGAAATTGGTCCTTCTAGGCACGCTTGCAAGCGCAAACCAGTAGTCTTGAGTTCGGCGTCACCTTCATCAGAAACTTTTCCAGCGTTGCGGCCTTGCGCATGAAGGGCCGTTGCTGACGCAAGCCCGATGCTTTGTGGATCTGCAAGCCACACTTATTTAGCAAGCGGACAAGCCGTCGCAACGTGTTCGCTCTGTAGCGCACAGGGAAAATGTCCGCCGGTTCTCGGCTATCAGACGTATGGACCAGGCGCAAACGCAAATTCTCAGGCAGCAGTTTGGTGGCGACGGCATTCGCTATGATTCCGTAATTCAACAAGTTTGGCGTATTGATAATCACAGCCCCTCCCGGCGTCAAGCAACGCGCGATCTCCGCGAACGCTTTGGCTGGGTCATCCAAATGTTCCACGACCATGTTGCACGTAACTAGATCAAGACTGGCGTCTGCAAATGGCAACGCATTAATGGAGCCCTCCAGAAGCTGCCGAATGTTCCGGTGATGACTCACTACCATGTCCATGCCCAGAACTGTGCCGCACTGCCCCACAAGCCAGTCTTCAACTGCCTCCAGGTCGTCCTCCAGCAATCTCCATCCACAGCCGGCATCAAGCCAGCGAGCCGTCGGATGCAGATGTTCAGCTATCGCCTCAGCGTAGGCTTCCGACTGCGCCGCCCAGCTTGCGCCCGTGAACGGCTTTATGTCCTTTCTTCCTTCTGTGGTCCGGTATGGGTGCTCGATGATCAAATCAATTAATTTCCTGTTTACGGGTTGACCAGCACTCGTGCTTGCTTCACAAACGTCGGAGAGAGTTGGCCAACCGGTTTTTCTAGTCGAGGGATCGAACTGGCAACAGCAGCGCGATCTTTTCCCTGAACGTAAGCCAGCAACGCCGACGTATAGGCCACAGCAAAGAAGGGGAAGAATTGATAGGCCTCCGGCGAAAATAGCGCCCCGACGATGAAGCCAACCAGTACGCTATGCAAAGCTCCAACGAATAGCTTCAATTCCGGAGTCAGGTTCTTACGCTTACGCAGGCTCCTGATATTGAGAAACCCGCGAGCGAAAAACACCAAAAATAGAATTAGGCAAGGAATTCCGCCCTCAACAGCAATCTGCAAATACGTCATATGGACTTCGAGCCATACCGTCGAGTAGATTTCAAAATTGCGGGTGCCAATGCCCAGAATTGGATAGTGCTCAATGCCCTCGATTGCCTTATCAATTACGAATTGGCGCTGCTCAAGTGAAGCCTCGGCCCGCATTTCCTCTAACGGATGTCTGCCTTTGTTCCCACCCCACAAAGTGCTTAGACGGTCCATCATCGGACCTCCTGCTACAGCAAGGAGGACGATACCTGCGACGGCGGTGGCTGCGATCAAATAGAAGCGCTTGCCTTTTACTCCGAAGTGCCAAAGACAGATGACTGCCGTACACAAAAATGTAATCAATCCGCCGCGCGACGCGGTCATCATCAGGGCTGCTCCCATCGCCACCATCGCGGCAGCCCACAAGATCTTGCGAAACCGGCTACCCGCATTCAGGAAAAACATCAGGCATAAAGGGAACGACAAAGCGATGGCAAACGCCAAGTCATTCGAGTTCGAATAGATGCCGCCTAGAACGCCTTCCAGTCGCACTGTGTGCCGGCCCTTCACCATGGAAAGAACACTGATGAGCGGGACCGAAGCCGCCTGGATGAAAACGATTCGCCGAAATTTGGCAAGGTCCGTCACCAGCAGAAATGTGAGTATCCAAATCACCCAGACCTTGGCGAAGTCCATGGTCCTGGAAATGGCCCCGCCCTTCCATACCGGCGAGAGCATAGAAGAAAGAAAAAGGATCCCAATCATGGCGAGCAGCAAATGTGCCTCAACTGGAAGCTCGCGAAACTTGCGTCTGGCCCTTGCTGAACCAAACAAGAAGGCGAGTACGGCGCCTATGCTGGTGATCTTGGCCAATGGTATAAATCCCATGCCAGTCATCCAGTCTTCGGGCCGAGCGCAATAGACGAGATAAAAAGCGCTTAGCCAGAAGAAAGCCATGCCGGCGCCTTTTAAGCGGCTTTTTTCATTCTGCGTGGAATTCATCACTGCGCTAGTCGCCAAATCTCACCCTACCTCAACCGTTGCTCGAGTATTTTCCGCTGGTCGTGACGACCAGGCCACCTTGCGGCGTGAAACGAATTTTAAGAATGCAACCATAGCCGCTGTGTTAAGCACCATGAAAGTACGGGCCGCATCGGCCGTCCGCGCCAACGGCCCTCTTGCCAGTTTCATTAACGCGAGCAGGCCCAGCGTGTAGAACGCTACTTCCAAAGCTAATGCGGCGCGATAAAGCGTCTGTTGCAGCAAGAGCGTCGAAACGAATGCGGTCACCAGGAAGAATGGAGCAGCAAGGCGAAGCAATTTGTGGCTGATGAATTCGAAGCGCAACGGATTCTGCGCGGTCAGTAGCCAGGGCGCTAGTTGCACCAGCTGATAATTGCCGCTCAGTGTCCGGACCTTTCTGGAGAATTCACGCTCGGAGCCCTGGTCGGCAACGTCCCAGGCACGGGCTTCGGGAGCGAAGATCACGCGGAACCCTTGACGCGCCACATGCATTGGAATGTACACGTCATCCAGAATCGTTTCCGCAGGCACTGGCACCACTAGGGTTCGCCGTACCGCGTAGAGCGCGCCAGTGGCGCCAACCACCGAACCCGACGCAGACTCCATCTCTCGCACTTTTTTCTCAATGCGCCAGTAGAGACCCATCCCGCGTGCCGTTTCACCACCGCAGGGATCGCCGAGCATCAATTCGCCGCTCGTGCAACCGACCTGAGGATCCGAAAATTTCGCCACAAGCAGTCTCAGAGCTCCGGCCTCGATTTGCTGGCGTGCGTCGGTGAACACAATAATCTCGCCGCGCGCCGCCGCAATTGCATCATTCAGGCCGGCAGCTTTCCCTCGCGACTCCGGATTCAACACAATTCGCACCCGGCAATCCGCCGCGTGGTAGTTGAGAATGTTGTTGGTCGCGTCGGAAGAACCGTCCGAAACGACCACGATCTCGCTCAGTTCGCGGGCATAATCTAGCTCCAGCAAGTTCTTCAGCTTGCGTTCAAGTACTCCCGCCTCATTACGGACGACCATGGCAATCGAAATCGATGGCGTAAACGTCGCGGCACTCACGGGAAGACCGCGCAGGCGCGAGCGCAGCCACAACCATGCGGGGTAGCCGCAGTACGTGTACGCCAGGACCGCCGCCGAAATCCAGAAAATTAATTTCATGCCGCGCACCCTCTCATTGCGCACCCCGGCCGAGCAGCACAATCTTGATCGTCTGGAACATGATCATCATGTCGAGACCAGGAGACATGTTCTTGATGTAGTAAAGATCGTATTGAAGTTTTTCTTTGGCGTCGGCAATCGTATTACCGTATTTGTACTTCACCTGCGCCCATCCCGTGATGCCAGGCCGCACTGCGTTACGCACGGCGTAGAACGGAATTTCCTTAGCCAGCATTTCCACAAACTCGGGACGCTCCGGTCGCGGCCCGACAAAGCTCATGTCTCCCTTGAGCACGCACCAGAGCTGCGGCAGCTCATCCAGGCGTGTCGTGCGCAGAAATTTTCCGACCTTGGTAATACGCGGATCATCATCCAACGCCCAAGTGGCTCCCGTATCAGCCTCGGCATCCTGGCGCATCGTGCGGAACTTGTAACAATGGAAAACTTTACCCCCCAGCCCCAAGCGCTTCTGGCGATACAATGCTGGGCCACGGGAATCGAGTTTAATGGCAAGAAAAACGAATGGAAGAATGGGCAGCACGATCAGAAGAAGCACCGCAGCCGCTATCACCGCTAGGATGCGGCGCAGCAGCATGAATCCGGCACTGAAGCGAAAGCCTTCCGCAAAAATCAGCCAGCTCGGATAAAGATTGTCCACTTCAATCCTGCCGGATATCTTCTCCAGCCAGGAAGTTGCTTCTTCAATCTTGATGCCGCTCAAGCGCAACTGCAGCATTTCCATCACTGGAAGGGTGCCTCGCCGGTCCGACATGGCAACAATGACACGATGGACGCCGTGCTCACGAATCAGTTCCATCAGGTGTAAAGCAATAGCCTCGCGCGTCAATTCGCCTTCTACATTTCCGCTCCAACCGGCAACCTGAATGCCCAGTTCCGCCCGCGTGCGCAGACCATTCACCAGCCGCTGCGCGCGTTCTCCAGTTCCAAGCACATAAACCCTCTCGCGCAAGTAGGGCTGTTGCGAAAGCCAGGCATACATCATGCGCCAGCCGAACAGAGTCACTGTCACAAGCATCAATCCCAGAACTGCAGCATTGTTGCCTAACAGCACTCGCGGAAATACTGAAGCCAAGGCGCCCAGCGCAAGCGCCAGGATTCCCGGAACCAACAGCAAACGAAAATAGAGTTCGCCGCGCGCGCTCCAGCGAGCAGGCTCATAGAGATCGAATAGATGTGAAAACACGAGGACCGCGACCGTTGCGATTAGAACCTTAAAATAGCCGCCCTCGTAATTGAGCACTACGTAGTAGTCTTCCGGATGCCGCAGGATCGCGGCCATCAGAAAGGAAGTCCAGACCAGCAACGCCTCGCCTCCAAGGAGCACCAGCGTGCGGATCGGGTAATAGACGTTGAAGAGCCGGATCACGTTCTTGCCCTCAGTTAGTCGCCTCGACCTTGGCGGGAGCCCCGTACGATGGATAGTAGTACTGCGAATAAGGCGACAGCTCGGAGCTGATGCCGTTTAGGACGACGCCTACTACATTCTTCTCGGCGAATTCCTTCCTCGCCCGCTTGGCCGCGTCCACTGGAGTGCTGTTGGAGCGGACCACGAGTAGAACGCCATCACAATAATTCGCCAGTAAGCCAGCGTCAGAAACCAGCACGCTAGGTGGAGAATCAATGATGATCCAGTCGAACATCGGTTCCAGACGACTGAGAAGGAACTTCAATCGCCCATTGGCAACCAGCTCGGCCGGATTACCGGAGTTGTGACCCGCAGGGATGAAAAACAAGTTCTCCATCGGCCCGCGCTGAATGACCGAGCACTCGTCGATTTCGGAGCGCAGGTATTCGCACAGACCCGGTCCCGGCTCTGCCCCGAGCAGGCCATGTAATTGCGGATTGCGCAAGTCTCCATCAATCACCAGCGCCCGTTTCCCATGCTGCCTCACAATCACCTGAGCTAGGTTCGCCGAGGTGAACGACTTTCCCTCTTTAGGCAAGGCGCTGGTCACCAGCAACTTCGACAGCGGCTGCTTTTCACGAGCTTGATAGAGACGACTGCGGAGAGTACGGAATTCCTCCATCCCCGGCGCGTGTTCTTCACTTCCGAAGAACAACATGGTTTTGGGATCAGGGTGCCATTTGGTCTGGCGGCTACGAGCGAGCGAGATCTCAGGCGACAGAGCCATGGTCGGAGCGGCCCCGGACAAAACGGAAGCGGACGTAACAATGCCGGCATTGATCGAAGGTTCAAATACCGCCGTCGGCGCAGTCTCAATTCCCGCGCTCGACTGCGACATCGCTCTTTCCTGCTCGGCTCTTCTTAGCGCTTCATGAATTCGGCTCATAGTTTTCCTTCCTTAGTCGAGTCCCGTTCCGACTCTTTCAATCGCTCCGCCAGATTGGAAATGGTTTTCAGTGCATCCACCAAGTCGAACTTGTCGGGCGTTTGCGGTGGCAAGGGTGGCATGGCCGCGTGATTGTCCCCGAGGTCGAAGTCTCGCGCCACCGCGTCCACAATGCCTGTGCCTACAACCTTCTGCTGATCCACAAAGGCGCTGACCAGACAGTGCTCGCAAATCAGATTCACCACACGCGGGATGCCGCTCGAGTAGCGGTGAATTGCACCTAACGCATCGCCCTCGAAAATCTGTTGCCCGTTCGAGCCGGCAATCCGCAGGCGCTGCTGGATATAAGATTTGGTTTCATCGAGTGTCAGAGGATGGGTCTTCGCCCTCAGCGTCAATCGCTGCCTTAACTGGCGCAAGTTGGGCTGTTTCAGCTTTTGTTCCAGCTCGGTTTGACCAACCAGAACGATCTGGAGCAACTTTTCTGTAAAAGTCTCCAGATTGGTCATCATGCGGATTTCTTCGAGGACTTCATCGGCCAGATTCTGTGCTTCATCCACGATCAGCACCGCTGTCTCCCCGGCGCGATAGCGCTCCAACAGCCAGTTGTAGAGCTTCAGCAAGATTTGGCTTTTCGACCGAGTGTCGCAGGGAATACCGAAATCGGCCATCATGTAATCAAGGAATTGCGGCACGTTCATTCGAGAGTTAAAGATGAAAGCAGTCGGCACCTGCTGGGCGCGCAACCATTCAAGCAACTTATTAATGAGCGTAGTCTTGCCCGTTCCCACCTCCCCCGTCAGCAGGACAAAGCCTTTGCGGCTCTGAATGCCATAGGTGAGGCAGGCCAACGCCTCCTCCGTGTGCCGCGTAAGAAACAAATAACGCGGGTCGGGATTTACGTTGAACGGGTTTGCCCGAAGATGAAAAAAATCCTTATACATTCCGCCCTAGACCTCGACAGTTTCCTTCTGTTCTTCTCCGGATCCGGACTTCGATCTTGATTTCCGCTTCCGGTTTCCGTCTTTCGTTTCCGCCTCTACCCCCACCCAGGGAACTTGCGAGAGTACTGGTAAGTCCAGCGCGGCAAGTACATCCGTTTCGGTGCGCAGTGACGTATCGCGCATTTCCAGCCACAGGGCAAGTCCCAAGCCCAAAGCCAACCCGCCCGCCAGCCCACCGCCGGCGAAAACGATCCGGTTAGGGAAGCTGGGCGCATCGGGAAGGTCAGCCGGGTTCAGCACTGACATCTGCTCTCCTTGCTGCTCCCGCTCCATTACAACCTGCATCTCAGACTGTTTTCTGTTGGCAAGCCGGTCGTCATAAAACTTCTGTGCCGTGTCGTAGTCGCGCGTTAACTGCTTGTACTGCTCTTCGATCGCCGGACTCAGCGCCACCCGACCTTGGAATACCTTGATCTGGTCCTGCAGTCTTTGCTGGTCGCGCGTCGCTTGTGTGATCAGCTGCTCATACTGGTGAATCTGCATTCGCAATTGACGGATCTCAGGAGGTTCGGAAAGGTTCTCCTTCTCGTTCGCGACGTTGGACGGATTCGCCGCCGCCGCATTGATCTCATCCAGCTTCTTTTGCACTTCGGCGATGTCGCGTTTGGTCTTGAGCACATCCGGATAGTCCTCGGTGTAATGCGCCTGTAAACCGATCAGTTGTGATTGCAGCGTTGCCAACTGCTGCTGCAGAGTTTGCGGGTTTGTGGAGGTCTGCGAGGACTTCCACGCGGAGAGCTGCTGTGCCAGCATGGACTCTGTATAGGCCTTGTCCTGCTGTGCCCGATTCAGGGTCTGGGTGTTGGCATCAAGCTGGGAATTCATACCCATCAGAATTTTCAGATTGTTGTCTTCATCGCCGGGCAGCTGTCCCATGTAACGCTTTTTGAATTCCGCCAAACGGCTGTCCATGTCATCCAGGTTGCGCTTGGCTTCTGCCACCTGGCGCCCCAGAAAGTCGGTTGTATTCTGCGCGGCGGAGGCGCGGTCGTTGAGGTTCTCGCGGATCATGATGTTCGTCAGGCCGGCGCACACCGCTTGCGCACGATGCGGATTGTTCGCCGTGAATGTGACGTTAAAGCCGGGAAGCGCTGACTTTTTCCCTGGCTGGGCGGGTCCAACCGTCGTGGCCATCACGGCGTTGATCGAAACATTATTGCGGATGTCATCTACCGCGCCATCCACTCCCCCTCCGTGCGCCAAACCCATCTGCTCAATAAGAGGGCGCAAGTTGTCCACGCTTAGAGCGCGTTGCTCGAGAGTCGCGACTCGCTGGCTTAAGTCCTCGGTCACCACCGGCTTGACGTAGCCCTCGGGTACCTTTTGCTCTTCAACCAGCACCAGCGACTGCGAAGTGTATTTCGGCGAGAAAGCAAAAGAGAGCGCAAAACCGGCTACGGGTGCCAGAAGGGCGGGTATCAGGATGATTTTCAGGCGACGCCGCAGCATCGCTAAATAATCGTCCATTGTCAGTTCGCGGTTCTCGATCATTGCGGTTCCAATTCTGCCGGCGCTTGCCGGCGCAAAATTATTCCAGCCGAATCGGGTTCGGCGTCCATTCCAGTCCGATCAGCCCAACGTGACGGCCATAGCCCGTGCTGCAAGGGCTGGTGGTGCAAATCCCACTGGCAAAACCGATGCTGTCGTACTGATAGTCGGCAAACGCGTCAAGATGGCGCGAAAGTTGCCTTCGCAGAGTTCCACCGGCATACCAATAGCGGTACGAGGAAGCATTGCCCGCCTGTGTGGTTGCGGAATTCAGGATCCTCTTGCTGTACGAGTACCCTATGTCGCTTGAAGCAGTCCAGCGCCGAGTCAACTGATGGGTGAGGCCCAGCCGAATCGCATCCGTGTTAGCGCCAGCCAGAAGACCCGAGCCGGCATTCGCGGAATGCGAATACGTCAAATTTAAGTTTGTCCCGGCGGAATACAAATAAGTTAGAGTGGCACGGCCTGAGCCCGTGATGAAACTGTTACTTACGGGCGTCGCGGACGGTGGAGGTCCAGCTGCCTTCCAGAAATACCGATGGATGAATTGCGGGCCCCCGCCGAGCTGAAGATCCAACCTCCCGGTAATGCGATGCCCATACAGAACCTGAAAAACGTTGGAATTGAATGAGCCGGCCCCTTGATTCGGGAAATGGAACGCTTGGTATCCGTAGGAAAGCGCTATCTGGTCATGCCGTGAAAGCTGGCGGTTGAAACCGAACTGACCGCTGACTTGTTGGCTATTAACGTAGCCCGTCGGGTTGTCCAGAAAGTCGTTGAACGCATATCCTCCCGAAAGCGTCACTGAATTGCGCGGCGAAATTGATTCCGTGATGTCCACGATGGAAGAGTTAGAAATTCGTGGCTGGTTTACCGTGCTTCCGAAATTGTTGAGCCCCGGTCCGCCAGGCAATCCACCGGAACCCGAGGTGCCCCCGGTTAGAACGCCTGCTCCTCCGTACGAATTGAATCCGAAGTTTCCCGTCGGGAGATAGCTGAAGCTATCACGCAACGCTAGCTGCCCGGTCCGCCACAAAAATCGCTGGACTGCTCCCAGCGAGTGCAACTGATAGGTCTTTCCCGTTCCCTGATACCACGCCACGCCACCTGAGTAATCAACGTCCAAAGGATGGGTCTTCCATAGCTTTTGCAAGGTCAACGAACCCAAGCCACGAGTGACACCTTTGATAGTGGTGTTGTTGCCCAATGTCCCGGCCCTGTTCGTGTCCACTGCCTCATTGATTTGGAGCTTAGGCAACAGGTAGCTCCGAGCGCCAAACCCGGGTTCGAAAGAAGGTGCATCGAGGCCGGAGAGTGGCGGGTTCTCAATAGTCTGAGTCTCGGTATCAGGCCCGGTCGCAGCTGGAGCCGCGCCTGCCTGGTTGCTGGTCTCTTGAGCGCGAACCTGCGAGCTAGCTGTCAGCACTAATAGCAACGCCAACATAATTGCCGCGGTTTTTGTGAGCAATCTGTTCATGGCTGGCCTACGGAACAACAATGGTGTCTCCCGGTTTGAGCAAGATGTTGCTCGCGTTGTCCTCGCCTTTAATCAACTTCTTGTAATTCACGGGGTATTTCTTTTGCGTACCGCTTTCATTTCGCAGAACGTAAATCCCTTTGGTGTTGGCGAACTGCGTGAAGCCGGCGGACGATAGCGCCTGCAGCACCGTCATATCGGGAGTCAGCGGCATGGGGCCACTGTGCGAAACCTCACCGGTGACATAGACCCGTTGACTGTTCATCTGCGTGACCGTGACCGTCACGCGAGGGTCGGCGACAAACTTCTTCAGCTTCTCAGTAATAGAAGCTGCCAACTGCATCGGTGTGAGGCCGGAAGCTTGAACATCATTCAACAGCGGAAGGGAAATCATTCCGTCAGCCCGCACCGGCAGAGTCGCAGTCAAGTCGGGCTCTTTCCAGACATTCACGGCAAGCGTATCGTCCGGTCCGATCACATACGAGGGACTCGCCTGCGGCGCAGCGGTATTGGGGCTTCCCGAATTTTTGGAAGGTGAGTTCTGGGCCCAGACTGCCGTGCCCAGCATGAACACTGTGGCAATCAAGACTGTAATCGTCCGCTTCATGTCGTCTCCGAAGTTACGTCGCTCCGTATTCTCCATAACCAATTTGTTTCAGTTTGTACAGTAAAGCCTTGTAGCTGATCTGCAACTCCTCGGCAGCGCGCCGACGGTTCCAGCGCGTCCTATTCAACACCTTCAGGATCAACTCTTTCTCCGCCTCTCTCGATGCCGCCCGGGCTGCTTCCTTCAGCGAGACGTTCGTCCCATTTCCGGCACGGTTTAGCATCGACCGCAGGCCGCCCATTGCCACCGATTCATCGCCAACCGCGACGATGGCGCGCGCGGCTGCTTCGAGCTCAACTAAGTTGCCCGGCCATGTGTGCTCGTGAAACAGCTGCCGGGTCTCAGTGCTCAACGGCGGGACCGGCCGATGGAACGTCTCGGAATATCTGGTCAGGAAAAACACCATCAGCGGAGGGACGTCCTCTTTCCTTTGTCGCAGCGGCGGGATGCGAAGGCAGACTCCGCTCAGGCGATAATAAAGATCTTCGCGAAAGCGCCCGGCGCGAACTTCAGCTTCCAGATTGCGTGAACTTCCGCAGATGACGTGCACCTGGGGACCGTTGCCGCTTTCAGGCGACAGAACTTCTAAAAGCTGCTTCTGACATTCCGGAGTCAAGTCACCAATCTCATCCAGATACAACGTGATTCCGCTACGGTACCTGCCAGGTTGAAACTCTTGAGGAGAAAGTCCGGCACAAGTCATGTCTAGAAACTCGTGCTGAGGACGGTCGGATCCGCGATGAATTCGTTGGGCGATCGTCCGCTTGCCCGTTCCACGTTCCCCCAGCAGCAAGACTGGCACCGAGCTGTGCGCCAGTTCTCGCACCACCGCCTCAACCGCCTTCATGCTCGGGCTTACGGCCTCGAACAATTGCGGCATTCCGGTGGAAGCAGCGCTGGACAAAGTTGGGCCCTCGATCGTTTTCTGTTCCATGAATGACCTGCTCATGGCCGGGGGAGCACAACTCGCAGGATGGTCAGTTCCCTGAATAAGCACGGGTTGGGCCACACATATTGCATCCGATCCACAGCCTTCGGAAACTCAACATTCCGCTGTTTTCAATTACTTGGAAACCTGAACTTCGAGGGAAGCGACCTTCGTAAACCTACATGATGTCGCACAAAAGAGAAAATATTTTCTCATAAGTGCTGTGACCAAAGTTGGTTACCCAACACTGGCGCATGCATCATTTTTTTGTAAGCTGCTTGTTATGAGTGTGTTAGATGAATGGTACACATTTCTCCACCCTACAGGCAACAAGTGGAAACAAATTATCCTTTTTCGCGGTCGCCTAACAGAGCACATGAGGAGCGATGCATAGTGCCATGCAACAGACTCCCGGGCAAATGATCACGAATCGTTTCTAAGCTTCTCTTGAATAAACGCTTGCAAATGGGGTTTAGTAACCTGCAGGTGGCTGGCAAAAGGATCTTTCCACCAATTTCAGCCCGGCACTTCAATTGCAGCATGCCAGTGGATTGACTATCCTTTGAGGAGTCTCGCGCCGCAGCTCTAGATGTCCAATGTTGCACAGCTCGCTACTATCCCACCGCCCGGCACAGAGTGGATGCTTCTTAAGAAACTGGCTGGCTGGAAGACTATCGTTTTATTGGTCTTGATGGGTTGGCTGTACGTCCCTATCCTTCTCCCGCTCGTTCGGCAGTGGTGGACTGATCCCAACTTCTCGCACGGATTCTTCGTGCCGCTCTTTGTCGGGTTTGTGGTCTGGCAAGATCGCGAGCGGCTTGGGAGAGTTTCCCATGCACCGTCGTTCTGGGGCCTGCCAATTATTCTGGTCGCAGTCTTCACCCTGGTATTGGGAGTCTTTGGCGCGGAGTTGTTTCTCTCCAGAATGTCTCTCATACCTCTAATAGCTGGGCTCATCATCTTCTTTCTGGGATGGAAGATGTTACGGGCAATACTATTTCCGCTGCTCTTCCTGATCCTGATGGTCCCAATACCGGCCATCATCTTGAACCAGATCACTTTCCCATTGCAAATTTTCGCGTCGAAGCTTGCTGCCTGGAGCCTCCCCTTATGCGGAGTGCCCGTCCTTAGAGAAGGAAACGTTATTAACTTACCCGCCATGCCCCTCGAAGTCGCCCAGGCGTGCAGTGGGATAAGGTCGTTGTTATCGCTAGCCACGCTCGCAGTCATGTACGGGTATCTGCTCGAAAAACGCGTACTAGTTCGGATTGTGCTCGCGTTGGCCTCTATACCGGTAGCAGTCGCCGCCAACGGCTTCCGCATTTTTGGGACAGGCCTGCTTGTGCATTATTGGGATCCAGAAAAGGCGGAAGGCTTCTTCCACCAGTTCTCGGGGTGGTTGATCTTCGTCGTGTCGCTGCTCTTACTTTTTGGCGTGCATTGGTGCATTAGGTCTTTTCTCGCGCGCAGGGAGTCCGCTCAGTGAAATCCTATTGGCGTTTTCTCATAGCGGCGGCTGTTCTGAGTTGGACTGTAATAGTTCTGCACGCGCGCAACAGCGCGGAGATCATTCCCGCTCGGCCAGCTCTGAGTTCATTTCCTAAGACGCTGAACGGCTGGAGTTCTCTTCGAGATAACCAACTTCCTAAGGAGATCCTGGATATTCTCGGCCCTGGCGATTTTCTGACTCGTACCTACTATCAAGTGGCAACGAATTCACAAGCCGACCTTTTCATCGCTTACTTCCCTAGCCAACGTTCAGGCGACACGATTCATTCGCCGAAAAATTGTTTGCCGGGGGCGGGTTGGAGTCCGATTCAATCAGACCGGATCACCGTGTCCTTGCCAGACCAATCTCCATTTCCCGCCAATCGTTATCTGATCGCCCAGGGAGAGAACCGGGATTTAGTGTTGTATTGGTATCAGGCTCACAACCGGGCCGTGGCGAGTGAATATTCAGCCAAATTCTATTTAGTCGCGGACTCGATCCGTATGCACCGGAGCGACGGTTCCCTCATTCGGCTCGTCACCGCCCTAGATCGTGGCGAGACGATTGATTCCGCACAAGCACGTCTGCTCTCACTGGCAGGCAATATCGTTCCTTTGATTAACGACTATGTTCCACGCTGAAGTTTTACAGCGTTCGCACAGATGCTGGTAACTTTCGAGTAATTTATTTGATGCAGTACCTTGGAAGGTTAATAAAATTCGTAGATTTGTGGCGCGCAAAGCGCCCTTGGGAGACCTTGTAATGAAGCATTCTTCTCTGGTTCGTGTACTTATCGTGCTCGGCTGTCTGGCGGCAGTGCTCACCGGATGCTCGCGCGATCCCAACGTCAGAAAACAGAAATATTTGGAAAGCGGGCAACGCTACTATGACGAAGGCAAATACCGCGAATCCATCATTCAGTTTCGCAATGCGACCCAGCTGGATGGACGTTTCGTCGAGGCCCATTACCAGTTGGCGCAGGCATACATGAAGATGCAGGACTGGCAGCACGCCTACACCGAATTGGCCCGCACCCTCGAGCTAGACCCGGAGTATTACAAGGCGCATATTGACATCGCCAACCTGCTAGCTGCCGACGGCCAGGTGAAGATGGCGCAAGAGCACGTTGATGTGCTACTGCAGAAACAGCCAAACGATCCGGCTACACACATTGCGGCGGCCAACGTTTTAGGAAGGCTGCAACGTCTCGACAAGGCTATCGCTGAAATCCAAAAAGCAATTGCGCTCGCACCGGACCACGGCGATTCCTTTCTGAGCCTCGCCTTGGCCCAGACCATGGCAAACCTGCCGGAGGCCGCGGAAACTAATTACAAAAAAGCTATCGAACTCAAAGCCACCGGCTCAAACCCACGCCTTGCGCTCGCCGCTTTCTATCAGGCGCGAGGGCGCTATGCCGACGCCGAACAACAGGTCCAGCAGGTGATTGCGGACAATCCGAAAGATCCTCAGCCTCGCATATCCTTGAGCAAGCTCTACATCGCTCAGGGAAAACAGGCTGAAGCAGAACAATACATGAAGCAGGTCAAGCGCGAGTTGCCTGACGACTCGAATGCTTACGTTCTGCTGGGCGACTATTACTTTCTGATTGGCGACCTGGATCGCGCTGTAGCGGAATATAGTTCTCTGTATAACGATCATCCCAGTGATCTAAAGGTTAAAAAGAACTACATTCAGCTGCTGATTCTTAAGGGACGATTGGATGAAGCTAATAAGCTGAACGAACAGATCCTTGGATCTAAGGTGCAGGATGACGAGGCTCTGGCTTATCGCGGAGAGATCCAGATTCGTCAAGGCAAGCTCAACGAAGCAGTCCAGACGCTTCAGTCCGTCATCAGCCGGGAACCGGGCATGGCGATTGCTCATTACCAGTTGGGAATCGCCTTCAGCCAAATGGCAGACTACGACCACGCCAGCGCGGAATGGCAGCAAGCCATCCAGTTGCGGCCAGACATGGCTGATGCTCATCGTTGGCTCGCCGCTCTAGCATTGCAGAAGGGCGACATGGCGGCCTTGGAACACTCAGCCAGCGAGATGATTCGCCTACAACCGGGCTCAGCGGATGGCTACGCTATGCGGGCATTCTCCCTTATGGGACGCAAGCAGTTCCCTGCAGCGGAAATGGATGCGCGTAAAGCCCTTCAGATCGCACCCCAAGCCGGCGTGGGCTACCTGGAGATGGGCCACCTCAACGCTCTGCAGCAGAGGTTTTCACAGGCGGAGAACTGGTACAAGCAATCCTTAGCCCACGATCCGAGTTCCGCGGATGCCTTGCGCGGGCTCGTGAACCTTTACATCGCTCAAAAACAAACCGACAAAGCAATCGCTGCGGCCAATGCTCAGATTGCTGCTTCCCCGAATACCAGCGCTTTTTACGCTCTGCTTGGCTCGTTGCTAGTGAACAAGAAGGATTACAAAGGCTCAGAGACCGCGCTGAGAAAGGCCGTTGAACTAGACAAGCATAATACCGACGCGATCGAGACCTTGGGGAGAGTGCAATCGACCGAGGGCGCGGCGGATACCGCACTCGAAACCTACAATAATGGGCTGAAAGACAATCCCAAAGAGGCTGCGCTATACATTTTGTTGGGAGGGGTTTACGAAAGTAAGCATGACTTGGAAAAAGCCAAGACAGCCTACCAGACCGCCTTGCAAATCAAACGCGATGACTCGGTCGCCTCGAATAACCTTGCATACCTGCTGCTTCAAACCGGCGGCAATGCTGACTTGGCGCTGCATCTGGCACAGACCGCCCGTCGCGGTTTGCCAGAGCTTTCTAATGTCGCGGACACCCTGGGCGAAGCCTTTTACCAGAAGGGTGTGTATCAGTCCGCGATCTCGATGTTTCAGGAGGCCATTAAGCTCTCAGCCAAGAACAAAGAACCCGACAGCGCGCTCTATCACTACCACCTTGGACTTGCGTACGCTAAGGCTGAGCAGCCCGCACTCGCCAAGCAGCACCTTGAACGCGTCCTAAAAATCGATCCTAAATATCCTGATGCAGACGATGTTAAGAAGGAGCTCGCACAGCTGAAATCGTAAGCTTTGATTCCCGATCACCAGGAGGCGGTGAGATCTCACCGCCTTTTCTTTGCGCTCTAATTCTCGTGTGGGTCTTACGCACCGGCTGAGAGCTTATGCGCGTTCTTGTTCTGCTGCGCGAGGCCGTACTGGCGGATCTTATACAACAGCGCCTTGTAGCTGATTTGCAGGAGCGCCGCTGCCTGCTTGCGGTTCCAGTTTGTTTCGTCCAAAGCTTTGGCTATCGCCTCAGCTTCAGCCTCATCTTTCGCGCTACGGGCCACCGACTTCAGCCCTCCCGAAGGTTCCGACCCATTGCGCGAAGGTGCGGGATCAAACTGGGCGCCCGAACCATCGGTTCGGGGCTGCAGTTCGTTGATGGCAAGTTTGTCATCCCCAAGCACCAAATACCGTTTAACGAAATTTCCCAGCTCGCGGAGGTTTCCCGGCCAATTGTAGGTCGCACACGCCCGCAACATCTCCACCGAAAACGGCAAGGGTGGCCGCGCGTACTGTTCAGAGAGCTGCGTCATGAAATGTTTAAGCAGAATGGGAATTTCTTCCCTGCGTTCGCGGAGCGGCGGAATTTGTAGCGTAAATGCATTCAGCCGATAGTAGAGATCTTCGCGCAATCGCTTCGCGGCCAATGCCTCTGGAATATTGATGTTCGTTGCCGCCAGAATGCGTACATCCACTTTGACTACCGAGCGGCTGCCTAAGCGCGAGAATTGTTGGTCCTGCAAAACGTGCAACAGTTTCGCCTGCAATGACGGCGGCATTTCGCCGATCTCATCTAGCAGAATCGTGCCCTTGTTGCAGATTTCAAACTTTCCCGGTTTGGCATGGTTCGCGCCGGTAAAGGCGCCCGCTTCGTATCCGAATAATTCACTTTCCAGCAAATCGGCCGGCACTGCGGCGCAGTTCACTTTCAAAAATGTGCGGTGCGCGCGCGGAGAAAGTTTGTGGATCAAGCGCGCCATCACTTCTTTGCCCGTACCGCTTTCACCAAGCATCAGGACGGGAATGTCCACGTGGGCAACCAGTGCTGCTTGCGACCGCAGCTTGCGCATGTTCGCACAGGCGGCCACAAAGAAAGTCTCGTCGCCGAGGTCCTCAACTTCACCGGCATAATTCTCCTGGTTCGTGCCCAGGCACTGATCAATAACGGCATCCAGTTCGGCTTTCTGGAATGGCTTAGTGATATAGTCAGTAGCTCCCAACCGGATCGCCTGCACTACTTTTTTTGTATCGTTGACGCACGAAAGCATCACGACGCGCATGTTCGGCTGCAGCTTGCGCAATCCCTCAAGCGTTTCCAGACCGTCAATGCCAGGCATAAGAAGATCCAGTAGAACGAGGTTCGGCTGCAGCCCCTTCTGCACAAGTTCCAGTGCCTCCTCGCCTGTGGATGCAGTCTGCACAGTGTGGTCATCCACTTCGAGAAGTGTCCGGATGTAGCGCAACATTCCCGGTTCATCGTCCACCAACAAAATTTTCGCTCGTTCGGTCATCACGCTCGTCCCTCGGAATCTCCGGTTGGAGGCTGCATTGGAATTATGAAAGAAAACTTGCAGCCCGCTCCGGGCTCGCTTTCGACCCAAATCTTTCCGCCCATGCCATGGACCAGCCGGCGTGCGATCGCCAGCCCCAATCCCATGCCTTCGGATTTCTCGTTCGTAGGCAGACGGAAAAAGTCGTCAAAGATCTCCAAGTGATATTCGGGGGGAACGCCCGGCCCGGTATCGGAAACGCTGATCTTGACCGAGTTCGGCTGCATCAGCGGACGCCGGCGTCGTTCCTGTCCTCCGGCGGGTTTGTTCCCTGTACGCCGCTCCCACATGTAAGGTTCAGCATGGAGCCACACCGTGCCACCGCCTGGCGTGAACTTCGAAGCGTTTTCCAGGAGATTTGAAACAATGCGCTCAACCTTCGGTGCGTCGAATGGGAACTCCTGCAATTTGTCGTTTGCAAGGAAATAGAGGGCAAGGCCAGTCTCCTGAAAACGCGGAGACCACAATCGGCAGACTTCCGACAAACAAGCGTTGATGTTGCCCGGCTCGAACCTCATCTTGAGTTCGCCGGTTTCGAGCACGCTGAAACTCAGGAAATCCTGAATGTAGTGTTGCAGACGTTGCCCATTAGCGCGCATGTCGCGCAGCACTTCTCGCTGGCGCTCATTCAGCCCACCCAGCTTTTCACTCTGCAAGAGTTCGACGTATCCGTTCAGAATCGCCAAGGGTGTCTTAAGATCGTGCGCAGCTGAGGCAAGCGCGTTGGTGGTCCGCAGGTACCGTTCTCGCAACTGCGAATACTCCTGCAGCTCGGGGACGCTCAAAGATTGCTGCTGCCGGGGAGCCGACGCCACCGTCGGCGCAGATGCTTCCTTAGACATTGAAGACACTTCCGCCATGTTTTTGAATTTGCTACTTCTGGGGGAGGGAAAATCTCGAGCTGGGCTGGACTACTTTCGGACCAACCACTGCCGAAATCCTAGGGTACACAGCCGTGCACTGTCAACGAAAAATGCAAAAGATTGATCACTTTCGGTAAATGCTTTCCAATGTTTAACACCCCTTTAACCTCCAAAAGCCAGAATAACCAGAGCTGAAACTGCTATGGCGCGGAGAAACCGCATCTCTTAACCAAGTTGGCGGCAATTGTCGGCCAAAAGCTCGTAATCCCCGTTCTTTGTGTGGTTTGTTTGGCCCCTAAGGTGCGGTAAAACCGTCAATCCTGCTTTAGGGGGCATTGAGTTTTGGATCGCAGAAAGCCTGAATTGGAGCGACGCGAGTGGTCTCGTCTGCCCCTTCCGATTCCAATTTTCGTCCGCAGCCATGAGCAAGACGGCAAGGACTTCTTGGAATTTGCCACCGCGCTGAACATTTCCGCCGGCGGAGCCCTGGTTGCGGTCCACCGTCCCTTGCGGCCCCAGGCCGAGGTTTCGCTCGAAATCCCCAGCGCTCCACTGGCAGCTTCTGCGCCGGTTGGAAAGAACTCGCGAAATTTGCGGGCGAAAATCGTTCGTGTGACCCATGCCGATGGTTATCACCTTCTTGGAATGAAGTTCAGCCAGCCGCTCTTGGCGCCTGCCGTTCGCCGCTCATCCGCCCGAAGGAAAGTCGTTTCTTCGATGTGAAAATCTTTTCCTACCGCTTCTATCTGTTTTTACTCACGTTACGCTGACGGTTACCACGCAAATCGCTTGCCCTCGACCACTCGTAAGTACCTGCAATTGCGTTGGTTGATTCTCAATTCCTGATCTGGACCGATATCCGTCCCCGTTTGGCTCGTCGTGTGCACAATTCAAGGCTGCTCAAGGAGCCGTGCCTCTATATGTCCACTGCAGTGACAAATTCTGTCAGTTCCCTCGCACAGTCAGTAGGCGAAATTCCACCTGAATCAGTCGTCTTCGGGCAATCCGAGGCCATGCAGGCGCTCCGCAGCCGCCTCGACAAGGTCGCGGCAGCGAACGTTCCCGTCCTTATTCATGGCGAGAGCGGAACCGGCAAAGACATCATCGCGCGGCTCGTGCACGGTCTTTCTCCGTGGAAGTCGGGCCCGTTTGTGAAGGTGAACTGTCCGGCGATTCCCGGCACGCTGCTCGAAAGCGAACTTTTCGGATACGAACGCGGCGCATTCACCGGCGCATATGGCTCGAAGCCCGGCCGTGTGGAAATGGCGCATCGTGGTACGCTTTTCCTCGACGAAATCTCCGAGCTCGACATGCCCCTGCAATCTAAGCTATTGCAGCTTTTGCAGGACGGCCAATTCTGTCGCATCGGCGCTCAGGCTGATAAAAAAGTTGAAGTCCGCATCGTCTGCGCCACCAATCGCAAGCTCGAAGAAGAAATTGAAAACGGAACTTTTCGTCAGGACCTCTACTACCGGATCAACGTGGTCAACTTATATATGCCGCCATTGCGCGAGCGTCGCGGCGACATCGGAACGCTGGCAGCTTATTTCCTCGAATTCTACAATCGCAAATACAACTGTAAGGCCCGTCCGCTCTCTTCCGAGCTGATGGAAGTCCTCCAGAAGTATCATTGGCCCGGCAACATTCGCGAGCTTGAGAACGTACTGAAACGCTATGTGATCCTCGGCACCGAGGACGCCATCAGCAATGATCTTCAGCCCCGGGACGCAGACCTGCTGGCGCAGGAAATTAATTTCGACGGCCCAATTTCCCTGAAGAAGCTAACTCGACAGGCAACCCGCGCGCTCGAGCGCAAGATCATTCTCAAGGTCCTGCACAATCATCATTGGAACCGCAAGCAAGCCGCGAAGACTTTGAACATTAGTTACCGCGCTCTTCTTTATAAGATCCGCGACGCTGGCCTACCTCCCAACCGCGCCCGCCGTCCACCGGAAGCGGTTAAGA
>Ga0137372_10000290_pt1 | contig 45189 bp, 39 predicted proteins | sample SagtaG_6_FD_104911 | JGI IMG/M metagenome (GOLD analysis project Ga0137372, IMG submission 104911) | Vadose zone soil microbial communities from Sagehorn Ranch, Mendocino, California, USA - Sage1_R_60_16 metaG | ecosystem: Environmental > Terrestrial > Soil > Vadose zone | place: USA...
ACGACAGCGGCTCTTACATGATGCCTAATCTCTGCTTGAAGGTTCAGAGGAAGAGAGGATTTATGAATTTTCATAACGCTTCACCAAAAAGTGGGAAGACCCAATTATACACAGGCGTCTATACAGTGGCAGGAATATCTCACAGCGCCTCACGGCGCACACCGGACTGGATACTTTCGCATCATCCGGCTCTCCGGTGATGCCTCATTCGAGGCGTGGCATGACTTTCAGGGGTCGCCCGTGATGAATGTCCTTGTGGCAAGAGCGACAGACCACAAGGGATTTGCGATGACGTGCTGCCATCGTTTTGACCCAAGCCGGTTTCTCCGCTCGACCATATTGGTTGAGGTCCTTCAACGCTCGGATATGGTGGACTTCAATAGCCGTGTGTGAGCCGCATAGCTCACAAGTATCGGCAAGAAGCCGCTGGACAATCTCAGTACGGGCATCCCAGTAGGGATAAGGCGCGTCATTGAGAGGGAGATCCATTCGTCGTCTCAGAGGAATGCCTCCCCATTGGGCGACTAATGGTTTCTTGTCCTCTCCTCGATGAATAACCGTCTGAAGACCTTTGTAGGGCTTGCCATCAACCAGGAGCGTAGCATGGTACTTTGCATAGACTTTGCGCACTGACAGTCTGAGTTTGGCTGCTAATGTCTTGGTCAATGAGGTTTCCATAATCCACTTGAGTTGGTTCAACAGATACACATTGTGGGCCATGCGGTAATACTCAACAATACCGCGATACACTCCCTGGTAATAGGAGATGATGGTGAACACCGAGTCATTCTCCATTTCTGGGCGGTGCATGGGTTTGTTGCTCTTCATGTAGCGTTGACTCTGTTCCCGGATGACCCGTTTGGGCAGGGAGAGGTCCACTTTTCCGTTGAGCACTCGTCGTTTGTAGTACGTGCGCTCGCGTGCATCATTGCGCTGGAAAGTGGAGATTTCATAGCCGAGGAACTTCGCCTTTTCCGTGCGCGCATGGGTAATGAGCGTTTTGGTGTTGGAGAGTTCCAGCTTGAGCTGTTCGTTCAAGAATATCCCAACTTGGCGTTTGATCTCTTCCGCTTCCTCTTTGGGGCCGATAAATCCTAAGAGCCAATCATCAGCATATCGGCAATACCTGAGTCTTCGATACGTTGGGTCGTAAGGATCAACTGAGGGCAGTGCCCGCCGTTGGTGTTCCAGGCGTTTGACCTCCTCCATTTTTCCTTGCTTCCGTTTTCGTTGAATGGCCGTGTCAATGCGTGAGTAGGCAGGATTGGCTCGTCGGCGGTCTCCTTTGGTGTAGGCCGGAATGAGGGTGTGTTCGACAAAGGCGTCGAGCTTGCTCAAATAGATGTTCGACAAGATTGGCCCGATAATTGAGCCTTGCGGCGCACCGCTCAAAGTGCGGTTCCATTGCCAATCTTCGAGATATCCTGCTTTGAGTAACTCACGGATGAGTCGAAGGAAGCGCCCATCGTGGATATGCTCTGCCAGCGTATCGAGCAGGATGTCATGCGACAAACTGTCGAAGCAAGCAGATATATCTCCCTCTATCAACCATGTTACTCCGGCCCAACTCTCGTAGATGTCCTTGAGCGCAGTGTGACATCCTCTCTGTGGACGAAAGCCATGCGAGTGGTCCGAAAAGCTCGGCTCGAAGTAGGCGTCCAGAATGAGGCGAATAACCTCTTGCAACAGCTTGTCAGACCAGGTAGGCAGGCCCAGGGCGCGTTTCTTGGTCGAGTGTTTCTTCTCGATATAGACCCGCCGCACGGGTGTCCATCGGTACCGCTCACGGCGCAGCGCTGCGATGATGGCATCGATTTTGGCCAGACTCATACTATCCACGGTTTCGTTCGACGCGCCTCTCGTTGTGGCCCCATTGTTGCGGTAGATTTTACCGTACGCGATGAGGTACAACTCACGGTTAAAGAGTTGTCGATACACGCGCTCTAGTGGCAATCCCTTTTTGCCACGTTCTCGAACGAGTCCCAAGTAAACCCTGGCATCTTGCATTCCGCATACCTCGTTTCAATTGGGACTCAGCATCTCCTGTCTTCCTTCGCCCTACGGCTGGCTTTCCCAGCCTTCCTGGCAGGTCGTGACTCCTGCGACTACTATGAAGACTCTGTGACCATGAACCTCGCGGTTTGTAGGTCATCCCATGTTCCGTTCGTACACTACGTTCAGTCAGGTTAGGTGTCCCGTTCGATACCTTCCTTGAGTTCATTACTCAACGCTCTAAGATGGGAGAGTACTCATGACAACCATCACATCACAAGTACATCCTGAAACCATTTCTGGTTGGTCGCCGATTGGACCGCTGGTATCTGGGATGGGAAGCAGTCTAGCCTTCACCATACTGACAGGTCTTGCAGAGCGTCTGGTGTTTCCACCTTCCTCCGCTTTCAGGACAGGCTATGGTCCCCGTTGCCTTTCGGCTCAAGGTCAGTCCCGTGACCTCCAGCATCTCTCTCCAATGCTGGCCCGTTGCGGGAATAGTGCACTACGTGACATGGCGCACATGGGTATCGGCCCAGTCCAGTCCAACGTACCACATCTTCGTACTTCCTTTCCTAGTGAAACTCCTGGGGGGATCGGGTCCTTCTATAGTGGGTGCTCGAAGCAACGACCCTCTAATCGTCGATATCGCCCAGGAAAGCTGCCAGGGGAAGCACGATCTTCCCTATCGGTCGAGCCGTGTGGAGAACAAAGCCTTTCCCCCGCAGTGCTTAGCGAGCAAGGATTTCCCCTGCTGACCCTTGATCGAGAGGGTCTGGGAAAATAGTAACATATAAGGGAGACTATAAAGTCGGTGCTCCGCTCCCAATGGGCCCGAGAGCGAAGATTTCATGTGCCGATATCGCTGACTTCCTGCTCAAGCAGGTGCGTGCTGATACCTACTTACATCAGGTACCAAGATTGAGATACTAAGTCCCTAAAAAACTAACAGTAAGGAGACTGATATGGAAAGCAAAGTCAAATCTCTGGGGCATCCTATTCACCCCCTGCTTGTCAATTTCCCGCTCGGGCTACTGATAACATCAGCAGTCTTCGATATCATCCATTGGATCACTGGGAATGGCTACTGGTCAGGTATCGCCTTTTGGATGATAGCCGCTGGAGTGATAAGTGGGTTTATGGCCGCAATTGTCGGTACAATTGATTGGTTAGCAATACCATCAGGCACGCGCGCCAAATCGGTCGGCTTGTGGCATGGCGCTGGCAACTACCTGATTCTCATGCTGTTCATTGTGAGCCGGTTGATTCGCTTAAGTGCGACGGGAAACCCACCCATCATCGCGTATGTGTTTTCTTTTCTTGGCGCTGCCTTTTTGGGAATAACAGGCTGGCTTGGTGGCGAACTGATTCTCCGGCTAGGAATCGGGGTTGATGAGGGGGCCAATTTAAATGCCCCAAGTTCACTCTCAGGACTGCCAGCCAATCAAAATGTGACTGATAGCAGTAGAGTGAGCGATTGACCGATTGTTGGATAAAGCAGCCAGGGCAAGTCAATGCCACGAATGCGCTGTATTCTCGCAGTATGCCCTGAAGCAGGATCGGGCAATTGGCTTGCAGAAGCCTTTCGCCAAGATAGAGTAGCTTTGCGTCAGCAGAACACCGACAGGCCAGAAGGCAGTCTTAGCGATACTCAGTGCGAAGCCTACTTTACCATTCTAATAGGAGCAGATGGAGGTGTTACATGCTTGACCATAAACACATGCCAGCAATGGAGCGACTGAAAGAGGAACAGACCCTCCCGGAGCTGTCTTCACAGCTGGTCACAATGCTCACAACGGAACATTACAATTTGCAAACGGGACGATCGATGACCGTGGCAGACGCCAATGGCCGCTGCACGCTCTTTATTGGGGCCGTCTCCGGTACCTTGATTGCCATCGCTTTTACTGGGCAAGTCTCCCGCATGGGCACGGCCTTCTTCGTCTTCAGCCTGGTGCTTCTTCCTTCGCTCTTCTTAATGGGGCTGATTACCTTTGAGCGCGTGCTGCAATCGGCCATTGAGGATCTCACGCACGCGCGCGATCACGCGCATCCGGCGCCTCTACCTGGAGTATGCTCCCCAGCTGCGACCCTCCTTCCTGCTTGCATCTGATGATCAGAGCAGACGGCCCATGCTCAAGGTGGGATTACATCCATCCTGGTGGCAGGTCTTCCTCACAACGGCGGGGATGATCGCCGCCATCAACAGTGTGCTGGTTGGGGTCTTTGTAGGCCTGTTGCTGTCTGCCCTGCTCAGCTACTCCTTGCTGGTCTGTACGAGCGCTGGAGTCGGCACTTTCCTGGTGAGCTTGGGCATCCATCAGCGCTACCAATGGGGGCAATGGAGGCGCCTGGAGCAGGACCTGGCGGCCCTCGCCCAAGCCAGGAGAACGTTGTAGAACAAGCTGAGCCGTCACGAACCAACTGGAAGAACGGCGTGCCAACAGACTGGCGGTGAAACTCGTGCTGGCGGAGGCGCGCCTGCTCTATCAAAGTTGGTTCCAGTGCAGGAACCAGGAGAAAGAGATCATAGGTGTACTGCGCCCTTGGTCAAGGCTCCCTCTACACATAGTGGTCGTCATGGTTGGCGGAAACGACGTAGGCCAAAACAGCTTGAGAAGCGAATTTCGTAGCTGATTGCGCAGCTTTTCTGCTCTCATACCCGGAAGACGAGAAGAGCCGAAGATGTGTGTACCAACCTCTGGCTAAGTATGTTATACTGGCACAAATTGTTCTTCCGCCGACGGCGAGAGAGAGTTTTGTTATTGCCAGTGTGTTGTTGGGAATCATAGGCACACTCTCTCTGGCATATGACCTGCTCGGACGTGAGAATGGACCGGTACGCCAATTCACGCTCGGCTTGAGCTGTGGACTGCTACGTGCCCTTGTTTTCACACCATGAGTATTGGTCGTCCCAGAGAGAACGTGCGGTTCTTGAAAAGGGCTCGATTCACGATGGAGACAGATCATCCGCTCGATGCAGAAAGCCGGCCGACAGAGGCTGCCAGCACCCCACCTGTGATCCGCACGCCTGACCAGCGTGTGCGCGTGTTTGTCAGCTCGACACTCGATGAATTAGCCCCCGAGCGAGCAGCGGCGCGCGCAGCCATCACGCAATTGCGGCTGACGCCGGTGCTCTTTGAGTCGGGTGCACGCCCCTACCCCCCGCGCGAGCTGTACCGGGCCTACCTGACGCAGAGCGATATCTTCCTCGGACTCTACTGGCAACGGTATGGCTGGGTCGCTCCCGGCATGCAGGTCTCGGGACTGGAGGACGAGTACCAGCTCTCAACTGGGAAACCAAAGCTGATCTACCTGAAGACACCAGCTCCAGAGCGTGAGCTGCGCTTACAAGCCCTGCTCGATCGCATCCGCGCAGAGGAGATTGCTTCCTACCAGAAGTTCGCTACCCCTGAAGAGTTACGTGATCGCATTGCCAACGACCTGGCCCTGCTCTTGACCGAGCGCTTCACGCCCACGCCAGAGACCCCGGCTGGCTCTCGGCTGGCTCCCCTGCCCTTGCCGCGCAGCTTGCTCATCGATCGCGAGCACGAGCTGGCCCAGGTGCGAGATTTGCTACAACGTGAGGACGTGGGTCTGGTGACCCTCACCGGAACGGGAGGCGTCGGCAAGACGCGGCTGGCCATCCAGGTGGCCGCTGATCTCGCTTCCCGGTTCGCCGATGGTGTTCCCTTCGTCTCGCTGGCCTCGCTCACAGACCCGCATCTTGTTGAGCTGACCGTGGCCCGGGCGCTCGGGGTGTCCGAGGCGGACGGCCAATCGATCGGTGAGCGCTTGCTGGAGTATCTGCGGCCCAGACAGCTCCTCCTGCTGCTGGACAACGCCGAGCAACTGCTTTCCGCCGCCCCACTGGCGACCCGGCTGCTCGACGCCGCCCCACGGCTCACATTGCTCGTGACGACTCGCGAGCCACTGCGGGTACGCGACGAGCGGGTGGTTCCTGTCTTGCCGCTTGCACTGCCAGATACTGAGCACCTCCCCGACCTCGACCGCCTTTCGCAGGTCCCAGCGGTCGCGCTCTTTGTCGAGCGAGTGCGCGAGGTGCAACCCGATTTCGCGCTCACGGCTGACAATGCGCAGGCCATTGCCGAGATCTGCCGTCGCCTGGACGGCCTGCCGCTGGCCCTCGAACTCGCCGCCGCTCGCAGCACGGTGCTCCCACCAGCGGCCCTCCTGGCGCGCCTCGTGCACCGGCTCCCGCTGCTCGTACACGGAGCGCGAGACGTGCCCCAGCGCCAGCAGACTTTACGCAACACGATTGCTTGGAGCTACGACCTGCTTACTGAGAACGACAAGGCCCTGTTCCGGCGCCTCGCGGTCTTCGTCGGTGGCTTCACGCTGGAAGCGGTGGAGACCGTCTGCGTTTTGGACGCTGCCTCGACCGCGTCCTCTTCGGAGGCCGGCAATGGAGCGATCCTGGAACAGCTGGCTCAGTTGTTGGACAAGAGCCTGGTGCAACCGCAGCAGGGCGTGGGCGGGGAGCCGCGCTTCACCATGCTGGAGACGATCCACGAGTATGCCCAGGAGCAACTGGAGGCAAGCGGAGAGGCGGCCGCCGTGCAAGAGCGGCATGCCGACTACTTCCTGCGGGTGGCTCTGGAGGCCGATCCTCAGATGTACGGCCCGGAGCGGGAGGTGTGGATGGAGCGACTGGACCGTGAGGAGGCCAACCTGCGCGCTGCCCTCGCCTGGAGCAAAGCTGACAAGGACGTGGTACAGACCGGGCTGCGCCTGGTGGGCGCCCTCGCCTTTTACTGGGTCCTACGCAACTCTGTACGTGAGGGACGGGCGTGGCTGGAGGGCATGCTGGAGCGGACCGGGGGCACCAATCGCAGCGCTGCACGAGGCAAGGCCCTCCTTGGTGCGGGGTGGCTGGCCTGGGCCGAAGGCGACTATGCAGCGGCCTCCCCTCGCGCGGAGGAGAGCTTGTCCATTGCGCGCGAGATGGGAGACAAGCGCGGAATCGGCACCGCGGCATGGTTATTGGGGCTGGTCCGCATGGGTCAGCGCAACAACGCGGCGGCGCGCCCACTGCTCGAAGAGAGCCGCACCCTGTTTAAGGAGCTGGGGGATGTGTCGGGCGAAGCGCTGTCGCTCTACTTTCTGGGCATGGCCGCCTATTTCTCAGGCGACCGCGCGGGGGCGCGCGCGCACTATGAGGAAAGTTTGCGGCTCTTCCAACAGCAAGGGGACGTGTTTGGGGTGACGTGGCTGATGAGTGCGTTGGAGGTGGTGGGCTTGCCCCAGGGTGAGGAGGAGACGGCGCGCTCCCTGTATGAGCAGAGCCTGCCGCTCCTGCGCGCCTTGCGGGAGCGAGGGAGGCTCGGGATAATGCTGATCAACATGGGAGAGGTCTGGCTGCATCAGTCCGGGGGCGAGCAACAGGCGAAGATGCTCTACAAGCAAGGCCTCAATCTCTGGCAGGACATGCAACGGGTGGACAATGGGCTCGGCATCGTCAGGGGTCTGGCTGGATTGGCCGAGGTGGCTGCGGCACAGGGGCAGGCAGAGCGAGCAGGGCGGCTGTTCGGGGCTGCTGACCGCCTGCTCCCTGCTGCCAGCAACTACCGGGATGACCTGACCAGACGTGTGGCCGAGGCCCGCAAGCACCTGGATGCGGCAGCGTTTACGTCCGGATGGACTGCGGGGCAGGCGATGACAGAGGAGCAGGCAGTCACCGATGCGTTACAAGACGCCTAGCGGACTGTGTCACCGTTGGTGCACACAAGGTGCTATTCAGAGCTGCATTGCACCATGGGAAATCTTACTTGGCGATTACCCTGGCGCCATTTCCTCTCGAGTGCTTTTCTGTGCCTGTAGCTACACTTGAGCGCCCCTCGTTTCCCCTGGAAACGAGCAACAGGATGGTACCCATTGAGTAAGAAAACCAAGAGTTTTGGTGAGGCAATGCAGGTTGTGATGAGGGAGTAGATCTCCTGCCTCCCGTGTGTTTACACCAAAGTTCTGGTAAAGTTGTTCTAGAGCGCTCTGAGGTCGTGAAATCCTGCTTTCGTCAGGACGCGACATCCTTTGCCAAAGGCACCAAAAAACCCGTCGGTGCAAAAGTCACGTACCCCCAAGCGCCCGAACCCAACGAGCTTCAAGTCGTTGAAGATACTGTTCGCGGTGATGTTTGAAGCGAAACATCTTCAACTGCACGCTCTGTTTCTGACGGGCTTCGGTGCGAGCTTGCCGCCAGTGCTCTCGTCGGACGCGACCTAATCGCTGCTCGACTTGCTGGTCGCTCATCTGCCGCTGGGCCATCACATCGTAGTAAGCAGCACTGCGTCCATAGCGTAACACATAGCTATTCCAGTTTTTGCGCCCACTCACGCGTCGATAGCGCGTCTTAAGCGAGCGAATATAGCCTTCCATCTCATTGTTGGTTCTAGGCAGTCCTTTCACATCGTAGCAATGGAGCAACTGTGGTCTCTGACTGTGTGTCACATTGAGAAAATGCTCCAGACAGCGCTGCTCGTCAGCATTCAAGGTTCCGCTCTGGGCCAGGTGCTCCAAATCGCTGATCCAGCGGTCGAAGCGGTGAGCCACCTGGGCGGTGCTCAGGACTTCCTTAGGCTCACCCCATTCTGCTGCCAAGATGCGTTCGGTCCCCACGATCCACGTGTGCATGCGCTTGAGCGCTTGGAAGGGATCACCCCACCCTTCCCGTAGTCTGACGATGCTGAGCAAGCGGGTGAGCTTCTGTTGGCATTTCTGGCTCACAGGTCCCCTTTTTTTGCCAGGTCACGGGAGCCTCGCATCAATGTCAGCGAGCGCATCGTAGGCGGCAATGCCTGGGTACTCAAAAGGGGCTTTGCCCGTCGCGGGTTGAGGGCGGTGCCAATCGCCAGCGTGTAGTCCGCGAGCACCTGCAGGTGCTCCTGTTCTCGCTGCTGCTCGGCACATGAGGAGCCGGTTCCTGCTTGCAGATGATGGGCGAGCTGGTCACGGGTGTCGCGTATTGGTCGCTGCATGCTTTTGCGCATGCTGGTGCGGGTAGTGCGATCCAACTCATACATCAGTAGGCTCTCTTCACGCAAGTAGTGGAACTGGCAGAGTTGATGGGGCACTTCGGGCCACAAAGCCTTCATGGCTCTGCTCACGGAACGCTGAGCATCACTGATCACTGCGAGCACGGGCACCCCTAAATCGACCACCGGACGCAAGAGCGCTTGGATCACCTCGGTTTCGCTGGAGGTGACATTCTCCGCACATAGCACTCGTCCTGTCAGGACATCGCGGACCAGATAGATGGTTTCATTGCCGTTGTCCGGTTGAATGCCATCAATCGAGAGGATGATCCCCCCATTCTCTTCTCCCTGCTTCAGCCAGGCTTGCCACTCTGGTCCTTCTTTGGTCTGCTCAGCGGCGCGCAACAAGGTGCAATAGGCCTCGAACAGGTACAGGACCTCGCGCCGCGAAATGGAGAGTCCCAACGAACTCAGGCGCTCAAGCAGGTGCTGATGCACTTCGTCCAACGTCTGGTGCCTCGCCAGACGCAGGTGGCCGACCGCGATCACGATATCCAGACCAAAAGTGAAGCCGGGAAGCGCTTACGCATCGGCGGCGGCGCTACGATAGCTGCGCATCCGTCCTGGACAGGCAGGGTTGGGGCAGCGATAGCCACAGTGTGTTACACGTATGGCCCCATCTAACCGGATAATGGTTCGACATGCCAATGTGGCGTAGCGACGCAAACGCGTCCCACACTCCAAGCAGGTAATCACTTCCGGACGAAAAAAGCGCTTCGTCACGGTCTGGTATCGTTTGGCTTTCCTCATCTCCTCACCTCGTGGTTGACTCGGCAGGGCTCCTTGCCTCGCCTCTCCAAGTCTACCACTTTGAGCAGTACGTGACTTTTGCACCGACGGAAAAACGCACACGACATCTTTTGTCAGGGCCGCTCACATTCCGTTTATATAGTGTACAAGAACCAATAAAGCAAGTTCATAGTAAACGGGCGGCGATTTTATGACACCCTGCCCACCAAGCAGGTTTTCGCAGGTTCGAGTCCTGTTTCCAGCTCTACTCAGTAAGCCGTCTCTCTACAAGCTCTTCATAGATCGCTTGAAGGCAACTAGGCAGTGACGGAGAATTGAGAAGGCGGTTTTATTTTTGGCAAAGAGGCGTAGAGCGACATCCTGCCTCGCAAAATGTTTCATATCCTGCTTTCTTGCACGATGTGAATAAGCAACCGCATTGATAACAGGCCGCCATTTTCACCTCAGAGATTGAAGATTGTTGCTGATCTTTGGTTCCTAGAAGAGAACCTTCTCGGCCCCCATCCACCCTCCAAGTGAGCATACTTCCAGCAGGCACTGGTACACGAGAACTACCATAGCTCCTGGTTCTAGGAACCATTTTTCTCCACCATGCACCCTTGACAATTACGTGTACAGCAAGGTTTCATTGGTCGTAGTGCGGGCAGTCTCCCAATCCAACACATTGGCTAACTCATCCCGCAATGCTTTCAGATCACGTTGACGCGTTGTCTCGTCAGGCATGTCGGTATCTTTCCAGAGGAACACGATATGCACGCAGGTGAGCGCTTCGTCACCCTTGATGAGGTAGCGGGCGATCGTGCCAGGAAAAGTATGACGATTTGAATCCTGGATTGCTGCCAACTTTTGGAGCAATGCTTCCTGCTTGCCTGTTCGGACAGGCACCTGAATTTCTGTGGTCAGGACTTTGCTCCGGCTGCTATAGGAACGCCAAGGCGGGGGACTTGTGCGTATGCGTCCCGGGGGATTGAGCTTGAACTGTTTGACGTCTTCCTCAGACAAGAGAAACACACCACTCGCTTTATATGCCGGGAGTCGCCCGATCTCAATATATCTGTAGACGCGCTTATCTGTGATCCCAAGCATGAGAGCGGCTTGCTTAATCGAAACATACCCTGGAATATCAGGAAATTCATGAATATCTGCCATAAAAGCAGTCTAATGAGCGGAAGTATTACTGTAAACTGGACTTTATTTCCCAGTTTTGACAAAAATATTGAATATACCTTAGAATGCATACCTATTGGTATTCAGATATATGTTATATCTGACTTATGTGAAGGGAAACGTAGGCGCTCATATGCCTTCACCTCAATGAGGATCTCCTTCCCGTTTGTCATGGCTTTTCATCTCCGTTGGATAGGCGCGTGTGAGTTCAGTTCGATACAAGTCTCTCTTGATTGCCATGAAAGACTTTATCTCTACGTATGATAATAGCTGGCTAGTGTTCACATGAGCTAAAGCCTGCTACAATTCTGCGTATCATTGATAGGGGCAGCGGTTTATGGTAGTACGTTTACGAGTCAAGGAAGTCGCCAGGGAGAAAGGCATCGGAATTGGAAAACTCCAACGCAATGCTGATGTGGCGTATAACACGGTCAAGCGTATGTTCAAAGACCCGTATTATATCACGACGACTGAAACCCTTGGAAAGATAGCAAGGGCGTTAGGAGTATCGCCCGGTGAGCTCATCGAAGAGGTTTCTGACGATGAGAGCCAATGATCTAGTGAGGTCGAGTCTGTCTCTGTATTGCAATGGGAGGGATCGTGAAGAAACGAAAAAAAGGACGGCGTTTTACCTTCTCAATGAGTCAGCAGTCATCCCGGCATCGTTCCACCGAGATGGAACCAGAAGACCTGGCAGTCTATGTTCGCCGCGCTGAAAAGCAGGTACTCCCCATCATTCAAGAAAGGCAACTGGGTCCAGGAGTTGCGCAGTTTCTGCTTGCCCAACAGACCCAGGTACTCGTTACTGGTGATCCCAACCTTACCACAGAGAGCGGTATGGATATTGCCAATCGTGTCCTGGTACTCTGGCAGGAGGGCTATTATACCCCAGGACCAGCCTACCCCTACACCCTTGAAGAGACACTACAAGAGCTTCAAGAAGGCCCAAAGGCAAAGGGAAATTACGAGGCATCTTTTCAGTCATTCACCCCTGTCACCAATGAGAAACCACGCGGAATCGGCGAAGTGGCTGGGGGGATTGTACAACATCCTGAGACGAAGTTATGGCAAATCTGGATGATGACCGATGGTCCAGCGGCCTTCCTTGCTGCCTATCGTGATCCAGCGATAGCCCACAGGAATCTTGAGACCATCATCAGTGTGAGCAGGAAGGGAGGCTCTGATGCGAAGGCAGCATTACTCTATCAACGGGTGCGATCAGGGGCAGATGGTGAGCCGAAGGAGCTTCCCTATGATATGATGCTCTACCTCGTCGAGCATCTCGATCTCTTTACAATCACGCTATAGCAAGGAATTCAGTAGGCGAAAACAGCGTACACCGAGGTATCGTTGTAGAATGCCATAGAACAGAGGAGATGGAATTGGACAATGAGCAATATCACGTTCATCGAGAATGCTTGAAGGGCCGAGTGGAAGGATATACTGGAGCCCACCAACCGTATGATTCAAGAGAACATGAGTTGTGAGATGTCGAGGAAGGAATGATCGATCACAACGTACAGAATGTAGGAGCGGCCTTTGACGTACTCATCGAAGAAATAGAAGATGCACTTCGGAGCATGAACAACAGCGGCGCCAACGCCCTCGAAATGTGCGACTATGACATGGCTCAAAGAGCGATTGAGCATGCCCGCCGTGTGAAGCTACTGCATGAGAAGATTACCGCCCTCAAGGGAGAATGGAACAAGCTTGAGGGAACATTGAGTGTTCAAGCAGATCCAGAGAAGCATTCACCACGTGCAGCTGTTGTGCATATCCTGCAACAATCGAGCATGCCGTCAGTTTCTGCCAAATCTCATCCACATGTACAGCAGGACGCGCTCCAACCTGTTGGGCGACTCATCGCAGGCAGAATACGCAAAGGACTCCGTACCCCTGAATCTGCCTTCTTCTGTCCGATTTTGCAAGCGCTCAGTGCTTTGGGAGGATCGGCGAAACGTAGCGAGGTCTTCCTCATCTTGGAACAGTCGATGAGAGATGTGCTCAAACCGATCGATTATCAGATCCTTTCATCAGAGGCCCAACAGACGCGGTGGCAAAATTCGGCCCAATGGGCACGCAATCTTATGGTGAAGGAAGGGCTTTTACAAGCGAATTCTCCGATGGGTCTCTGGGAAATCGCTGAAAAAGGGCGTGCATTTCTTCAGAACAAGAGTAACATCGATGGGGTGGTAGAATGAGCAGTGTCATCGAACAAAGAACGGTCAAACTCCCATTTCTCGATGATGTGGTCCCTGCCCTCATCCTGGCTAATGGGAAGATCTTTCTTCCGGTCTACAAAGTCTGTCATGCGCTTGGCATATCCGCCGACAGGCACATCCGGCATTGGAAAAACCTGGCGCTATGGATCACGGCACAGAAGTTGCCGTTTCGGACCGAGAGACAAGGCAAGCGCCAGGTGTGGTGTCTGCCGATCTCACAGGTGCCATTCCTGTATGGCCTTTTTGATTGGCAACTTGTCTCGACCGAACGTCGTCTTCAACTGAAAAGGGCATGCAAAGAACAGGCGAGGTTGACAGTTTTGGCCTATCGGGAAATGCAGTGGCGCTATAGAATTATGCGAAAAGCGCTCTTCACGTTTCTCATCAACTCCATAAATTCCTATACACTTCTCCAACGATACACTGATGTACTCCCTGGCATCGCTGATACTGAATGCACTCATCGTATTGTAGCACTTATTAAGAGTGGTCGTTCTCTCTACCGGGATGCCATTGAACATGCTCGAAAAATGGTACGTGATCAGGGAGAGCTTCCGATTATCGATATGTTTAGGGTTGATTCAGAGAACACTGTGATTGATACCTTTTCCATGCCTCTGCTCCCTATCGTGCCACAGGAAGATAGTGAGTATTTCTTTACATTAATTGGACAGTTGACAGTTTGGAGGCAGGAGCTAGAAGCGTTTTGGGGTGAGCAAGGGGGGTGATTTCCGAAATAACAAGCAGATCGAGTGTCTTCATGCACAGACTAGTGCAGCTTGTCTAAGCTCGACTTTGTACATTTCCAACTCAATAACAGACAGCCCAAGATAAGCGTTCAAGCGTAGAGCAGGGGACTAAAACCACACCAGGATGAGTATAGGATGTGGGAAAAGTCCCAAAGCCCCACAGATGCTGCCTGACAAGAGCGAGCACATCGCGAAAAGTGGCGGTGTGCTTGCGATACCAGGCTGCTTGAGAGATAGGAATGTGCCCATCAGGGTGCAACGCTCGCCCAAAGAGTGTCACAAGACTGTAGAGACCAAAGAGCTGAGGAGTCGAGCGCTCAATGGCCAGGTCTGACCACTGCCGTTGCGCTTCGATGCCTACATGGGCGCGACTCTCCTCAAATGCCACTTCCAGACTCCAACGCTTCATAAAGTCTAGGACGAGCTGTTCGGCTGGCTGAGAGGGATCGGTGGAAAAGATGGCTTTGGCAGGACGCTTGCCCGATGGATCACGAGTCAGCACCCACCGAATAGGTAAGGGGTCAGAGCCATAGCGATACCACAACGCTGTTCCGGTGCACATCTCCAGGGTTCGTTCTCCTTCGCCATACCAGTCCAAAGTGAGCTTCTGCCAGATAGTTCCCGGGTCCTGTAAGACCTGTTCCAGAGCTGGCAGGCGTGTGCCGACGACACGGGGGCGACCAATGGTATGCCGGGTGCGTTCGGGGGGTGGCTCATGGAGCACTGCATCCAATCGGCCAGTCGTGATCAGGGTCACCTGCTGAGCATTCGCGTGCAGACCCAGTTCCAGCACACTGTAGGCGGTATCGCCCATCAGCTTGATGGAGCGGCCAGGAAGCCAGCGGCGGACCAGGCTGATCATCTGATGCGCCCACATCCCTACGGTCTTGTGCCGCTTGCCCAGCCGTTCACTCACCTCCAGGGTGGTAGCGAGCACGCACAAGAAAGGCAAGGCCCAGCGTTGCTTTGTCCAGGGAAGGGTCACGACGACCGCCATCACAATCCATCGCAGGCCAGGGCTACTCACCGACCGCTCGCGACTGGAAAGCGCACTATCACGGTAATGGCCCCGTTTGCTGATCTTGCTGCCCCAGCGTCGTTCGAGCGTTTCATCAATCACCAGATCGACACACGCGCCTGCTGGTACAAAGGTCTCGACAATGAGAAGCAGGAGTTGGCGACTCACCGCTAACGGCGACCAGCGGGCTCGGTTGAGCACCTGATGGAAGCTACTCCAGTTGCTGGCCTGGGCATTGCCGCTGGCGCGCAGGGCTGCTGCGACCGTGCGGCGTCCTTGCGCCAACAGGGTTCCGGTTAACAACGTCATCAGTTTCCTCCACGTTGGGGCGGTAAATAATGGCCGAAAGGCCGTCAGAACTTCTATAATGGGATCGGGAAGGGGCATGAACATCCTCCTGGGTGAAATAGTGCTTTGATCAGCTTCTATCTTACCTCAAAAGGGTTCATGCCTGGTTCTTTCCCCCAAATTGTACAAAGTCGAGCTAAGGATACACTCTCGTGAATCAATAAGCTGTTCATGCATGTACCACAATGAGGAGCCCGCCATGGATATCCCGGTATAAAAGAAAGACCTCAGATCGGGAAACAACCAACGCATCTGGGAAAGGAGTTGTTACTTTGCGTGAGAACTTTACAAATTTCTATACAGGTATTTTTTACTACGCCTTTTCAATCGATTGCACAACCTGAACAAACCTTGACTTTTATCTATCCATAATTCTCGACCTTGATATGTAGAATAAAGAGGCTTGTGAAAAGGTTGGATTGCGTGGGACCATGGTCTGTAATCAGAAAGTATAGAATTAATACTTTAGTACCTCAAAACTTCCATGCTGTTATTCGAACTCACCTATCTTCTCTAGAAAACTGGGTAGGGGGTTTGATTATGACATATTACTTTGATATATTGCCACTCCATCCAGGACCGGAGCATCTTGAATCACTTACTAGTTATTTAATGCTTCTTGCTGAATTAAATGGAATCTCATCCATTGATGGTATTTCAACCCCGAACTTTCCGCAGCAGGATCGAAGGATCACTAGAGATATGGCTGATTATCCACCTGTGTCATTTAGTAAACTGATGATAGTAGGGGCCTTCAATGAAGAAACACTACGAATGACAACGTTCTTTCATGTTGATGCCATGTTATGTTTAAACACTCAACACATCCCCAACCCTCAAATCGCTTTTTATCTTGACGTATTAGTCAGTACCTGCGCTATTGTCCAAATTGCTTAGCTGAACAGCGAGAAAGGTTTTACCTGCTATCCTGGAGATTTCTCATGATAACCTACTGCTTCGAACATAAATGTCGGTTGTTGGAAACATGAGGATTTTGCCATAGATGTATTCCTCTTTTCGTATCTCCATTCAAATTAGGCAACTGTCCCAAGTGCAAACAAAGTTTGAATCTGTGTCCCGCTACTTCAATATCAGATGAAGTAGAGTTGGAGGTAGCCGCGCATGTTCAAAACGATATTGTATTTCTCCTTACCCTCAGCCGTAGGAATTATATAGCAGTGACTTCATTGGGCGCGTGTGTCGATGGTTTGCCAATATAAGGCAAATGAAACGACTTACGGCAGTGGAAGTGGGAGTCAGATCGGTGTAACCCTATCAGCCATTGAGAGTATTGAACTCGGAGATTTCCAGGGGAGAGGAGCAACGCTTCAGAGCTTTTTCAAGTATGCTCACTGTATGAGTCTCAGCTTGAAAGATGTATTCATCGATCTTGTAGATGCATCAGATCAAGTTTCTGCAACTTCTCTGCCTCAATCTTCTGCTTGTCAACAGAATTTTTACGTATTCGCTATGGGTATAACCGAAGTGGCTCGCAAAGGTATCAAAGCTAATTTTGTCATAGTAGTTTCACTCCTTTGCCCAAAGCCCGCGAAGTAAAGAGGCTGTCGTCTTAAATTAGTTAGGCATGGTTCCAAAGAATGAGACATATTGAACAATTTAGCGGCCTAAACAAAGTAGTCTTGAGCCACTAGCAGACAAGATTCCGGTTGGGTAAATCCTGTCCGTTGTAAAGGAGAGACCGACATGAGGCTCGCGTGGAGCCAGATGATGATTGTGCGAAAGCGTGTAATACATGGTCAAATGAGGCGCAAGATGTAGTGCCATTTTTCAAACATCCTGTATGATCCCAGCCAGACAACCATCTCAGTGCTATCTCTTGCTGGACCGATTAAACGTTTTATACTCGCTCGTTAGTCATGGGACCGAGTGGCGCGAAATGATGAAGTAACATGTTTCCTTAGTCCAACAACTCGAAATGTTCCGCCAATGATTGGAAGCTTTAGGATATTGTGCTGGTGAGGTAACAAAGAGAAGAACGTTTGATCGAGCAGGTTTAATAACTCGTGATGTCTCGTGGGCTCAGTTCTGACTTATCACTATCAAATACTTTTCTGCTTCTGCTTCTGTCCTGCATATTGCTGAAATTTGGTCAGATAGTTCTCTACTTGAGCAACGCTTTAACTATTTGCGGCCTCAGCTGCAATTGCTCAATGATCATCGTCTGAAAATACCCTTTTCCAAAAAATGAAACCATGCGTATTTGCTTTGTCTAGTTTCTTACGAACGACACGGTTACTAGATAAATAAAACAAATGAACTAATCATTACTTATCATTTAACTAATCATTACCTATCATTTTAATCATTTTAACGATTATAAATAGTCAAAAGTACCATGAATATTTACTAATCGCATCCAGAAAAGATAAAGTCTACAAAAGAGACTATGCAGGATACCTGGCATAACCGTTTCAAGAAGAATGCTATCAACGGCTCAGCCGATCTTTTTCTTTACAGTTTATGAGACAGTAGATGTCGTAGAGGTTTCCTGTATAACTGTATACTTGCTGATTCTGGAACGGATAAGCTAAGTAGCCAGCACAACGGCTTTGCAGTGGATTTCTGCGAATATACGTCAATTTTCCGCATCTATACTGAAAACTTTATTCTACAGATCTGGGCAATCAACGGATATATGCTGATATGGAGAGGGAACTTTCTTGTAAGGATCTTAGTGAAGGGGATTCCACAAAAGTGGGCTTCTGATCGGATAGGAGATTGTTATGACTCAACACTTTGAAGAAATTGCGTCGCGCCTACCAGTTTGGGATATTTCTATCCCAGACATTCCGCCCAGGAGCCGACTCTACAATCTTGCTCCTCTTGGCTTCAACAGTTCCCTTGTCGAATCGCTGACGAGTTATATATGCCGATTGGCGTATAATCACCAAGTAGAGACGGGAATGCTTATTCAGTGCTGCATTGCCTCAGTCGTCGGCAAGCATTATATTGCTGACTGTCAAAGCCGCAGCATTAGCAGTTTCCTGCGTTATGCCAGTCCAATAAATGGCAATGGTATCATGGCATCCGATTGGGTTGGTGCTCTCGAGCCGCTAACTCTTCGGGCAGATCTCGCGTTTCTCACGCTGCTTGTAGGGAAAAATGCACTTTCTCATCGTAATCTCCAGCAGTCTGTTCGGCAATGGTGTCCAGTGTGCTATGAAGCATGGCGGTGTCAAGACACTATCATTTATGAACCACTTCTTTGGTCAATCAAAGGGATAACCGTTTGCCCCGAACACTGCAAGCTTTTAGAGAGGACTTGCCCGTATTGTTCTTCATCTCTTCCCTGGCTCACCTGGGGTTCCCTTCCCGGTTGCTGTTCATTCTGTGGAAGATGGTTAGGAAAGGAAGATGGCAATAGCCAAGTTGAGGAAAAAGATATATTCACCGCAGAAACAGTCGGAGATTTCCTGGCTCATATGCCGCAACTGTCACTCCCGATACCTCGCGAGGGTGTTACTAAATCGTTACGAGAAATGATTGTAGCTACTGCAGATGGCAATATGGCTGCATTCTCCCGCAACCTCGGGCTATCCAAGTCCACCCTATGGGAGCTGGTGCAAGGGAATTTCCCACCGTCACTACCATTCTTGCTTCAGCTCTGCTATCAGTTTCGCCTTTCTCTTCTACAAGTACTTACAGGTGTAGAGTATATCACACCTGGTGAAGCGCCCGTATTCCAGGAATTAACCCAAAAACGTGAAGTGCGTCGTCCTTTTGACTGCAAAAAAGTGAGGCAAGCCCTTGAAGTTATCCTTACTGATCAACAAAGCGTGCCGCTTTCCATGCGAGAGATTGCTCGACGATTAGGTTACCCTGTGAGGACAATCGAGACGCATTGTCCAATCCAATGCCAGGAAATTTCTCTGCGCTACGCAGCGTATCGCAAACAAATAGGCCAGCGGAGGAAAGCTCTTCTGCGTGAACGAATTACTGAGGCGGCTCGTATCATACTCATCAAGGGAGAGAATCTTACTTATCAAAGAGTAGGATCCATGCTAGGTGATCCAGGTTGTTTTCGGGAGTATGAAGCTCGCCGGGTACTACTCGATATTCGTTGTCGGCCAGATACAGAGATGTCGGTTGAGTAGAATGGAGAAGCAAAAATTTGCGATGGATCCTCAATACTTCATCGGGAGAAAGAAGATTTGTCCTGAGCTATATGGGCTAATCAGCTTTTCGCAACCGTAATCAATAAAAGTGGGTGAGAAAACCGATCTTGATCAGGGTAGTTTGATTAAACTTGTCGGACCGTTTTGGCTAGACTGTATAACTTGACAATAAGGAGCAAAACTAATGATGGATGAACTTGAATTTTCTTTATGGTGTGATTGTCTGAAGTACCCTAAAACAACACGCGGAGTAATTGAGAAAATTCGCTCATCAGAGCCTGTGCGTAATCGCCAGAGCCGTGTCGGGAACTGGACGGGCCGTTATGCCAGTGACAAGAATGGAAAAACGTCTCAATTTGAGAGCCGGACAGAAGAGTTTGTAGCCGTTGTTACCTATGAGCACGACGACGAGGTGCTTGAATATTATGACCAGCCATCAAAAATAGAGATGCGCTATATCGCTAAAAGCGACCGTCCTGTTGTGTTCTGGCATACCCCTGATTTTTTTGTGTTACGTGTTGATGGCGCCGGGTGGGAAGAGTGGAAACCCCAGGAGAAGTTGGTTGAATTGGCCGAGTCAATGCCCAACAGATACCAACGAAACGAACAAGGGCACTGGCGCTGCCCTCCGGGTGAGAAATATGCAGCACTGTACGGCCTATCTTATAGTGTGTGCTCTTCGGCTGAGCTGAATCCGATATATGTCCGTAATCTGAACTTTCTCGAAGATTACTTGCGCGATCCAATTCTGCATGTTGACGAGTCTGCTTTGCAACTCATGCGAGAACTGTTTGCAGAAGAGCCTGTCTTGACGCTGAAGGCATTGCTTGAGTACGTCGAGGCACAGCATATCTACAGAGCGGTGCTCCTCAAGCATTTCTACTTGGATCTGTACGCTGCCCCTCTTGCAGATAGCGAATATGTGCATGTCTTTCGCGATGAACAGGCTGCAAACGCCTACATCATAATGTCAGAATCCCCTTATCGGTCGCCAGGCTGCTCGTTCGAAGAAATGAAGGTAGGGCAAGGAATTGTCTGGGACGGACGGGCATGGAAGATCTATAACTACGGAGATATGTCGATTGCGCTGCGGTCTGAGCGTGGCGACTGGGTGGAAATCGGGAAGGAAGAGTTTTATGCCCTCGCCTCTCAGGGAAAAATCGTTCAACCTGTCCAGACAGGTCATGCGAACATAGGTGGAGTAAACGATGAAGAAGTGGCTATATTAGCCAAAGCAAATATGCAGGATTATCGGGAAGGGAACGAGCGGTACAGGCTCTTACAACGATATCGTGCTGGTGAAACTCCTGAGCAATTGGGTGTGCCATATAGCACTCTCCGCGATTGGGAAGTGAAATGGAAAAAGGCTGAGCACAAATACGGGCATGGATACATCGGGTTGCTCACCAAGTATAAGCGAGAAGGCAATACTCAACGCAAATTGCCTGAAGACTCTATAGAGGCCATGATGCATTACATCCAGCATGACTATGAAACTCATAGGCAAAAGTCGAAAGCGCACTCCTGGGGACAATTGGTCCTGCATTGTGAATCCAATGGTATCCATCCTCCAAGCTATAAAACCTATTGTAAAGCAATCAAAAAACGGAAAGGCTACAAGCAAACCCTGAAACGCAAAGGTCGACGTGCTGCTTACCAGGAGAAGGTACCTTTTCTTTACCTTGACCAGGGCACACCGCGTCATGGTGATTTTCCCTGGCAGATCGTTCATCTCGATCATTTCCAGCCGGATATTCAATTAGTCAGTTCGCGAACCGGAAAGGTACTGGGTAAACCATGGGCAAGCATCATGACAGACGCGACCTCGCGGCGACCTCTCGCGGTATATTTGACATTTGATCCTCCCAGCCGCCGCTCCGATATGATGGTGATACGAGAATGTGTACGACGCTTTAAAAGATTGCCGCAGATTCTGGTAGTAGATGGCGGTTCTGATTTCAACTCAGTCTATTTTGAGGCGCTCCTGGCTTATCACAACATCACGAAATTGGAGCGTCCTGCCGCAGATCCTCGTGCGGGATCAATAGAAGAACGGCTCTTCGGGACAACGAGCACAGGTTTTATCAATAATGTCCTGGGGAATACACAGGCCAGCAAAAAGCCTCGCGAAATGACGCGATCTGTTGACCCACGTCGCAAAGCAACCTGGACTTTATCCGCTTTTTACCGAAGGCTCTGCCAGTGGTGCTATGAGGTCTACGATAATAATTACCACTCCGCACTCGAACGAACGCCACGTGAGGAATATGATGCCGGCATCACCTTGAGTGGGGTGCGTCCATATCGCGATGTTGTGTACGACCTGAAGTTTCTCATGCAAACCCTGCCAACGCCTGAAAGAGGAGAAAAGGTACAAGTGACGTATCGAAAGGGCGTCCAGGTGCATTATGAATTCTACTGGTCGAAGAAATTTGACGATGGTGAGGTGGTGGGGACCGAGGTAGAGGTTCGTTACGATCCTTTCGATATCAGCCACGTATTCGCTTTCGTGAAAGGGGAGTGGACAGAGTGTCATGCTTCGCATTTTCTGGCCTTGCGTAATCATTCAATGCGCGAGTTGCAGTTGATATCCGATGAATTGCGTAAGCGCCGGTCCGCCTCCGCACAGCAGTATCCCCTCACGATCAAGCGGATAGCTGAGTTTCTGGCATCAGTCGAGGCGGAGGAGCAGGTTGGCATCCAGCGGCTGTGCGATGCTGAATCCCGGGACATTCTGCAAATCATTGATGTGAGCTATTTGGCTCAATTCCCCTTCTTTCAAGTTCCATCGTCGCCATCGTCTCCCCCAGAAGAAGACGAAAACGATGATGAGAATGCAGTTGATGATGTAGAGATATACGGAGACTATGAGTGATAAAGAAAAATGATATACCAGAGAACCGGACTCGGTTTGCCAAAATGACGAAAGAAGAGTGCCTGCAAGCGTTCAAACGAACGATAGCACACCCCCACCTGGAGGCTACAGACAAAGCTTTGCGTAGAGCAATCCAGGAACCAGGTGGGGCCTCTATCATTAATGTCTTTGGTCCAGCTCGTGTAGGCAAGAGCACGATGAAGAACCATGTCATGAGGACAATCATACTCGAGATGTTACCACTCTTACAGCAGGATAGAGAACGGATTCCGCTGCTCGGTTTGATGCCAAGGCCGCCTCTGAGCGGTTACTTTAGCTGGAAAGATTTTTTTCAGGGCGGTCTTGTGGCTTTTGACGAGCCTTTGATTGATCATAAGATTGCTCTCGATACTAGAGACGATGAAGGGACAACTGGTTTAACATGGCCCGACAAGTCTCGGATCAAACGTAAACCTCCCGAGGGTACTAAGGATGCCTTGCGCCAATCCTTCGAGACGACCGTAAGGCGACGACGTCCGGTAGCAATCTTTATTGACGAGGCGCAACATCTGGGCAAAGTGAGCAGTGAACGGCAGCGTCAGAATCAGGTTGATTGTATCAAATCCCTGGCAGATGACACGGGAACGATTTTTGTCTTGATAGGTACTTACGAACTACTTCCCCTTCGCGATTTAAGCGCACAGCTCATCGGGCGTAGTTTAGATATACATTTCCCTCGCTATCGAACTGCAGCAAGGGAGTTAGCACAATTCAAAAATATTCTTAGGACCTTTCAGGATGCGCTGCCTTTCATAGAGGAAACGGACATACTGCTCAACCACTGGGAGTACTGCTACGAGCGTTCCATTGGGTGTGTTGGAAATCTCCGCTTGATGCTTGTGCGAGCGGTTCATGCTGCACTGTGGACGGATGCAAAACAGCTAAGCTGGAACCATCTGAAGACGCACGGCTTTAGAGAAGCCGAGAGTTATGAAATGATGCTCGAGGCCTATGAAGGTGAAAGTCAGCTTGCTTCAAATCCCGATCAACGAGCGAAATTGCGGAAGATGCTAGGATTAGCTCCTCACATAAAGTCCAAAGGAGGTCCGAAACCTGACGTTCCGAAAACCGAGGAAACAGCTTCTGAAGGAAAAGCAACTCAGGATAATCATTCCGACGAAATTACAAGCGGAATCGAACAGGAATCTGCAGAAGTTCCTGCTGATGAGTTTTCCACCTTATTAAAACAAGTTTCAGATGATCGGTCTGACAGAACCACGGACGTAGCCGAAGAGGTAATAGCGGCTGAAGAAACTCTTTCAGCAGAAGCTCCTTCAAAGCCGTTAAGAAAACCTAAATCGGAACCTATACGACCTTTCCGGCGTAAAGCTACGCGTGACAGGACCGGGGGAACTCGGATGAAAATAGGGAAACGAATGGAGTCGTAGAGGAGAGAATCTAGTGGAGCAATATGAAGAATGGAATGGTTCGATTCCACCCCTGCCGTCACGCAGTCGCCTCTATCACTTAGAGCCAATCGGTATAGGAACGCCCTATGTTGAGAGCCTAACTGGCTACATTGCCCGCCTTGCCGAAACTCACTGCGTTACTCCCAAGGATCTGATCATGCAGGAAATTATACCTTCTCAGTCTCAAACCGGACCGATTTTAAACTATTACTATCGTCTGAATCAGTTCTGGATTAATAATGCTATGACTCTCAATGGCATCAGTCCTATAGCCAGGTTGTGGGTAGAGAGATTACAATCCTTCACGTCATGTGAAAATTTACGTTTCCTCACCTTGTTGACATGGAGCGAGGTTATTGGATTAAACAAGTTGCTTCGCCGCAGAAAGGCTTGGTGTCCTGTATGTTATGAGGAGTGGCGACAAACTCACCAGGTTGTCTATGAACCTCTTCTATGGGCACTTGCTAGCGTATCTATCTGTTTTAAACATCGGCAGCTGCTCATTACTTCGTGTCCACAGTGTCAGAGGTCGTCACCGCTCCTTACCCAGATCATGCGCCTGGGTTATTGTTCTCAGTGTATGTTGTGGTTGGGGAATGCTCTTTCGCCGCAGGTGTTGGGAACCACATCGAATGATAGAGAAGAGCTGAAGCATCGCTATTGGGTGACAGAGGTCGTTGGTGAGCTACTGGCCAGTGCGCCTAATCTCTCAGCGCCGCCGAGTAAAGATCAAATTGCGGCAATGATGATCCTCTGTTTAGAGTACTACGCGAAAGGCAATATGAGGGCACTGGCGAGGTTGGTAAAGCTAAATGCACAGGCACTCTGGGAATATATTCGGGGAACCGAAGTTCCGAATTTCGACTCGCTTTTGCGTCTATGCTCTGCTTTATCAATCACGCCTTTGGAGTTTCTGGCGACAAAGACTCTTCCAGATCAGAGGATTCCGCAATTTGTTGTGGACAATTTGCCTGTGGTATCTCCGCGCAAACGGAAGCCATTATCGGACGATGATGTGAAGCGTATGCGACAGGTCCTGGAAGCGGTGATCGCTGAAGAGAGGGACCCACCCTCAAACCTGCTTGAGGTAGCAAATAGCATAGGCTACGACGTCTCCACAATACGCAGGCACTGTCCCGACCTCAGCAAAAAGATTTCGGCGAGATCCTATCGACAGTGGATCGAGGATGATTATCATCGAATGAAGCAAGAGCTGGAAAACGCCTTGAAGAGCGACGAACGAGTTTCACTCTCTGCAGTTGCACAACGATTCGGCTGTGATAGTGGAGTACTTCACAGGCGTTTTCCAGCTCTTTGCCGTGCCGTCGTCACGCGCTACCGCGAGCGATTTGATTATGAACAGATTCATCGGCGGCTAAAAGAGGTATTAGCGAACAATCAGGAAACACCTTCGGTTAAGAAACTCGCTCGGCAAATGGGATATGGGTCCCATATATTCTGGATTAAATTCCCCGATCTCTGTAATCAGGTGACGGAACGACGTTCTACTGCACGCAGGAAGCATCACAATGAGCGAATAGCTACTCATTGTAACGAGATTCGCAAAGCGACGGCCCTCCTTCACAATCAGGGCGTGTATCCAAGTTCATGGCGGGTCGCTAAACAACTGAGTAATCCCCATTTCATACGGACAAGGGAAGGGCACGAGGCTTGGCGTGTTGGACTGGAAGAATTGGGATATCCGACAGATCATTTGAAAAAATATATCTAACGCAACTATCCCACCTCTAATGTCCACTTTACCTACACATCAAATTTGTGTAATAGTATAATACATCTTTTCTTTACAACAGTTGGGAAGCATAGGTTTTGGAGGGGAAAAGGAAGCATAGGTTTTGGAAATCTCCAAAACCTATGGGTTAAATGACAAATTCCCACTTGGCTGGTTTCATCTAGAGGCAGAGGCGTATGGGAGTCGAACCCACCAGGGACCGCGCCTAGCGACCCCCCAGCCGTTTTGAAGACGGTGAGACCCACCGGGGCCCCTACACCTCCATATGTGTGGGTGTATTTTGCCATTCGGGAAGGTACTTGTCAAGCGTGGTTATGTGTGTTGCCAAAGTTGCTGGATGCGCTCTACATCTACTTCTGTCAGATCTTTTACCATTAATTCGGCTTTGCGTAATCCCGGCAGGTCGCGGTTACCGGCGACTGCAATGCAGCGCATTCCGGCTGCATGCGCTGCTTCAACGCCAGCGACAGCATCTTCGATTACCAGACATAGCGTTGGATTCATATGTAGCTCCGTGGCAGCTTTGAGGAAAATGTCGGGCGCTGGTTTTCCTTTTGCAACTGTTTCACCTGAAACCAGGATTGAGAGATATCGTTTTAGACCTAATACTTCTGCAATAAGGTTGATATTTTCAACTGGTGTTGAGGATGCTAATGCCTGAGCAAAGCGGGAATCATGTAGTTCGCGCATTAATTCTATTGCGCCTGGCAGTGGGGTTGCGCTCTCCTGGATGAGTTCGCGAAAGTACATCTCTTTGCGATCTGAAAGAACTTTCACTTGTTCGGGCGGTAGGTTACCCCACAGAGCAGCGAAAATATCATCGTTGCGCTTGCCAAAGGTGGCCCAGAAGTCGGCGTCGGTCATTGCAATGCCTTCTTCACGAGCAAGACGTTGCCAGGCACGGCGATGTTCGTCCGCGCTATCGATAATTACACCGTCGAGATCCCAGATTACTGCTTGAATTGGAATGGACATAAAAATTTGCTCCTGTTTTTTTAGTAATCATATCATAGGTTCTGAAGCACTCATGTATGGACTCACAAGATTGTGACACGTATCTATGGACTCACAAGATTGTGAATGATACAATACACATGGGCATTTTTCCTGACGTTTTCTGGCATTAGCCCGCATCGATCAAATGCAAAAATGGAGGCGGGATATAGCCGCAAAGAGAGGTTGTATTCCTGAATGCTATGGATTACGGGTTTTCTGTGGTCTCCTGCACACTACTTCCCCTTGAGGTAGGTAGGGACAAAAATTATTTGCGCAGTGTTTTGGAGCCTCTAGATATTGGCGCCTGGCTAGATCTAGGGCCACGCGGCTTGCGCCTTATTCCCCATGACCCAGTTTTACCACCAACATATTTTAACCCGGATGGCTCGGTAGAACTGGTCAACAAAGATTTGTATCTCGATGATGTAATGTCTCACATGGAGCGCATCGCAGCCGCGTTGGGATGCGAACTCGAGTGGGATTTTTAAAACCCGGAGGGATATCGTGAATGAGTGATCGAAAGTATTTCAACGAAGAAATGGAGACTCTTCCAAAGGGCAAACTTAAGGCATTGCAATTGGAGCGTCTTCAGGCCATTGTCGAGCGTGCCTACGCACAGAACCAGTTTTATCGGAACCTCTATGACGAAGCTGGTGTTAAACCTTCAGATGTCAAATCTTTGGAGGATATTCGCAAGCTTCCATTTCTGGAAAAAAAGACAGTACGTGATGCATATCCGTATGGGATGGCATTTAAGAAGCCCAACGATCCGGGTGGGCCTGTAGAGGTGCATGCAACGAGTGGTACAACGGGTAAGAGTGTACCTGTCTTCGCGACAAAGAAAGATATTGACTACTGGTCAGATCTCAATGCACGCGAACTGTGGATGACTGGTATGCGTCCGGGTGATATTTTGATGAACTGCTACGGCTATGGCCTAGCAACAGGTGGTTTTGGGTTTCACTATGGGGCAATGGCGATGGATGCGATGGCAGTCCCCATGGGTTCTGATGCCCGACAATATGACCGCATGATCGATTTCATTGTTGATTTCGGCGTAACGGCTATGTGTATGACTCCTTCGGTAGGTCTTTATGTCGGCGGTAAAGCTCACGAACGTGGCATCGATTTCAAAGATACTAAACTCAAAATTGGTCTCTTTGGCGCTGAGCCATGGCCCTGGGCGACGCGCCTGAAGCTTGAGGAGTTGTTCAACATCACTGCCTATGATGAATTCGGCATGACTGAGTTCCTGGGTCCGGGCATGACCTGCGAATGTGAAACTCGCGATGGTATGCATGCGTGGGCCGACGCTTTCCTAGTGGAGTGTATCAATCCTGATACAGGAGAATGGATGGAGGATGGTAAGGACGGTGAGCTTGTATGGACGTGGCTTACTGCTGATGGTACGGCCATGATCCGTTATCGCAGCCGTGATCTATCTCGTCTTTGGTGGGAGGAACGCTGCGCCTGCGGACGTACACATCCGAAAATTGCGGCAATCAAAGGTCGCAGCGATGATGCAGTTTCCATTCGTGGCTTGATCGTCTTCCCTAGCCAGGTTGAGGCGGCATTGGTGAAATTTCCAGAGACTGGCGCGAATTTCCGTATCATTGTTGATAGGCGCAATGATCTGGATACCTTTGATATCAAAGTAGAGATCAAGGATGCTTCAGTCTTGAGCAATGAGGAACGTACCCGTAACTTGAGCCGCGAGATGGCTGAAGCGGTTAAGACGGTCACTGGTAACTCTCCTAAGGTTGAGCTGGTGCCAGCGGATAGTTTGCCTCGAGCCAGTGGTGGTGAGTCAAAGACTGCCAGCGCGCGTGTCGAGGATCGTCGTAAGAAGTAGGGAAAAAAATAAAGCCAAAATTATTGCTCGTGAAGGTACGTACCTTCACGAGCAATAATTTTGGCTTTATTTTATGGCTCCTTGCATTGTGAGCACAATTGCTAGCGCTGCAATTCCATTGTTAAGCATGTGAAGCATAATGCAGGGCCAGATCGATTGTGTGCGCCAACGGAGAAAGGCAAGCGCCAGGCCGATAGCGAAGAGTACCGGGAATGAGCCGGGGTCGGCGTGGGCTACTCCGAAGAGTAGCGAACTGATGATGATGGCCCAACCTAAAGACATACCATGGCGAAGTCCTGGAAAAACGAAACCTCTAAAAAACACTTCTTCACAAAAAGGAGCTATTATGACGGCTGCGAAAAGTGTTGCGTAGGTCGATAAGGGTGCGACTTTACTTTGTTGGAGGAGAAGCTGATCGTTGGTTTGCACATTAAGATGCAGAACTGTAATCAGATATGAATAGAGCGTGTTGATGCCGAAAATGATTATCATCAAAACGATAACCCAAACCAATGCGTTACCGAAACGAAAGCGACGGAATCCGAGTGCTTGTAGCGCCTGGCGTGCATGGTGAGTAATTGAGCGAAATGCTGCGTTAGCATAGTAGAAAGGAGCGATCAAAAAAGCTCCTTCTATCAATGCGGAAAAAATAATGGTAACAATGGCACCTGTCAGGTCCGCTTGAAAGGAAAGCGGTGAAGTAACTGTGACTGACCTATTCAGGCTCGAAAGTATGAGTGTCAGTACTATCCATGGAATGAGCGTTATTAAAGTGCCGAGAAAAGTTTGCTGAGTTGTCCAAGGAGCACTATCTGCGGAAAGATTCGTATCGGGCTGTTTATCTACTTCTGGTTCTAACAAGGTAATCTCCAAATTCCACTAAACATGATTCCAGGAATAAATTTGAGGCTGTTTTGAGTTATGAATATGGTATACTACGTACAATATTATCTTACCGCATGTAGTCTGTACCAGGAAGGATGAATTGTTGTCTGGCACAATTGAAACCAATCCATCTGAAAATTCTAATTGGCGTAAACATAAAAATGCTTGTCCGTTTTACCGCGAACGGTGGTTTCCTTGCAACGATGTAGCGGCGGGTGAGCCAATGTATCAAGTATTTTGCATGCAAGGTACACCGCCGATTACTCTTGAAGAGCAAGAACGCTGTTTACATAGTAAAACCTGTTGTTGGCGTCTTACGAAGAAGCAACAAGCCTCTGCAGAGCAAGCTGTTGCTGAAGAAACACCCTCCCCCGCTTATTAAAATAAAAAAGCCAGCAGCCGAAACCGCTGGCGGGTTTAGCAATTCTACCTCTAAGACTCCGCTACTGTTCGTATACCCATTGATCAGTGACCAACTCGTAAGTGAGTAATTCCTCTGGTTTGAAGAAGAGATTGATCTCTTGTACCGCAGTTTCAGGTCCATCTGAACCGTGAATGATGTTGAAGCCAATTTCCAGTGCATAATCGCCGCGTATTGTGCCTGGAATAGCTTCAGCAGCATTTGTAGCTCCCATGGTGGTTCGCACGACGTTGATGGCTTTTGGGCCTTCTACGACACCTACCACTACTGGTCCTGAGGTGATGTGTTTTACGAGGCCAGTATAGAAAGGTTTTCCTTTGTGTACACCGTAGTGTTGTTCAGCTAATTCTGGGGTAATTTGTATAAGTTTAAGTCCTACAATTTTTAGTCCTCGTTGTTCGATGCGGGTGATTACGTTTCCGATGAGGCCTCTTTGTACGCCTTCGGGTTTGACGATGATTAATGTTCGTTCCATGATACCCCTTATTTTTATAATTTAATAAGCAGTTACGAGTTGCATGATCTGGCGGCTAGCTTTTTTCATTTCCAGGCGAACATGTCCGAGGTTGCTGGCTGTGTTGGTTGTAACTACGAGGATAAGGTCGCCAACTTCCTCAAATTGAATTGTTCCACTGTGTGTTTCAATGATGACGTGATGCATTTCGCCATTGTTAATCTGACTGGTAAAATTAGCGATCGAGCCAAAGACGGCGGCTGACATTGCCCCTAACATTTCTTCGTCCTCACTATGCAGCGCTCCTGACACGATCAGACCATCCTTGCCAATAAGAATTGCGCCTGAGATTTCATCAAGATCGGTCAATCGCTGTAGAATTGTATCCACCTTCGACTCCTTTGATACTAGATGCTCTGACTCTTTGCCTTTTTAGCAATAGTGAGAGCTTTATTATATGCCTCCATTGCTTGTAAATATTCACCTTGTTTCATATAGGCATCACCGAGAACGCGGAAGCCCGCTGAATATCTGGGTGATAGTTTCAAGAGCGCTCGTACATTGCTTATGACTTCGCTAAGTAATTCGGGCGCATTACGAATGATAATTCGGTATTCGGCCATTGCGTCGTCATAAGCACCAGCGAGTTGGAATTGATATCCTCGAAGTAAACGCTCTTTGTTGCTTACATTGTCATTTTGCGCTCTACCATATTCTCCAACACGCCCTTTGCCTGACACTGATAATGTATCTGGCTGAGCTGCTGACTGCTGCATTGATTGTAACCTGATGGCAGGGCGTTTCATAGTTGTTTCCAGATCATCTTCAAGCAATGCGTCTGCATGATAAGCAGGGATGAGTGGGATCTCCTGTGCTTCTTTTTCAGTAGAATTATCTATTGGTATAAAAGTTTGGCTGACTGCTTCACTTTGCTGTAGATTGTCAGACAGTATATCTTGTGGAGAAGGAGGCTCAGAAGCTTCTGCTTGCTGTAGGGTAGTATCCGAATTGACTTGAGCAGAAGGAGGTTCAGGTGTAACAGGATCTGCCGAGAAGTTACCTAATTCAGCTAACGCAGAGGAGAGAGAAGGTTCTTCCGCGAATGTATTGAGTGTTCCAGGCTGCAATGGAACAAAGCCTTGAGAGAGTAAATCGTTGTCAAGGTGTTCAAATGTAGACTTTTGTGCGTGTTCAGCTTCAGAAAACGTCTGGTCAAGTTGTTCGGTCCATGACTGAAATTCAAAGGACTGTTCTGGCTCAAGGTCAACCGCACCCACTGCTGGTTCTGGCTGAGTCTCTAAGGTCTCTGCGCCTAGTGACTTCAGCCATTCCGGCCATTCCATTTCTGAGTTGCTTTCTTCTGTTGGGGTGAAAAAAGCTGGCTCATCTGCAACATAAGCTTCGGATCGAGCATTGAGATCTCCCTCCCATAGTTTCGGAGAAGCAGGCTCTGGTTCAGCTTGAGTTTGACTTAAAGTTACATTTTCATTTGATGCCTCAGACTCTTGTGAGCGATTCGAGGGTGTAGATATTGGATCACCTGGTTGCCGATCAAATTTGGTCAGTACGTCAAGCCAGGCAGGTGGTGTTGGAAAATCTTCTTCTTGAGTTGCTGAGGACCATGAATGTATGCTTTCTGCAGGTTCTACGTTACCTGAAAATGCAATTGTTGTGTCCTGTTCTGTATGTGTTGCCTGGGGATGCTCAGCCTGGAACCAGGGTTGTTTTTCAAGAATTGCCGGATCGAAATCTTCGTCAAATGCGGGTGATGATTTGATTTGATCAAGATCCGTTTCGCTTTGACTTGTGTGACCATTTGTAGTAATTGCATTGGAAGGCTGAACGTTCGAAGTCTCCGGCTGAAAAGCAAAGGCTGACATTGCTTCGGCAGGCTGGATGTCGTTCAGAGCAGATTGATTTGTATCGAGTTCTCTCCAGGTTTCCAAATTGCCTGGATTATAGACCTGAGATTCGGGTTCAGAGAAGCTTTGAGATCCATTAGACGTAGACACGGGATTCATTGCTGTCTGCCTGTTAGATATTTCTTCATCGTCTATTGGATGGCTGAAGACAATAGGTTCTTTTTTCAGCAACGTAAGAAATGGATTATTGGGCTGGCTTGCAATCAGATCACTGAAGAGTTCGTGGGCCATTACCAGTTCTGGATCAAGAGTTTCGGCGCGTAGAAGAAGGTCTTTTGATCGTTCCAAATTAAATGTGGATGTGACATGGGCAAGGAGAAGCAATGCTTTTAGACATGTTGGGATCTCTTCGAGAATCTGTGTTGCCAGTTGTTCAACCTTGTCATACGCCCCTTCACGCCAGCAGGTCTCAAGCAGACCAGTGCGTGCATCGAGACGTTCTGGGCTGGCATTTAGAACAGCTTCCCACTCTTGCTCTGCTTGAGTAAGAAGATCACCCCGCATATAGAGGCGAGCAAGACCTGCCCTCGAAAACATAAATTCTTGTTGCCCTACTTTTGTGCTTAGTTGATTAAATTTCTGGCGAATCTGGCTGTTGCCGCGGCTTAATTCATATGCTTGCTGATAGCAGTCGAGAGCGGTATCAATGTCTGAAAGACGTTCGCTGGTGAGTGCGCGATCGCAATAGACAACAACATTCTCTGGATCGTTGACCAGTATCCAATCAAAGGTTTGTTGCGCCTCTTCTAATTGGCCCTGTGCCAGATATATTTCCCCAAGAAGACGTTGAGCCTCAAGCGAATCAGGAAAATATGAGAGAATGTGCTGACAATTAGCCATCGCATCATCAATGCGGCCAGAACTTATGGTGTCTTCAGTATTTTGCAAGTATTCGAAAAAGGTTGTTTTCGCCATGTAGTTAGATCTCCTGTTCCCGCCTTAGCTCACGTGTATGGCCCATGCGCTCACTTTGCGGGATGTAGTTTAATCCCCGCCATTGAGAAGAGTACCCAAGAACTCCGCTTGAATTGGCTTGCAAGGGCCGATTAGCGCTAGATGACGCCATTGAGGAGCAAAGCAGGTTTGCGCTAAGCGCTGAATATCTCGTGCAGTGATAACCTCGATATGCGCCGTTATTTCGTCTACATCGAGAATTTTGCCACGCAGGCTTTCCTGGCTGCCGAGCCAATAGGCAACCTGACTTGTACCTTCAAGCCCTAACAACAAGCCACCTTTTATATATGCCTTAATTCGATCAAGTTCGTCTGCTGGCACAGGTGTGGTACATAAACGAGAAAGTTCATGTACAATGGCCCGTACTGCGGGTTCAACTTGTGATGGGTCTACCCCGGCACTCACTACAAAATTGCCTGTCTCAGCATAACTATTAAAATAGCTTCCAATATCGTACGCGAGTCCCTGCTCTTCACGGATTGTCTGGAAGAGTCGTGAACTCATCCCGTCTCCCAGGATAGCATTCATTAACATAAGTGTATAATAGTCGGGAGACGAATAGCCCATGCCTAATGTTCCAAGGCAAAGGTTGACTTGCTCTGTCTCCTTTTCAATGAGCACAATTGGTGAAGTATCTACTGGCGGTAAACACTTCGTCCATAGCGCATGTTCGCGTGGTTCCCACTGACTAAAAAGACGCTTGCATTTTTCAACTATACTGGCCGGATCAATATTGCCCGCTACACTAATGATCAGTGAATTTGGTCGATAATATTCATGTAAATAGTCCAGCATCTGCTGGCGTTGCATGTTTGCAACTGTCTCGATATAGCCTGCGTCATCCCGGCCTAAAGGGAGTCGGGGCCACATTGCCTCATCTATAAGCAGACCGACCCACTCTTGAGGGTCATCGTGAGTAGAACTTAGTTCTTCTATAATAACGCTGCGTTCTTTCTCGATTTCAACTGGATCGAAAAGTGAATGATGCACCATATCTGCCAAAACATCCAGAACCGCTGGTAAATGTTCTCCAGGCACGCGAGCGCTATAATGAGTTAGTTCTTTCCCAGTGCTTGCATTAAATACTCCTCCAACACCCTCGATGGCCTCTGAAATAAACCTTGCATTAGGATAATTTGCCGAACCTTTAAAAAGCATATGCTCGATAAAATGAGAAATTCCCGCATTCGTATTCGATTCATAACGAGAACCAACTGTGAAAAAGAATGAGATACTGGCTGAACGCATACCCGGCATTGGAGCCATGAGCAAGCGGAGTCCGTTCTGTAGGGTCTTACGCTCGTATTGCATTGAAAATTGATACTTCTTCCTTAACCATTAACCTCTGCACACCTGGTCGCTAGCACAGCGTTTCACTATTATAGACGTTTTCTGAGTGAATGGCAACGGGAAATGAGGAATGGTATAGCCAATTTGGGTGTGAAATGTGAGCTTGTGTGGTTGCTATAATGAAAATGCCATGGGTCTTTCATGATCCCACGGCATTTTTTACTATGCTTGTGGCAAGGTCTATCGGGAAAAGATTCAGACTTAGAACAGACCAACGTCATTGGCTAAATCTCCCAAACCTCCAAGCATACCCTCTCCACCGCGGTCACCATAGCCTCTGTTCCTATCAAAGCCATGTTCAAACTCGTGAAGTAGTATCTCCCCGCCAATGACTGCTGCAGCACCTCCTAACGCACCCATAGCCATGTTTCCACCAGAACCCTGGAAGAGTCCACCCATTCCTCCCTGCTGGTTTTGCATCGGCATGTTTGCCGGTGTTGGAGCAATATTTGCCAGGCTTGTATGGCAACTGGGGCAATTAGGAGTGCCGAGAGGTGACATTGCCATACATATAGGACAGCGAAGCACCATTGGCTGCTGTGGATATTGAGCCCCGTATTGAGGCGATTGCTGAGGGTATTGTGAGTATGGCTGAGAGTACTGTGGAGGCTGAGCATACATTGTTTGAGGAACAGGTAAACCTGTAGCGTGAGATAGAGGGCTACCACACTGCGCACAAAAATTTACACCTGGATTATTCTGCTTCCCACAATTGGCGCAAATAGGGGCAACAGGTGTTGCTAGAACATCAGGTGCAGTGGTTGTTCGCATACTTTGACCACAGTTCGTACAGAATGCCATCTCAGCAGGGACCTCTGTATGACATGCAATACAGGTCTGTGTAAGTGATTGAGGTTGCGCTGACGGTGTTGGTGTGGCCGTAGCGATCGCCGTCTGTGTGCTCAGTGAGGAGCCACAATGCATGCAAAATGCTGCACCGGGCTTCACAACGCCGTTACATCGGGGACACACATGCGTTGAATTGTTTTCACTTTCGACGCTATCTACTGAATGTACAGGGGTTCCACACTCTGGGCAAAACTTCTTACCAGTAACATCATTACCGCAAGATGTACAGGATGCCATGGTTTTATCTCCTTCTAAACATGCGAATGGCCATCTCATGTAGCTTACTTTGCAGTGTAACATAGTTTGAAAGTTTCGTCGATAGGTATTTCAAACACATTCCCTGAGTGCTACGCTATTGCTAATACCGCGCAGTTTCATAAGCGCTACAACTTCGAGTTGCCGAACGCGTTCGCGCGAAATGCCCAGCTCTTTCCCAACTTCCAGCAACGTGCGGCTACGCCCATCGCCAATCCCATATCGGAGTGTAATAACCGAGCGTTCGCGCGGTGTAAGTAAGGCAAGAGCGCGATGAAGTTCTTCCCCAAGCAAATGCTGTGAAGCGGTTTCTGCAGGAGCAGGAGCAGCGCTATCTTCCAACGTATCTGCTAAAGAGTAGCGAGCTTCGTCGTCAACAGGCGCATCTAATGATACAGGCTGTTCAATAATACCGAGCAGATCGACGACCTCGTTTACGTCCATATTGCATGCTTCAGCAATCTGCTCTGGAAGTGGATCAAGCCCATTTTCTTGAGATAATTGAGCTGCAATACGACGAACTTTACGCAAACGAGTAGCAACATGTTCAGGTAGATGGATAAGTCGAGATTGTTCACCCGCAGCACGACTAACTGCTTGCCGTATCCACCAGGTGGCATATGTACCAAAGTGACAACCTCTGCGATAATCGAATTTCTCAGCCGCTCTCATCAGGCCGAGATTTCCCTCTTGTATGAGGTCAATGAGGGGAACACCCGTGCTTGTATAACGGCGCGCAATGGCGATTACCAGGCGCAGATTCGATTCGATTAATCTACGACGCGCCAATTCGTCGCCCGCAGCAGCTCTCTGAGCCAGGTCAACTTCTTCAGCGTGCGTTAATAGTCCCAAACCTCGAATGTCGTGCAGGTAACTCTGAAAAGCATCTTCAGAACCCAGAGCTGTACGCTGGGTTGATGTACGAGCACGTTGCGAATGTACGGTCAATTCTTCCAAGATATCCGGATCGGTGTTTTCCACCATAGCAGCATCGTCTAGCGATAAAACGGTAGTTTCATCTAATGGAGAGTCAGCCTCAAAGAGCGGCTCCGTATTGCGTTTTGACGTCTTTTTTGCTAATAAGGCATCAATACCTGATTCAAAATCGGACGTGTTGGTAGAGGGAAAAACTACCGCTTGAGCAGTAGTGGATAGTAATGGAGTGAACACATCACTCACAGGATCAATAATTGCCATTATTCCACGCTCCCTTCGGGAAATCTACCGGCAAAACCAGCTGCCGGACTCCTCCGTGTGGCCTCGTGGTCAGTACTCGTATGCTCGAGACATGTTTGTACTGAACGTATGTATATACCTAACCAATATGTATTCTTCTCTAATTGTATAGAGTAGAACAGATGATAACATCGGGTAAATACCTTAGATCAAATCAGGTTCTAACCGTATCTTCATAGCACTATTGTACCAATGACTGGTAGCAGGCGTTACAGTTTTCAGTTACTCAATCCAGGTAAACACGCGTTTGCTTGATGTCCTGGGGATTGAACAAGGTAAAGGACGGGTCCCCAGGAGTTACTTATACAAGTAATACGACCAATATGACTTAAACGTTACGCGGATTATTCATTCATGAACTTTAACAACTTAAGAGGGATATCTTGAAAACCACGGAAGGCCGATACATCGGCGGTGAGGGCGATCAATCGGCCCCTACAGTTATCCTGTTTAGTGTGTTAAAAGCCATAAATGAAGATCAAATCAGGTTTGATCGGAATTTGCCTCATCGAAAGGATCATGGACACCATGTCCACGATCATAAAATAGTTGGGTTGGGTCACCCAGATGATGCTCATAATCGGGACGCTTTTCCCACTCCTTTTGTTTTGCTTCATCAGCGCTCATACTTAATTGCACACGATCATTTTCGATAGAATCGATGGCACTATATGGAATATAGCGGTCAGTTGGGAAAAAGTATCCCTTGTGTACTAGAAAGGAATCTTCGTAGACCTTCGCAATATGACCCAACTCATATCCGTCAAGGGTATAGACTCGCATGGATGTATGAATATTTTGAGGGCTCCAATCGGTCATAATGTATCTTCCCTTTCTGTTAGTTGTTCTAATGACTTGCACGTCTCATCATGGCTAAATGTAACAATCGCAATTTTACGGAGGTGAACATGTACTGATAAATGAAATATGAACTACCACAAGGCGATCTCAACGAAGCTCTTCCATAGAGTAGATAATTAAAAATCTAGCGTGAAAGATTCCCTTGCTATTGTGCCTGATAATCAGATAAGAATCGAGAGTTGATACCAGAAAACAATTATAGAAATTGTTACAGTCAGTGTTCTTAAACGTCATAACCGATGATTGCTAAAGCGTATACTTTGAACTTGAGCTCTTAAGTCGCTGGAATTGGATGGAGTTAGGCGACAACAATGCATAGAATACTGAATTGATATGACTCTAAGTGGAAAGAGGTTGTTAAGACGATGGATATTGTAGTTAGTAAAGATTTTGCGCATGCATTAGATAGCCTCTCACCTTCGATGCGAGAAAACGTGTTCAGGAAAATACATTCACTTGTAGTAGATCCGGCTTATCCTTCACTAAATACACATCGATTAAATCAAATCAAGTCCAAGGATATTAGAGATTGCTATATTACTGATAGCATGCGGCTACTATTCGAGTTCACTAAGGGCTGTTTACGTTTATGGGATTTAGGATCACATGGGATTGTAGATAAAGTCCATTTACGACGATTTGATGCTAACACCCACTTTCAACATATTGAAGAGCTTACGTTGGAAGACTCAGTGACAGAGACTGTAGATGCATCAAAGCCAATATATGCACAAACTCATAACTTTAATGCTTTTTTCGAAACTGCTGTGGTATCAAAGCAAGGCTCTACTAATCACTTCGCATTCTTCCAGGATGCACATCTCCGTATACTTGGTGTACCAGCCAATCTTGTACATAGTATAAAATCTGCCTCTTCAATTGAAGAGGCATTGGTATTACCGGGACTTTCCGAACGAACACAATCGTGGCTGGAAGAAATTAGTACTTCAGCCGAATTTGATTCAGTGATGATTGATTCTTCGCGTCTACTCTATCGTACGACTCTTGATCGTCTTGAGGGGTACTGTGAAGGGAAAATAAAAAGGTTAATGTTAAACCTCCAACGTCCTGAACAGCAGAGGTACGTGGATATGGATGGTGAGTTGCGGATTTTGCTTAAAGGTACTGCTGGTTCAGGCAAGACTACAATAGGCATTTATCGAGCAATCCGCCTAGCTGCTCAGGGACATCGAGTACTTATGTTGACTTTTAGCCATACGCTCTCATCTGTAACAAAAGCACTTATTGAAGAGCTTATTGGTCCAGTGCCTCAAAACCTGGAGGTAATGACGCTACACAGCATGATGATCGGAATTCTCAATAAGCACTCGATCAGGCTTAACCTACCAAAGAAAGAAAAAGCTAATGAGCTTCGTGGATTCCTCCGCGAAGCGATAAGTTTAGTACGTAAAAGGAACAATGCATCAGTCCTTCGGCGCGATGAAAAATTTTTTGATGAGGAAATTAGGCGTGTTATCAAGGGTCTCGGGCTAAAAAATGTGGGAGAATATAAGGGTATTAAACGTTATGGACGTAAAACTGCCCTTAAACCGATGCAACGGGAGGCTGTGTGGGAAGTCTACGAGGTCTATCAGCAGAAATTGTTTCAAGCTAAGCTTAACGATTGGGCTGATGTTGCAATTCGAACTTTGCAAACTCTGCAAGGATGGCCCTTTTATGATTTCTATGATGATATTATTGTCGATGAAGCACAGGACCTAACACCAGTTGATTTACGTGTCATACAACTACTGCTAGCTCCAGCAACCTTAAGTAGTACAGAATCAAATAGCATGATGATCCTTGGAGATGCGGCTCAAACACTGTACTCACGAGTTTTTTCTTGGGAGCAGGTAGGAGTGCAAACTAGAGTTCGGACAGCAACCTTAAGGAAAAACTATCGCAATACGCGACAAATTGCTGAAGCAGCAGCGCAGCTATTGCAGCAGAATACCTTAATGCGCTCATCTGGAGAATATATTAATCCTGAATGGACTCAACGTCAAGGATCACTTCCTATAGTCATAAAGGCTTTGAGTAAATATAATCAGATAGAGTTAGTTCGGAATAGGATACTGGATCTAGTGAGTGATCAAACCTTCCGCCTATCAGACTTTGCTGTACTATGTCGTACTAATGAAACTTGCGAAAAATGTAGAGATGATTTTGAAAGGGCAGGGTTACGTACAGTTCATCACAAAGACAATGATTTTGACATGCTTGAGGAACGAATAAAAGTGCTGACTATTCACTCCTCAAAAGGTTTGGAGTTTCCGGTGGTTTTTCTGTTAGGATTGACAGAGGATGAGCTACCTTGGAGACATGATTCCAGGTTCGTTGATGAAGATGAAGAGGAAGTGCAATTGTATATCGAGGATGAACGTAGATTGTGTTATGTAGGTATGACTCGCGCGGCTGAAGCATTATATCTCCTTACTGTTAAAGAGAATGAATCACGTTTCTTACAAGAGTTAGTAGGAAAAGTTATCCACTGGTAGTTCAAGGCGTGTCTGTTTCTTAGGTGTAAACTCATCATTACTCGCAATTTCTGTCGAAGAAAGAGTTAGTGAGCTGACTGAGGAAGGGCTCGGGAGCTTGATCGAATGTGCCCATATTTGTCACCTTCCTTGGTAGATGCAGTTAATAGAGTCCCAACATCCGCTTCACTCAGCATAAAGATGTAAGTACTGGACAGAGATATGATGGAAGCAGATATGCTGACTTAAAACCTCAAGTAGCCAAAAACTATCTGCTCAACTTAACTCTGATGTGACCTTGTCCAGTTTTCGCTTGTTGTTTAAATACCTGTCCACCTGCAAATACAACAAGTTCATACCATTTACGTGGTGGATGATAGTTTTCGAAGCGTTCTTCAATTTCTACAATTGCTTCGTCACCAAAGACACGGCAACTGATTGAAATCTGAGCAAAATCTCCATTCTGATACTCGAATGTTGATCCATCGTCCTCATATAATGTGTAGTTTGCCAGTTCATCTCCTGTCATGTAGCATATGAAGGTAAGTGGATCAGTAGGGTACTGATTTGTATATTGCATCGATGGCCCGATGGGGATAATACTGTCGCCCCGAACGAACAATGGCCATTGCTCTAATGGGGAGGAGATTTCGCTCCAGCCTGCACCTGGATACATATTGCCAGTCCAGAAATCAAACCAGTTACCCGAGGGCAGATACACATTTCTGCTAGTGGCGCCTTGCTCAAAGATTGGAGCGCATAGGATAGAGTCGCCCAACAAGAACTCATACTCTGCGTCGTAGGCTTGTTCATCTTGAGCATAGTGGTAATATAAAGGCCGAATAATTGGCGCACCACTTGTCGAAGCTTCATGAAAGAGTGTATAAAGATATGGCATGAGTCGATATCGTTGTTCAATAGCTATGCGATAGGCGCTTTCATAGGGTTCACCAAACGCCCAGGGTTCCTGATCTGGTTGACCAATTGAATTGTGATTGCGGCAAAAAGGCATCAGGCTCGCAAGTTGAGCAAATCTCACTAGAAGCTCAGCATTGGAAGCATCCCAGAAACCTCCAATATCTACGCCTACAAAAGGAACGCCGCTCATGCCGATATTCAAACACATAGGTATAGCCATTGAAATATGTTCCCATTGGCTTGTGTTGTCCCCGGTCCATAGCGCAGCGTAGCGTTGCATGCCAGCAGTGCCGGAACGTGTCAGCACGAAAGGCCGTCTGTCAGGACGCTGACGTCTCAATCCTTCGTAGGTAGCGCGAGCCATCTCCATACCATATGCATTATGAAAGAACTTATGGAGAACTGCTGGCCCATCTGGTCCCGTAACTTCATTTCCACCAGCGCGATGGAGCACATCATTGCTCATTGTATTGCCATGAATAGATGACTCATGCTTGCCTGATTGGAAGTTTGTTAGCGAGGGTTCATTCATATCGTTCCAGATGCCATCAACTCCCTGTTCGAGCAGGCCTTGATAATTATTACCCCACCATTTGCGTACACTGGCGCGGGAAAAATCAGGAAAGACACAAACACCAGGCCATACACTGCCAGTAAAGATCTCACCGCTCATGTAGCGACAGAAGTAATCATGCCCTATACCTTGCTGATACACGAAATAATTTTCATCGACCCTGGTGCCCGGGTCGATAATGGTTATCAGGTGTATACCTTGCTTATGTAAGTCGTTTATCAAGTGAGCCGGATCTGGAAACTTCTCCACGTTCCACGTAAAATTACGGTATTCATGCATATAATCGATGTCGAGCCAGATAGCATCACAAGGATGACTTCGTTCGCGCAGGCGGTTCGCAATCTGTCGTACCTGCTCCTCTGAGGTATAGCCCCAGCGTGACTGGTGATATCCAAGCGCCCAGCGAGGAGGTAAAGGCATATGTCCGGTGAGTTCAGTATACTGACGTAATACATCTCTAGGTGTTGGGCCGACGAAGAAATAAGCAATGAAACTATTGCCCTGGACAGTTACGGCTACTTCAGTATCGTGCGTAAGACCCAAATCCATATCTATGCGACCTGTATGATCGATTAAGATTCCATAGGCGGAAGCATCATCAAGATGCAGACTAAGGTAGAAAGGGATAGAAGTATACATGGTCATAGTTTCCGTGTTGTGTGGATGGGGAGGATCCACATTCCAAATAGGAAATGCATGACCACGCTTATTCATTGTGCCTGTACGTTCACCCAGGCCATAAATGCGCTCTTGACTTGCGAGCGGCCTGATCAAACGAATGGCATTCGTATCATACGAGAAACCTTGCAAATACGGCTCTAAAGTAGCTTGTACCTGGCTTTCATTCAGAAAATCAGGCCATTGTTCGTCTCCATGGGTGACAATCCAGGAATGGTAGGGAAGTGTCCCTGTTTCGTTATCGTTTAACAGGTAACGCGACTCGTCTAACTGTGTACCACGTATGGCTCTTATGCGTATGACCTCACTACCAAGTAGAGTACCAGCCAGTAAACATTCGAAATTGGAGTCACTCGATCTACCCAGCCAGATATATTCGTTCCCAATCTTACTTTGGTACTCGAGCTGTGAGATATATGAGAACATCCCTTATGACCTCTTTCTAAACGAAGAGAAATAGCCAGGTGTAAATTTCTCAACCTAAAATGCTCTATTTTTATAAATATTCATACATTCTCAACGAGATGTCAACCAGAAAGCAACCTTCCAGACGGTAGTATTACATACAGGGGGAAGCCATGTAGGGGATGTCCTGGGGGGGACATAGAGTGGCTCAACACACGGGTCATGATCCTGGGGAACAACAGCGGACTCCTTTCTTTCGCCTGTTGTTTGAGGACCGGAAAACCTTTCAAAATAGCGTTTTCCGGTCTTTTTTGTGGCTTACTTTGCACCCATCAGAGCTCATCTATGCCCATCTGTATGAGTATCTGCTTGAGGTGGAGCAGGCCAAGACGCATGCGTGCCTTAATAGTGCCGAGAGAAATTTGCGTTCCCTCGGCAATTTCTGAATGGGTCCATCCTTGAAAGTATGCAAGCTCGATTACTAGCCGCTGTTCGGGGGGAATCTTCATGAGCGCTGCCCGAACTTGCGAACTTTTCACCGATTGCCATGCTGCATCCCAGGCATCTGGATAGGCGATACTTTCATTTAATTCTAACTCTTCTAATGGCGCTTCCTGGATAGTTGATCGGCGGCGTACCCGGCGTAAATAGTCAATGGTTCGGTGATGCAGGATGGAAATAAGCCAGCTTCGTGCTGCACCTGTTTGAGGTGAATAAGTACTAGCACGTCGCCACACAGCTAGAAATGCGTCTTGCAGCAGATCTTCAGCGACCTGATGATCTGCAACCATGCGGAAAGCCAACGAGTAGAGGATGCGACTGTAGCGTTGGTACAGGGAATCCATGGCCCATACTGCGCCACCTGCAATGGCATTGAGCAGGGCTTCATCGCTCGGTTCGTCTTGAGATTCGGCATCTCTCGTTGTGTACATACTAAGCCTTGTCGTCTATTCTTTCGCATTAGAATACGTCAGGGAGTGATGATTAGATCAAAACGTAGCAGAAGATATGCTACTACTATATGCTAATATGAGCAGAAATGCATTGTCTTGTACGTATTTGTTCTGATACTATCTAGAATAACGAAGTATGGAGGGAGGCAAAAGAAGCTACATGAGTGACATATATCCCTGTTGGTATCCTGTGCAGATTCGTTTCCGCGATCTTGATCCCCTGGCGCATGTGAACAATACCGTCTACTTTACCTACTTTGAGGAAGCACGAAGCTATTACTTTGATCATTTGGAGAACTGGCTCAATGAGTGGCCTTCCCGCGAAGAGCATCAGGAGGTCGAGAGTATCGTCTCACATTCGCCACATAACCCACGTATTCAAACGCTCCCGGGCGGGCGCCACTATGGTGTACTGATTAAAGAAATGACGTGCACCTATATACTGCCGTTGGTACGTTCTGATACTGTAGAGGTCGGGGTACTGATTGACCATGTTGGCCGCACCAGCTTTAGCATGAAGCACCAGATACGCGATACAACCGAGCACGAGCGCATCTTCGCCACTGGCAAGTCCGTCCTTGTGTGGTGTAATTATCTTACTGGCAGGCCTCATCCAGTACCACCTTCTCTACGCAATGCCTTTGAACACATGGAGGGACGAGCATTTCCTGCTCCAAATTCGTAATTGACTGGCTAAAATAGCCGTGCTTGTTCTGGACCACTTTCAGGTTGATCTGATTGATCTGGTTGCCAGGGTAAAGGTGGAAGTGAAGTCAGTGCTTGGACCTTCTCATATAGTGTAGAGCAGATGGATGGAGAATGAACTTCAAAAGGGCAGTGGCAGAAGACATAGAGCGTTAATCCTTCCTCGATCCATTGCGCAAGCTGCCATGCCCATGTGTCAAGAAATGTATTGTTGACATCCATGCGTGGATGTCCGATATAACGCAGGAAGATAAAATCGGTGGTAACGGCGATTTGTAAAGGGAGATCAGGCTTGCGCTCACGAGCCTGAAGTATCTGTTTTTCTTCGGCAGAACCAATTCTAATTGGCCTGGTATCCATCATGACACGACCAACATTATACCGACGAAGTAGGTTGTTTAGTTTCACAGCATGCTGCTCTGTGTAAAAGGAAGGATGACGTACCTCCACTGCTAATCGTACATCTGTCGGCCAACTGCTCAGATAATCCTCTAACTGTGATAAGTGAGCAAAGCCAAAAGATGGAGGAAGTTGAAGGAACAGCGTCCCTAAGCGTGATCCGAGTCCTTGCATGCGCTCTACTAGCTCTTCGGTCGCTTCACTGCTGCTCTCAAGACTTGATGCGTGACTGATGGAACGGGAGACTTTAGGACAAAAACGAAACGTTTCCGGTGTCTCTTGCTTCCAACGGGCAACCGTCTCAGCAGAAGGTAGAGCATAGAACACCGTGTTTCCTTCGACTGCGGTCAAACGACTGCTATAGAGGTGCAGGAATTCGCCTGGCGGCGTATGCGGCGGGAAAAAATTTCCGACCCATTCTTTATATCCCCACATTGGGCAGCCAATATAGAACACGGCAAAGCTCCTTTTTGTTGTATTGTAGCCAGTTATCGGGTAACTCGCAAGATACTATTCTATTTTACCATTGACAAAC
>Ga0137372_10000303_pt1 | contig 44187 bp, 36 predicted proteins | sample SagtaG_6_FD_104911 | JGI IMG/M metagenome (GOLD analysis project Ga0137372, IMG submission 104911) | Vadose zone soil microbial communities from Sagehorn Ranch, Mendocino, California, USA - Sage1_R_60_16 metaG | ecosystem: Environmental > Terrestrial > Soil > Vadose zone | place: USA...
ACAGGTACGCCTACACCTACGACCCGAACGGCAACCTGACCGACCTGCACGACACCAGCGACATCGTCTGGACCGGCCATTACGTGATGACCTACAACCAGGTCAACCAGCTGGCCACGATGCACGAGCAGCTCACAGAGGGCGGGAGCCACAACTCCACCTACGACTACTACCCCAACGGCACCCTGAAGAAGCGTACCTACGACGCGGCCGCCGACAGTTTCGAATACGATCCGGTCGACCAGGTCAGCAAGGTCACCAACGACTCGCCGGGCAACCCGAACCCGGACGTGACCACCTACACCTACACCCCGCGCGGTCAGGTCAAGCTGGAGACTCGTGGGGCGGGCAACACCATCGACCACACCTACTACGCCGATGGTCTGCTGCGCCACCTCATCCAAAAGGCCTTGGACCAGAGCACCGTCGCCGAGCACACCCTGACCTACGACGCCAACGGCAACGAAGATACCGACGCCGCCCGACTGATGTCCGCCGACCAGCACGACAACCTCATCCACCGCGACTTTGTCTATACCCATGACCCCCGCGACCGGGTCAGAACGGTCCATGACGAGTTTGTGGAAGAGGGGTACGCCTACGACGCCAACAACAACGTGATCGCCCAGTCGCTGGCCGACCACACCATCGCCGGCCACGAGGACATCCTTAGCGACTACGACCGCAACCGGCTGGTCCAGTCGGTCGACGACAAGCGCGACCCCAATTCCGGCGCCACCCACACCGCGTCCACATACTCCTACGACACGCTCGGACGCCTCAAGACGATCGATTCCAACGCGACCGTCAAGGGGCAGGCTGTCCAAGGCAAGACCCAATACACCTACACCGGCTTCTCCCAGAAGCAAGGCGTCGACCAGAGCTCCACCGGCCTACCAACCGTGAGCAACGTCTACCAGTACGACTCACTGGACCGCATCCGGCAGGCGTTCAGGCTCACGCCGAACGACGCCGGCACCACCGATGAGACCAAGGTCCTCTACCAGTACCTCGGCGCGAGCAACCAGGTCCTGAGCGAGGACCGCAGCACCCAGAACGGCAGCGGACAGACCGTAGGCGAACAGCTCACCACCTACCGCTACGGCCTGGGCGACACCCGCCTGTCACAGGACACAATAGACAGTAACGGCAGCGCCAAATACAACTACAGCATCGACGCACGCAGCAGCGTCGAAGCCATCACGACCCCAGATGGACTGACCGCTGCCACCTACGCCTACACCACCTACGGGATGGACATCCCCGGCCTGTTCACCGGTCTGGACAAGCCCAAACAGCCCAACCAACTGCAACGGCAGACGGCGGCGGTAGCAGCGGCGGCGGATCCCGGTAAGCCACCCGTCAACGTGTACCGCTTCGGCGCCCAACGGTTCGACCAGGGCATAGGCACCTATGATGTGCGCTTCCGCGACTACTCGCCGGGCGTCGGCAACTTCCTGACCGCCGACCATTACAGCGGCCAGCAGGCCGACCTGCGCCTCGGCCCCGTTTCCTTCGACACCTCCGCGCAGGGCAGCCCTGGGGTCTGGGAGTGGCTGAAGGACCAGGGCCGGGCGTTTATCAACCACATCAAGGAAGATCCCTGGCAGTTCGCGGGCGAGATAGCCATCGGCATCGCCGCCGCGGCCGCCGTGGGCCTGATCTGCTCCACCGGTGTCGGCTGCGTCATCCTGGCCGGCGTCGCCGCGGGCGCGGCAGGTGCGGCGTACGGCTACACCCTCGACGTTGCCCAAGGCGAACATGACTTCGACGCCGGTGACTTCGCCAAGACGACCGCCATCGGTGCCGTCATCGGAGGCCTCACCGCAGGTATTGGCTGGGGCATCGGTCGAGGGATCAGCCGACTCATCGGCGGCGGCGAAAGTGCTGCGAGCGCGGCAGCCGCCGGCGCGAAGACACCCGAAGAGCTTGCTCAGATTGCCAAGCAGATCAGAGATGTGATCAAAGACACGGACCCAATCAGATACAGTAGGCAGAGGATTGCAGTGGGCGTGGATAAAGATGGCAATCTTGTCGCCGGAGCGAATACTAGTTCGGGGTTCAGGCAGACCCAGCTAGATCTGCTAAAAGAGCTTGGTATCGAAAGGGCACAGTTGCGCGCCGTGCTCAGAAACGGTAAGCTGGACAGACTTCACGCAGAGGAGAATGTGCTCGGTGTGATGCCTGAGCCGGAGGCTATGGGCCTTTCACCAGCTGTCCCATGTCCCGAACGGTGCTTCCCGCTCCTTACTAAGTTCAAAATTCCGTGGGCGGTCGCCAAGTGATGTACTCTGACTTTGTTGCTGACCTGGGTGGCCGGGTCGAGTCGCTGGCTCCCCGGTCGAAAGCAGCGGTCTTCTGGGTGCTCGGATGCGGCATGTTGTCGGATCTGGACATGTCAGCGGAGTTGGCGAGTCACGAGCTACCAGCGGACTGGGCGAACTGGTTCGCTGGGGCTCGCGAAGCTGGGTATCGTTTCGTGACGGCCGGCGAGGTCGAACCGGAGGCTAGTGCCCTCTGGGCACGGGCCGTCGATGGTGGGGATACCGGAGAGTTTGCATCTACGCTGATCAATTCCGCAGTAAACTGCTTAGGCACACCATTGGGAATCGCGATAGATCCGGAATTTGCGCGTCGTGCTGGCTCGTCCGTCGAAGGGGCATTTGAGCCGCTCTTTCAGAGTGTCTCGCTTGAGTTGTTCGAGGATGTTGCAGTTCCGGACGATGATGAAGAGATCGATGAGGTCTTCGTCCAGCCTCGATTCCAGGTTGCGGTCAATTTCGTTGTCGACCTGGTGGCGCGACTCTCCACGACCCCCACCCCGGACGCCGCCACGCTCGATACGCTTCTGAGTGGGGCCCACGTGCTCGCGCCGCCAACGAATGAATAGCCTTCCCCCCGAATGCCCTTTTCGCGGCCATTAAGAAGCCGTTCCTGAACTTCAGGTCCGGGTAAGGCGCCTGCTGGTGATGCGGATCATCGCCCATCGGACCTGTACCGTTCGGAAACCCGGTCACGGGTGCTGACGTGCGACTTTGTCCGGCGTGAGATCGACGGCTGGCGGCATTGCGGGTGCCGAAAACCTCGTCCGCCCTGGTCACGGCAGCTTTGATCATCACGATGAGATCTTGCCCTGGTCAACCTTTCAGGCACATGGAATCGCTTACGATCACTGGACGATGATGCCGCATTGTGCTACTTCGACTGGCCTACCTCGGCGTGACCAACGCGCTGGCGATGCTACGGCTGCTGCCCATGAGTGACCACGCCAAAGACGCCGAAATCCTCGCCCTGCGCCACCAAGTCATGGTCCTCCAACGGCAGATACACGGCCAGAAAGTCCAGTCCACCCCCACCGACCGGGCCTTCCTCGCCGCCCTGCTGCACCGACTCCCCCGCACCGTGCTGCGCAGGATCCGGCTGCTGGTACGCCCCGAGACCAGGAGGCCATCGCCCGGCCGCTGATCGACGCCGCCGCAGCCGCGGGCGGCAACGGGCGGGTGCTCGTACAGCTCGGCGCGATGCAGGCTGAGCTGTACGACCACCTGTCCGCCGACACCGGCGGGCGGTGCCTTGCATGTCGTGAACTTGAGCCCTGTCGCCGTAGCGGTGAGCTGCACGACGCCTTGGTACGCAGTGGCTTCTTGCCGCGCCGGCAACCGGGACGTACCAGAGCTGGCCTGGTGCGGCGGGTGTAGCCGCAGCACTCGATCGAGTCGGGGTCTACGGAGGAGCCCCGCTTTGCTGTCTTGGCAAGACGCCCCCAGATCTCCTTCACCGGGTACCCCCTTGTTTGTCCCTACCGCCACGGGGCTCGCTCGTTCCCACCGGAAACGGGTTGCCCGAGACCCGGTGCTCTTCCGGAGCCGGACGGTCCTTAGCATCGAGCCGGGCCCAGGCAGGCGTGGCGGGTGTCGAGCTGGCCGGGCGGCGCCGGCGGGTCAGGGTGGCCGCGACCGTCAACGCATCGACCGGTACCTCCAGGACGAACGCCAGCCAGCCCAACCAGAACCGGGACGGTACCCGGTCCTCCCGCTCCCACCGGGAAACCTCGTGCCGGGTCACGGTCGGCGTCCCGGACGCGCCACACAGCAGCTCAGCGACCCGTAGCTGGGACCAGCCGCGCGCCAGCCGGACCCGGGTCAGCAACGGCCCGAGTGACTCCTCCATGTCGTGCTCCGTCTCGACGATCCCGCGTCAAGACCCCCTCACGACCCCCATGCGACTTCTGTTCTATCAACCAGGTACGACAACGGGCCGGCTTCGCAGTGATTGAATTCGATGGATTTGGCCCCTCCCAAACGTCCGTTTCTCCGGTTCTCTGTACCCCGTGCATCCTTACCGCCCAAGGAGGTCACGATGACCCGAGCCGTCGCCCACCCGCCCTGGTGCGACCCGGACCGCTGCGGGGTGAGCACCGAGCGGCCGGACGGCACGCACTGCTCGCGCCCGGCCGTGCTCGGGCCCTGTCCGCCGGGTCCGGTGGTCGCCGAGGTGCAGCTGGCGCAGGGGCCACGGGTGCCCGGCTACCCCTGGTCGGGTCGTCCGTTCGTGGCACTCGCGCTGCGCGACGCCGAGCGTGAGCTCTGCCTGACCCCGTTGAGCCTGGAGCTGGCCAGTGCCCTCGGCCGGGTGCTGAGCGGGTTCATCAGGGAGGCGACGACGTGAGCGGGGCGGCCAGGGTGCGGGACGATCGGCAGTCGGTGAGCGCGGTCCCGCTAGAGTCGCCGTATGGCGCGCGGTCTTCCCTGGGTGACGTCCAATGGTCAGCCGTCCATCGGCGAGCTGATCCATGCCCCCGCCCCCACGTTCTCGTTCGAGTTCTTCCCGCCCAAGGACGCCGACATGGACCGGCAGCTGTGGCGGGCGATCCGGGAGCTGGAGTCGCTGCGCCCGTCGTTCGTCTCGATCACCTACGGAGCGGGTGGCTCCACCCGGGACAACACGGTCGCGGTGACCGAACGGGTGGCCACCGAGACCACGCTGCTGCCGATGGCCCACCTGACCGCGGTCAACCACTCGGTCGCCGAGCTGAGGCACGTGGTGGGCCGGTTCGCCGCCGCTGGAATCAGCAACATCCTGGCCATCCGGGGCGACCCGCCGGGCGACCCGCAGGGGGAGTGGATACGCCACCCGCAGGGCGTGCTCTATGCCGAGGGCCTGGTCCGGTTGATCAAGGAAGCCGGGGACTTCTGCGTGGGCGTGGCAGCTTTCCCTTACAAGCATCCGCGGTCGCCCAGCATCGAGTCCGACACCGAGCATTTTGTGCGCAAGTGCCGGGCCGGTGCGGACTTCGCGATCACCCAGATGTTCTTCGACGCGGAGGACTACCTGCGCCTGCGCGACCGGGTGGCGGCCGTCGGCTGCGACACGCCGATCGTCGCCGGCATCATGCCGGTGACCAGCATGCGTACGATCGAGCGCTCGGAGCAGCTGTCCGGAGCCCCGTTCCCGGCCGCTCTCGCGGCGCAGTTCGAGCGGATCTCCGACGACCCGGCCGCGGTCCGCCGCCTGGGCATCGAGCAGGCGGGTGGGCTGTGCGAGCGGCTGCTCGCCGAGGGCGCGCCGGGGATCCACTTCATCACCCTCAACCGGTCGACCGCGACCCGTGAGGTGTGGCAGCAACTCGCGCTGGGCGCGCGTAACTGATCCGACACGCGTCAGGACACGCTTCCCTTCGGTACCACCCACCGGGTTTCCTGGCCGGTGAGATCGGCGATGAGGTCGTAGTCGGCGGCGTAGTGCAGCAGCGTCACCTGATGTCGCTCGGCCACGGCCGCGGTCACCAGGTCGGGCCACGCGACCCGATGTCCGCGCTGGCTGAGCGCCGCCTGGGTCTCCAGGGCCCGCCGGATATCAGCATCCTCGGTAGTCAACCAGTCCAGGCAGGCCCGGCGCCGGTAGGCCAGCGTGCTGAGGTCTTCGAAGGTGCGGGCCGGGTGGAGCAGTTCCAGCTCGAGCAGGCCGTAGGTGGCCAGCAGCCGGCCGCTGATCAGGGGATCGAGCACGGCCGCGACGTCGGCCACCCGGTGCCGGGCGAACGCGCTGGTGTCAGCCATGTACCGGGCTACCCCCGCCATGCCCGCTCCGCGACTTCCCGATCGAGCAGGTCATCGTAGACGCCCGCGTGCCCCATCGCGATGAGCTCCTCGGCCGCATTCCGGCGGACCACTTCCCGCAGCGCGCCATTCACCGTGTCTTTCTTGGTCGCGGTGCCCAGGATCCGCTGGGACCGGGTCAGCAGGTCGTCATCTATGTCGATCAGCGTTTTGCTCACCATGCCTCCATTGCTATTCAACTTGCTGATTGCATGCTATCCACCCGGTGGCCGGTCCAAAGTACCTGTCCGCTGGCAGAGAAATACGAACGGATGATCGGCCGGCCATTGAGCAGCGCGTTCGCCGAGGTCGGAGCCCCGGTGGCAGGCGCCGAAGCGCAGAAATGTGTGGCTGACGAGCAGGCTGAATGCTAGGGGCGTGCCGCAGAATAAACCCAGGTGCGCGGGGGTACGCCAATCATCGCGTCCAGTTACTGGACAATATCTGTGTCGCCGGAATTCGTATATCCGCCCCGTCGTTCCCCTCGAAATAAGTAAAGCGGGAAGACGGGAAATATGCGAGCGCGCTATTTTTGGATAGCCTCGTCAGTCCGGCAGGGGAAGCGTACGACCGAGGATCGCGAAGGGCCGGTCGTCACCGGGGAAGTGGAAGTCGCGCAGCACGTCGACGAACTCGAAGCGGCGGTACAGCCGCCACGCGCGCGAGGTCCGCTCGTCCGCCTCGGGCGTGGACAGCAGCGTGGTCTTCCCGACCGCCATGCTGAGCAGCGCACCCAGTTGGGCCGCGCCGAGCCCCTGCCCCTGTGTGGCAGGCTGGACGTGCAGCTCGACCACCTCGAAGCAGTTCGCCAGCCAGATCTTGCGTGCCGACCGGGACAGGGCGCTGCGCACCTGGTCGTGCCACCACTGCCCGGATGCCGAGGTGTAGCCGTAGCCGAAGCCGAGCAACGCGCCGGCCGGGTCCAGGGTCGCCACCGCGCGGAACCCGGACCGGTGTACGTGACCGGCGATGTATCCACGCCGGGTCTCCAGCAGGTCGCGCGGGTACCCCATCGCCTGCCCGTACACCCGGATCACGTCGTCGAGCCGCCGGATGAGGTCCTCGGGCGTCCACGCCACGAGCCTCATCCCGGTAGCCGTGTCCCCTCGACTCACCCGATCACGGTACGCGATGCTTACGCCACTTCGGCGGGCCTACCGGCGGTCAGCCGGACGAGTTCGGCGTATGTGGTCGGGAAGACCGCGTGCGGGATGCCCCCGGCCGCCCAGATCTCGTCATACTGCGCGAGATCGGTGTCGACGAGGGTGCGTACCGGCTTGGGGTGGCCGAGCGGGGCGACCCCGCCGATCGGCTGGCCGGTGTGTTCGCGGACGAACTCGGGCCCGGCCTTGGTGAGCGCGGTGGCGCCGATCAGGGCGGCCACCTTGGCGGTGTCCACCCGGTGCGCGCCGGATGTCAGGACCAGCAGCGGCTGCCCGTCGGCGGCGAAGATGAGCGAGTTGGCGATCTGGCCGACCACCACGTCGAGCGCCTCGGCAGCCGCGGCCGCGGTGTGTACCGCGTCGGGCAGCATGCGTACCCGGCTCGGTGCGCCGCTGCCGTCACGGGCGTCGGCGGACTCCAACTCGTCCTGTACCGCGGTCACGTTGGGGTGCATGGTCCCACCGTAGAACCAGCTCCCCCGGCGCCGGGGAGGGATCCGGGCGGTCCGGGTTTTCGCACGTCAGCCGGTTCGGCACGCCGATCGGTGGCGGGGTGTTGCGGTCTTGTCGTACCCGGGGTTTACTCTATTGGTGTTCGAACGGTTGTTCGAACAGGTCGGGAGGGGCGATTCGCGGCGTCGCTTCCGGTCGAGGCCGCGGCGGGCCTGCCGTGGCCGACCCGGGGACCGGATTTTCGCGGGTTCGGTCTTCAGGGCGGGGTGTCCGCCCACCGCCCCCGACCCCCGGGCGGTGGGCGGATGCCGGCCAGCCGGGCGTGGCGTGGGGAAGCTCCGCGCCCGGCTGGCCACTTCGCCGGAGTTCGGTGCGCTCGCGCCGGGCACCCGGAGCACCTGCTGTGCCTTCCTCCGCAGCGCGGCCCCGACGACCCGTCGACCGATCAGGAGACAGCATGCGCACCACCCCGATGGTGACCCCGGCCAAGCGTCCGCTGGCCGTAGCGGATCAGCCCACCGTGCCGGCGCACGCGTTACCCCACCGCACCCCGGCCGAGCTGCTCGCCCTGGCCCGGCGCGGTCTGGTCGAGGCCGAGGAGCAGCGGGTCGACGGCCTGCGCTACGCCACCGCCCACCTGGCCGCCCTGCGCGCCGCGGCGGCGGTGCTCGCCGCCCGGGCCCGTCCGGCACCGGGCCGGCGTAGCCGGCTGACCAGCGTCTGGGCGCTGTTGACCCTGGTTGCGCCGGAGTTCGACGAGTGGGCGGCATACTTCGCCGCCAGCGCCGGCAAGCGGGCGGCGGCCGAAGCCGGCATCCCCCGGGTGGTCAGCGCCTGGCAGGCCGATGAGCTGCTGCGATCCGCCGAGTCGTTCGTCTCCGTGGTCGAGCTCGCGCTCGGCCTGGCCCACCCGTCACTGCTCGACGAGCTCGGCCCGTGGTCGGCGGTGTCTGGACTAAGGAGCGAAGCGACGAGGGAAGACGTCGCCCTACAGGCCACGGGCCTGCGTGAGCGCAGCGAGCGCCAAGAGCTCGGCCCGTGGTCGGCGGTGTCTGGACTGAGGAGCGAAGCGACGAGGGAAGACGTCGCCCTACAGGCCACGGGCCTGCGTGAGCGCAGCGAGCGCCAAGAGCTCGTGGCATGAGGCTTCCTTAGTCCAGAGGCTGCGCCATGGCCGACATCCTCGCGCTGCGCCGGACGCCACGCAGGCGCCATCCGGGGAGCGCCAGCGCCGGGGTAGCTGAGCTGGTCCGGGCCACCGGCCTGACCGGCCTGGTCAAACCGGCCAGCGCGGCTGCCGGCGGACCGGACGGGGTCGGCGAACGGGTCCTGCCGGTCCTGCCCGAGCTGCGCGCCCTGCTGCCGGCCGGCGGGCTGCGCCGCGGCTCTACCGTGGCGGTCGCCAGCACGGCACCGGCGCCCTTCGGGGCGACCTCGGTACTGCTCGCACTGCTGGCCGCCGCGTCCGCGGCCGGCTCCTGGTGCGCGGTGGTGGGCATGCCGGCGCTCGGGCTGGCCGCCGCCGCCGAGCTGGGCGTCGCGTTGGAGCGGCTGGCGCTGGTACCCGAGCCGGGGCCGGACTGGCCGGCCGTGGTCGCCGCGCTCCTCGACGGTATCGACGTGGTGGCCGTCGCACCGCCCGGCCCGGTCTCCACCGACCTGGGTAGCCGGCTGGCCGCCCGGGCCCGGCAGCGGGGCAGCGTGCTCGTCCCGTACGGGCAGTGGAGCGGTGCCGACATCGTGCTGCGTACCCCCGGTGGCGGTTGGCGGGGACTCGGCGAGGGCTGGGGCCGGCTGGCGCGTCGGGGCCTGGTGATCTCGCGCCGGGGCCGGGGAGCCGCGGCCCATCCCCGGGAGGTCACCCTCTGGCTACCGCTCGGCATCGAGCCTCCGCCCCCGCTGGTCGAGGACGCTCCGGTGCTGGAGGCGGCCGGATGAGCCGGGTCATGGTGGTGTGGTGCCCGGACTGGCCGGTGGTGGCCGCCGGGCTGATCGAGGGGATACCGATACACGAGCCGGTCGCCGTACTGGCGGCCAACCGGGTGGTGGCCTGCTCCGAGGCGGCCCGTACCGAGGGGGTACGCCAGGGACTACGCAGACGGGAGGCGCAGGCCCGGTGCCCGTGGCTGGCGATAGTCGACGACGACCCGGCGCGCGATGCCCGGGCCTTCGAGCCGGTGATCGAGGCGGTCGAGGAGCTGGCTCCCGGGGTCGAGGTGGTCCGGCCGGGTACCTGCGCGCTGGCGGCCCGGGGACCGGGTGGATACTTCGGCTCCGAGGCCGGGGCCGCCGAGCGGATCGTCGAGCAGGTCGCCCAGGCCTGCCTGGTGGAGGCCCAGGTCGGGGTCGCCGACGGGGTGTTCGCGGCCGGACTGGCCGCCCGGTCGGGGAAGCTGGTCCCGGCCGGTCGGACCGGGGAGTTCCTGTCCGGGATCGACATCGGCGCGCTGGACCGGCCCGAGCTGGTGGACCTGCTGAGGCGGCTGGGTGTGGATACCCTCGGCGCATTCGCGGCGCTGCCCGGCGCGGACGTCTTCGGGCGCTTCGGCCTGGACGCCGCCCTGGCCCATCGCCTGGCCGGCGGCCGGGACGAGCGGCCGCTCGCGGTCCGTCAGCCGCCACCCGACCTCGATGTGACGCAGGTGTTCGACGAGCCGCTGGAGCGGGTCGACGCGGCCGCGTTCGCCGCCCGGCAGCTCGCCGAGCGGCTGCACGATCGGCTGGCCGGGCACGGCCTGGCCTGCACCCGGCTGGGCATCGCCGCGTTCACCGAGCAGGGCGGGGAGCTCTACCGCACCTGGCGGCACGACGGGCTGCTCACCGCAGCGGGCATCGCCGACCGGGTGCGCTGGCAGCTGGACGGCTGGCTGGCTCGCGGCCGCGCAGCTTGTCGGAGCGGCTACCAGCCGGCGGTCGTCAGCGGGCCGCGCCCGGGCGGGATCATACGTCTGCGGCTCTACCCGGACGGCGTCGTCGAGCATGCCGGGCTGCAACTCGGCCTGTGGGGCGACGCGGGGGAGGAGCGCGACCGGGCCCACCGGGTGCTGACCCGGGTGCAGGGCATGCTCGGTCCGGAGGCGGTGCTCACCGGCGTGCTCGGCGGCGGCCGCGATCCCGGTGACCATGTCCGCCTGGTGCCCTGGGGCGACGAACGGATATCCGAACCGGAGCAGCCCTGGCCGGGTGGACTGCCCGCGCCGTCCCCGGCGACCGTACCGCCGACCCCGCTGCCGGTCGACGTGTACGACGCCGAGGGCGGGCCGGTCGGGGTGACCGCCCGGCTCGCGCTCACCGCCGCGCCCGCCACGCTGGATATCTCCGGAGAGCTTGAGCGGATCTCCGGCTGGGCCGGACCGTGGCCGGTGGACGAGCGCTGGTGGGCGCCGGACGAGGCGAGCCGGCGGGTCAGGTTCCAGGTGTGCCTGGCCGACGGGCGGGCGCTGCTGCTCACCCTGGCCGGCGGTGCCTGGTCGATCCAGGGGGTGTACGACTGATGGGCTGGACTCCTTCGGACCTGCCCTGGTCGGAGTTTGAGCGGCGGCTCTCCGGCAAGGCGCCGCTGGTGGTCGACCCGGTCACCATCGAGTACGGCGACGGCAGCGACACACCGGCCTGGACCCGGAGCCGCCCGCGCTACCTGGCGCCCGTCGAGCCCGCCCGGCAACCGTCCACTGTGGACTATGCCGAGCTGCACTGCCACACCAACTTCAGCTTCCTCGACGGGGCCAGCCAGCCGGAGGACCTGGCCGAGGAGGCCTACCGGCTGGGCCTGACCGCGCTGGCCGTCACCGACCACGACGGGTTCTACGGCGTGGTCCGGTTCTCCGGGGTGGCCCGGGAGCTGGGGCTGTCCACCATCTTCGGCGCCGAGCTGTCCCTGGAGCTGCCCGGACCGCAGAACGGCGAGCCCGACCCGGTCGGCCGGCACCTGCTGGTGCTCGCCCGCCATCCCCAGGGGTACGCCCGGCTGTCCCGGACCATCGCACGGGCCCAGCTGGCCGGCAAGGAGAAGGGCCGGCCGGTGTACGACCTCGATGACGTGGCCGCCAAGCTGCGGGACCAGGTGCTGGTGCTCACCGGGTGCCGCAAGGGGCACGTACCGGCGGCTCTGCTGGCCGAGGGGGAGGCCGCGGCCGCCCGGGAGCTGGACCGGCTGGTCGCGCTGTTCGGGTCTGACAGCGTGGCGGTCGAGCTGACCCAGCACGGCTACCCCGAGGACGACGAGCGCAACGACGCCCTGGCCGCCCTGGCCGAGCGCTTCGGGCTGCCCACGGTGGCCACCGGCAACGTGCACTACGCCAAGCCGGGCGGATACCGGTTGGCGACCGCGCTGGCCGCGGTACGGGCCCGCCGCTCGCTGGACGAGATGGCCGGCTGGTTACCCGCGGCTGGAGTGGCCCACCTGCGCAGCGGCGACGAGATGGCGGCCCGGTTCCGGGCCTATCCGGGAGCGGTCGCCCGGGCCGCCGCCTACGGTGCCGAGCTCGCCTTCGACCTGGACCTGGTGGCCCCGAACCTGCCGGTCCGCAAGGTCGGCGCGGGGCACACCGAGATGAGCTGGCTGCGGCACCTCACCGAGCAGGGCGCGCTGGCGCGATACGGCGCCCGTGCCGGGAACCCGGACGCATACCGGCAGCTCGACCACGAGCTGGACACTATCGAAGCGCTGGGCTTCCCCGGATACTTCCTGATCGTCCACGACATCGTGGAGTTCTGCCGCAGGGAGAACATCTACTGCCAGGGCCGGGGCTCGGCGGCCAACTCGGCGGTCTGCTACGCGCTGGGCATCACCAACGTCGACGCGGTGAAGTGGGAGCTGCTGTTCGAGCGGTTCCTCGCGAAGGAGCGGGACGGATACCCGGACATCGACCTGGACATCGAGTCGGATCGACGGGAGGAGGCCATCCAGCACGTCTACCACGAGTACGGGCGGCACTACACGGCCCAGGTCGCCAACGTCATCTCATACCGGCCCCGGTCCGCGGTACGCGACATCGCCAAGGCGTTCGGCTTCTCCCCCGGACAGCAGGACGCGTGGAGCAAGCAGATCGACCGGTGGGGATCAGCGGCCGTCACCGAGACCGACGACATCCCCGCGCCGGTCGTGCACTACGCCAACCTGTTGCAGACCTTTCCGCGGCACCTGGGCATCCACTCCGGCGGCATGGTGATCTGCGACCGGCCGGTCATCGAGGTGTGCCCGGTCGAGTGGGCCCGCAAGGAGGAGCGCACCGTCCTGCAGTGGGACAAGGACGACTGCGCCGATGCCAACCTGGTCAAGTTCGACCTGCTCGGTCTCGGCATGCTGTCCGCCCTGCACTACGCCTTCGACATGATCAACTCTGAGCTGGACCTGAGCAACATGCCGCTGGACGACGACGAGGTCTACGCGATGCTGCGCCGGGCCGACTCGGTCGGGGTGTTCCAGGTGGAGTCCCGGGCCCAGATGGCCACCCTGCCCCGGCTGAAGCCGAAGGAGTTCTACGACCTGGTGGTCGAGGTCGCGCTGATCCGACCCGGCCCGATCCAGGGCGGCTCGGTGCACCCGTACATCCGGCGGAAGAACGGGAAGGAGCAGCCGACCGTCCCGCACCCGCTGATGGAACCGGCGTTGCGCAAGACCATGGGGGTACCGCTGTTCCAGGAGCAACTCATGCAGCTGGCCATCGACGTGGCCGGGTTCGACGCCAACGAGGCCGACCAGCTGCGCCGGGCGATGAGCGCCAAGCGCTCGATGGATCGGATGTCCCAGCTGAAGGAGCGGCTCTACCAGGGGATGGCCGAGCGGGGCATCACCGGGGAGGTGGCCGACGACATCTATCTCAAGCTCTCCTCCTTCGCCAACTTCGGGTTCCCGGAGAGCCACGCGATGAGCTTCGCCTACCTGGTCTTCGCCTCGGCCTGGCTCAAGCGCTACTACCCGGCCGCGTTCTGCGCGGCGCTGCTCAACGCCCAGCCGATGGGCTTCTACTCGCCGCAGACCCTGGTCGACGACGCCCGCCGGCACGGGGTCACCGTGCTGCGCCCGGACATCAACCTGAGCGACGCCAAGGCGGTACTGGAGAAGGGGACCAGGCAACGGTCGGAGCCGGGGGAGTTGCCCGGCGAGTGGGGCAAGGGCGGACCGGTCGTGCGGCTGGGCCTGGAGAGCGTCCGGACGCTGGGCGAGGAGGTGGCGAAACGGATCGCGGAAAACCAGCCATACCAGGACATGGTTGATCTGGCCCGGCGGGCCCGGCTGACCGCGCGGCACCTGGAGGCGCTGGCCACTGCGGACGCCTTCGCGGGTTTCGGGCTGACCCGACGGGCCGCGCTGTGGGCGGCCGGCGCCGCCGCCCAGGAGCGGGACAACCGCCTCCCCGACACGGTCACCGGGATCAGGGCGCCGGCGCTGCCCGGGATGAACGCGATCGACGAGCTGGTGGCCGACGTGTGGGCGACCGGCCTGTCGCCGGACACCCATCCGGCCGCGTTCGCCCGGGCCCACCTGGAGTCGCTGGGCGCGCTGCCGATCGAGGCGCTGCAACGGGTGGAGGACCGGACCCGGGTGCTGGTCGGCGGGATCGTCACCCACCGGCAGCGGCCCGGTACCGCCGGTGGCATCACCTTCATCAACCTGGAGGACGAGACCGGCATGCTCAACGTCACCTGCTCGGTGGGGCTGTGGCAGCGCTACCGGAGAGTGGCCCGCAACTGTAACGCCCTGCTGGTGCGGGGAATGGTGGAGAGCGCCGAGGGAGTGGTCAACCTGAACGCCGACCGGCTGGCCCCGCTGACCGTACCGGTCCAGCCGTCCTCCCGCGACTTCCGCTGAGCCGGGTACTAGGCTGCGTCGGATGGAGCGCACCCAGACCAGGCCGGTGACGCCGCGTACCGCGGTGGTGTGGGCCGTTCTCCGCCCGCTGGTCGAGGGCCGTGCCGGTCTCACCGTACTCGACGTGGGCGGCGGCACCGGCGGCTTCGCGGTACCGCTGGCCGAGGCCGGGCACCGGGTGACCGTGGTCGATGCGAGCCCCGACGCACTGGCCGCCCTGACCCGGCGGGCCGCCGACGCCGGGGTCGCCGAGCGGGTCACCGCCGTACAGGGCGACGGCGACCGGCTGGCTGAGCTGGTCCCGCCGGCCAGCGCCGACCTGATCCTCTGCCACAGCCTGCTGGAGGTGGTCGACGAGCCGGCCGAGGTGGTCGCCGCGCTCACCGCCACGCTGCGGCCGGGCGGCGCGGCCAGCGTGCTGGTCGCCAACCGGGCCGCCGCCGCGCTGTCTCGCGCGATGGCCGGCCACCTCGACGTCGCCACCACCATGCTGGCCGACCCGGACGGGCGCACCGGCCCAGCCGACAAGCTGCGCCGGCGCTTCGACCCGGCGGGCGCCGCCGCGCTGCTGACCGCCGCCGGTCTCACCGTCGAGGCGATCCACGGGGTACGGGTACTCGCCGACCTGCTGCCCGGTGCGGTGGCCGACGCCGATCCGGAAGCGCTCCTCGCCTTCGAACTGGCCGCGGCGGACCGGTCCCCGTTCCGGGACATCGCCACCCAGCTGCACCTCTACGCCCGGCGCCGGTGACCGAGCGGATGCGTGCGGACGCCGTGACCGCGCCACGATACGGGCAGGCCAGCCTGGCTGACGTACTGCCCAGCGCGCTGGCCGCGCTCGGGGTACCCGACTCGCCGGACCCGCTCGGGCTGGGTACCCGCCTGGACGGGGTACGCCGGATCGCCGTGGTGCTCGTCGACGGGCTCGGGTACCACCTGCTCGGGCGGGCCGCCCCGGTTTCCCCGACGATCGCCGACGTGCTCGCCGGCCGGCTGGGTACCCTCACCGAGCTGACCACCTGCTTCCCGTCGACCACCCCGACCAGCCTGGTCTCCCTGGGCACCGGGGTGCCGCCCGGCGCGCACGGCATCCTCGGCTTCTTCCTCAACGTCCCCGGTACCGACCGGGTGCTCAACCACATCGACTGGTTCACCGACCCCGACCCGGCGGTGTGGCAGCCGGTACCCACCCAGTTCGACCGGGCGGTCGCCGCCGGGGTGAGCGTGAGCGTGGCGTCCCGACCGGAGTACGCCGGCAGCGGACTGACCACGGCGGCCTACCGGGGCGCGCCGTACCGGCGGGCCGCCGACATCGGCGAGCTGGCCGCGCAGATCCTCACCGGACTCGCGGACACGCCGTCGCTCAGCTACGGCTACCACCCGACGCTGGACCACGCCGGACACGTCTTCGGCCTCGAATCGGCCCAGTGGCTGGCCGCCGTGACCGAGGTGGACGCGCTGCTGACCCGGTTGGTCGACGGGCTGCCGCCGGACGCCGCGCTGCTGGTGACCGCCGATCACGGGCAGCTGGACATACCGCCCGACCACCGGGTGGACCTCGACGCCGATCTGCGGCTGTCGGACGGGATACGGGTGGTGGCCGGCGAGCCCCGGGTCCGCTACCTGCACACCGAGGCGGGCGCGGCGGCGGACGTGATCGAGGCCTGGCACGCGGTGCTCGGCGACCGGGCCTGGGTGGCCAGCCGGGAGGAGGTCGTGGACACCGGCTGGTACGGCCCCGTGCCGCCCGATCACCTCGACCGGCTGGGCGACGTGATCGTCACCTGCCGGGGCCGGTACGCGATCCTCGCGACCAAGCGGGAGAAGGACTCGATCGCCAAGATGATCGCGATGCACGGCGGGAACACCATCGAGGAGATGGCGATCCCGCTCGTTCTCGTCAGAGGCGGGGGATAGCCTCGCCCGGTGGGGCGCAGCCAGCAGGTGCCGCGAGGTCCGGCGGACGGGTTCGGCCCGGCGGCCGACGACACCGGCTGCCCGATCCTGCACGTCGACATGGACGCGTTCTACTGCTCGGTGGAGGTACGCCGCCGCCCCGAGCTGCGCGGCCGACCGGTCATCGTGGGCGGGGCGGGTCCCCGCGGCGTGGTCAGCTCGGCCAGCTACGAGGCCCGCGTCTACGGCGTACGCAGCGCGATGCCGGGCAGCCGGGCCCGCCGGCTGTGCCCGGACGCGATCTTCCTGTCGCCCGACTTCACCGAATACTCGGCCGCCTCCCGGGCGGTGATGCGGATCTTCCGCGAGGTCACGCCGCTGGTCGAGCCGCTGTCCATGGACGAGGCGTTCCTCGATGTCAGTGGCGCGGTCCGGCTGCTCGGCCGGCCCGCCGAGATCGCCGCGCTGATCCGCCGCCGGGTCCGGGCCGAGCAGTCCCTACCCTGCTCGGTCGGGGTGGCGCCGACCAAGTTCGTGGCCAAGCTGGCCTCCACCCGGGCCAAGCCCGACGGGCTGGTGGTGGTACCGGCCGGGCGGGTCCTGGACTACCTGCACCCGCTGCCGGTCGAGTCGCTGTGGGGGGTGGGGGAGCGCAGTGCCGAGCTGCTGCATCGGCTCGGCCTGACGACGGTACGCGACCTGGCCCACGCGCCGGTCGGCATGATCCGCTCGGCGCTGGGCGAGGCGGCCGCCGCGCACCTGCACGAGCTGGCCTGGGGTCGGGACCCCCGGGCGGTGGTGCCCGAGCAGGTGGAGAAGTCGATCGGTGCGGAGACCACCTTCGACGTCGACGTGGACGATCCCGCGCTGATCCGGCGCACCTTGCTGGCCCTGGCCGGCAAGGCGGCCGGCCGGCTGCGCCAGGCCGGGCAGGTCGGCCGGACCGTCTCGATCAAGGTACGGCTCGCCGACTTCCGTACCCTCAACCGGTCCCGCACCCTCTCCGGCCCGACCGACGTGACCAAGGAGATCTTCGAGACCGCCTGGTCGCTGTATGAGGCGCTGCGTCCCGGCGAGCGGATCCGGCTGGTCGGGGTACGCATCGAGGGGCTGGTCGAGGCCGGTCGGGCGCCCCGCCAGCCGGCCCTGGGCGCGCGCGAGCGGGGCTGGTCCGAGGCCGAGCGGGCCGCCGACGCCGCGGTGGCCCGGTTCGGCGCCGCCGCGGTCCGCCCGGCCAGCCTGTTGGGGACCGCCGGGGAGCTGCGTGGGGCGGAGTGGACGGGTGGCCTGGGGCCCTGGGACGGGGTTCGGGAGGATTCGACCGGGGAAAATCCCGACGGCTGACACGCGACTGGCTTTCCGACCCGCGTACCCACTCGTAGACTTGCGGGTAAGCAGCCACCTGGCTGTCACGGTCCGTTGACCCGTCGGGGTCGACATCTTGACCGGGGAGGAGTGCCGTGCCGCTCTCGGAACACGAGCAGCGGCTGTTCGAGCAGATCGAGCGGTCGCTTGCCGAGGACCCCAAGTTCGCCTCGGCTGTGCGCGCGTCCGACCCGCGCTTCCATGCTCGGCGCCGGCTGTTGGTCGCCGCCGCTCTCGTCGTCGCTGGTCTGGGATTGGTTGTTTACGGCGTGATGAGCAAGATCGCGCTCATCGGCGTCGCGGGCTTCGTGGTGATGCTCGGGGCCGCCGGGTTCGCGCTGACCTCGATGCGCCGGGCCCAGGGCAACGAGCTGCGCTCGGTGGGTGGGACCGCGCGCCGGAGCACCCGGCGCCGCAGCTCGCTCATTGACCGGCTGGAGGAGCGCTGGCGCCAACGCCCAGAGGACGGGCGCTGACCCCCAACCCGTGTTGACCAGGCATTAACCCGTGGGGCGACCGACCAGGTCCGCCCCACGGTGCTATCCCCAAGGTCAGCGGGTGGGCCGGCCGGGGAGCAGGCGGCGCGGGCTGGCCACCCTGGTCACAGTCTCCCACCAGCGGTCGAGTGTGCTGATCGCGTTGGTACCGCGGGTGGTCACCTGGTCACGCCAGCGCAGCAGCACCGAGCGCGGTAGGAGGGCGGCCCGCAGCCGGGTGCGTCGGGAGGCCTGCCCCGCCACCGCTGACCGGACGAGCCGCAGTGCCCCGGCCAGCTTGCCTGAGGCGATCGGGGTGCGGGCGTACCGGGCCCGCTCCTCGACCTTCCCGATCAGGTGCAGGGCCTCGGCCGGTGGTCCCGCCAGGGAGAGCGACCGGGTGACCCGGCGCGCGGTTTCCCGGGGAGTCTCCGCATCGTTGACCGGGATGTCGTAGTCGACCAGCGTGTCCAGCAGTTCGTCCCAGGCGGCGTGCGCCTCCTGGATCATCTCGGCCGGGCTCACCTCGACCCGCATCTCGCCCGGCGGTCCGGTGTCACCGCCCTCGGTCACTGTCGGGGTCGGCCCTTCGGCCCGGAACCGCAGCCGGCGCCGGCGCAGCCCGGTACGGCGCACCGACGGCACCAACAGCAGAGCCAGCATCACCAGCCCGCTGCCGAGCAGCCACCAGGGCCAGGTGGCCCGGTTGCCCGGGACGTCGATGGTGCCGGCGGGGCCGAAGTCTCGGAGGTCCTTGTGCGGGGCGAGGCCGGAATCGTCACTGGTGCTGACGTTGGGCACCCCGTTCGGGTTGGAGCTCGGTCCGGCCGTGGGGTTCGGGTGGTTCGGGTCCGGCGCCCACGCCGTGGTCGTCGAACCGGTGACCGCCGGGGTGGCGTCGAACGGTACCCAGCCGAAGCCGGAGAAGTAGACCTCGGTCCACGCGTGCAGGTTGAGGTTGGTCAGCGAGTATGTCTGGCCCTGCCGCGCGCCGCCCCGGGTGAACCCGAACGCGACCCGGGCCGGGATGTTGGCGGTACGCACCATCCAGGCCAGCGCGGCCGCGTACTGCACGCAGTAGCCCTGCTTGTTGTTGAGGAAGTTGACGATGTCGGAGCCGCTGGTGACCTGCTTGGTGGACAGCGCATAGCGGAAGCCGTTGGCCGTGGTGAAGTACGTGTACAGGGCCATCACCTTGTCGTACACGCTGGACTTGCCCACGGTGAGCTGGCGTACCCGCTCCAGGACCGGCTGCTCCTGCTGGGGTACCAGGGCGTACTGGTTGATCGAGCTGGTCGGGTCAGGGGGCAGCGTGTTGGCCAGCGCCCCCGGCAGGTACTCGGTCGCCACGTAGTCGAACGAGTAGGTCCGGCCCTTCGTCGACGTGCGCAGCGAGTACACCTGGTCGCCGGTCAGGTCGTAGAGCCAGGAGCCGTCCAGCTTCTGGGTACGCGCGAGGATCCGGTAGACCGGCAGGTAGTGCATGTCGAAGTTGATCATCGTCACGTTGGCGTGGTACAGCCGCTGGGTGACCCCGGGCATGTTGACCGTCGGGTCCGGGATGCCGCCGTCGGTGACCGCCTGGCTGACCCCCAGCGGGTGGGTCTTGAACCCGCTCGGGGTGAGCTGGTGGGCGACCGCGAAGCGCTGGTAGTGCGGGTTCGGGTCGTTGGTGTTGACCTTGACCATCTGGAACGGCTTGGCCTGGCGCAGGTTGCCTTCCAGCATCGCGAACAGGTTGACCGAGCCGCTCGCGCCACCCGGTCCGGTACCCTGCCCCCCGCCGTTGCCGTTGAACCGCTCCAGGAAGCCGGTGGTCATGCCGGGGATGGTCAACGGTAGGGCCACCGCGAGCACCACCCCGACCACGGCCAGCCGCCGGCCGGCCGCCGCCAGCGGGGACGGCTCCCACAGGTCGACCCCCCGGCCCTCCCCGGTGAACCGGCGGCCGAACCGGCGTACCCGGTCCACGTTGTCCGCCACCAACAGCCACAGGAACCCGGCGGCGCCGATCACGAACGGGATCGGCGACACGCTGTCCTGGTGCACGAAGACCGGGATCGAGTAGATCGCCAGCATCGGGAAACCGGCTATCGCCGGCCGGCGCAGCCCGACCGCGAGCAGGTCGACCAGCACCGCGACCAGACCGACCCCGAGCGCTATCAGGAAGAGCAGGCCGGGCTGGTCGGGTACGGGCAGGCCGCTCTTGCGGATGTCCGCGGACGCGTCGCCGAGCAGCCCGCCGAACGTCTGCACGGTGCTCCTGGTGGGGATGGTGCCGAGGAACGCGCCCGGTCCGTGGGCCAGCCAGGTGATCATGACCGTGAGCGCGGCCAGCATCGCCAGCACCTGCACCCAGGGCCGGGCCCGCAGCGCCCGGGCGCCGATCCCGGCGGCGGTCACCGCGGCGACCACCAGCAGGCAGTGCACGGCCCAGGTCCAGTTGGCGAAGATCGCCGACATCGGCGCGGTGGCCATCAGCGTGGCCGTTCCCGCGACCAGCGCCACCGACCTTCGCTGATTCATCGGGTACCCCCCCGAGTTACCGTTTCCGCCATCGCGGCCCGCCAGGCGAAGCCCTGGCTTCCGCGCGCCGCTCTCGGCCAGAGCGTCGGCAGCTTGTCGCCGTGTGCTGCGCCGATCACCCGCCAGTTGGAGCGGAGCAGCCGCAGCGCGGCGGCGGCCCGCGCGTTGTCGGCGTCGGTGCGGGCCGGCGCCGGCAGGGTCAGCCAGGTCGTGCTGTCCACCAGGAACGCCACCGCGGTGGCGTTCGGCCCGCGCAGCCCGGCGACCAGCTCGGCATCGCCCGGCGAGAGCAGCCCCATGACGGCGATCACGAGGCCCCCGTCGGACCGGTGGCGCAGCCGCTCGGCCACCCGGCCCAGATCGACCCGGGCCAACGTCTTGACCTCGGCGAGGTGGTCGAGGATCGCGGTGTCCCCGTCGGACTCGCCGGCGTCGATGTCCGCCCCGTCGGTCACCAGGCGCAGCCGGTAGCCGGCTTCACACAGGTGTACCGCGATGCTGGCCACCGCCGACACCGCCCACTCGAAGCTGGCGGTCGGACCCTCGCCCCGGTGCGCGCCCTTGCGCACGTCGAGGATCAGCGTCGCCCGGCTCTCCCAGGGCTGCTCCTCCCGGCGCACCATCAGCTCGCCGACCCGGGCGGTGGAGCGCCAGTGCACCCGGCGCAGGTCGTCGCCGTGCCGGTATTCGCGGGTCGCCGCGTCATCCTCACCGTGTACGGCCACCGAGCGGGCCCGGGAGTCGCCGGAGCCGGTGTACTCGCCGGCCAACCGGATCGACGGCAGCGGCACCACGGTCGGGGTCACGGTCAGCTTGTCCACCGACGGGAAGGCCCGGGCCAGCTCGCACAGCCCGTACGGGTCGGTCAGCCGGACCACCAGCGGACCGATCTCGTACCGCCCGCGTATGTCGGCCCGGACGCTGTACGCCACCGAGCTGGCCTGGCGCCGGCCGAGCCGTTCCAGCACCAGACGGGGACGGCTGCCCAGCGCGTACGGCAGCCGGTCCTCCAGCAGCATGGTGCCGGTCGGCAGCGCGGACAGGTTCTGCAGGCGCAGCACCACCCGGGCGCTCGCGCCGACCGGGGTACGGGTCGGCACCAGGGACCGGGTGCAGGCCAGCTTGTAGCGGGTGCGCCCGACGTACCAGGCGGCCAGCAGGGGCAGCAGCCCGATCAGCACGGCCACCCGGAGCAGGTCCTTCTCACCGAACATGAGCGCGGCCAGGAACACGGTGACCGCGCAGGCCAGGAACGACTTGCCCCGCGTGGTCAGCCCCCGTAGCCCTTCCCGCATCGCCTAGCGCCTCCGGTCGTAGGGTTCCCGGGGATCGCGCGAGCGCGAGTCGTAGGGCGAGCGTTGCGGCCGTTCGATCGGCAGCGGCAGCCGGTGCACCAGGTCCGCGACAACCGCGTCGGTGGTACGCCGGCCCAGTTGCGCCTCGGCGGTCGGGATGATCCGGTGGGCCAGCACCGGTACGGCGAGGGTCTGCAGGTCGTCCGGGAGCACGTAGTCCCGCCCGTCCAGGGCGGCGACCGCGCGAGCGGTCCGGAACAGCTGGAGGGTCGCCCGGGGGGACGCGCCCAGTCGCAGGTCCGGGGACTCCCGGCTGGCGGTGACCAGGTTGACCGCGTACTGCTTGACCGCGTCGGCCACGTGCACGTCGCGTACCGTGGCGATCAGTCGCCGTACCGTCGCGGCGTCGGACACCGGACGCAGGTCGTCGACCGGGTCCTCGGCACCGTGCACGGCCAGCATGACGAACTCGGCGGCGCTGTCCGGGTAGCCCATCGCGATCCGGGCGGTGAACCGGTCCCGCTGCGCCTCGGGCAGCGGGTAGGTGCCTTCCATCTCGATCGGGTTCTGGGTGGCGATCACCATGAACGGCGTCTGCAGCTGGTAGGTCACCCCGTCGACGGTGACCTGCCGCTCCTCCATGCACTCCAGCAGGGCGGACTGGGTTTTCGGCGAGGCCCGGTTGATCTCGTCGCCCACCACGATGTTGGCGAACACCGCACCCGGCTTGAACTCGAAGTCGCGCGTCTCCTGGTTGTAGACGCTGACTCCGGTGACGTCGCTGGGCAGCAGGTCGGGGGTGAACTGGATGCGCCGGACCGAGCAGTCGATGGACCGGGCCAGCGCCTTGGCCAGCTTGGTCTTGCCCACCCCGGGTACGTCCTCGATGAGCAGGTGCCCCTCGGCCAGCATGACCGCGAGGGCCAGCCGTACCGTCGCGGTCTTGCCCTCGATCACCCGCTCGATGTTGTCGACGATGGCGCCGGTCACCGCGGAGAACTCGGTCGCGGACAGCGGGCCGCCCAACTCGTCGGCAGTGCTCGGGATCGTCACTGGCCCCCTCCTGAAGTACGACGCGGTTGCCAGTGCGGATCACGGCACCCCGGGTGGCCGGCGGAGACTGGACGTCGGTCTCCATCGACCGTCTGTATCCAAACAGGCTAGCCCGCCTGGGGTAGTGGCGCCGAGTGGCCCGTTCGGTACAGCGCAGCGACCGCCGTTCGGTCGATGGCGCACGCGGTCCGGTCAAACGCGCTATACTGCCGCACATGACCCGGGCCTTCCGGCTTCTTAGGCAGCCGTGCTGATCTCTTAGACAGCACGGCGACCCCTCCTGCGCGAGGGGTTTTTTCATGCCCAAGATCCAGCCCAGGAACCCCGCAGGCCCACGAAACACAGGTGACGACAATGACCCAGCCCCAGGCGGACATCCCGCCGCACCGGTACACCGCGCAGCTGGCCGGCGAGATCGAGGCACGCTGGCAGGACTTCTGGGAGGAGCGCGGAACCTTCCACGCGCCCAATCCGGTCGGACCGCTGGCCGACCCGGAGCACCCGCGCGCCAACGCGGAGAAGCTGTACGTGATCGACATGTTCCCGTACCCGTCCGGCGCGGGTCTGCACGTCGGGCACCCGCTGGGCTACATCGGCACCGACTGCTTCACCCGGTACCACCGGATGATCGGGCGCAACGTCCTGCACCCGATGGGCTTCGACGCGTTCGGCCTGCCCGCCGAGCAGTACGCCGTGCAGACCGGTACCCATCCGCGCAAGACCACCGAGGAGAACGTCGAGCGCTACCGCACCCAGCTGCGCCGGCTGGGCCTGGCGTACGACGACCGGCGCTCGTTCGCCACCACCGACGTCGGCTACTACCGCTGGACCCAGTGGATCTTCCTGCAGATCTTCAACTCGTGGTACGACCCGGCGGCCCGTCGCGCCCGTCCGATCAGCGAGCTGATCGCCGACTTCGAAGCCGGCCGCCGGCCGGTGCCCGGTGGCCGCGGCTGGGCCGAGCTGGACCCGGTCGAGCGTCGGAGGATCGTCGACGACCACCGGCTGGCATACGTCTCCGAGGCGCCGGTCAACTGGTGTCCTGGCCTGGGTACCGTGCTGGCCAACGAGGAGATCACCCCGGAGGGGCGCTCCGAGCGGGGCAACTTCCCGGTCTTCAAGCGCAGCCTGAAGCAGTGGATGATGCGGATCACCGCGTACGGCGACCGGCTGCTGGACGACCTGGACGCGCTGGAGTGGCCGGAGTCGATCAAGCTGATGCAACGCAACTGGATCGGCCGCTCGATCGGTGCGCACATCGAGTTCCCTTGGCGGGACGGTCCGTTCAAGGACGGCGCCATCCGGGTGTTCACGACGCGGCCGGATACCGTGTTCGGCGCGACCTACATGGTCCTGGCGCCGGAGCACGCCCTGGTCGACAGCGCCGTGCCCGATGCCTGGCCGGAGGGGACCAAGCCGGCCTGGACCGGCGGTCACGCCACGCCGGCCGAGGCGGTCGCCGCGTACCGGGCCTTCGCGGCGGCGGAGACCGAGGCCGAGCGCACCGCCGAGAGCAAGCAGAAGACCGGGGTCTTCATCGGGGCGTACGCCACCAACCCGGTCAACGGCGCGCGGATCCCGGTGTTCATCGCCGACTACGTGCTGGCCGGCTACGGCACCGGCGCGATCATGGCGGTACCCGGACAGGACGAGCGGGACTGGGAGTTCGCCGAGGTCTTCGACCTGCCGATCGTCCGGACCGTGCAGCCCCCGTCCGACTTCGAGGGAAAGGCGTACGTCGGCGAAGGGCCGGCGATCAATTCTCGCGCACCTGACGGTTTCAGTCTGGACGGACTGGGGATCGCCGACGCCAAGAAGGCGATCATCGACTGGCTGGAGGAGCACGGGTACGGCACCGGAGCGACCACGTACCGGCTGCGCGACTGGCTGTTCTCCCGCCAGCGCTACTGGGGCGAGCCGTTCCCGATCGTCTACGACGAGACCGGCCTGCCGATCGCCGTGCCCGAGTCGATGCTGCCGGTCGAGCTGCCCGAGGTGGACGACTTCTCGCCGAAGACGTACGACCCCGACGACGCCGACGCCGACCCGGAGACCCCGCTGTCCCGGGCCCGCGACTGGGTCGAGGTGGAGCTGGACCTGGGCGACGGGCCGAAGCGCTACACCCGGGAGACGAACACGATGCCGCAGTGGGCCGGCTCGTGCTGGTACGAGCTGCGCTACCTGGATCCGACCAACGACAAGGAGTTCGTCGACCCGGAGAACGAGCGGTACTGGATGGGCCCCCAGTGGCCGGGCGACTGCGGCGGCGTCGACCTGTACGTCGGCGGCGTCGAGCACGCCGTGCTGCACCTGCTGTACGCCCGCTTCTGGCACAAGGTGCTGTACGACCTGGGGCACATCTCGTCCTTCGAGCCGTTCCGCCGGCTGTTCAACCAGGGCTATATCCAGGCGTACGCGTTCACCGACGAGCGCGGCTCGTACGTACCCGCCGAGGACGTGACCGAGGTGGACAACGGATACGTCTGGAACGGCGTACCGGTGGTCCGCGAGTACGGCAAGATGGGCAAGTCACTGCGGAACGTGGTGACACCGGACGAGATGTGCGCAAACTACGGAGCCGACACGTTCCGGGTCTACGAGATGTCGATGGGCCCGCTGGAGGTGTCCCGACCATGGGAGACGAGGGCGGTCGTCGGCGCGCAGCGGTTCCTGCAGCGGGTCTGGCGGGTGGTCGTGGACGAGCAGACCGGGGCGACCCGGATCGGCGACATCCCGGCCGACGACCAGACCCGTCGCCTGCTGCACCGCACCATCGCCGGGGTACGCGAGGACATGGACGGGCTGCGCTTCAATACGGCGATCGCCAAGCTGATCGAGCTGACCAACCGGGTCACCGTGATCGGCGGGGCAAGCGCGCCGCGGGAGGTCGCCGAGCCGCTGGTACAGATGGTGTCGCCGTTCGCCCCGCACCTGGCTGAGGAGCTGTGGCGCCGGCTGGGCCACCAGGACAGCATCGCCTACTCGGGCTTCCCGGTGGCTGACCCGGCCCTGCTGGTCGAGGAGTCGGTGACCTATCCGGTGCAGGTGAACGGCAAGGTCCGCGGCCGGATCCAGGTCGCCGCGGACGCGACCGAGGAGGTGGTACGGGCAGCCGCGCTGGCCGAGGTCGCCGAGCACCTGTCCGGTGACCCGAAGAAGGTCATCGTGGTACCCGGCCGGATGGTCAGTGTGGTCGGGTAGGTCGGCTGACCCGTCGTTGTTGTCATACCCCGGGACCAGAATCCCGGGGTATGACTGACGATCCCTTGTCCCGCTTCGAAGCCGCCGCCGCCCAGGCCGAGCGGGTGGTCGCGGCGGTCCGCGTCGACCAGCTCGCCGATCCGACCCCGTGCACCGCCTGGACGGTCCGCGACGTGATCAACCACCTGACCACGGGCAACCTGCTGTTCGCCGCGATCGTCTCGGACGGTCCCCGCCCGGACCGCAGCGCCGACCACCTCGGCGACGACCACGTGGCCGCGTTCCGCGACTCGGTCACCCGGCTGTCCGAGGCGTTCGCCAAGCACGACGTGCTCGCCAACACCTACGCCACCCCGATGGGCGAGGGCCCCGGCGCCCTGCTGGTGAGCATGCGCTTCAACGAGCTGATGGTGCATTCCTGGGACGTTGCCAAGGCCACCGGCCAGTCCACCGACCTGGACCCGGAGCTGGCCGAGGCCAGTCTGGCCAGCTTCCAGGCGGCTCCGTTCCTCCCGCGCGGCGAGGGCAAGCCGTTCCAGGAGTCCACGCCGGTCCCCCCCGACGCCACCGCCGCCGACCGCCTGGCCGCCTTCATGGGCCGACGGGTGTAACCTGCCGGCCAAGATCGCTATTTGCCGGCAAAACCCGGAGTGAAACCACGGAAACTGCCGGCAAGTGGCGATCTTCAGGAGTGGGCGGTGGGGTGGCGCGGCTGGTAGAGGCCGAGTTCGCTGCCGCCCGGCAGGGCGAGGGTGGTGAACAGGCCCCAGCCCAGGTCGCTGACCGGGCCGGTGATGTCCACGCCTTTGCGCTTGAGCTCATCGATGGTGGCCTCGATGTTGTCGCACATCAGGTACAGCTCGTGCTTCGAGGCCCCGTCGGTCGGGTGCGCGGCCAGCTCGGCCGGCGGCAGGGCGAAGATCAGCCAGCCGTCGCCGGCGTCGACCGACGGGAACTCGAGGACGTCCCGGAAGAAGGTGCGGATCTCTTCCGCGGCCGGGCTGTAGATGATCGTGTGCACTCCGGTGATCATGGTGGCCCCCTGTGACTCAGCCGGCCTTGACCGCGGCGAGGCGCTCGCTGCGCAGCCGGGCGGGCCAGGTGTCGTCGAGCGGTTCGAGGTTGTCCTGCCCGGTGGCCCAGCGCAGCAGCAGGTCGGCGATCGCCGGGTTGCGGGACAGGGCCGGACCGTGCGAATACGTGCCCAGCACGCTGCCGGACCAGGCGCCTTCGGTCTGCCCGTCGTTGCCCACCCCGGCGGTGACCTTGGCCAGTGGTCGCACCTCCGGCCCCAGGTGGGTACGCCCACCGTGGTTCTCGAAGCCGGTCAGCATCGGCAGCCCGAGCGACGGGTCCACCTCGCCGGCCAGCTCGCCGACGGCGCGGGAGGGACCCCGGTCGGAGTCGAGGTCGAGCAGCTCCAGGCCGGCACAGCGCTGGCCCTTGGCGTAGAACGAGCCGCCGAGCAGCTGGTACCCGGCGCACACCGCGAACACCACGGCCCGCCGGTCGACCGCCTTGTGCAGCCCGCCGTCGGCGGTGAGGCGCTGGGCGGCCAGCGCCTGCGGCCCGTCCTCCCCCCCGCCGAGCAGGTAGATGTCGCCCTCGATCGGGAGCGGCTGATCGGAGCGCACCTCGACCGCCTCGACCGGCAGCCCGCGCAGGTCCGCCCGGCGGGCCAGGATCAGCAGGTTGCCCCGGTCGCCATAGGTGGACAGCAGGTCCGGGTAGACCCAGACGATGCGCAGGCTCGACTCAGTTGACACGGTCCAGCTCCGCTCGGATGTCCTGGAAGGCGGTGTAGTTGGCGATCACTTCCAGCCGGCCCGGCGGTACCGCGGCGACCGCCTGGGAAAAGGTCGTGACGTGCTGGAACGGTACCTCGTTGACCTCCAGCCGGACGGCCAGGTCGTACGCCCGGTCGCCGGTGATCAGTACCTGACGTCCGGTCAGCGGGGCGAAGTCCACGTCGAACAGCCAGGAGGTGTCCAGCCCGTCCGGGTCCCGCGCGTTGATCGACAGCAGCGTCGGTGCCTGGTCGGCCATGTCGAACGCCTCCAGCCAGCCGGCCGGGTTCTTGGCGAGCAGCAGCCGGATCGCCCGGCCGTCCCGCTCCACCTGGGCGTACCGGCCGGCGATCGAGGTCACCTCGGCGAGGCGGGGCAGTGCGTCGGCTGGGCGAACCCCGAAATGTGCGGCCACGGCCAGCGCGGTGGCCGCGTTGGCCCGGTTGACCCGGCCGGGTAGCTGAAGTTTGACGGCATGGTGTTCGCCGTCCGGCGCGACCACCGCGTCCCCGTCGAGTGTCCACTGTGGACTGGGGCGGCGCAGCCAGCAGGAGGTGCAGTGCCAGTCGCTGTCCGGTGCGCCACCGGCGGTCAGGTCCGCCTCGCCCGAGCGGGCGATCGTGCCGCCGCACTCGGGGCAGACCCACGAGTCGTCGTGCCAGCGCTGGCCGGCGGCCACCCAGGTGACGTCGGTGCCGACCGAGGCGGCCCAGACCACCATCGGGTCGTCGGCGTTGGCGACCAGCTGTACTGGCTGGTCACGCAGTGCCTCCCGCCACAGCTGGGCCATCATCGCCACCTCCTTGGCCCGGTCCAACTGGTCCCGGGACAGGTTGAGCAGCGCGATCACCCCCGGCCGGGTCGCCGCCATCACCTGGGCCAGGTAGTGCTCGTCCACCTCCAGCACGGCGTAGGGGGTGTCGCCGGCCTTGGCCAGCGCCGAGGTGTGCCCGGTGGGCATGTTGGCGCCGAACGAGTTGGTCGCGACCGGGCCGAGGACGCCGAGAGCCGCCGTGGTCAGCCGGGTGGTGGTGGTCTTCCCGTTGGTACCGGAGATCAGCGCGATCTCCCGGCCGGTGGCCAGATGGGCGAGCAGGTCGGGGTCGATGATCATGCCGAGCCGGCCGCCGATGACCGAGCCGTCGCCCCGCCCGGTGGCCCGGGACAGTGCGGCGGCACCCCGGGACACCGAGGTGGCGAGCTTGGCCCGGAGCGGTCTGCGGTTGGTCACGGGCACGAGGGTAGCCGACCGTCAGATCGGCGAGTACGGGTCTGGCACGCTGTACCGGTGGATACCGGACCGCTCGCCGACCTGTTCCACCGGGCGGGTTGCCAAGGTTGGCTCTGCGCGCTGGACATCGACGGTCCGGCCGAGGTGGCCCTGGACGCGACGGTACCGGTGGTGGCGGCTTCGGTGTTCAAGGTGACCGTGGCGCTGGAGTTCTTCCGGCAGGTGGCCGACGGCCGGCTGGACGCCGCCGAGCGGGTCCGGTTGGAACCGTCAGACCGTGCCCCGGGCCCGACCGGCTTCTCCACCTTCACCGACGAGGTCGAGGTGTCCCTTCGCGACCTGGCCCGGATGATGCTGACGATCAGCGACAATGCCGCCACGGACGTGCTGCTGGCCCGGGTGGGCCAGGCGGCGGTCAACGATACGGCTGCCACGCTGGGCCTGGTCGACACCGTGGTAACGGCGAGCCTGCGCGAGCTGCTGGACGGGATCGGTCAGGAGCTGGACTACGCCGGGTGGCAGGAGCTCCAGGATGCGGCCAACGCTCCGGATGCCTCCCCGGAGTTCGTCGCCGGGTTGCGGCGACGGCTGCCGACGGTGGCGGCGCTGGTACCGGAGTCGACGACCCGTACCACCGCCCGGGACATGGCGGTGCTGCTGCGCCTGATCTGGCGGGACGAGGCCGGTCCCGCGCAAGCCTGTGCCGAGGTCCGCCAGATGATGGCGGCGCAGGTCACCCGGAGGGTGGCGGCCGGCTTCCCGCCGGATGTGAAGGTGGCCGCGAAGAGCGGCAGCCTGATCGGGATCATCCGCAACGAGGTCGCGGTGGTGACCTACCCGGACGGGTCGCGGTACGCGGTCGCCGTCTTCACCCGCGCCGACGGGATGTTCCAGCGGGAGGGCGAGATCAATACCGCGATCCGAATGGCGGCCGTCCAGGCGGTCGGCTGGCTGCGGAGCTAGCTCTCCATTTCACTCCACCCGGGTACCCGGCGTGGCGGTTCAGCCCGTTTTGGGATAACTCCCGCCAGGTGGTCGGGCCTGTCAAATGATTGATCGTGGCCGGTGCCCGGTCCCGCCCTCCACTCCGTGCCACAGTCCTTGAGCTGCTGTTTTGCGATCGGCAAAGCGATTGGCGTGGCTGGTTTACCGTTGACGGTGGAGGGAAGTGGAGTACAGTGGGGGCCAGTGGCAGGGCCGGGAGGCTCTGTTCGGCCCGGGGGGATCAGGGCTAAGGGGGTGGGTCGTCGTGTTCCTCGGCACCCATACCCCGCGCCTTGATGAGAAGGGCCGGCTGATCCTCCCCGCGAAGTTCCGGGACGAGCTGGCAGGAGGTGTCGTGATCACCAAAGGGCAGGAGCGCTGTCTGTACGTGTTCCCGACGCCGGAGTTCCAGCGGATCGCGGGGCAGCTGCGCGAGACGCCGGTCACCAACAAGGCGGCCCGGGCATACAGCCGGGTGTTCTTCGCCAGCGCGCACGACGAGGTGCCCGACAAGCAGGGCCGGGTCACCATCCCGGGCCACCTGCGGGAATATGCCGGGCTGGACCGCGAACTCGTCGTGATCGGGGCGAGCACCCGGGTGGAGATCTGGGACAAGCAGTCCTGGGACAGCTACCTCGCCGACAGCGAAGAGGAATTCGCTGGCATCGAGGAGGGGGTGCTGCCCGGCGGGCTGTGAGGCGTGCACCGCCGCCGTACCGCGAGCTCTCCAGCCGCACGCTTTCCTGGCACCCCTTCCCCGGTACCAGGCGGGCGATGCGGATGGGGATCTGACGGTACGGCGGCGGCGACGACCGGGCTGGGTCGTGCGCGGTGGCAGACGCCGCCGAGCCAGCCCGGTCGACAGACCAGGGGGTCGGAATGGGGAACCGGGTGCATACCCCGGTGCTGCTTGAGCGGTGCCTCGAGCTGCTGGCCCCGGCCCTGTCCGCACCCGGCCGGTACGGGCGGGACGCGATCCACCTGGACGCCACGCTGGGCCTGGGCGGGCACGCGGAGGCGGTCCTGACCAGGTACCCACGACTGGTACTGGTCGGGTTGGACCGGGACCCGCAGGCGCTGCGCCTGGCCGGGCAGCGGCTGGCCCGGTACACCGACCGGACCCACCTGGTACACGCGGTCTACGACGAGTTACCTGAGGTGCTCGACGAGCTGGGTTACCGGGAGATCGACGGGGTGCTGTTCGACCTCGGGGTCTCCTCGATGCAGCTCGACGAGGCGGCGCGCGGGTTCGCCTACGCGCAGGATGCCCCGCTGGACATGCGGATGGACCAGAGCCAGGGGCGTACCGCGGAAGAGGTGGTGAACACCTACGACGCGGCCGCGCTGGCCCGGGTCCTGCGGGTGTACGGCGAGGAGAAGTTCGCCAGTCGGATCGCGTCGGCGATCGTCCGGGACCGCGCGAAGTCCCGGATCACCTCGTCGGCGCACCTGGCCGAGCTGGTCCGGGCAGCGATCCCGGCACCGGCCCGGCGTACCGGTGGCCACCCGGCGAAGCGCACCTTCCAGGCGCTGCGTATCGAGGTCAACCGGGAGCTCGAGGCGTTGGAGTCGGCACTGCCGGCGGCGTTGGACCGGCTCGCCGTAGGCGGGCGCGCGGTGGTCCTGTCCTACCACTCGCTGGAGGACCGGATCACCAAGCAGGTCATGGCGGTACGGGCCCGGTCCACCGCACCGGTGGACCTGCCGGTGGAGCCGGAAGGCTCGGGTCCGCGGCTGCGGCTGCTGACCCGGGGGGCGGAGCTGCCCTCGGAGTCGGAGGTGGCGGGCAACCCGCGCGCCGCGTCGGTGCGGCTGCGGGCGGCGGAACGGATCGACGAACGGAAGAAGGTGCGGACCGTCAAGGCGATGCACCAGCCCGGCCGGCGTGGGGGCGCGTCCGGTCCGGCACGGCACGAGGACAACACACGAGGGGGAGGGCATGACGATGTCGACCGCGACGACCACTCGTCGCAGCCCGGTACGGGCGAAGCCGGGTAGCCGGCTGACCGAGTTCGAGGACCGGGAGCTGACCACCCGGGGCGCGACCGCGCTCGCCCCGGCCACCCGGGTGGGTACCGGCAAGACCAGGCCGCGCCTGCGGGTCGCCCCGCCGGCGCCGGTGACCGTACCGCGCGCGCCGTTCGTGGCGCTCGTACTGGTCGTGGTGGTTGCCGGGGTGCTGGGCATCCTGGTGCTCAACACGAAGATCAACGAGAACGCGTTCCGGCTGGCCCAGCTGCACTCGCAGCGTAACCAGCTGGACCAGCAGGAGCAGCAGCTCGACCAGCAGCTGGCCAACCTGGAGTCGCCGAACAGCCTGGCCGCGGCGGCCTGCCGGGCGGGCATGGTGGCGGCCAACGCGCCGGCCTACCTGCAGCTGCCGAACGGACAGGTGATCGGCGTACCGCAGCCGGCCACCGCGAAGCAGTGCACGACGGCCGGGATGGCGATGGCCACCCCGGGGCGGTGAACCGTGCCGCCCCGGGGACGTCGCGAGCCGCCCGAGTCGACCGTGGTACCGATCCGCGGTCGCTCGGGCGGTGCCGGTGGTACCGCCGGACGTGGCTCGGGCGGTGCCACCCGTAGCGGTTCCCGTACCGGGATCGGGGAGGCCCGGCGGTACACCCCGAGGGGGCGGACGGTTCGGGACGCGCCGAGCCGGGACCCGTTCCGGCCGGCCCTCGAACTCCTGAAGGGGGAGCCGGCGCGCGCGCGTACCCCGGAGAAGGCGCGGCCCCGGCCGAAGGCGGCGGCGGCCCCGCGCCGTCCGGTCCGCAAGCCGAAGCGGCCGCCCCGGCTGGCCGACCCGAAACGCCGGCTGCGGGTGGCCACCGTGCTGGTCTTCGTGCTGGTCACGGTGATCGCCGGCCGGCTGGTCACCCTTCAGCTCACCGACGCCGACCAGATCGCCCGGGAAGGGCTGCGCGATCGGCTCGCCCACGAGGTGCTGTTCGCCCCGCGCGGGGCGATCATCGACCGGTCCGGGCACGTGCTCGCGCAGAGCGTGGAGGCCCGGTTGGTGTTCGCCGACCCCTCGATGATCTCGGCTCACGATGTCGGGCCGACCGCCGAGGCGCTGCGCGGCGTGCTCGGCATCCCGATCTCCGAGCTGGTCCCGAAGCTGTCCCGGAAGAAGCGGGCGGACGGCAGCATCGACGAGTTTGAGTACCTGGCCCGTGGTCTGGACATCGCCACCGGCAACGCGGTCAAGGCCCTGAACCTGCCCGGTATCGGGGTGGGGCGGGACGAGCGGCGGACCGCCCCCGGCCGGGACCTGGCCGCCAACCTGATCGGCTTCACCGGCTCCGACGGCGCCGGGCTGACCGGCCTGGAGTGGGCCTTCGAGGACCAGCTCTCCGGCATCAACGGGCTGCGTACCTTCGAGACCGGCAACGGCGACCTCGGTACCCAGATTCCGGGCGGCTACGAGGAGCAGAAGCCGGCGCGCCCGGGCAGCTCGGTGCAGCTGACCATCGACCGCGACCTGCAGTACGAGGTGCAGCAGCTGCTCGCGGTACGGATGACCGCGGTGAACGCCGACTTTGGTGCCGCCGTGGTGCTCGACGTGCACACCGGCGACGTGCTGGCGCAGGCGAGCTTCCCGCCGTACGACGCGGCGAACCCGGCCGGCTCGACGGCCGCGCAGCGCCTGGACGCGCCGAGCCAGGTCGTGGTCGACCCGGGCTCGGTACACAAGGTGATCACCCTGGCCGCCGGGCTGCAGACCCATGCGATCGAGCCGGACGGGACGGTCACGCTGCCCGGCGGGACGATCGTCAAGGGCGGTACGCCGTTCAGCGACACCACGCCGCTGCGGGCGGGTACGAAGATCACGATTCCGGGGATCCTGGCGTACTCCTCCAACGTGGGTACGATCACGGTCGCCGACAAGGTCGGGCCCCAGGCGCTCTACGACTACCAGCTCAAGTTCGGCCTGGGCAGCCGGACCGGCGAGGGCATGCCGAACGAGGCGCCCGGCCTGGTCCAGCCGCCGAGCCGGTGGAGCGGCTCCAGCCTCGGCTCGATCCCGATCGGCATGGGCGTCTCGGTCACCCCGCTGCAGATGGCCGCGGTCTACGCGACGATCGCGAACAACGGGGGGTACGTCCAGCCGCACCTGATCAAGGCGACCATCGCGCCGGACCACAAGGTCACCCCGTGGGCCGCGCCGAAGACCCGGCAGGTGCTCGCCCCGGACTGCGCCGCGACGCTACGCCAGGACCTGGAGGCGGTGGTCACCGCACCGGGTGCCACCGGGCACTCGGCGGCGGTACCGGGGTACCGGGTGGCCGGCAAGACCGGTACCGGCCTGCAGGTCAAGGACGGCAGGTACGCGCCCGGCGAGGTGGCCTCGTTCATCGGCATGGCCCCGGCCGAGGCGCCCCGGTATGTGATCGCGGTGTTCGCGCACAGCCCCGGCGGCGAGGGTGGCGCGGTCGCCGCGCCGGCGTTCCGCGACATGATGGCGTTCACGCTGCGCTACTTCCAGGTCCCGCCGAGCAGCACCACGGCACCTAAGTTCACCCTTAGTTATGGGGCCGACGGGGCGGCGCAGACGCGATGAGGCCGGCTGGCCTGCGCACGGTAGGGTCTGACGGCGTGCCCGGCTATCCGCGTCCCCGGACGGTACCGCCGCGAGCTCTCGCCGAGCTCGCCGAGCTGCTCGGCGTCCCGGCGCCGCCGGTTGAGGTACCGGTCTGCGGGGTCACCCTGGCGAGCGACGCGGTCGAGCCCGGGGACCTGTTCGCGGCGCTGCCCGGGGCGAAGGTGCACGGCGCGCGATTCGCGGTCGACGCGGCGCACCGGGGCGCGGTGGCGGTGCTGACCGATCCGGCGGGTGCCGCACTGGTCGATCTGCCGGCCCTCGTGGTCGACGATCCCCGGGCCGTGCTCGGCGAGCTGGCGGCGACGATCTACGACCGGCCCACCGAGAAGCTGACCGTCCTCGGTATCACCGGTACCGCTGGGAAGACTTCCACGGTGTACCTGATCGAGTCCGGGCTGCGCGCCGCCGGGCGGGTCACCGGGCTGGTCGGTACCGTCGAGACCCGGCTGGCCGGCGAGGTGCTGGACAGCGCCCGTACCACCCCGGAGGCCAGCGACCTGCAGGCGCTCTTCGCGGTCGCGGTGGAGCGCGGGGTGAGCGGCATGGCGATGGAGGTGTCCAGCCACGCGCTGACGCTCGGGCGGGTGGGGGGGACCCACTTCGCGGTCGGCGGGTACACCAACTTCGGCACCGACCACCTCGACTTCCACCCGTCGGTGGACGAATACTTCGCGGCCAAGGCGATGCTGTTCGACGGGCGCTGCGAGCATGAGGTGATCAATCTCGACGACGGCGCGCTGCGGCCGCTGATCAAGCCGGCCACCATCACGTACTCGGCGATCGGGCATCCGCGGGCGACCTGGCGGGCCGAGGCGGTCGAGCCGGCCGGGTACGGGCAGCGCTTCGTGGCGTACGGCCCGGACGGGATCCAGCTCGACGCCGCGGTCACGCTGCCCGGGCGGCACAACGTCGCCAACGCGCTGCTCGCGCTGGCCAGCCTGGTGGCCGTCGGGGTCGAACCGGAGATCGCGGCGATCGGCATCGCGGCCTGTCCGGGAGTACCGGGCCGGCTGGAGCGGGTACCCACGCCCGGTCCGGTACTCGGCGTGGTCGACTACGCGCACAAGCCGGACGCGATCGTGGCCGCGCTCGCCGCCCTGCGCGAGTCGACCAGGGGGCGGGTGATCTGCGTGATCGGCGCCGGTGGGGACCGGGACCGGGGCAAGCGCCCGCTGATGGGCCGGGCCGCCGCGAAAGGCGCGGACCTGGTCATCGTCACCGACGACAACCCGCGAACCGAGGACCCGGCGAGGATCCGGGCCGAGATGCTGGCCGGCGCCCCGGGCGCGGTCGAGATCCCCGGCCGGCGGGAGGCCATCGTCGAGGCGGTGCGCCGTGCCGAGGCCGGCGACGTGGTCGCCGTACTCGGCAAGGGCCACGAGCGGGGACAGGAGGTCGGCGGCGAGGTGCACCCCTTCGACGACCGCGTCGAGCTGGCCGCCGCCCTTTCCGACCGATTCGGGGGTACGCCATGATCCCGCTCACGCTGGCCGAGGTCGCCGAGGCGGTCGCCGGGTCGCTGACCGGCCCGTGGCCGGCCGGCGCCGATCCGAGCACCACGGTCACCGGGTCGGTCGAGTTCGACTCCCGCCAGGTCGGGCCGGGTGGACTCTTCGTCGCCTTCCCGGGCGAGAAGGTGGACGGGCACGACTACGCCGCCGCCGCATACGCCGCCGGTGCGGTGGCCGTCCTCGGCACCCGGGCCGTCCCGGAGGTACCGATGATCCTGGTGGACGACGCGTTGACCGCGATGGCCGCCCTGGCCCGCGCGGTGGTGGACCGGCTGCCCGAGCTGACCATCGTCGGGTTGACCGGGTCGTCGGGCAAGACGACCACCAAGGACATGATCGCCCAGCTGCTCGCTGAGCTGGGCCCGACGATCGCGCCGGCCGGCTCGTTCAACAACGAGCTGGGGCATCCGTACACCGTGCTGAAGGCCGGCGTGGACACCCGTTACCTGGTGCTGGAACTGGGCGCCCGGGGGCTCGGGCACGTCCGGCACCTGTGCCAGGTGGCCCCGCCCCGGATCGGCGTGGTGCTCAACGTCGGCGTGGCGCACCTCGGCGAGTTCGGTTCGGTGGAGGCGATCGCGCAGGCCAAGGGGGAGCTGGTCGAGGCGCTCCCGGAGACCGGCCTGGCGGTGCTCAACGCGGACGATCCGGCGGTGGCCGCGATGGCCTCCCGTACCCGGGCCCGGGTGTTATTTGTCGGCGAGGCCCCATCAGCCGACCTCCGGGCCGTCGACGTGCGGCTGGACCAGCGGGGTCGAGCGTCCTACACGCTCGTCGCGCCGGACGGCGACGTACCGGTCACACTCGGGGTATCCGGCCGGCACCAGGTCGGAAACACGCTCGCCGCCGCGGCGGTCGCCCGCGAGGCGGGCATGCGATCATCAACTCTCGCCGATGCCCTCGGGCGTCTGCGGCTGGTTTCCACACGAAGGATGGATGTCTTCGACCGTGCCGATGATGTCACGGTCATCGACGACTCGTACAACGCCAACCCGGCCTCGACCGCGGCGGCGCTGCGCGCGCTGACCGCGATGGCTCGCGGCCGGCGCGCCATCGCCGTCCTCGGCTACATGGCCGAGCTGGGCGGATACGAGCGGGCCGGGCACGAGGAGGTGGGCCGCCTGGCTGCCGAGCTGGGCGTGGACCTGCTGATCGTGGTCGGTACGCCGGCAGCGCCGATCCTTGACGGCGCGGCCGCGGTGGCGAGTTGGGGAGGGAAGTCGGTGCAGGTGACCGAGCAGGAGGAGGCCGTGGCGTTGCTACGCGGCGAGCTGCGGCCGGGTGACGTGGTGCTGGTCAAGGGTTCGCGGTACCGCACCTGGGTGGTCGCGGACGCCCTGCGCGAGGCGGCAGGCGCGGCATGAGAGCGGTGATCGTCGCCGCCTGCGTGGCGTTCGTCCTGACCCTCTTCGGCACCCCGCTGGCCATCCGCGGGTTCACCCGGCTCCGGGCGGCCCAGCCGATCCGGGACATCAACACCTCGCATGCCGGCAAGCGGGGTACCCCGACGATGGGCGGGGTGGTGTTCATCGCCGGTACGGTGATCGCCTACTTCGCCGGCCACCTGGTCCTGAAGACCCTGCCGGAGCAGCAGATCGTTCCGCCCGGCCCGACCGTCACCGGCCTGGTTCTGCTGGGCCTGATGGTGTTCTGCGGCGGGATCGGCTTCCTGGATGACTTCCTCAAGGTCAGCAAGCGCAACAGCCTCGGCCTCAACAAGCGCGGCAAGCTGCTGCTCCAGTTGCTGGTGGGGACCGTCTTCGGCGTCGTCGCGCTCTACTTCCCGGCGACCAACGGGGAGACCGTGGGCAGCACCCACCTGTCGTTCGTCAAGGACATCAACTGGCTCGGCGTGGGCAAGTTCGGGGCGGTACTGCTGTTCCTGTTCGTGGTCATGGCCACCACCAACGCGGTCAACCTCACCGACGGGCTGGACGGGCTGGCCACCGGCGCGTCGATCATGGTGCTCGGCGGGTACCTGCTGATCGCGTTCTGGCAGTACCGGCACTGGTGCGCCGACCCGGACGCGCCGAGCTTCACCCACGCGTACTGCTACCCGGCCCGGGATCCGCTGGAGGTGGCCCTGATCGCCGGTGCGGCGGCCGGTGCCTGCCTGGGCTTCCTGTGGTGGAACGCGTCGCCGGCCCGGATCTTCATGGGCGACACCGGCTCGATGGCCCTCGGCGGGCTGATCGCCGGGATGGCCATGGCCACCCGTACCGAGATCCTGCTGCTCATCCTCGGCCTGCTCTTCGTGATCACCACGTTGTCGCTGATCATCCAGATCATCTCGTTCCGTACCACCGGTAAACGGGTGTTCCGGATGTCCCCGCTGCACCACCACTTCGAGCTGGCCGGCTGGAGCGAGGTCAACATCGTGATCCGGTTCTGGATCATCGCGGGGATCGGTGTCGCGGTCGGCCTCGGCCTGTTCTACGGCGACTTCCTGCGGGTGGTCAGTTGACCCGGCGGGTGATCGTCGCCGGCGCCGGGATCGCCGGGTTCGCGGCGGCCCGGGCACTGCTCGCCGCCGGGGTGCCGGTGACCGTACTCGACCAGCGGGCCTCGGCGCGCACGGACGAGCTGGCCGCGGCCGGAGCCACCGTGGTGATCGCCGCCGAGCCGCCCCCCGGGCTCTTCGACGGGGTGTCCGAGGTCGTCGTCTCGCCCGGGTTCGCCCCGCACCACCCGCTCGTGGTGGCCGCGCTGGGGGCCGGGCTGGAGGTGTACAGCGAGCCGGAGCTGGCCTGGCGGATGCGCGGGCCGGGCGCGCCGGCGTGGCTGGGCATCACCGGTACCAACGGGAAGACCACCACCACCACGATGCTCGCCGCGATCCTGGCCGCCGCGGGGCTGCGTACCGCCGCACTCGGCAACATCGGCGAGCCGTTGCTGGACGCGACCGGGTACGACGTGCTGGCCGTCGAGCTGTCCAGCTTCCAGCTGCACTGGTCGCGCGATCTGGCGGTACCGGCCGGTGCGCTGCTCAACCTCGCCGACGACCATCTGGAGTGGCACGGCACGTTCGCGTCGTACGCGGACGCGAAGCTGGCCATCTGGCGGGCGGCGACACCCGAGCTGGGCGGTACGGCGATCGGCAACCTCGACGATCCGCTGGTCGCCGACGCCCTGCGCAAGGTCACCGGACGGGCGATCGGGTTCACCGTCGGCGAGCCGGCTCCGGGACAGCTCGGCGTCTCGGACGGCTGGCTGACCGACCGGGTCTTCGGGACCGGAGCCCTGATGGAGGCGGACCGGATCCGGCCGGTGGGGCGGCACAACGTGAGCAACGCGCTGGCCGCCGCCACGCTGGCGCTCAGCTACGGGGTGAGCGCGGAAGCCGTTCGTACCGGGTTGGCCGGCTACCAGCCGGAGCCGCACCGCAACGCGCTCGTCGGCACGGTCGCTGGCGTCGGCTACGTCGACGACTCCAAGGCGACCAACCCGCACGCGGCGTACGCCTCGCTGACCGGGTACCCCCGGGTGGTCTGGGTGGCCGGCGGTCAGCTCAAGGGTGTCGACGTCGACGAGCTGGTGGCCAGCGTGGCCGACCGGCTGGCCGGAGCCGTCCTGCTGGGCGTCGACCGGGCCGAGATCGCCCAGGCGCTGGCGCGACACGCGCCCGGGATCCCGGTTGTCGACATCGCCAGCACCGATGATGGGGCGATGCGGGAGGTGATCGCGGCTGCCGCCGGGCTCGCCCGGGCCGGCGACACCGTGCTGCTGGCCCCGGCCGCCGCGTCGAAGGACATGTTCGCGAGCTACGCGCACCGGGGGGATGCCTTCGCGGCGGCGGTGCACGCGCTGGAGGAAGGCGGCCCGGGTGAGCGAGCGCACGACGACCGCCGACCTGGCACCGGTACCAGCTGACTGGACGCGGCTGCGGCGCGGACCGCTGGCCGCGCTGCGCGGGCTGCTGGACCGCCCGCTCGCGTCCTACTATCTGCTGCTGTCCAGCGCGGGACTGCTGCTGGTCATCGGCCTGGTGATGGTCTTCTCGGCGACCAGCGTGCAGTCCTACGCCGCCGACGGCAACGCCTACTCCTCGGTCTCCCGGCAGGCCCTGTTCGCGCTGCTCGGGCTGGGAGCGTTCTGGTTCTTCCAGCGGCTGCCGGCCCGGACCTACCGGGCGCTGGGTACCCCGCTGCTGCTTCTCGCGGTCACCCTGCTGATCGTGCTGGACCTGGTCGGCCTGCTGCCCGGCGCGCGGCTCGGGCCGGTGCACGGCAACACCAGCAACAACCTCTGGCTCTACCTGGGCCCGATCGAGCTGCAACCGTCCGAGCTGGCCAAGCTGGCGCTCGCGCTGTGGGGGGCGAACGTGCTGGCCGCGAAGGGCCGGTCGATCGGCTGGTGGAAGGAGCTGTCCACCCCGCTGTTCCCGGTGGCCGTACTGGTGTTCCTGCTGGTCGGGTACAACGACTTCGGCACCATGGTGTGCCTGGTGATCCTGTTCGGCGGGCTGCTCTGGGCGGCCGGGGTACGGCTGCGGGTCTTCGCCGGGCTCGGTGTGCTGGCGCTGGTCGGGTTCGCGCTGCTGATCACCCTGCCCGGTTTCTGGTACCGGATGGAGCGCCTCACCGCATACGCCGACTCCGCCCACTGTGACCGCCAGCAAGCCTGCTACCAGGGCCTGCACGGGCTGTACGCGATCGCCGACGGCGGCTGGTTCGGCGTCGGGCTGGGCGAGGGGCGGCTCAAGTGGGGCTGGTTACCCAATGGCCACAACGACTTCATCTTCGCGGTGCTCGCCGAGGAACTCGGCGTGGTCGGCTGCTTCGTGGTGCTCGCCCTGCTCTGCGTGTTCGCGTACACCGGCCTGCGCATCGCCCGCCGGGTCGACGACCCGTTCCGCCGGCTGGTCGCCGCCGGCATCACGATCTGGCTGGTCGGGCAGGCCACCATCAACATCGGCGGGGTGGTCGGGTTGCTGCCGATCACCGGGCTGCCGCTGCCGTTCATCTCCGACGGCGGCTCGGCGCTGATCGTCACGCTGGCCGCGGTCGGCCTGCTCGCCTCGTTCGCCCGCGCCGAGCCGGACGCCGCCCGGGCCCTGCACGCCCGTCCCCCCGATAGGTGGGTGCGACTACTCTGGGCGCCGCTACCGCCGTTGCCTCGCGACCGGCGGGCAGCGAAGAAGCGGAGTCCGGAGAGGAGACGGTAATGGGCGCGCTGCGGTCGGTGGTACTGGCCGGCGGGGGTACCGGAGGGCATGTCTACCCGCTGCTCGCGTTCGCCGACTGCCTGCGCCGGCACGATCCCGAGCTGCGGATCACCTGCCTGGGTACGCCCCGGGGGCTGGAGAACGAGATCCTCCCACCGCGCGGGTACGACCTGCGGCTGGTACCGGCCTACCAGCTGCCCCGGGCGCTGAACGTCAACCTGCTGCGCACTCCGGACCGGATGTGGCGGGCCACCCGGGCCACCCGGGCGGTGCTCGACGAGGTGGACGCCGAGGTGGTGGTGGGCTTCGGCGGATACGTCGCGGTGCCGGCATACCTGGCCGCCCGGGGGCGGCACACGCCGATCGTGATCCACGAGGTGAACGTCCCGCCCGGAGTGGCCAACAAGCTGGGCATGCGCTTCACCCGGAACGTGGCGGTCGGCTTCCCGTACCAGGTCGAGCAGGTACCGGCGCTGCGCGACGCGCGGGTGACCGGGGTACCGCTGCGTCCGGCCATCGCCACCCTGGACCGGGCTGCCCGGCGTGCCGAGGCGCGCGCCCGCTTCGGGCTGGACCCGGACCGGCCCACCCTGTTCGTCTTCGGCGCTTCCCAGGGCGCCCGGTCGATCAACCTCGCGATGGCCGGGGCGGCCAAGTCGCTGACCGCCGCGGGGATCCAGGTGCTGCACATCATGGGCGCGCGCAACGAGCCGGTGGAGATCCCGCCCGACCTGCCCACCCCGTACGTGACGGTGAAGTTCCTCGCCGAGATGGAGCTCGGGTACGCCGCCGGTGACCTGGCCCTGTGCCGGGGCGGCGCGATGACGTGTGCCGAGACGGCGGCCGTCGGCATGCCGGCGATCTACGTGCCGCTACCCTACGGAAACGGCGAGCAGCGGCGGAATGCGCTGCCCGTGGTCGAGGCCGGGGGCGGGATCCTGGTCGACGACGCCGACCTGAGTCCCGACTGGATCGAGAGGACGGTGGTCCCGTTGCTGCGCGACCCCGCACGCATCGCGGCGATGTCGTCGGCCGCCGCCGGGTACGGCCGGCGGGACGGGGACGAGGCCCTGCGCAGCTACGTCTACGAGGTAGTCGCCGCATGACCGGGTGCACCGAGCGAAGCGAGGGCCGCGAGGGCAGGCAAACGGGGGGCCCGGCGTGAGTGAGTTGACGGCGGAGGAACTCGGGAAGGTACACCTGGTCGGGATCGGCGGGGTGGGCATGAGTGCGCTGGCCCGGCTGCTGCTCACCCGGGGAATCCCGGTGTCCGGCAGCGAGCTGCGGGAATGGCCGCTGCTGGCCGGCCTGCGCGCGCTCGGCGGCACCGTCCACATGACCCACGAGCCGGCCAACCTGGACGGGGTGGACACCGTCGTCTATTCCACCGCAATCCCCAAGGACCACCTGGAACTCGTCGAGGCGCAAGCCCGGGGCCTGCGCCTGATGCACCGGGCCGAGGCGCTGGCCGCCACGATGACCGGCCGGCGGGCCATCGCCATCGCCGGTACCCACGGCAAGACCACCACCACCTCGATGACCACGCTGATCCTCCAGCACGCCGGGCTGGACCCGTCCTTCGTGATCGGTGGCGAGATCTCCGAGGTCGGCTCCAACGCGCACCACGGCAGTGGCGAGCACTTCGTGGTGGAGGCGGACGAGAGCGACCGCTCGTTCCTGCTCTACCGGCCGTTCGTCGCGCTGGTCACCAACATCGACGCCGACCACCTCAACACCTACGGCGACCTGGCCGGGCTGGCCGAGGCGTTCCTGGAGTTCACCAGGCGGGTACAGCCAGGCGGGTTCGTGGTCACCTGTGCCGACCAGCCGGCCACCCGGGAGCTGGCCGCGGCGGCTCGCGAAGCCGGCCTGACCGTCTACACATACGGCGAGGCCGAGGACGCCGACCTACGGATCACCGAGATCACTTCGTCCGCGCGCGGGGTCCGCTACCTGGCCAGCCTGGACGGGCGGTCGCTGGGCGAGGTGACCCTGCCGGTACCCGGACGGCACCTGGGCCTCAACTCGGCGGCGGCGGTGCTGATCGCGCTCAAGCTCGGGGTACCGATGGAGACGGCGGTCGCCGCGTTGGCCGCCTTCCCGGGGGTACGCCGCCGGTTCGAGCTGAAGGGCACCTCCGACGGGGTACGCGTCTATGACGAGTACGCCTACCACCCGACCTCGATGACCGCCGCCCTGCGTACCCTCCGGGAGGTCGCCGGGGCCGGCCGGCTGATCGCGGTCTTCCAGCCCTACCGGGTATACCGCACCCGGGACCAGCTGGGCGAGATCGCCGCCGCACTGGCCATCGCCGACGAGGCCATCGTCATGGAGGTGTTCGGGCCGGGGGAGATCCGCGAGCCGGGCGAGGGCGGGGTCGCCCTGACCGCCGCGATCGACCTGCCGGCCGACGCGAAGGTCTTCGTTCCGGACTGGGACGAGGTGCCGCCCGAGGTGGCCCGCCGCGCGCGGGAGGGTGACGTGGTGGTGACCATGGGTGCGCCGCCGATCTCACTGATGGGCGACGAGCTGCTGGCCGCCCTGGCCGAGCGGGGGGAACCGGA
>Ga0137372_10000304_pt1 | contig 44185 bp, 41 predicted proteins | sample SagtaG_6_FD_104911 | JGI IMG/M metagenome (GOLD analysis project Ga0137372, IMG submission 104911) | Vadose zone soil microbial communities from Sagehorn Ranch, Mendocino, California, USA - Sage1_R_60_16 metaG | ecosystem: Environmental > Terrestrial > Soil > Vadose zone | place: USA...
CTAAGGCGCCGCTTGCGGTGCCGCCATCAGGACGCGCGGGCTTCGCCCGTGCGTCTGTCTGAACTGAGCGGCCGAGCGCATCGAGCAATCTCATCCCCCGGCCGACCGCAGTCACCCCATTCTCCGTAAACGCAGCCACACTTACGTCGACGTGGGTGACCGTGAGCTCGAGCGGAAGGCCGAGGTGGCGACGCTGCTGCTCGACGCGGCGCGGCAGCTCGGCGAGAGCCTCGAGCCGGAGCGCGTCTACGAGCGTTTCCACGAGCTCCTCGGCGGCGTCGTCCCGCACGACGGGATCGTTGTCTCCTCCTACGACGAGCGGGACGGCCTGATCCGCTGCGAGTACGCGTGGGTCGAGGGCAACGTCGTGGATTCGTCGACGCTTCCGGCCCTGCCGCTGAATCGGGAGGGCGGCGGCATGCAGAGCATCGTGATCGTGAGCGGCGAGCCGTCCCTGTTCAACGACGTCGCCGAACGCGTCCGAGACGTCCAGGGGGAGTACTACAACGTCGACCGCGAGGGGCTGGTCGAGAGGATCCCTGAATCCGGGCCGGCCGGAACGAGCGCGGCGATGATGGCGCCCGTCAAGGAGGAAGGGCGCGTCGTCGGCGTCGTGCAGCTGATGAAGGATCGCGGTCAGTACTCGCCCGACCAGCTCGAGCTCTTCGAGGGGCTCGTCGCGCAGATGGCTGCGGCCGTGCGAAACGCGCGCCTGCAGAAGGAGCGGCGGCGGCTCGAGGCCGCCGAGGCAGCTGCACGTGCGGCCGCCGCCGAACGCGAGCAGGCCGCGCAGGTGCTCGAGGCCGTCGGCGACGGGATCTTCCTGCTGGACGGCGACGGCGTCGTGCGTCTGTGGAACCGCGCGGCCCAGCTGGTCACCGGCTTGCGCGCGGACGCCGTCCTCGGGCGGAAGCTTGCGGACGTCGTCCCCGACTGGCAGGCGCTGGCCGACCGCATCCCAGTCGCCGAGGGCGCCGCGACCCGGCCGGCGGTGAGCCTCCCCGTCGAGGTCGGCGGGCGCGACCTCTGGCTCTCGCTCGTCGCCGTCCGGGGTGCGGACGGTGTCGTCTACGCCTTCCGCGACCTCACCGATGAACAGCGGCTCGAGGAGGAGAAGAGCGATTTCGTGGCCACGATCTCGCACGAGCTGCGGACGCCGATGGCTGCCGTCTACGGCGCCGCCGAGACGCTCCTCCGTCGCGAAGGCGAGCTGACGAAGGAGCAGACCCGCCAGCTCGTGGCGATGATCGCGGCGCAGGCGTCTCGGCTGAGCCAGATCACGGAGGAGGTGCTGCTCACGAACCAGCTCGATCGCGGTGATCTGCCGCTCGAGCGGCGGCCGGTCGACGTGGGCGACGTCGTGCGCCGGACGGTCGAGGCGATGGAGTCGCAGCTCGCGGATCCCGTCGCCGTCGACGTGGAGATTCCGCCGGAGGTCGGTCCCGCGTCCGGCGACGCCGACCGGATCCAGCAGGTGATGGTCAACCTGCTCGACAATGCCGTCAAGTACGGCGGCACTCCGGTGCGAGTCCGGGTCGAGAGCGCGGACGGCAACGTCCGCATCTCCGTCGCCGATTCCGGGCCCGGCATCACGCTGGCCGACCAGGAACGGATCTTCGAGAAGTTCTACCGCGCCGATCCGCAGCACACGCGGACGCCCAGTGGAACCGGCCTCGGCCTCTACATCTCCCGAGAGCTCGTCCGCCGGATGGGCGGCCGTCTCGACGTCAGCTCCGAGCCCGGCAGCGGCGCGACGTTCGTAGTCGAGCTTCCGCGCGCATGACCAAGGCTGTAGCGTCGTCCCGTGCCGCTCGTCGTCGATCCTGACGGAGTCGAGCTCACCACGATCGGTGAGCTCGTCGACGTCGCCGGCCTGCACGTCCTCGAGATCGGCTGCGGTGACGGCCGGATGACGTTCGGCTACGCGGGTGAGACGGCTTCCGTCTTTGCGATCGATCCGGAGGCGGAGCTGATCGAGCAGGCGCGCGCGGCGATGCCGCGTCGCCTCGCGCGCCGGATCCGGTTCGAGGCCGCGGACGCGGCCGAGATCGACCTCCCGAAGCGGGAGTTCGACCTCGCCTTGTTCTCCTGGTCACTCTGATGAATAGAGACCGAGGACGTCGTGCACGTCCTGCGCAACGTTCACGGATCACTTCGGAGAGGCGGCCTCCTGCTCGACATTCATCCGCTCGGTGCCGACTTCGCGGTTCGAGCCGGTAACCGCGGTCTCGGCTTCGTGGACACGCGCAGGTTCGAGCGCGTGCTCGAGGCGATGGAGGAGGGCGTCCGGCAGATCCTCGCGGAGGGGCTGTTCAGCGAGATCGGCGGCATGCGCCGGCACGTCGCCGAACGGTTCGACACGGCCGCCGAGGTTCTCGAGGAGGCCGACAGCTGGGAGCACCTCCGTTTGTCGGCGGCGGTGCGCCGTCGCCTCCGGGAGACGAAAGAGTCTCCCGTCGAGCTGATCGACACGATCACCTACAGACTGCTGCGGGCCACCGCCGGCGTCGCGCGATAGAGATGCTCCGGCCGCCCGGTCGCGCCGTACCGGAGCGAGAGCTCGACGGATCCGGTGGACGCCAGGAACTCCAGGTAGCGGCGGGCGGTCCCGCGGCTGATTCCGGCGCGGTCGGCCACCTCCGCTGCGGAGATCTCGCTGTCCGTCTCGCCGACGACCTGGAGGACGAGCGAGAGCGTCGGGGACGAGATGCCTTTCGGAAGGGTCGTCGTGCCCTGCGCGCGCAGGAGCCCGTACAGGCGGTCGATCTCCGCCTGGTCGGCCTCGCGCATTCGGTTCAGGCGAGCCCGAAGCGTGGCGTACTTCTCTAGCCGCTCGCGGAACGTGTCGAAGAAGAACGGCTTGACGAGGTAGTGGATGACACCTCCCTGCATCGCGCGCCGGAGCGTGTCGACGTCCTTGGCGGAGGTGATCGCGATCACGTCGACAGGCGCGGAACCGGGTTCGCGCAGCGCCCGGATCACGTCGAGCCCGCTGATGTCCGGCAGGTAGATGTCGAGCAGGATCAGATCCGGCCGCAGGCGCCGAGCGAGCTCGATCGTCTCGCGGCCCGTGTGTGCCTCGCCGACGACCTCGAAGCCGTGGATGCGCTCGGTGTACGAGCGGTGTACCGACGCCGCCATGTAGTCGTCGTCGACAACCAGCGTCCGGATCATCGGGTCGCCACCTCCGGCTCGCTGCGGTCGTGCGCGTGCGGCAGGAAAACGCGGAAGAGGGCGCCTTCCTCGTTCTCGACCTCGACCGAGCCGCCGCGCCGGCGGACCGCTTGGCGGACGAGCGCTAGCCCGAAGCCCCGCCGGGTCGTCCCCCGCGCGACCTTCGTCGTGAACCCGTCCTCGAAGATCTCGTCTGCGACTGCGGGGTCGATCCCGGGGCCCGAGTCGTGGACACGGATGTAGGTGCCGTCGGGCTCGTCGCGGATCGTGACCTCGATCCAACCCGAGCCGCGTTCGGTGCTGCCGACCGAGTCGATCGCGTTGTCGACGAGGTTCCCGAGCACCGAGATCAGCGTCTGACTGTCCTCGACGTGATCCGGCAGCCGCGTCTCCTCGCCGACGCGCAGGTCGATGCCCCGCTCGGAGGCGACGGCCGCCTTCCCCAGCAGCAGCGCGACCAGGGCAGGGTCGCCGACGTTGTCGACGATCGACCCGACGAGCGCTTGGTGCACGAGCGACGACTGGTTGATGAAGCCGACGGCCTCGTCGTAGCGGCCGAGCTCGATCAGGCCCGCGACGACGTGCAGCTTGTGCGAGAAATCGTGCTCCTGTGCTCGTAGCGCCCGCGCAAGGCCGCGCGCCTCGTCCCGCTCGCGCACGAGCGCCTCGAGCTCCGTGCGGTCCCTGAGCGTGATCACGGCGCCGACGTCGCTGCCGCGGATCGAGACCGGCATCCGGTTCACGACGAGGACGCGGTCGTTCACGAGCACGACCTGGTCGGGAAGGTCGACGTTTCCGAGCAAGACCTCGCGGACGTGGCCGGCCGGGACGATGTCCGCGAGGGAGCGCCCGAGCGCGGAGTCGTCGAGGTCGAGCAGCCGCTTGGCCTCGTCGTTGACGAGCGTGATCCGGCCGGCCGTGTCGGTTGCGAGCGTCCCCTCGCGGATACCGTGGAGCATCGCCTCCCGCTGCTCGAGGAGCGCGGCGATCGCATCCGGTTCGAGCCCGAACGTCTGTCGCTTGATCCGTCGCGCGAGCAGCACCGACCCCACGATGCCGAGAGCGAGGCCGAGCGCCGGCGGGATCAGGATTACCGGCAGGTCTGCACGGAGCTGAGCGCTGATGTTGCGCTCGAGCAGGCCGACCGAGACGAGGCCGATGATCCGGCCGTCCTCGTAGATTGGGACCTTCGCGCGCACTGACCTGCCGAGCGAGCCGGTCTGAACGCCGACGAACTCCTTTCCCGAGAGAACGGCTCCCGGAGGAGTGGAGAGATGCTTCCCGACTTTCGCGGGGTCTGGATGCGAGTAGCGGATACCCCGCCGGTTCGCGACCACGACGAACGACGCATTCGTTGCCTGCCGGATCCGCTCGGCGATCGGCTGGATGATGCGCGGCGGATCGGCGCTGTGGAAGGCGCGGCCGACCTCGGGGGTCGCGGCGACCGTGCGAGCGATCGCGAGCGACTGCTTGCCGGACTGCTTGTCCAGCTGGCGCCGCGCCTGCGCGATCGAGACGGCGAGCCCGGTTCCCAGCGTCAGGACGATGATCGCGAGCTGCAGGAGCAGGATCTGCGTCGACAGCCGCAGCCGTCCCCACAGCTTCGGCCGCTCGCGCCTCATCGGGCGATTGTACGTCCGGTCTCGCCCACATTCCGTGGACGAAATGGACAAAACGTTTTCAACGAAACAAACGAAAAAGAACGGCGCAAATCATCGACTTTCAATTCCTCGGCGCTAATCATCCCGCCGCTGATGCGCGTGGCGAACGTCACACGCCGCGCAACGACTTCAAGGGAGGAGAAGCAGTGACCATCGCAGCCAAGGCGTGGGGAGGCCTGGTTCTGGGGCTAGCCGTCGCGGCGGCGCTGCTCGCGGCAGGCTCCGCGAGCTCGCGCACGGACGTCGTAGCCGCGAAGCCGAAGCCGAAGCCGCACCCGATCGCACCGCTGATCAAGGGGTCCAAGAGCGAGTCAGGGCTCGTCTTCTATGGGAACCCGCCGACCGCGAACTTCAAGGCGCTCGTCGAGCGCTTCAACGCCGCCTACCCGTGGATCAAGGTGACCTCGTACGACCTCGAGGACAACACGATCTTCTCGAAGTACGCCTCCGAGGCCCAACAGGGTGTCCGCACCGCCGACCTCCTGATCGCGAGTGCCCCGAACCTGTGGGTGTTCGCGGCGCGGAAGAACTACGCGATGAACTTCACGCCGAACGACCTGGCGAAGTACCCGACGTTCGTCACGCAGTTCAAGGGCGTCTACGTGATGTCGCCGGATCCGGCCGTCATCGTCTACAACAAGCTGACGCTCGACAAGGTGCCGTCGTCGGTGACCGCGATCGCGAACGATGCGGGCACCTACAAGAAGGTCACGGGCTACACCGTCGAGAACACGTTCGGCTACACCGGCCTCTGGGGCTACGTCCAGAAGAAGGGCTGGTCGAACTTCCAGAAGATCGGCAAGCGTCTGTCGCCGACCACGGGCGTCGCTTCGCAGTTGCAGCTCGTGGCCCAGGGTGGCGCGCAGGCGGCATACCTGACGTCGCCCACCGCCCGCTTCCGGATCGCGACCGACTCGAACCTGCAGCGGATCCTCGACTGGACGTACGTCAAGGACGCGGACCCGCTGATCCCTCGCGGGATCGCGATCACGGCCAAGGCGAAGAGCCCCGCCTCGGCCAAGCTCTTCCTCGACTGGGTCTACTCCAAGGCAGGCCAACAGGGGATGTGCGAGGCAGGCTTCACGGCCTTCCGGAACGGCTTCACGCCCGCCAAGGGGTGCACCAACACGCTGGCGGACGTCTACAAGAAGGTCGGCAAGAAGAACACGATCCTGGTGCCGTTCAGCCAGAAGTTCGTCAACGACAGGCCGAAGTTCGCGAGTCGCTGGCACTCGATCTTCGGCTAGGCCGCCGGGAAATGACGACGGGCACCTACGCCGCCGAAGCGCTCCCGCGTCCGCGCAGGAGCTGGCTCCCTGCCGGGGCGCTGCAGTCGGCGACGTGGGTGCTCGTCGTCGTGTTGGTCCTCGGGCCATTCGTTCCGCTGCTCTACGCGTCCCTCCGCGACCGGCCGCTCTACGAGGCGGGCGGCGTCTTCACGGTCGATCCGTACCGCCAGCTCTTCGGCGACTCGGCCTTCTGGCACGCCTGGCTGAACACGCTCGGGTTCGCGGCGCTCGTGACGGCCGGGGCCGTCGTGTTCGGCGCGGCGTTCGCGATCCTCTGTGGCCGGACGGATCTCCCCGGCCGCAAGGCGTACTCGCGCCTCGTCCTGCTGCCGATCCTGCTGCCGTCGCTCGGGATGGTGCTGGGCTGGATCGTGATCTGGGGTCCCGGCGGCTACCTGACGAACATGTTCTCGCAGCGGCTTCACATCCACACGCTGGCGATCGACACGATCCCGGGGATGGCGCTCGTCGAGGGCGCGCGGCTGCTGCCGATCGCGTTCCTGACGTGCCAGGCGGCATTGGGACGTGCGGACTCCGCGCTCGAGGACGCGGCCCGCAGCGCCGGCGCCTCGCCTCTGCGGGTGCTCGGCAGCGTCACGATCCCGATGCTCCGTCCGGCGCTGCTGAACGCGGCGACGCTGATCTTCACGCTCTCGATTGCGGCCCTCGGGATTCCGCTGCTGCTCGGAACCTCCCGCAACATCAACTTCGTCTCGAGCTACCTCTACAACCTGTGGACGAGCGCCGCCGAGCCGGATCCGGGCTCCGTCAGCGCTGGCGCGATGATGCTGCTCGTTGTCGCGACCGGGCTGCTCCTGATCCGGAACCGGCTGCTTGGCGCGGAGGCCCGCTTCGTGTCGGTGACCGGCCGCGCCGGCCGGCGCGAGCTGCTCTCGCTCGGCGGCTGGGGCTGGCCGCTCGCCGCCGTCCTCGCGATCTACCTCGTCTTTACGACGGTGATCCCGGTGCTCGGCCTCGCCTTGATGTCGATCGTCACCGTCCTGACGCCGCTGCTCGCGCCCTGGCACCTGCTCACCTGGTCGAACTGGCAGGCGCTCGGCGACCCGGTCTTCCGGAGGTCGATCGAGAACAGCGCGATCATCTCGGTCGCCGGCGCGATCCTGGCAACGGCCCTCGTCGCGCTCGCCACTCTCGTCGCCCACCGCTCGCGCTTTCCGCTGCGGCGGACGCTGCCGTTCGTCCTGCTCTACCCGCGCGCGACGCCCGGGATCATCATCGGCATCGGCTTCTTCTGGACGTACCTCGTCACCGGCGCGATCGGCGACTGGTTCCGCGGGAGCATCTGGGGGATCATGCTCGCCTTCGTCATCCGCAACCTGCCGTTCGCCTACGTCGTCATGTACCCGACGCTCGCGCGGATCGGCGAGGAGCTCGACCGTGCGGGCCGGGCCGCAGGCGCGGGCTGGTGGATGACGTGCCGGCGGATCGTCCTGCCGCTGCTCCGGCCGGCGATCTTCGCCTCGTTCGTCCTCATGTTCGTCGAGATCCTCAACGACTACGACCCGGCTGTCTTCCTCGTGAAGCCGGGCACGGAGGTGATGGGAGCGACGATGCTGTCGCAGTTCATCCAGGGATCGATCGGCCCGGTCTCGGCGCTGGCGATGGTGCAGGTCGCGGTCACCGTGACCGTGCTCGCAGTCGGCGCGAAGCTCTTCAAGATCCGCGCGATGGGAGGGGACGATGCCTGAGATCCAGGTCGAGAACCTGACGAAGACCTTCGGCGAGCAGCGGGCGCTCGACAGCGTGGCGTTCTCCGTCGAGGACGGCGAGCTGTTCACGCTCCTCGGCCCGAGCGGGTGCGGCAAGTCGACGACGCTGATGTCGATCGCCGGCTTCCAGCAGCCGGACCAAGGACGAATTGCCGTGGGGAGCGACACGTTCTTCGACGCCGACCGTCGCCTGAGCGTCGCTGCCGAGCGCCGCAACCTCGGGATCGTCTTCCAGTCCTACGCGGTCTGGCCGCACATGACCGTCTTCGAGAACCTCGCGTTCCCGCTGAAGGTGCGGAAGCTGAAGCGGCGGGAGATCCAGGCTCGGGTGCACGAGACGCTCGACCTCGTCGAGATGCGGCAGTACGAGAAGCGCTACCCGCATCAGCTCTCTGGCGGGCAGCAGCAGCGCGTCGCGCTCGCGCGGGCGCTCGTCTACTCGCCGTCCGTCCTCCTGCTCGACGAGCCGTTCTCCAACCTGGACGCCAAGCTGCGGGAGCGAGCGCGGATGTGGGTGAAGGAGCTGCAGCAGACGCTCGGCCTGACGACGATCTTCGTCACGCACGATCAGGACGAGGCCCTCTCGATGAGCGACCGCGTCGTCGTCATGAGCGCCGGCCGGATCCAGCAGGTCGGTACTCCCGAGGAGGTCTACCGCAGCCCTGCCAACCGCTTCGTCGCGGAGTTCGTCGGTCGCGTCAACCTGATCGACGGGGTCGTCGCCTCCGCGGACGGCGGTCGACTTCTGGTCGACGTCGACTCGTCGCACCGGCTCACGCTCGCTGCTGTCGGTGCCAACCCCGTGGCGAAGAACGTCACCGTCGCCGTCCGGCCCGAGGCACTGACGCTGCTGGCGGCCGACGACGGCTCGATCAACGGCACGAACACGTGGGAGGCGAGTGTGCACACCGTCGCGTTCCTCGGCGACCACTACGAGTACGACGTGAACGCCGGTCCGCTCGCGCTGACCGTCCAGAGCGCGCGCCGCGTCGACGGCGACCGCGTCAAGGTGCACATCCCGCCCGACGCCTGCGCCGTCGTCGCGGACGACAGCTGAGCCGCCGGCTCGCATACGCCCTCGGCGCGATGGCGGCCGCACAGGCCGCCGTCTACGTCGCGCGGCCGCTGACGTCCTACCGCCTGCTGGCGGTCGGTGCCGGCCCTCGCGAGATCGGGCTCGTGGCGGCTGCGTTCGCGCTCCTGCCGCTCTTCCTCGCGATCCCGCTCGGCCGTCTCGCCGACCGCCGTCACGACCGGCCGCTGCTGGCCGGGGGCTGCTCTGCGCAGGTGCTGGCGTGCCTGTTGCTCGGATCGGCGCGCACGCCGATCGGCCTAGCGGGAGCGAGTGCGCTCCTCGGCCTCGGCCACCTCGGCCTCGCACTCGGCGTTCAGGCCGTGATCGCGCGCGAATCCGAGCCCGCGCGGTACGACCAGCACTTCGGGCTGCTCAGCGCTGCGGTCTCGCTCGGCCAGCTCGGTGGGCCGCTGCTCGGCGGGTTTCTGCTGGGCGACCGCCAGGGCCGCGCGCTGACGGCTGCGACCGGTCAAGCGATGGCTGTCGCGGCTGCGATCGCAGCTGTCGGGGTCGTGTTCGCCGTCCTCGCGGAACGGCGTCCGCGCGAAGCGCCGCCGCTTGATGACGCCTCGCCTTCGCTCGGCGTTCTCGCCGTCCTCGCGACGCGAGGGGTGCCTGCGGGCATCTTCGCCAGCATCGCCGTGCTCTCGGCGGCGGACGTCTTCACCGCTTATCTGCCGCTCCTCGGCGACGAGCGCGGGATCGCCCCGAGCACCGTGGGCGTCCTGCTTGCGGTCCGGGCGGCGACGTCGATGGCGGCCCGCGTCGGAATCGGCGGGGTCGTCGACCGTGTCGGACGACTTCGGTTGATCGCCTTTAGTGCGTTCGTGGCGGGAGCGGCGGTGGCGGCGGTGGGCGTGACAGAGAGCGTCGCCCTCCTCGCGCTGTTGAGCGCTTCGGCGGGATTCGCCCTCGGCTTCGGTCAACCCCTCTCGATGACGATCGTCGTCCAACTCGTGCCCGAGCGGGCGCGCGGCACGGCGCTCGCACTGCGGCTGACCGGGAACCGGGTCGGACAGGTGGCCGCGCCGGCGGGCGCGGGCCTCCTCGCGGGCGCGACCGGCACGGCATCGGTCTTCTGGCTGCTCGGCGCGATGCTGTTCGCATCGGGCGTTGCGATCCGACCGACTGCGGGACGGCGCGACGACGAAGTTCCTCTAGCCGGCGTGGAGGCTGGAGCAGATTGACCCGGGCTACGCACGGGCCGGGAGACAACCGCAAAGCGGGGAGGCGGGCGCCGCGATTCGACGCGGCGCTCGCCTGCCAAGGCCGCTACGGCTTCCGCTTGACGATGAAGATGCCGTAGTCCATGTCGCTGCCTGCGGCGTAAGTCACGCCGTTCCTGACGAACGTCTCGATCCCCCAGAACTGGTTGCCCTACACCTGTTCGGGCGCTTCGTCAAACGCTACGATCGCCCCTCGGGGGTTGCCGACCAGGGGAGGAACATGCGCAGAAACTGACCGTGCTCGGCGCGGCGATCGTGGCGCTTGCGTTCGCAGGCGTCGGCATCACCGCGTCGAGCTCCGACCTGTTGAAGGACGAACAGCACTTCTACGACGAGTCGCAGAAGACGTACGACGGCGGTTCCAAGGCCGGCTCTGCCTGGAACATGGAGGTCGTCGGGCACAACAACCTGAACGTCCGCGGCTTCAACGGCGACGTCTGGAAGTACGGCAACTACGCCTACGTCGGTCACTGGGGCTTCGCTGATTGGGCGACCGGCAACAGCCGCTTCTGTCCGTCGCCGCCCGACAGCGGCGTGGCTGTGCTCGACGTGTCCAATCCGGCCAATCCCACGCGCGCGGCGACGCTGCAGAACCCGGTCGGTACCTCGGCCGAGGACGTGGTCGTCTACACCGCCAAGTACGGCCCCTACGCGGGCCAGGACATCGCCGCGTCCGGGATCCAGTGGTGCGGCGGCGACCGCCACGATCCGGCCGCGATCCACGGCCTGATGCTCTGGGACGTCACCAACGCGACGCAGCCGAAGCAGATCGGCTTCCTCGATACCGGCTGCTGCACGCGAGGAGTCCACGAGTTCGAGATCGAGAACCGGGACGACCTGCGTCGGACGTTCGCATACGCGACTGTGCCGGCCGGGAGCTACCCCGATCCTCTCAACGCCAGCGGCGTCCGCGACGCGCAGGGCAAGGGCGACTTCCGCCTGATCGACATCACCGACCCGGCGAAGCCGTTCGAGGTCTCGACGTGGAAGGTCCAGCAGGGCGGCGGGCCGTTCGCAGCGCAGGGCTGCGACCCGGACGGCAACTACGGCCACGGCGCCGAGCCGTCCGAGGACGGGAAGAGCGTCTTCCTGTCCTACTGGGACAGCGGCTACATCCAGCTCGACCTCACCAACCCGGCCAATCCGGTCTACGTGAAGCGGGCCGCGTTCCCGGCGAACGCCGACGGCGACGCTCACTCGTCGCAGTACGACGAGCATCGGCAGCTGCTCTTCTCGGCGGACGAGGACTTCTGCAAGACGTCCGGCTCGACGATCGAGAAGGGCTACGGCTACGGCCGTGTGTGGGACTTCTCGAAGAACCCGCCGGTGCAGATCGGCTCGTTCAAGACGCCGCGGTCGCTCGGAACGGACGACCAAGGCGCCGGTGACTTCGTCATCCACAACAACTTCCTCGTCGGAAACACCGTGTACTCGTCCTGGTATTCGGACGGCGTGCAGGTGTGGGACGTGTCGAATCCGCGGAACGTGCAGCGAGTCGCGTACTTCGTGCCGTCGGCGACGGAGAATCCGGTCAAGCCGTCGCAGCGAGGCACGTTGACGAACACCACCCAGATCTGGGGCGTCGTCGTCGACGAGGCGACCGGTCTCGTCTACGCGAGCGACATGAACTCCGGTCTCTGGATCTTGCGTCGGACGAGGTAGACGTTCGACTCCCGAACAGCTGAGGCGGCCCCTGCTCGCGGGGCCGCCTTGTCATTCCCGATATACCCCCGGTGGGTATAATCGGCACTCGCGTATGAGCGAGACCACCTACACGGTGCCTGGCATGCACTGCGGCCACTGCGAGCGGGCCGTTCGGGAGGAAGTCTCGGCCGTCGCCGGCGTCGAATCCGTTGAGGTCGATCTCGAGGGCAAGATCGTGAGCGTCCGCGGCAGCGCGCTGGACGACGCCGCGATTCGGGCGGCGATCGTCGAAGCAGGGTACGAGGCCGACCGCTAGACGCCATGTTCGAGGCCCTCGACGTCGTCGGACAGGTCGGCGACGCGCTGTCCTTCGCCTTCGGGATGTTCTGGGAGATCCTCTGGGCGCTGATCCTGGGGTTCGCACTCTCGGGGCGTCGTCCAGGCCGTCGTCTCCAAGGGCGAGATGCGGCGACTCCTGCCCGACGACTCACCTCGATCTCTCGCCATCGCCGGCGGTCTCGGTGCGGCGTCGTCGTCCTGCTCGTACGCGGCCGTCGCGCTGGCGCGGTCTCTCTTCCGGAAAGGAGCGGATTTCACGGCGGCGATGGCGTTCCAGTTCGCCTCGACGAATCTCGTGATCGAGCTCGGGATCATCATGGCGCTGATCCTCGGCTGGCAGTTCACGCTCGGCGAGTTCGTCGGCGGGCCGCTGATGATCGTCCTGCTCGCGCTCGCCTTCCGCGCCTTCCTGAAGCGCGGGCTGGTCGAGAAGGCGCGCGGGCAAGCGGACCGCGGCGTCCTCGGCCGGATGGAGGGCCATGCGGAGATGGACATGTCGATCCAGGAGAAGGGCTCGCTCTGGCGGCGACTCAGGTCACCCGAGGGCTTCACTGCGACGGCGAACTGGTTCGTCATGGACTGGGCGGCGATCTGGATCGACGTCTTCGGCGGCCTGCTGATCGCCGGCGCCCTCGCAGCCTGGGTGCCGGAGGACTTCTGGCAGTCACTGTTCCTCGAGCATCACGACACGCTCGCCAAGCTCTGGGGACCGATCGTCGGCCCCCTCGTCGCGATCATCAGCTTTGTCTGCTCGATCGGCAACGTGCCGTTGGCGGCCGTGCTGTGGAACGGCGGCATCAGCTTCGGCGGCGTGCTCGCCTTCATCTTCGCCGACCTGATCGTCCTGCCGATCCTCGACGTCTACCGGAAGTACTACGGGTGGAGGGCGGCCGGCTTTCTGCTGGTGAGTTTCTACGCGACCATGGTCGCAGCGGGGTTGATCGTCGAATTCCTGTTCCAGGGGCTCGGGCTGGTGCCCTCCGAGCGCGACGCCAGAGTCATCGAAGCGTCCGTGACGCTCAACTACACGACCGTTCTCAACATCGTCTTCCTCGGTCTGGCCGCAGTGCTCGTCTGGCGTTACTTCCGCCACGGCGGCGGCCTGCGAATGCTGAAGCTGATGAACGCTCCGATGGAGCACGGCGCCGCCCATGGACACGCGCACTGACTAGCGGCGACGAACGGTTCGAGACGTCGCCAGCGCGCGCCCTCCCCGGTCGAGAGCACGGACGGCGAGCCACGGCACGGACGGAACGGGGGCCGAGGTCTCGAAGCCGCGCTTTCGCACCGTTCGGACCGGCCGCAGGTGCTTCCGGCTCCGTCCTGCGAGCACCTGCCATCGAGCAACCTCGGTCGCACCGTTCCAGCTGACGTAGACGCGCCGGCCGTGCACGGCGACGGCGGGCCGAGTGATGGGGCGTCCGGTCCAGGCGAACCGGAAGGCGCGGTAGGAGTCGGCGCCGCTCCCGAAGCGCAGGTCGAGCAGCACGCGCCCCCGCGCGTCGTACTCGGTGACGTATGGCTCGTAGCCCCAGCCGACCAGCACGTGCCCGCGGGGGAGAAGCTGAGCGTTCGCCTGGTTGATCGCCACCCGGGGCGGCCGGTGCACGACGTAACGCGCGAGCGTCGCCCGCATCCGCGGCAGGTCAAGCCGGATGAAGATAACGCGCGACTGGCGGTGCACCCTCGGTGCGGCGCCGTTGTCGAAGAGGCTGATCGTCCCGTCCTTGTGACGCCGCGCGTCGTGCTGCCAGGCGAAGCGAACGTTTCGGCCGAGCGCGAAGTCGCTTCGTTTCCCCCCGAGACGCCACACGATCTCGCCCGTCCGGCGGTCGAGCTTGTAGACGGCGTGGGTGTTCCGCGCCGAGACGAGCAGGTTCCCGTCCGCGTCGATGTCGATCGAATTGACGTGGAAGAAGTCGTACGGCATCGATCGATCGCGCGGCGGCCTCGAGTAGGACTCGGCGAAGGCAATGTGCGTTGCGCTGCGCCAATCCAGCAGCACGCGGCCCGTTCGCACGTCGAGTTCCTGCACTCCTCCGTCGGCGATCCGCCTGCCGGTCAGGAAGATGTTGCGGAAGGTCGTCATCAAGGCGGTCCCGCGCGGGGTCAGCACGAACTCGTGCGGGTCGGCGATCGGTCCGCCGACCGGCCGGACGACGGCGACCGTGCGATACGACTGGTCGACGATCGTGTACGAGGCCGACCCGTGCGTGGCGCCGGTCGGCCGGGCGCGCCACCACGTGAGCACAGGCCGCCCGTGGTAGTGCTGCACCCGGAAGTCGGTGACGCCGCGCGTGTTCAGCGGGCGAAACCAGACGAGCCGGCCTCGATCGTCGAGGATCATCGGCCCGGCCTGGGCGGCCTTCCGCTTCGGCGCGATGAAGAGGTACCCGGGCGCCGTTCCATGCGCGGGCCGCAGGATCCGGACGAGCGGTGGCCGCAGGTCGGGGCGCGACCGGAAATGTTGATAGGGCGGGATCCCCGCCGCGCTGGTCGTGGACGGAACACCCAACTGGGCCGCCGTCGCCAGGAGGGCAGCAACGAGCCGTCGGACATACGGCACAGCACTGGCCATGCCCCTTTCGACGACGCCGAGAACGCCTGAGCGGTTCGCTAACCGGTCGCGATTGCCCTGATCAGCTCACCGTCGGCTGTGTCGCCGCTGAGTTCCCAGAACATGATTCCGCCCAGCTTGTTCTCGTTGACATAGCGAGCCTTGGCGCGCATGACGCTCGGGTCGTCGAACGTCCAGAACGTGGTTCCGTCGAAGAGCCAGGCGGCGCCGGCCTCTCCGTCCTCATAGCGCGTGAAGCCGCTGCCGAGCAATCCCTTCGCGACCTTGTAGTCGTCGACGCCCGCCTCCCATGTGCCCGGCGCGGGCCCGGACGCCGTCTGGTAGAGGCCGTGGTTCGCCGAGGCGACGCCGGTCCAGCCGCGTGAGTAGAAGGGCACGCCGATCACGAGCGCCTCCGGCGGGGCACCGCTGCGCAGGTACGTCGACACGGTGTCCTCGACCGAGAAACGGGGATTCGACGGGTCGCTCGCGGCGGTGTGCAAGTTCGACTGGTGGTTCGTGACCGGTTCCCAGGCGCCATGGAGGTCGTAGCCCTGCACGGTTCCGAAGTCGAGGTACTTGAAGATCCTGTTCACCTCGAACCCGGCCTCGATCTTCGCCGGCGCGGCAGGCAGGAACTGCGTCAGCAGGTAGTCCTTCCTCGTCGTCTTCCCGTAGCGGTCGAGCTGCTTGCGGAACTCCTCGAGCAGCCTCGTGTTGTTCCCCTTGTCCTGATCGCTGATGACGTTGCCCGCGTTCCCCTCCGACCCCGGCCACTCCCAGTCGATGTCGATGCCGTCGAAGACGCCCGCCGCCGCTCCCGGCCCGCCCATGCCGCCCCAACCCGGAGCGGGGATGTTCCCCTTGATGAACAGGTCGATGCACGAGGAGACGAACCGTTCCCGCGCGTCCTTCGTCATCGCCGCGACCGAGAAGTACTTCGAGAACGTCCAACCGCCGAGCGAGATCAGCACCTTCAGCTTGGGGTACTGCGCCTTGAGCGCCTGCAGCTGCTGGAAGTTGCCGAGGATCGGCCGTGGCCAGGTGACTTCCTGGCCGTCCACCGACTCCGCGGCCGACCACGGCTTCTGGTAGTCGGCCCACTCGTCGGCGAGCTTGCAGACCACGTTGCCTGCGCTGTCCGGCGCGACGTTGGCGAACGCGTAGTCGATCACGCTCAGCCGCGACGCCGAGCCGCTCGTCGCGACGTTCTTGACGAGGTAGTTCCGCCCGTAGATTCCCCACTCCGTGAAGTAGCCGACGACGTTGCCCCGCGACCGATCGTGGTCGTCCGCCGAAGCGGCGAGGGCAGACGTGGACGCGAGGAGAGCAAGCAGTCCGAGGACGGCGACGAGGCTGCGGGGCGGCTTCATGATTCCTCCTGACGGGGAAGCAGACGGCGGAGTGGTCTATACCACTAACTGCGCGGGAGCTTCCCACGACGACACGCCCGTTGTCAAGGCGACTAGTGGTCTTGTCCAGCCGCGATCCGCGCGGCTCTCCGAGGTCTGACCTGGGCGGCCCCGGCGCTTGGCCTCTTCGTAACGATCACCCTAGAATGAGGCCCCCCGCTCGCCGCCGTGGGGGACCAACGATGAGTCGAACGCATTCTTCGGTCCTTGCAGGGTCGCGGCACTGATGACGACCGGCGTCGCTTCGTTCTTCGACGGGCTTTCGACGGAGGACGTCGAGCGCGCCCTAGGCCCGCTCGAACGACGGCGCTTTCCGGCCGGCTCGGTCGTGATCGCCGAAGGCGACCTCCATCGGGAGCTGTACGTCGTCGAGGCGGGTGCGGCCGAGGTGCTCGTCTCGGATCGGCACGGCGTGCCGCACCGCGTCGGCTGGATCAATCCGGGGGCGACGCTCGGCGAGATGTCGCTCTTCAGCGGCCAGCCCGCGGCCGGGACCGTCCGGGCGACGCAGGAGCTGGACGTCGCCGTGCTGACCGAGCGGGACCTGGAGCGCGCGGCCGCCATGTTCCCTCAGATCTACCGCAACCTGGGTGCGATCCTTTCGGAGCGCCTCGCGCGCACCAACCGGCTGTCGGTCAGCAAGGCGCCCGGCAGGCTCGTCGTGCTCGACGACGAGGCCGCACCGTCCCTGCTCGGCTACGCGCTCGCCTGCAGCGTCGCCTGGCACACGCGGCGTCCCACGCTGCTGGCAGTCGTCGGCGAGGCGCTGCCGGAGCCGCTGGCAGAGCTGGCGGCAGGGCTCCAGCTCCCTCTCCATCGCCGCGACGGGGTGCGTAGAGGAGCGGAGGTTTTGCTCGTGGATCGCTCGAACCTGGCGAGCGCGATCGAGGAGCTGTGCCACTCCTACGATCACGTCCTCGTCCAGGGACGCGGAGGTCTGGCGCACCTGGACGGCGCCCGCCTCTTCAAGATGGGGCCGGCCGAGCTCGCACGCGAAGACGTCGAGAGCCTCCGGGGCGGGCTGCTGCCTTCGACGACGCCCGCGGGGAAGACGCTGGGACTGGCGGCGCGCGACCTCGCGGGTCTGAAGGTCGGGATCGCGCTCGGGGTCGGCAGCCTCCGCGGCTACGCACACGTGGGCGTCCTCCGGTTCTTCGAGCGGATCGGGCTCATCCCGGATTGCGTGGCGGGCGCCAGCATCGGCGCAGCCGTGGCAGGCCTGTCGGCGATCGGCCAGAGCGCCGACGAGGTCGGCGAGTCGCTGGACGAGTGCGGCAAGACGCTTTTTCGCATCGGCATGCCGATCAGGGGGCTGGTCTCGAACCGCGCGCTCAAACGGTCCTTGCAGGCGCTCGGCGGCGAGATCAAGATCGAGGACCTACCGGTACCGCTGGCGATCGTTGCCGCGGACATCGGCGAGATGCGCGAGGTCGTGTTCCGACGCGGCCTGCTCTGGCGGGCCGTCCTGGCGAGCTGCGCGATTCCCGGTGTCTATCCGGCGCAGAGGATCGGGCCCTACACGCTGGTCGACGGCGGCGTCCTCAGCCCGGTACCGACCACCGCTGCCGCCGATCTCGGGGCGGGGACGGTGATCGCCATCCGGCTGGGAGAGGAGACGGTGGAGCCGGTCACCGACGCCGTCGCCGACGTTTCGGCCGGCCGCCCGCCTTCGGCCGTTTCCGTGATCCTGCGCTCGATCGAGCTGATGCAGAGCCGAATCGCCGCAGAGCCCACGTCGCCGACGATCACGGTCGCACCCGAATTCGCCGCCGTGCCGTCCGCCCGGCTCCGGCGCTTCAGCGAGGGACGAAGGTACGTCGAGATCGGCGAGGCGGCCGCAGAGGCCGCGCTGCCGCGGATCGCGGCGGCGTTTCCGTGGCTCGACGGGGGGCGGGCGCCGTGAGCGGGCGCCTCGTGTCGGAGGCGAATCGGAAGTGGTGGACGCTCGGCGCCCTCTGTTTCTCCCTGTTCATGATCATGCTCGACAACACGGTCGTGAACGTCGCGCTGCCGGCGATCCAGAAAGACCTGCGGATCGGCCTCTCGCAGCTCGAGTGGACGATCAACGCCTACACGCTGAGCTTCGCCGTGCTGCTGCTGATGGGCGGCAAGCTTGCGGACTTCGTCGGCCGCAAGCGCGTCCTGCTGATCGGCCTCGTCATCTTCACGATCGCCTCGCTCGTCTGCGGCCTCGCGACGACGGGGGGGACGCTGATCGCCGCCCGCGCCGTCCAAGGGGTAGGCGCTGCCCTGATGCAACCTTCGACGCTCTCGATCATCCCTGCGACGTTCCCGCGGCGCGAGCGCGGCACCGCGATCGGGATCTGGGCAGGCGTCTCGCTGCTCGCGCTCGCGATCGGGCCGCTCGTCGGCGGCCTGCTGATCGAGCACATCTCCTGGAACTGGATCTTCTACGTCAACGTGCCCGTCGGGGCGATCGGCTTCGTCGTCTCGACGCTCGTCATCCCGGAGTCGCGTGACACCTCTGCGGAGCAGCGGCTCGACCTTCCGGGCCTGCTCGCGTCCGGGATCGCCCTGTTCGCCTTGACGTTCGCGCTCGTCGAGGCGAACAGCTATGGCTGGGGGTCGCCCGAGATCGTGGGTTGCTTCGTCCTCTCCGCCATCGGGTTCGCAGCCTTCGTCGCGGTCGAGCGCGGCTCGCGGCTGCCGATGCTGGACCTTTCGCTGTTCCGCAACCCGACGTTCAGCGGCGCGAACATCATCGCGCTGCTTGTGTTTTTCATCCTCTTCGGGATCTTCTTCTTCATGTCGATCTTCACTCAGGGAGTGCTCCGTTACTCGGCGGTGGAGACGGGTGCGTCGTTCCTGCCGATGACGGTCGTGCTCGTGGCGGTGACGCCGTTCGCGGCCAGGGCGGCCGGCCGGTTCGGTTGCCGCTGGCTGATGGCGTCCGGGATGGCGCTCGTCGGCGTCGCACTGCTCCTCCTGTCCGGCCTCGACGCGCGCTCGGGGTTCTGGGACATGGTGCCGGGCTACGTCATCGGCGGGGTGGGCGTCGGCCTCACGATGACGCCGATGACGATCGCCATCCTGGGCTCCGTCCCCGTGGAGAAGAGCGGCGTCGCCTCCGGAGTGCTCAACAGCTTTCGGCAGGTGGGCGGCGCGCTCGGCGTTGCCGTGCTCGGTGCGATCGTGGCGGCGCAGATCCGCGGTCTCAAGCCGATCGACCCACGCTTCGGGCCCGCGTTCATCGACGGCTTCCAGCGCGCGCTCGTCGTCGCGGCGGTTGTCTCGTTCGCGGGGGCTGTCCTGGCGGCGCTCCTGGTCGGCGACTACCGCCGACTGGCCGCGCACGAAGTCGCCGAGATCGGCGTCTAGCGTTGTCGGGCGACGAGCTTCCCGGAATACTTGGAGTGTGTGAGCAGCGGCATCGGCTGGTTCGTCCGCGACTACATGTCGCGGCATCGCAATCCGTGGAGCCGCGCGCTCCACCTCATCGGCGTGCCGACGGCGCCGATCTACTCCACGTATCTGCTTCTCCGCGGCCGCTTCCGGAAGGCCGGGAAGGCGTTCGTCGTCGGGTACTCGCTGCAGTGGCTCGGCCATCGGATCGAGGGCAACGAGGTCGGTGAATGGATCCTGGTGAAGAAGCTCGCGGCGAAGTTGGGCGGGAGGCGCCCGTGAGAACCCCGGAGCGCGCCCTGGTCACTGGTGCGACGGGCTGCCTCGGCCGCCATCTCGTCGACTCGCTGGTCGAGCGCGGGACGTCCGTGCGCGCGCTCGCGCGGGAGTCGAGCCGGACCGACCATCTCGAGGACCTGGGCGTCGAGATCCAGCGGGGCAGCCTCGTCGACGAGGGGGACCTCGAGCGCGCGGTCGCCGGCGTCGACACCGTCTTCCATCTCGGCGGACTCGTCCGCGACGACCCGAACGACACGAGCGACGAGCTCTGGCAGCAGCTCCACAGTGTCAACGTGGAGGGAAGCGAGCGCCTCGCGCGCCTCGCTGCGGCCGCCGGTGCGACGAGGTTCGTGTTCGCCAGCTCCCTCCGGGTCTTCGGCTTCGGGAACCAGATCCTGTGGCCCGAGGACGGAGCCCGCACGAACGGGGATCTGTACGCGCGGAGCAAGGGGCTCGCGGAGGAGGCGCTGCTTGCCGTCGGCCGCGACACCGGGCTCGAGGTCGTCTGCATCCGGCCTCGCTTCATCTACGGGAACCACGACCGCTACGTGCTGCCGCGGCTCGTCGAGAGCGTCCAGCGGGGCGTCGTGCCCGTCGCCAGCAACGAGACGATCTGCGACATCGTCTACGTCGGCGACTGCGTGCAGGCGCTGCTGCTCGCAGCGGAACGCCCGGTCGGCGGCCGCTCGTACAACATCACGAGCGGGGAGTGCCTCAGCTTCCGGGAGATTCTGAGCGAGGTCGGGCGCGCGCTCGGGACGACGCCGCGGTTCCTCCCTATGCCCCCGTCCGTCGTCGTCGGCGCCGCGACGGGCGCCGAGCTGGTGGCCCGCGCGCTGGGTCGGAATCCCGGGTTCTCGCGCGCCCGCGTGCGCTGGCTGATGAACGACCATCATTTCTCGATCGCGAAGGCACGCGACGAGCTCGGCTACGAGCCGCGCTACCGGCTGCGCGACGGCCTGGCCGAGGTCGATCTCCGCCAGTTCGACGCGAAGGGGAGGGTCTGATGGCAGCGCTCACACCAGTCCTCAAGCTCTATCTGCGCCGTCGCCGGTCGCAGGGCGAGGGCCTGCTCGGGCGGCTGACCTCTGCGCCCGAGCGCCATCAGCAGGAGACGCTCGTCCGCATCCTCCGCGCGAACGCTGGGACGACCTACGGCCGTGAGCACGGCTTCGACCGGATCGGCTCCATCCGCGACTTCCAGGACGCCGTCCCGATCAACAGCTACGAGGAGCTACGGCCGTACGTCGAGCGGGTCGTCGACGGAAGCGACCCGCACGCGTTGACGGCGGACCGCGTCGAGATGTTCACGAACACCTCCGGGACGACGAGCAAGCCGAAGCTGATCCCGGTCACGGCCGGCGGCCGGCACGCCGAGCGGCGCGTCAAGGAGACCTGGATGGCGTACCTCGCGGCCGACTATCCGTCCCTCCTCAGCGGCCGGGCCTTCTACCTCTTCAACAACGCGGAGGAGTACAAGACGGCGTCGGGCCTATGGGTCGGCAGCAACGCCGGGCTCATGTACAAGAACACGAACGCGGTTCTGCGGTCGCTGCAGTCGGTCCCCTACGAGGTGTGCCTGATCGAGGACTACGAGAGCCGCTACTACGTGATCCTGCGGCACCTGCTCGCAACACAGATCAGCATGATGGCCTGCATCAACCCGTCGAGCACGCTGCTGCTCGCCGAGCTTGCGAACAGGCACGCCGAGCCGCTGATCCGGGACATCTACGACGGCGGGCTCCGCGACGGCCTCGAGCTCTCCGCCGAGGAGTACTCCTTCTTCCGTGGACCGTTGAAGCCCAACCGGGAGCGTGGCCGCGAGCTCGCGCGGCTGCTGGCGGACGAGGGGCGGCTACGGCCCGAACGGTACTGGCCGCGCCTGAAGGTGCTGAACTCGTGGAAGGGGCCGGGCGTCAACGCCTTCATCGAGAAGTGCAAGGAGTGGTACGGCGACCTCCCGACCCGCGACGTCGGCTACGGCTCGTCCGAGTTCCGGACGGGGCTCGTCGTGTCGGATGACGGGTCGCAGAACATCCCGCTGCCCGACAACTACCTCTACGAGTTCATCCCGGCCGACGAGCGGGAGCCCTACCAGGACGGCACCAAGCGGCTGCTCCTGCTCCACGAGCTGGAGGAGGGACGCCAGTACCTGATCGTCCAGACGGGCATCCACGGGCTCTACCGCTACGACATCGACGACATCGTCGAGGTGAACGGCTTCCACGGTCGGACGCCGACGATCCACTTCGTGCAGAAGGCGAAGACGGTCACGTCGATCACGGGCGAGAAGGTCTACGAGACGCAGGTGATCGAGGCGATGGAGCGGGTCGCGGCCAGGCGGCCGGCGCTCAAGCCCTCGTTCTTCATCTGCTACGCGGACGTCGACGCTTCGAACTACAAGCTCTGCGTCGAGTACGACGAGCCGCCGCCGCCAGGACTGCTCGACGAGCTGCCGAAGCTGTTCGACGAGGCGCTCGGCGAGGTCAACATCGAATGGCCGTACAAGCGGGCCTCGATGCGGCTGCACGAGCCGGAGGTCTTCCGGCTGCCGGCGGGGTCCTCGATCCGGCTCGTCCAGCACATCGGCAAGAACTCGATCATGGACAACCAGGCGAAGATCCCGCGCCTTTCGCGCGACGTGGACGCGCACTTCGAGGTCTTCGGCCTCGATCGGGAGCCCGCGCATGCAAGGTGACGTCGTTTTTCGGACCATCTTCCGGCTGAAGCTGCGCGCCGCGCAACGCATGCTCCGGTCGGCGTGCGAGCCCGCAAGGGCCCAGCAAGCCTGCTTGCGGGAGCTGCTCGTGTACAACGCGGAGACGACGTACGGGAAGCGGCACGGGTTCGCCGGGATCGACTCCATTCCCGCGTTCCAGGAGTCGGTGCCGCTCATGCTCTACGAGGACATCCGCGTGACCGTGGACACGATCGCGAACGGAAGCGATCCTCATGCGCTCACCCGCGACGACGTGATCGCCTTCAGCACGTCCTCCGGCACGACGAACAGACCGAAGCTGATCCCGATCACCAAGAGCGCGATCCAGCGCGAGAGCCGCGTCAAGGAGGGCTACGCGGCGTTCCTCGTCCACGACCACCCGGAGATCCTGCGCGGCAAGTGGTTCGTCCTCTTCAACCGCACCGACGTCGGGCACACGCCGACGGGCCTCGAGTACGGCAGCAACGCGGGCTACATGTACGTGACGACGCCCGGGATCTTCAAGCGGCGCTTCTTCCCGGTGCCGTACGAGGTCTGCCTGATCGACGACTACGCGAGCCGCTACTACACGATCCTCCGCTTCCTGCTCGAGTGCGACATCACCTATCTGATCTGCATCAACCCGTTCAGCGCGCTGCTGCTCGCCCGGCTGGTGGATACCTGGAAGGACGACCTGCTGCGCGACCTGCGCGGGGGAGGGCTGAAGCAGGAGCTCGCGCTGAGCGACGGCCAGCGCGCGTTCTTCACGGAGCGGCTCTCCGCCGACCGGGAGCGGGCCGCCAGGCTAACTGCGGCGGCCGACCGGCGCGGCCGGCTGGAGCCGCGCGACTACTGGCCGAACCTGAGCATCGTCTCGTCCTGGCGCACAGGTCACTCGACCTTCTTCGCCGAGCGGATCCCGGAGTGGTATCCGCACGCGACCGTCCGCGAGGTCGGCTACGGCTCCTCCGAGTTCCGCACCGGCCTCGTCGTCTCGGACGACGGCTCGCACAATATCCCGGTGCCGGACAACTACTTCTACGAGTTCATCCCGCTCGGGGATGAGGAGCCGTACCGCGCGGGGCGGAAGCCGCCGCTGCTCCTGCACGAGCTCGAGCACGGTGCCAAGTACCACCTGATCCAGACCGGGATCCACGGCTTCTACCGCTATGAGGTGCAGGACATCGTCGCGGTCAACGGCCGCTACGAGCAGACGCCGACGATCGAGTTCGTCCAGAAGTCGGGGAGCTTGACGTCGGTTGCGGGCGAGCGGCTGTACGAGTTCCAGGTCGGTGATGCGATCCGCCGCCTCGCCGAGCAGGAGCCCGTGTTCTTCGTCGCCTACGCCGACTCGGAGGATCGGCTTTATCGCATTGCCGCCGAGTTCCGCGAGCAGCCGGACGAGCAGCGATTTGTCGAGCTGCTCGACGCCGCTCTTCGGGACGAGTGCCCCGGCTACGCCCGCGCCCGCGCCGACGGCGAGCTCGACCCGCCGCGGCTGCACGTGCTCGACCCGGGCCAGGGCGACGCGTACGTCCAGTGGATCAGCGAGGGGGCCCTCTACGACATGCAGGCGAAGATCCACCGCCTGAAGCCGGACTACCACGATGACTTTGCCTATCTCGGAATCAGTCGCCAGCCGGTTTAGCCTCGGCGAGCGCGCGGAGCCGTTCCGGCTGCGCGCCGCGCCGCCGCACGTGCACGGGTACGCATGGCGGCGGGTGAAGCCGACCGCCTGCCTCGTCCTCATCCACGGCTTCCAGAGCCACGCGCAATGGTTCGCCGAGGCCGGTGACCTGCTGTGCGACCGGGGCTTCTCGGTCTACGCGCTCGATCGCCGGGGCTCCGGCTCGTCTCCCGGCGAGCGCGGCCATGTCGACCGCTACCGCGCCTGGCTGGAGGAGGTGGTCGAGGTCGTCGCGCGCGCCCGCGAGGAGGCGCCGGCGGCTCCCGTCCATCTGATCGGCCACTGCTTCGGCGCGAATCTCGCGATGGGAGCGGTGCTCACAGAGCCGATCGAGGTGGCGTCGATCGTGATGCTGACGCCGGGCCTCTACGTGCAACCGGACTACACGCTGAGGCAGAAGGCCCAGATCGCCTTCCGCGTCCTCACGCGGTCGCACGCTCTCTTCCGCGCTCCGCAGGAAGCGGCGATGTTCTCGCGCGATCCGGACCTGATCGCCTGGATCAGGGGCGACACGCTCGGCGCCCAACGGGTCACGGGCCAGTGCCTGCTCCAGACCGGCAGGCTGCTGCGCTTTGTCCGGCGCGGCGCCCGGCAGCTTTCGGTGCCCGTGCTCGTCCTCGAGGCCGAGCACGACCGCATCTCCGACAACGAGCGGAACCGTGCGGCGCTCACGGCCGCGCTCGGCGAGCGGTGCCGCTGGATCACGTTCGACGCCGAGCACTTCCTGCTCGCCGAGCCCTGCCGCGACAACGTGATCGCGGCGATCGCCGATTGGGTCGAGGAAGGGAACGAGGCATGAGAACCCTGGTCACGGGCGCGACCGGCTTCGTGGGACGCAGGATCGCGGAGGCACTCGTCGAGCGCGGCGACGAGGTCCGCGCGCTCGTCCGCGACCCCGCTCGCGCCGGAGACCTAGGCGTTCTGGGCGTCGAGCTCGTCCAGGGCGACATGGCGGACGAGGCGTCGCTGAGGCGGGCGGTCGAGGGGATCGACCGTGCCTTCCACTCGGCGGCGCTGGTCGGGGACTGGCTCGACCGAAAGGCAGCCGAGCAGGTCAACGTCGAAGGCACGCGCGCTCTGATGGACGCGGCCGCCGCCGCCGGCGTGACGCGAGTCGTGCACGTCAGCTCCATGTCGGTGCTAGGGACGAAGCACCACCACGGAACCGACGAGACGGCGCCGTACATGCGCGGCGACCCCTACACCGACACGAAGATCGACAGCGAGAAGGCCGCGCTCGGTGCGAACGAGGCCGGCAAGCTCGAGGTCGCGGTGATCCGGCCGGGCTTCGTGTACGGCCCGGGCGATCGCCAGATCCTGGTCCCGGTGATCGAGCGGCTGATCGCCGGCAATTTCGCGTTCGTCGGCGACGGCAGCAAGCAGATGAACACGGTCTACATCGACGACGTCGCGCAGGCCGCGCTGCTCGCCGACGAGACTCCGGCGGCCGCCGGCGAGGCGTACAACATCACCGACGGCCAGAACACGACCATCCGCGACTTCGCGAACTTCATCGCCGACGACATCGGCGTACCGCGCCCGACACGGCAGGTCCCGGTGGGCGTTGCCAAGACCGCGTCGCTCGTGCTGGAGACGCTCTGGCGGGCTCTGAAGGCGAAGAACCCGCCGGTCCTGAACCGAAGCCGGCTCCGCTTCCTCTACTACAACCAGCGCTACTCGATCGAAAAGGCGCGGCGCGAGCTGGGGTATGACCCAAAGACAACCTATCGCGAGGGGCTGCCGGCCGCGCTGGCGTGGTTTCGCGAGATCGGTGTCGTGCCGGCTGCGACCGCGGTCCCGGTGGCCGCCCGTGGCTGAGCGGACACTAGCCGTCCTCCACTCGGAAGCCTCGGCCGCCGCCCCGGGCCAGCACGCGCGCGAACAGCCCCGGCCACACGGCCTGCGCCACGGCGACCGGGCGGAACCACCACGGTATGAACGCCTCGCGGCGGTTGCGCTCGAGCATCCGCACGACGAGCCGCGCGACGGCCTCCGGCTCGACGATCGCGCGGTGGAGTGGCCCCGGCCGGAGCGTGGTGCGCTGCGGGAATCCCTCGGTCTCGACCCAACCCGCGTTGACGGTGTGGACCCGAATGCCGCGGGACGGGAGCTGCGCCGCGAGCGCTCGCGAGAACGCGAGCTGTGCGTGCTTCGACGCCGCGTATGGGCCGACCGGCGGGAACGCGACCGCCCCCTCCACCGAGACGTTGTTGACGACTGCCGAAGGGGCGCCGGCCTCGAGTGCCGGGAGGAAGGCGCGCAGGCACCAGACGCTGCCGAGGTAGTTCGTCCGGAGCACGTCCTCGATCTGCTCCGGCGCCATCTCGAGGAAGCCACTGCGGCCCGGGATCCCCGCGTTGTTGACGAGCAGGCCGATCGCCGGGTGCCGTTCGCGCAGCTCCTCGGCGGTGCGTTCCACGGCCTCCCGATCGCGGACGTCGCAGACGGCGTACTCCCCGCCGATCTCCGCGGCGACCTTGTGCAGACGCTCGTCGCCGCGTGCCAGCAGAATGCAATGCCAGCCGTCGCGCGCCAGCGCCCGCGCGATCTCGGCCCCGATCCCGCTCGAGCCCCCAGTGACGACGGCAACACGTCCCATGCCCCGGCCCCAGTCTCCCATGCTCGCTGACCGGATCCTGACCGAAGCGATCGAGCGGCTCCGCGCGTACCCGCTGCTCGAGGCGCTGTTCACGCGCCGCAGCCGCCGGATCTCGCGGGGCGCGTCCTTCCGCTCGGGCGTCCTCACGTTCAGCTCGACGCACGACCCCCAGCCGGTGTCGCCGCTCGAGGAGGCCGTCCTGATCGCGGCGACCTCGCGCACGGGCGTCACCTTCGCGGACAGCCCGTTCCTCGACGAGGAGGGCGGGCCGCTGCTGCCGACGCCGCTGATGTCTGCGTCCGGCGGCGCGTCGGCGAGTCCGGACCAGGCGTTCCCGACCAGGTTCTTCATGTGGAACGACAGCGGCACCTACTTCATCAGGCATCCGGAAGAGTCGGCGCCACCGGTCAACGCGTTCGAGCTCGCAGCCGAGGAGCTGCTCGCGTACGTCGAAGGGCTGAAGGTGAAGGTCTCCGATCGACGGCCTGATTTCCCGCGCCGTTTTCCCGCCTACCTCGGCCGCAACCGGTACTCGTCCAACGTGCCAGGCAGCACCGTCTTCGTCCCGCTGGTGGAAGCGACGGAGCAGTACATCAACGGTCTGCTGCTCGTCCTGTCCCACCCGGACGGGCAGCGCCCGGCCGTGCTCGACGACTTCAACTTCTATCGGCCTGCCGGCTGCCGTCGATGGATTCGCTCCGGCTTCCTGAACCGCGAGCTCAAGATGCCGCTCGGCCTCTACGCGAAGGGCCGCGTCGACTACGAGGCTCTCCTCCTGACGCAGAACCTCGCGCTCGTCGCGGCGGCAATCGGGCTTGGCGGGTGGCTCCACTCGACGTTCCCGCCGATCATGCTCCTCGGCGGGACCGAGTATGGCGAGGGGCTGGGCTTCCGGTTCGAGCCGACGGCGGTGGTGGGGCCGAAGCGCGTCATCCGGCGCGCGGTGAGGCTCCGGCGGATGCTGCGGCCGTTTCCGGCTGGCATGCCGAACCCGGTCGGTCTCGACGGCGTCCTCGAGGCCCACTGCCCGCCCTACTACGCGAACATGGACGCAGCGATCGACGCCGTCCTAGCGAAGAAGGTCGGTCCCTCCGGCCTGTACGAAGACCCGCAGTTCTTCGCGCGCACGCTGAGGCCGGAGCTGGTACGGGACTTCCTGGAGCAGACTCCGCGCTACGACGAGGAATCGGTGGCGTGCCTCCGCGCGATCTGCAACTACATCTACGACCGGTACGGTCGTTTCCCCGCGCACTGCAACGCGATCGAGGCGCCCGGGATCTGCTTCCAGGTCCACCACATCGACTCTGACTACTACGAGCGCTTCTTCCAGCCGCGTTACTCGCGCGCGGAGCGCGACCACCAGCGGATCTGGCACGGGGAGGACTGACGCGATGCGGACGGTGACGGCGATCGAGGTGCTGACGGCCAACCTGCCGTTCCGATTCTCCTTCGGGCACGCACTGGCCGAGCGGAGCGAGACGACGAACGTCTACGTCCGGCTGACGCTCGATGACGGCTCCGTCGGCTTCGGCGAGGGCGTCCCCCGCGAGTACGTCACCGGCGAGACGCTGGAGGCGGCGACGTCCGCGCTGACGGGCCGGTACGGGCCCGCGCTCGTCGGCGGGGAGGTCGCCTCGCTGGAGGACGTGTCGCGCGCAATTGACGAGGCGACCGCCGACGAGAAAGAGCTCGCGCCCTCGGCTCGCTGCGCCCTGGAGCTGGCGCTGCTCGACGCGGCCGGGCACGCGTTCGGCCGGCCGGCGGCGGACGCGCTCGAGCCCGAGCGGGCGAGCGTCGTCCACTACGACGCCGTGATCCCGTTCACGAGCCCGAAGAAGCTCGTGGCGGTCGCGCTCGCCGTGCGCGCCCTCGGCATGCGCCAGGTCAAGGTGAAGGTCGGAGACGACGCCGAGCACGACGACCGGACGCTGCGGCTGCTGCGCGGGCTGCTCGGGCGCCGCGTCGACCTCCGCGTCGACGCGAACTGCGCGTGGACGGACGCCGAGCAGGCAATCCGCGCAATCGAGCGGCTGCGCCGCCACCGGATCAGCGCGGTCGAGCAGCCTCTGCCCGGACAGGACTTCGAGGGCATGTGCCGCGTGACCGCCGAGACGCCGGAGCTGATCATCGCGGACGAGTCGCTGCGGACGCCCGACGAGGCCCGGGCACTCGCCTCCGAGCGCGGCTGCGACGCGTTCAACATCCGCGTCTCCAAGTGCGGCGGGCTCCTCCGGTCGATGGAGATCGCGCGCATCGCCCGCGAGCACGGGCTCGTCAACGTCGTCGGCGCGCAGGTCGGCGAGAGCGGGATCCTCTCGGCCGCGGGCCGCCACCTCGCGGCCGCGATCCGGGATCCACGCTACGTCGAAGGCTCCGCCGGACGACTGCTGCTGAAGGAGGACCTGACGGAGGAGAACGTCCTGCCGGGCCGGCGCGGGCGCGCGACGCCGTTCGCGGGACCGGGCCTGGGCGTCCATGTCCGCGAGGACCTGCTCCGCGCGCGGGGCCGAGTCGAAGCCGTGCTCGAGGCGTCGCCGGTGAGGGCCGCGTAGGCATGGCGGCGGCGAGCGCGGTCCAACGGCTTTTGCGGACGTGGCTGAAGTTCAGCGCGGCCGACAAGTTCGACGACGCGACGTGGCAGCCCGAAGCGGCGCAGGAGGAGAAGCTGCTCGAGATCGTGCGCCGGAACGAGCAGACCACCTTCGGCTCCGAGCACGGCTTCGACAAGGTGCGGTCGATCGCCGACTTCCGGGCCGCCGTGCCGCCGGGGAGCTACGAGACGCTCGAGCCGTACATCGAACGCATGGTGCGCGGCGAGCGCGGGGTGCTGACCGCCGACGACCCGCTCATGTTCGCGACGACGAGCGGCACGACTGGGCGGGCGAAGTTCATCCCGGTGACGCCGAGCTACCTGCACGAGTACAGCCACGGCGTCCACGTGCACACCTACCGGATGTTCACCGACTACACGGACATCCTCGAGGGCAAGCTGCTCGTCTCCTCCTCCAGCGACGTCGAGGGCCAGACGGAGGGAGGCGTTCCATACGGCGCCATCTCCGGCTACCTCACCCGCACTCAGCCGAGTGCGATCAAGCGGTTCTACGCCCTCCCGTACGAGCTCACGAAGGTGAAGGACGTCGAGTCGAAGTACTACCTCACCTTGCGGTTCGCGCTCCCGGAGGACATCCGCACCGTCGTGACCCCGAACCCCTCGAGCCTGCTCCTGCTGTCGGAGAAGATGACCGTCTTCGCCGAGGAGCTGATCCACGACATCCGCAACGGGACGACGATGGACCGCTTCCTCCCGGCAGGCGTGCCCGCGCGGCCCTTCACGTCGTTCCGGGCGGATCCGGTCCGGGCAGACGAGCTCGAGCGGATCCTGCGCAGCCAGGGGCGGCTGTGGCCCGTCGACGTCTGGCCCAACCTCCGCATCCTCTCCTGCTGGAAAGGCGGCACGATGCCGCTGTATCTCCGGAAGCTCTCCGGCCCGTATGGCGACGTGCCGATCCGCGACCTCGGCTACATGGCGAGCGAGGGCCGAGGCGGAACACCGCTCGTCAACTCGGGTGCGGCCGGCGTCCTCAACATCAGCAGCCACTTCTTCGAGTTCGTCCCGGAGGAGGAGCGCGACGACCCGAGTGCGACCTTTCTCACCGCCGACCAGCTCGAGTCGAACCGCGAGTACTTCGTCTACTTCACGACCTCCTCCGGCCTCTACCGCTACGACATCAACGACGTCGTCCGGGTCGTCGACTTCTACCGGAACACGCCCGTGATCCAGTTCGTGCGCAAGGGCCAGGGCATGACCTCGATCACGGGCGAGAAGCTGACCGAGTCGCAGGTGACCGGCGCGCTCGTCGACGTCGTCGACGCGCGCGGGTTCGACATCCGCCACTTCACGGCCTGTGTCGAATGGGGCGAGCCGCCCCGCTACGCGCTCTACGCGGAGGTCGGCGACTCGATGACGCGCGACGTGTGTGCGGAGTTCGTGCGCGCTTTCGATGCGGCCCTGTGCGGCAAGAACGTCGAGTACGAGGCGAAACGCGAGTCGCAGCGGCTCGGCGCGCCCGTCCTCAAGCGCGTCGCCGGCGGAACCTACGAAGGACTGCGGCAGAAGCGGGTCGCCGAGGGCGCACCGGAGGCACAGGTGAAGATCCCGCAGCTGAGCACGAACATGGGCTTCGGCGAAGGGCTCGAGGTCCTGGAGGAGGTCGATGTCGGCGTTCCCGTTGGCAGCTGACCGCATCGCCGAGATCGAGCGCATGTTCGCGCAGGTGCCGCTGCTCTCGCGGCTGAACGCGAGACAGCGCGGCCAGCTAGCCCGTCGCGCAACGACGCGCTCCTACAGGCCGGAGTCGGTGATCGTCCGGCAGGGCGACACGAGCATGGCCTTCTACGTGGTTCTCTCCGGCCGTGTCCGGATCGACCGCGAGGCGGAGGGCGGGAGCCCGTACCAGGTGTGGGAGGCGGGGCCGGCCGGCTTCTTCGGCGAGATGGGGCTGATCGACGACGAGGCCCGCGCGGCGACCGTGGTCGCGGTCGAGCCGACGGAATGCGCGCTGCTCGCGCGTTGGGACTTCCAGAAGGAGCTCCGCGACGACCCCGACATCGCGCTCGCCCTGCTGCCGGTGCTCAACGAGCGGATCAGGAATCTGAACGAGCAGGTGGCCCAGCTCGCCGGCCGCGTACGGGAGCCCGAGGCCGAGGGATTCCGCTAGCGGAAGAGCTGGTACGGCACGCTCGAGAGGATGACGCGCGGCTCGAAGAGCAGCAGTCGCTTCACGTAGAGCGCCCGCTGGTTGTGCAGGAGCCTGCGCCAACCGCGGACGACCAGCTCCGGCATGACGATCGAGACCGCCAGCGCGGGGTCGGAGGTCAGCCCGCGGATGTACGCGAGCAGCGGCTCTCCGAGGTCGCGATAGGGCGCCTCGTGGATCTCGAGCGGTGTCTGGATCTCGAAGCGCGACCACGCCTGTCTGACTGCGTGCGCCTCGTCGGCGTCGAAGGCGAAGCACACGGCGCGCGTATCGCTGATCCCGAGGGTGCTCGCGTAGTTGAGCGCCCGCAACGACGCGGCGTGCACACCGGAGACGAGCACGCGCGCGACGGCCCGTTCCGGCCGCTGCTCCTCGCCGACCACGGCAGGGACGTCGGCGATGACGACGCCGGGCTCTGTCAGCAGGCGCAGCTTGAGCAGGAGGGTCGTCCGCCGCCGAAGCTGCTCGACCAGCGACTTCCTCCGGAAGTACTCAGGAACGACCACCGTGACGAAATCCGCTTCCCCGCGGGGCAGCGTCCAGACGTACTCGAGCGCGGTGTCGATTCGCCCCTCCTCCGGCTCGAGCACCTCGAGCCAGGGCCTCCCGCCGACGCGGTCGAACCACCGCGGACGGATTCCCGGATCGGTCGTCGGGCCCGGCACGTGAATCGGGCGGAACCCGTCGCCCGAGATCAGGCGCGCGTACCAGACTGCCTCGTCGGTGGCCGGGTCGAGGCTCTCGGCAAAGACGACGACGGTGTTCGTCGGATGCTTGGCCGCGGTGACGGCCGAGGCGCCGGCGGCGAGTCGCCGGGCCGTCTTCCGGTAGTGCCGCCGAACGCCGTAGAACAGGAGGACGAGGAGCGGGATCGCGACGATCACGAGCCACGCGCCCTGGGCGAACTTCGTCACGATCACGATCACCGCGACGAGGCCCGTTGTCGCGGCTCCGACCCCGTTCAGCACCATGCTCCGCTTCCAGCCGGGGTCGCGCGTGCGGCGCCAGTAGCGCACCATCCCCGCCTGCGAGAGCGTGAACGCGGTGAAGACGCCGATCACGTACAGGTGGATCAGCGAGTCGACGCTCGCCGCGTAGATCCAGAGCAGCACCGCCGCCGCTCCTGCCAGCACGATGATCCCGTTCGAGAAGACGAGCCGGTCGCCGAGGTTCGTGAACTGGCGTGGGATGAAGCCGTCGCGTGCGAGCAGGGCGGCGAGGCGCGGGAAGCCCTGGTACGACGTGTTCGCCGCGAGGACGAGCACGGCGAACGTGAACGCCTGCACGACGTAGTACATCCAGCCCGCCGACGAGCCGTCGGGGAAGGAGCCGCGCGCCATCTGCGAGAGCACGGACGCGGTCTCGCTTGGCCGCGCGTCCATCTTGACGGTGAGATACGAGACGCCCAGGAACAGCGTGATCGCGATCGTCCCCATGATCGTGAGCGTGCGGGCGGCGTTCTTCGACTGCGGATGGCGGAAGGCGTTGACGCCGTTCGCGATCGCCTCGACGCCCGTCAGCGCGCTCGACCCGGAGGCGAAGGCGCGCAGGATGACGAAGACCCCGATCGTGCCGGTGCCGACCGCGACGGGGTGCGGAACGACAGCGTGCGGCGTGGTGCCAAAGAGCACCTTCCAGAGCCCGACGCCGATTGCGGCGTAGAGCGAGACGATGAACCCGTACGTCGGGAGCGCGAACAGCAAGCCCGCCTCTCGGACGCCGCGGAGGTTCGCGAGCGTGATCAGGAGCACGAACGCGAGCGAGATGCCGAGCTTATGGTCGGCAAGGGACGAGGAAACGGACGTGATCGCGAAGACGCCGGCCGCGATCGAGACGGCAACGGTGAGGACGTAGTCCACGAGCAAGGCCGCGCCCGCCACGAGCGACGGCAGCGTGCCGAGGTTGTTCTTGGCGACGACGTACGCTCCGCCGCTCGTCTCGTAGGCGCGAACCGTCTGCCGGTACGAGAGCACGACGATGCCGAGGAAGACGGCGATCCCGCCCGCGATCGGTAGGACGAGACCGCGGCTCGCGAGCGACGCCGCGATCAGCACGAACAGCGCCGCCTCCGTCGCATAGGCGACCGAGGAGAGCGGGTCGGATGCGAAGATCGGGAGCGCGATCCACTTCGGGAGGAGCGTCTCCTCCATTTCGCCGCTCGCCATCGGGCGGCCGAGGAGCAGGCGCTTGACGCCGGTGTCCGGCGGCGCCAGCTGCGGTGCGGAGCTCACTCCGTCGGGCGGCCGTTGGAGCCGACGAACTCGCCTGTGGCGATCATCACGCGGCAGGGCGCGTGGCGCAGGATCCGGTCGACCTCCTCCGGGAAAGCTCCGGTGAAGCCCTGACGCGACCGGATCGGCGCGCCCACGACGATCAAGCTCGCCTGCTCGGTCCGGGCCTCCTCGGCGATGTCGAGCCCGAAGTTGCGCGTTCGGATCATCCGTGTCTTCGGCGAGATGCCGTAGGACTCGGCGTACGCGCGGACGCGGCCGAGCCAGTCCTTCAGGCTGCGCTCCTCGTCGTCGAAGTGCGCGTCGAGCGGAAGCTCAGGCTCGACGGCGAGCGGCGCCAGGAGGACGACTCGTGCGTTGCGGTCGGCCGCGAGCCTGCACGCCAGGACGACCGCGTGCTCGGACTCCTCGTGTCCGAGCAGCGGGACCAGGATCGTGCGGTGCGGGGCGAACGCGCGTCGCGCGAGGTGCTGGGCGCGGCGCCGCCCGTGAGCCAGCCGGCGGGCAACCACCATGCCTCGACGGTATGTGCGCCGCGCTCAAGGCCGCCTCAAGGTTCACCCGAAGCGGCTCAAGAATGTCTCAGGACGGCGCGCGCAGCCGGTAGCCGGCGCCCGGCTCGGTGAGGATGTACCGCGGGCGCGCCGGGTCGGTCTCGATCTTCCGCCGGAGCTGGGAGACGTAGACGTGGATGTAGTGCGACTCCACCTCGTAGGCGTGGCCCCAGACCTCGCGCAGGATCGCGCGGTGGGTGAGGAGCTTCCCCTCGTTCTGGGCGAAGAAGCGCAGAAGCTCGAACTCGTTCGGCGTCAGCGCCACCTCGCGGCCGCCGACGGTCACGCGTCGCTTCTCGAGGTCGACGACGAGGTCGCCGACCTCGAGCACCGGCTCGGTCGACGGCGCCGCCCGCCGCAGCGCCGCGCGGAGCCGCGCGAGCAGCTCGTCCATCCCGAACGGCTTCGTGACGTAGTCGTCCGCGCCGGCGTCGAGCGCGGCGACCTTCTCGTGCTCGTCCCCGACGGCCGAGAGCACGAGGATCGGCGCCGAGCTCCAGCGCCGTAGCTCGCGGCAGACGTCGGTCCCGCGTCCGTCGGGCAGGACGAGGTCGAGAATTACGGCCTCCGGATGGCCGATCGCGGCGGCCGAGAGCGCCTCCTCCGCGGTAGCCGCTGTCGTGACCTCGTAGCCGGCCCCGCGCAGGTTCGTCTGGAGCGCGCGCAGGATCTGCGGCTCGTCGTCGACTACGAGGACGTGCGCCTCCATCAGCGTCGCAGCGGCGCCGGGACGTCGGCCGCCGGCACGGCGAGCGTGAAGACCGCGCCGCCGTCAGGCGCAGGCTCGGCCCAGATCCGCCCGCCGTTCGCCTGGGCGAAGCCGCTGGCGATCGCGAGGCCGAGGCCGCTGCCGGCCGCGGAGTCGTCGGCCTGCTCGAACGGCTCGAAGATCCGCTCGAGATCCTCGGGCGGGATCCCCGGGCCGTGGTCGCGCACCTCGATGAGCAGCTCGTCGCGCTCGCCGCGCACCTGGATCGCGACCGGTGCTTCCTGCGAGGCGAACTTGAGAGCGTTCTCGAGCAGGTTGACGAGCACGCGTTCGATCTGCGCGCCGTCGACGAGTGCCGCGACCGGCTCGTCCGGGAGCTCGACCGCGACTCGATCTGCCGCGGGTCCGAGCGTCTCGAGCGCGCGACCGACGAGGTCGTCTCCGGTCCAGAGCTCGGGTCGCGGCCGCGCCGCGCCGGCCTCGAGGCGCGAGAGGTCGATCAGGTTCGTCACGAGCCGTTCCAGTCGTGCGGCCTCGCCGGTGATCGTCTGCAGGAGCCCGGCGCGGTCGTGCTCGTCGAGCCGGAGGTCGTTCCGGTCGAGACCCTCGCCCGCAGCCCGGATCGCGGTCAAGGGCGACCGGAGATCGTGGCTGACGGCCCGCAGCACGGCGGTCTTGACCGCGTCGCTGCGCCGCAGAGTCTCGGCCTCGAGCGCAGCGAGCGACAACCGCTCGCGGTCGAGCGCGACGGCCAGCAGCGAGGCCAGTGCGGGGAGGACGCGCTCGGCGATCGCGGGACGCGGCGACTGTCCCGCCGCGAAGAAGAGCCGGCCGACGTAGCGGTCGCCCACCTGCAGGTCGGCGGAGGCTTCCCCGGGCTCGGATCGGCGGACGGAACCGAGCTCGATCCGCGGGGCTCGGACCCCGAGCACCGCCGCAGCCGCGGCGGCGACGTCCTTCAGCCGGTTCTGGACGTGCTCCGCCTCGAGCAAGATCCCCGAGACGTCCGCGAGGAACGTCGCCTCGCGCTCCCGCTGCTGGGCCTCCGCCGCTCGCCGTCGCGAACGAGCCGCGAGCTCGCTGACGACGACGGCCGTGACGAGATAGACGCCCAGCGCGAACCAGTTCTCCGAGTCGCGCAGCGCGAGCGTGTGCACAGGCGGCAGGAAGAAGAAGTTGAAGGCGAGCATGCTTGCAATTGAGACCGCGACCGCGAAGACGAGCCCGAAGAAGACAGCCACGGCCAGCACCGCCGGGAGGTAGAGCACGCCGAGGCTGAGCACCGGAACGTAATCGCGCACCGCAAAGATGGATCCGGTCACGATCGCGACCGCGGCGACGCTGAAGCAGAGTCCGTAGATCGAGCGCGCCGAGAGAGCCATTGCCCTACTCAGAGCATAGGTCTGGACCTCGGCGGGAGTGTCATACTCCTCGGCCCGAAGGAGGTCGCGATGAGCTGTCCCGCCTACGCTCAGGGGCCGTCGGACATCCCCCTGCGCGGGGAGACGATCGGCGGGATGTGGGACGACGTGGTCGCCGAAAACGGCGCCCGACCGGCGCTGGTGGCGCGTCACCAGGGGATCCGCTGGACGTACGCCGAGCTCCACGGCCACGTCGAACGGTGCGCTCGGGCCCTGCTCGCCGCAGGAGTGACGAAGGGCGACCGCGTCGGCATCTGGTCGCCGAACAATGCGGAGTGGGTGATCGTGCAGTTCGCGACCGCGAAGATCGGTGCCGTCCTCGTCAACATCAACCCGTCCTACCGGTCGCACGAGCTGGAGTACGCGCTTCGTCAATCCGGCTGCTCGCTCCTGATCCTCGCGGCTGGCTTCAAGGACGCCGATTACTGTGAGTTGCTCGCGAGTGTCGAGACGCCCGACCTGAGGCGCTCGGTAGTCCTCGGCGAGGAGTGGGACGAGCTGCTCGCCGCCGCCGATCGGGTCGAGGCCGATGAGCTCCGCGCCCGCGAGGCCGAGCTCGACTTCGACGAGCCGATCAACATCCAGTACACGTCCGGGACGACCGGGTTCCCGAAGGGCGCGACGCTCTCCCACCACAACATCCTCAACAACGGCTTCTTCATCGGCGAGATCCTCGGCTACACGCCCGAGGACCGCGTCTGCATCCCGGTGCCGTTCTACCACTGCTTCGGGATGGTGCTCGGCAACCTGGCCGTGGTTACGCACGGCGCTTGCATCGTCCTTCCCGGCGAGGGTTTCGACGCCCATGCGGTGCTCGAGACGGTCGCGGAGGAACGCTGCACGTCGCTCTACGGCGTCCCGACGATGTTCATCGCCGAGCTCGCCGATCCGGACTTCGCCGGATTCGACCTGACGAGCCTGCGCACCGGGATCATGGCCGGTTCGCCGTGCCCGGTCGAGGTGATGAAGCGCGTCCAGAGCGACCTGCACATGGGCGAAGTGACGATCTGCTACGGGATGACCGAGACCTCCCCCGTCTCGACGCAGACGCGGCGGGACGCGCCACTCGAGAAACAGGTCTCGACCGTAGGCCGCGTCCACCCGCACGTCGAGGTGAAGGTCGTCGACCCGGACACGGGCCGGACGGTCGGTCGTGGCGAGACCGGCGAGCTCTGCACGCGCGGCTACTGCGTCATGCTCGGGTACTGGAACGACGAGCGTGCGACGCGCGAGGCGATCGACGCGGCGCGCTGGATGCACACCGGCGACCTCGCCGTGATGGACGACGAGGGCTACGTCAACATCGTCGGCCGAATCAAGGACATGATCATCCGCGGCGGCGAGAACATCTACCCGCGCGAGATCGAGGAGTTCCTGTACACGCATCCGGCGATCGAGGACGTGCAGGTGATCGGCGTCCCCGACGAGCGCTACGGCGAGGCGGTCTGCGCCTGGGTCGTCCTCAAGGAGGGCGCCGAGCTCGACGAGGACGAGCTGAAGGAATTCTGCCGCGGCAAGATCGCGCGGTTCAAGATCCCGCACTACGTGCGCTTCGTCGACTCGTTCCCGATGACCGTGACCGGCAAGGTGCAGAAGTTCCGGATGCGCGAGGTCGAGATCGAGGAGCGCGGGTTGGCGGAGGTTACGACGGCGTAGCCAGCGCCCGGCGCATCGACTCGGGCAGTGGCGCCGCCTTGCCCTGCCCGTCGACGTGGACGGCGGTGTGGCGGCCGCGGACGCAGACCTCGCCGTCGCGGCGGATCTCCCAGGCGTAAGTCACCGACGTCGTGCCGACGCGCTCGGGACGAAGCTCGACCTCGATCTCGTCCTCGAAGCGGAGCACCTGGAGGTACTCGGCCTCGACTGCGCGGCGCGGCAGGTCGCCCCACTCCTGGAGCAGGCCGAGCGAGCGGCCGAGCGCAGTCTCCGCCGCCTCGGCCCAACGGAAGGCGGCCGTGAAGTGGATCCTCCCACCGGCGTCGGTGTCCACCCAGGCAACGCGGGTCCGCTCGACGTGCACCGGGCCGGCCATGTCAGGAGGCTAGCGCTTCAGCGCGGTCGAGCTGCCCAGCACCTGCCCGCCGCGGGCGAGCGCCCGTACGGCGACGAACGCCCCTTTGGACTGGAGGGGAATTACGGTCTCGAACCGGTAACGCTGCACGCGGAAGTCCGTGACGCCCCTGGTGTCGAGCGGTTTGAACCAGACGACCTGCCCGTCGTCGTCGAGGATCAGTGGTCCCGCTTGCGCGACGCGCAGCTTCGGAGCGATGAAGACGAATCCGGGCGTCGTGCCCGGCGCGTGCGTCCGAACGTGGACGACCGGCGGCTTCAGATCCGGCCGGGAGCGGAAGTGCTGCGAGAGGGGCGGCATCTGGGCCGGGCTCTTCGATCCGACGTCGAACCCCGTCGCGAGCAGGCCCAGGAGGCTCAGGCCCGGGACGAGCAATCGCCGCACTCGCCGAGCATAATCCGCCGCTGCGGACGGGCCGACCGAACGAGATTGAAGTCGGGGCGGCCTTCGGGTGCGAACACCTTGACTCATATATCTGCCAGATGTATCTATCAGACCGATGCGTCGGTTATCGGGTACCGCGCTGGTCGTGCTCGGGCTCCTCGCTCTTAGGCCGCGCAGCGGCTACGAGATCAAGCAGACGATCGACAAGACGACCCGGTTCTTCTGGAATGCGAGCTACGGGCAGATCTATCCAGAGCTGCGCAGGCTCGCTGCGGCGGGGCTGGTCGAGGGTGAGGCTGCCCCGCGGGGCGGACGCGCGCGGACCGTCTACGCCCTGACCGGCGAGGGACGCCGCCGTCTCGAGGAGTGGCTGGGCGAGCCCGATTTCCGCGTCGACATCCGCGACGAGGGCCTGCTGAAGCTCTTCTTCGCCGACTTGCTCCCGGGCGAGGCTGCGCTGGGGCTGCTCCGCGTCCGCCGGGCCGCGCACGAGCGGATCCTCGAACAGCTGCGGCAGATCGAATCCGGGCCGCAGTTCGTCGGCGGGCGCGCCTATCCGGATGTCGTCCTCAGCTACGGGATCGGCTTCCACAGCTGGGCGGTCGGCTGGTGCGACGAGATGGAGCGCCGGCTGGCGCGGGAGGCCGCCAAAGCGGCGAAGGCATCTTGAGCGCCGTGGTCGCCTCGCGGGTGGAAGCCTTGTCAGGCAAGGCGCTGTCGGCTGTTGCCTGGACCGCGGTCCTCTGCGCGAGCGGCCTGGGCCAGATCGTGTGGCGCGCGGGTTTCGGCGGGCACCAGACGGTCTGGATCGCCGTCGTCCAGTTCGGCGCGCTCCTTCTGCTGCTCCAGCTCGTTCGGACATGGAACGCCGTGCGACCACTGACTCCCTTCGTCTCGGCGCTCGCTGTCTTCGGCGGGGGTTTGGTCGCGCTGCTCCTGCTCGAGCGCGCCGCCGGCTTCACCGCGTGGGCCGATCGTGGCCCGCAGTACCAGGTCATCCCTGCCGAATCGGCGCTGCTGTGCCTGCCGACGCTGGTCATGCTCGCGGTCGCTTTCCGGTTCGGGTTCGGGCGCCGGCAGCTCTTTCTCGTGCGAGGAGACGTCGACGCTCCGAGCCGGATCCCGGGCAAGAGTCACCGGCTCGGTTGGAGACGGCTGGGCCCGCTCGCCATGCTCATGTTTGCCGTTCCCCTCTGCGTGCAGCTGGCGGTGACGACCCACACGGATGCGCACATGCTCCTGCGCACGGTTGAGCTCCTTCCACTTGGGATCGCTTTCGCCGCCGTGAACGCCGTGCAGGAGGAGCTGCGGTTTCGCGCCGTCCCACTTGCGCTCGCCGTGCCGTTCGTGGGCGGCGAGCGGGCGCTCTGGATGACCGCGACGGCGTTCGGGCTCGGACATTGGTTCGGGCATCCCAGCGGGCCGAGCGGGGTCGCGCTGACCCTGATCGCCGGTCTCGTCCTGGCGAAGGCGATGCTCGAAACGCGAGGTCTCTTCTGGCCATGGGCGATTCACGCAGTCCAGGATGTGCTGATCTTCGTCTTCCTCGTCCTCGGGTCTTAGCGCAGGCCCTTCTGCGAGGATCCACGCATGGGCTACCACGTGGTGAACGGAGACGACCACGAGTACGAGGAGCGGACGTTCGTCGAAGGCCAACCGCCGCGGCTGGCCGCCGACGTGACGACGTCGGCGCAACTGACGCAGTCGCGCGGACGGATCTGGCGCTATCCGCCGCACACGCGTGGCCGCCGCCACGCAGACCGTGTTCAGGAGGAAGTCTTCGTCGTCCTGTCCGGGACGCTCACGATGCTGCTCGGCCATCCGCCGGAGCGGTTCGACCTCCCGCCGCAGAGCGTCGTCGCGGTCGAGCCGATGACGTCGTTGCAGGCCCGGAACGAGAGCGAGGAGGAACTCGTCCTCTACGTCTACGGTGCGCCGCCGGAGCAGGCGGGCGCAGAGCACTTCGACGATCCCGGCGACCTCTGACGGGCGAGCGTGCGGCTACGAAACGGTCACGGCTGCGCGGCAGGGCTGCGGCCTCGACGTGTGCGAGCACCTCCGGCCCGAGCGCACGTCGTCTTCCAGGGACTGCTCTATCCGGACGGAACGCCGTACCGCGAGGGCGAGGCACAGCTGATCCGTGCTCAGGCCGGCGAACGCTGCGAGCTCAGACGCTGAAGATCCGGTCGAACTCCTCGATCATCCGGGCGAGCTCGGGTGGCGTCGTCCAGCTCGCGTTCAGCCAGATCAGGTCCTCGTCGGTCGCCCCACGGGCGACTGCGCAGCCCTTTCAGACGTAGACCGGCACCTGGTGGTCGAGCAGCTTCTGGACGAGCTCGCGCACCGGCGGCACTCCCACGCCCTCGGCGCGCTCGGCCGTCTCCCGTGAGACGAACTCCGTCGCGTCGCCGGCGAGGACGACCGCACACTCCTGGCCGGCCTCAACGGAGCCGTTCGCCGCGATGTGGAGCGGAATCGACGCCTTCGTCGCGTCGCTCGCGCCCGTCGTCGCGAGGTAGAGAACCTTCACGGCGTACCTCCTGTCCGCTGGGACGACTTTAACCCTGTTTCGTCCGCAGGCCGTATGCGATGCTCGTGAGCGCGACCGACCTGAGCCGGCACGTCACCGTCGAGGCAAGGCCGAATCCGCTGCCGCTCGACCCGGCCGAGACGGCGGTGATCGTCGTGGACATGCAGAACGACTTCGGCGCGGAGGGCGGGATGTTCGCTCGAGCCGGCGCCCCGATCGGGCCCATCCAGGCAGTCGTCGAACCGACAGCACGCGTCCTCGCGGCCGCGCGGCGAGCCGGAATGAAGGTCGTCTACCTGAAGATGGAGTTCGAGCCAGACCTCTCGAACGCCGGCGGACCGGACGCGCCGAACCGGGTCAGGCACGTGGCGTTCGGCGTCGGCAAGACGGTGGAGGCTCCGGACGGCCGCGAGAGTCGCGTCCTGATCAAGGACACGTGGGATACCGAGGTGCTCCCCGAGCTCGCCCCCCGCCGGCGTCAGCGGGACTTCCCGCGGCTGGAGTACACGCTCGCGAGCATGGCCTTCGCCCACTGCCGCCGATAGGCGGCGAACCGCTACAAAACCAGTCGGACGCGCGCGTCACCAAGCGAGCTGCGTGCTCAGCGACCGCCGCTGCGACGCATGCGTGCCCGCCGAGGCGAGGGCGCTTCGACGAGGACGACGTCCTCTGCTCTCGCGGTCTCGCCGTCGCCCATGACGCGAAAGGAGACCGGCCGGCCGGCGCAGCGACCCTCGGGCCCGACGCCGTCGCGGAAGCCGCTGCCGTGGACGTACAGCCGCTCCCCGGCCTCGGTTGCGATGAAACCGAAGTCCTTCACGTTGTTGAACCACAGCATCTCGCCGCCGACCCTCATTTCGCCTACCACTTGGAGCGCCGCCTGTTCCGGCTCGTGTACGCGAGCTTGGGGCGGGCGGACTTGAGGCCCGCCTGCTCGAACCGCTCGCCGTGGCCGAGTCGGCGCGCAACACGGCTCGTGTCGGCCTGCTGGTCGGGGAGGACGAGCGTGATCGCGGTGCCGTTGCGTCCGGCCCGTCCGGTGCGACCGGTGCGGTGCACGTAGTCCTTGTGCTCCTCCGGCGGATCGAAGTTGATCACGTGCGTGATGTCGTCGAGGTCGAGCCCTCGCGCGGCGACGTCGGTGGCCACGAGCGTCGTGACCTTTCCGCTCTCGAACCGACTCAGAGCCCGCTCGCGGGCCTTCTGCGGCATGTCCCCGTGCATCGCGACGGCGCCGACGTTCTGGCGGGCAAGTTTCTGGACGAGCCGGTCGGCGCCCCGCTTCGTCCGGACGAAGACGAGCGTGAGCCCGTCTGACGAGTGGATGTGCTCGATCAGCGTCTCGACCTTGGTGTCGACCGTCACCGGCACGAAGCGATGATCGATCTCGCCCGGCTCCTCGGTCGAGAGCTCCGCCTCGAAGCGCGACGGGCTGGTGGTGTAGGCGCGCGCGAGCTCACCGACGCGGCCGTCGAGCGTTGCCGAGAAGAACATCGTCTGGCGGTTCTGCGGCAGGCGGCGGACGATTCGGTCGACCTGAGGCTGAAAGCCCATGTCGAGCATGCGATCGGCCTCGTCAAGGACGAACGTCTGGACGCGCGTCAGGTCGACGAGGCGGCGCTCGGCAAGGTCCTCGAGCCGGCCGGGCGTGGCGACGAGGATGTGCGCGGTCTTCGCGCGCTTCGCCTGCGTGCCGAGCGGCACTCCGCCGTACGCTGCGGCGACCGAGAGTCCCTTGCACGGTGCGAGCGACTCGAGCTCGGCGGTCACCTGCGCGGCGAGCTCGCGCGTCGGCACGAGCACGAGTGCCGACGGTCGGGCGTCCGCCGTCGCGGTCCGCTCGACGATCGGCAGCGCGAAGGCGAGCGTCTTGCCCGAGCCAGTCGGCGACTTCGCGAGCACGTCGAGGCCGGCGAGCGCGTCGGGCAGGACGAGCGCCTGGATCCTGAAGGGCTCGTGGATGGAGCGAGCGGCGAGCGCGTCGACGACACGCGCGGACACGCCGAGCTCGCGGAAGGATTGCTGAGACACGTTGTTCGACTCCTTTACGGGTTCGAGACTTGCCTGCCTCGAAACACCCGAAGGAGGAACGAGAAGCTCATCTCACCGGGCGGCCGAATTGCCGACCCGTGTTTACACAGTAGCAATCGGCGTCCGGTGACGAATCCTTGAGCCTTTCTCACCGTCAGGCGGGCCTTGATTACGAGTACAGTGCGAGCTGCCGGTGGTGTCTGTCGCTTGCGGCCAGGCTGACGCGCCACTGGTGCTTTAGGGGTCGGTCCTGTTGCTTCGCGCGCCCGCTGCTCGAATGAGTGGCCGCGCGAAGTCTCAGTGCCCTCTAAACGAGTGCTCGGCCCCGGCGACCATCTGCAGCCTCTTCAAGCTACGGGTCTCGATCTGGCGGATCCGTTCGCGGGTGACGTTGAAGGTGCGGCCGACCTCGTCGAGGGTGCGCGGGTGCTGCCCGTCGAGCCCGTAGCGGAGCTCGAGCACCTGCCGCTCACGCGAGGAGAGCGTCCCCAGGATCTTCACCAGCGTCTCCTTCCTGAGCGTCACGTCGGCCGACTCGTCGGGGAGCTCCTGACTCTCGTCGGTGAGGAAATGCCCGAACTCGGACTCATCCTCATCCCCGACCGGCTTCTCCAACGAGACCGGCGTCTGCGCGCTCCGACGGATGTGCTCGACCTCATCGACCGTCAACTCGAGCTCCCGCCCGATCTCCCCCGAAGACGGCTCCCGACCCAACTCCGCCCGCAACTTCCGCTCCGCCCGCACGATCTTGTTCAACTTCTCCA